>OIWK01002961.1_pt1 | contig 12589 bp, 10 predicted proteins | sample 1587401 | NCBI WGS metagenome assembly OIWK01 (sample SAMEA3888911, study PRJEB22519) | human gut metagenome | biome: human gut; feature: human-associated habitat; material: faeces | place: Denmark | collected 2009
TTATATGTTTGAGATAAAATACTCTCAATACACTGCCTAATATACGGCTCTATTTTATAAACCGGGACAATTATTGAAATTAGTTTATTCATTAATCTCACCTCTTTTTGTAAATTTTATTTTCACTTTCTTCTGTGTAAGTGTATAAAATGCAATAATAATAAAAAATGGAGTTGGTCCAATGAGTTGATATGTCATTATACTGTTAAATGCAACATTTCCTAAATATATAAAGATCAATCCCCAAAAGCGATTGCCACATTGCCACTTATTATATGCTTTTACTAATAATCCTCCCATAAATATGGCACCTATAACTACGCCTATAGTTCCAAAATCCCTTAAGAAATAATAAATTACTGAAGTGTTTGCATTTATTAAAATATATTTTGAACCGGTTCCAATATTATAATATTTCTGGCAATAAATGTTAAACTCATACGAGGGAACTTTCATTGTTGTTAATCCTAAAACTTTCAGTAAAAGTACAATTGGCTCAATAAAAGCTGCAAATGTTAAATAACCATGCAATGGTTGGTTTAATGCAAATTGTGATGGATGTTCTATAATATAATCCAAATATGATAAACTTCCAGAAAAGTATAACAAAATATTTTCAATTATTTTTTGCCCTCTATTAATTGTAACAACAACCATCGCTATCACAATCACAATAGCAATCTTCTGTATCTTCTTCTTATATTTTTGAAATCTATTTTCCTTTGAAACATTTATTTCTCCAGTAACCCATAAAATCAGGATAGAATATAACAGCATCATAAATGCATATCTTCCTCCATTCATTACTGTAACAAACAACGTATCAAGCAGAGCATACACCAGATATTTGTATTTTCTTGTTTCAAAAGAATAAAAAACAAAATAAATGATCAATGCATCTAAAAAAGCCATTGGTACTATTCGAAAAAGTAAATCCTGATACATTGATGTAAAATTAGTTCCACTAAAATACATCTCTCTTATCGTTGCTAAACTACCAGACCCAATAAATGATGCTACAACTTTTAAAGCAAGTGGAATAATTAATACACAAGATACTATTTGTAAATTTTTAGCTCTTGAATTATACCTAATAGCTTCATAAGCATTATCATTTATATCTATATGGTGCCTTGTTGAAAAAAGCAAAAAAATGAAATCTACAATTCCGACAAATATCCATGCATATATGTGTACCAAAAACCCTGGAGTTCTTACTCCATATAATCCCAGACATGAAAGCGAACCAAATAAACACCATATTCCAGAAAAAACAGAAACTACATTCACAATTCTGTGAAATTTATTATATGAAAGCATTAACGTTATGCCATACAGTATACAATATCCTAATATTATCATACTTTTTCTTTCCACCACCTATAAAACAAACTACCGCTTAGAATACATATATATAGGAAAAAATATTCTCTTTTTCAAGACTATCATCATTATTCTAGCTTTAATCGAACCTTCAAATTCACATTTCTGAATAGCTTCTTTATACACTTTATCATCTAAATGCGTAATTATATCTTTTACAATAACGCTATATTTTTCTTTTCTATTAAATTGAGAAACCACCACCGAAAAAATATCATGCGTTATTTTTCTATATAGCTGTCTTTGCATATCACCATAATTAATATCAATCCTATTTTCTATATGATTAGCTACCAATTTTGGCCAATCCCAATTAAAAACTTTTTTACCCTTTGTTGCAGACTCGCTGTTGTATCTATAAAAGTAAAAGCAATCATTAGATATATACATTGAATTTGCATGAAACACACATGGTATGACGCACGCACCATCTTCCCCTATTGTTACATTTTCATTTGCAAGTACGTTATCTAAAAATAATTGTCTTCTAATTACCTTTCCGCATAAACTCGGAATAAAATAACTAGCATCACTTTTCTGAATCAATAATGGAAAAATTTCCTTTTCCATAGCTTGTTTTGAATAAAATCCTTCTCTGTAATTAATACCTAATGGTGTTGTTTGCTTCCCATTATCAGCCAACATTCCAAAACAAAATATATCTATATTTTTCTTTTGAACTACCTCAGAAATTTGGGTCAAGCAATCTTTTTTCAGCCAGTCATCACCATCTATACAAATAACATATTCTCCTTCTGCTATTTCGGCTCCATCTCTCCTAGCTTTTGCGACACCTTCATTTTTCTTATGCAAAACTTTTATTCTGCTATCATTCTTTCTCAATCTTTCACATATTTCCGGACAACCATCAGGTGATCCATCATCAATAAGAATTATTTCAAAATCTGAAAAAGATTGATTAGTAATACTAAGAACACATTCTTCTATATATTTTTCAATTTTAAAAACAGGTATTAACACGCTAAATAATGGTTTCTTCATTTCTCAATGTTCCTCTAATAATCTATTTCGGTCCAAAAGTATTTTTTCAAACAATTTTTTTTGTTCAAAATTTGTGACTGCAAAATCATATGCATTATTTCCATATTCCTTTCGCAAGTTGCTGTCTCTATATAATGTATACATAGCTTTTGCTAGTTCTTTTGCACTACCTTTGGAAACAACTAATCCTGTACAATCTCTTTTCATTGCATCTGTAGGTCCCGGAATGTCACTGATAATTACTGGTACTCCCATTGATTCTGCCTCTATAACAGCACTTCCAAAGCCTTCTCTATAACTTGGTAACACATAAACATCGCTTGCTGCTAAATATTTTTCGACTTCATTTGTAAAACCACAGTATATTACATTTTTATTGTTTTCAGACCACTCATACAATTTTTCATTCACAGATCCAGAATTTTCATTCGGACCTACCATTAATAAATACATATCTTCATGTTTTTCAAACAACTTCCTAGATGCGGCAAATAATTCATTAATACCTTTATCTTTCGTAACTCTTCCAACAAAGATAAATACTTTTGCCTCCTCCGGAATATTGTATTTTTTCCTAATTTCAGTTCGCCATATGTTCTTATTATCTATATTAAATTTCTTTGTATTTACGCCACTCGCACTTCCGTTCCAAATCACAGAACCCTTTCTGGCTGGATATAATTTTTCGGCATGGCTGAATTTCAAATTGCCAAAACTATCTGGCTCTACCCAAGTTGAAAGTTTACATACCATCGTTTCTTCTAATTTAAAAATCTTTCTTTTAATTCCAGAAAAACCAACATATGCAATTCCCCACTGACAATATAATCTAACCGGTATATGTGCAAATGTTCCAGCAAGTGCTGTATAACATGAAGCATTCGGTGTTGAGTATTGTACAATATCAAATTTTTCTCTTTTTAAAATTCTTTTTATTTCAAGCATCGCTTTTATTCCACCAATGCTTATTCCTCTTTCCATTGAGACAGGATAATAATGAATATATTCTGGAAGACTCTCTGCAAACTCTTTGTCATAATTGCAAATAAAAGAAATGTCATAATCTCCATTTTCATGCAAATACTTTGCTGTCTCTAACACAAATGCCTTTAAGGTCATTGGAATTGTAGTGACATAACATATTTTCTTCATATCATTCACACTCTCCCTTTATTTTTTTTACTGGCACTCCCACATATGTGCCACTCTCTTCTATATCATTTATTACAACAGCACCAGCACCGATCATACATCTTTTGCATATTCTTATATTGTTGCTCACACACGCACCAATTCCGATCCACGATAGCTCTCCTATAAAAACAGTACCAGCTAATTTTGCCCCTACTGAAATATGTGAATAATTTTCTATAAAATTGTCATGTTCAACTACTGCACTTGAATTAATAATGCAATGCTTTCCAATTTTTGCGCCAGCATTTATAACCGCATTAGCCATTATTACTGTACCTTCTTCAATTGTCACATCAAATTCCGAAATTACTGCTGTTGGATGAATAGCTGTATACCATTTAGCCTCAATTAACTGTTCAGAAATTCTTTTTCTTATATACGCATTTCCTATTGCTATAATAAATTCAGCCTTGTCAATATATTTTTTATAATTCGATATAGCGCCTAATACAGGAAAACCCATAAATTCCTTTCCAATATCTAAGTTGTCATCCAAAAATCCAATTATTTCATCTTTAGATTTTTTTATGATATCTGCAATGACTTTTCCATGTCCGCTAGCGCCAATGATGATTACAGCCTTCATCCTAAAATCACTCCACTTCTAAGTATTACTTCCTCTAAATGGTTCCATTGTAACTGAACTACTTGAGCTAATTCCTTCTCTCTTTAACACGGTTTTTACAGTTTGAAAAATAATTTTCCAATCTCCTATAAAACTAATGTGATCGACGTAATATACATCTTTATCAAATTTTTCTTCCCATGTAATAGCATTACGTCCATGAACCTGTGCATACCCAGTAAATCCAGGTCTAACCTCATGACGTCTTGCTTGATGTTCGTTATACAAAGGTAAATACTCCTTCAGCAATGGACGCGGACCTACCACCGACATATCAGCATTTATAATATTTATTAATTCTGGAAGTTCATCTAAACTTGTTGCTCTAAGCAACTTTCCAAATTTTGTAAGCCGTACATCATCAGGTAAAAGCTCTCCATTTTCATTTTTTTTATCAGTCATTGTCCTAAATTTATAAAGAGTGAATACTTCACCATTTAATCCTGGTCTTTCCTGCTTAAATATTATCGGTGAGCCTAATTTGACTCTGACCAAAATCGCAGTAATCAACATAATTGGTGACAATACTATTAACGCTATAGATGCGCATAAAAAATCTTGTGGACGCTTTATATACTTTTCATACAAGCCTTGTTTGTGTCCAATATTTTCCGTTCTTTTTCGCTTTTTCCCTAATATCTTATTTATGAAATATCCGCCCCCACCTAATATAGAGCTCACAATCAATACAATTGATATTTTATTTTTTTTCATACCAATTTCTCCCACTTAACTATGTTACTCAAAACATGCTTTTACCACATCTATAATTACATTTTGCTGTTCTACCGTCATTTTATTATCACTTGGTAAGCACAATCCTCTATTAAAAATATCCATTCCTACATCTACCAAACTTCCAGAAATATATGCATTGGTTCTTGCACGTCCATTTCCATCTCTTGTTATAAATGGATTTAAACGATAAATAGGCTGCATATGCATCGGTTTCCAGATCGGTCTGCCTTCTGCATTAATAGAACTGATAGCCTCTAAAATTTCTGTCGGACAGCTTTTCCCTGCTTCAGCAACATATAATGCCTCAGTATCACTTCGTACCTGCTTACACATTGCTTCTTCATCAATTATCATACTGCTCAGCCAATAATTTGGCTCTGCTTTCGTTTCATCAAACGGATTCATCTGTACCGGAAGATCCTTGAATCCTTCTTTATATCTTTCATATACCGCTTTCTTCTGAGCAATATGATCGGACAAATGATGATACTGATCTCGAATCACTCCGGCAATCACGTTGCTCATACGGTAGTTATATCCAACCTCTTCGTTCTGGTACCAAGCTGCTGCTTCTCTGGCCTGGGTAGACCATTTACGAGCTTGATTTGCATCTTCTAATGAGTCTGTCAATATACATCCCCCTGCTGATCCGGTAATGATCTTATTTCCATTATAAGATACAGCGGCATAATCACCATACGAACCGCACTCATTTCCTTCCCAGGTTGCTCCCATTGCCTCTGCGGCATCTTCTACCAAAAGTGCTCCATGCTTCTCGCAAATTTCTTTTATCTCGCTGATATTTCCCGGGAAACCATATAATTCTGCATATACAACAAGTTTTACATCCGGATACATTTCAAATGCTTTCTCTAATGCAAACGGATCCATGCCCCAGGAATCGTACTCTGTGTCAATAAAGACTGGAATTCCACCTTCGTATACAACGGGGTTCAGTGTAGCATTGAATGTCATATCGGTGCAGAAAACGCGGTGTCCGGAAAGTGCTCCTACTCCTACCGGTGGCTTACCGTATAATCTTTCTCCTGCCAGTTTCATACAAAGATGAAGCGCAGCTGTACCACAGGATAAAGCTACTGCGTATTTTGTTCCGGATGTTTCAGCAGCCACTTTTTCAACTTCATTAATATTCGCTCCAACGGTTGACATCCAGTTTGTTTCATATGCTTCCATTACATATTTCATTGATTCTGGATACATTGTCGGTGATGACAACCATATTTTCTCCGTAAATTTTTCAAATCTTCCATTGTTTACAAAAGCCATTGTTTCTCTCCTTTATGCAATCTCTCTATTCACTTCTTCCGGCTTCTTAAACGTCGGAACCACTTTCCTCAGCGCCTCTTTTGCGATCAGATCATCACCGGTATCACAGGCATCTCTCAGTATCTGAATCTTTTTATAGATTTCTTCCTTGCTCAATGCAGTATCTCGTTCAATAAAGATCATACTGTTATCGGTTTTGTCGAGTTCTTCCGTCTTGACAAGTAATTCCTCATACAGTTTTTCACCCGGTCTTAATCCGGTTTCAACAATTTTAATGCCATGGACACCGGATAAACGGATCATATTTTCTGCCAGATCCATGATTTTAACCGGCTGTCCCATATCCAGAACAAACAGCTCTCCATTGTTGGCAATCGCTCCACTCTGAAGAACGAGCTGGGAAGCTTCCGGAATGGTCATGAAATAGCGGATGATTCTCTTATCGGTAACGGTTACCGGTCCGCCGTTTGCAATCTGTCGTTTAAAGAGCGGAATGACAGATCCGGCGCTGCCAAGTACATTTCCGAATCGTGTCGCACTGTATTTTACATTTCCATGGGTACTTGCACTCTGTACGATCATTTCGCACATTCGCTTTGTAGCCCCCATAACGTTGGTCGGATTTACTGCTTTATCTGTGGATACCATCATAAAGCGCTCTGCTCCGTATTCCTCACAAAGTTCTACCAGATTCTGGGTACCGAATACATTGTTAAAAATAGCTTCTACACAGTTGTGCTCCATCAGAGGAACGTGTTTGTGAGCAGCTGCATTGATAATGATCTGTGGATGATATCTCTCAAATACTTTTTCAAGTGCTTTTCTGTGGGTGATAGAGCAAATTTCAATCTGCAGATCCAGACGATTTCCATAAGCGATTTTTAATTCCTGCTGAACATCATATGCTCCGTTTTCATAGATATCCAGAATAATGATCTTTTTTGGATTCATTTTTGCCAGCTGTCTGCAGAGTTCTGAGCCAATAGAACCGCCGCCACCTGTGATCAGCACAACTTTTCCTTTATAATATTCGTTTGTGTGCTCATCTGAAACAGCCAGTGGTTTTCTGAATAAAAGTTCTTCTATATCAAACTCACGGAGATGCCTCTTTCCTCCGGCCGCATACATCGTCGGATAGTCATAAACTTTTAATTTATATCCGGCACTTCTGTAATATTCATAAAGAGCTTTCTTTTTATCGGCATCCATGGACGGAATCGCAAAAATAATCTCCTGTACTTCAAATTCTCCCAGGCGGTTAAAGGTTGCTTCATCCTCTGACCATACCGGAATACCATGGATATCCCGTCCGACTTTTTCTTTTTTGATGTCAATGAAACATCTCGGTACATAGGCTGCTTCTTCATTGTTCAAAAGTTCTTCTGCCAGACTTACACCGACCCGGCCGGCGCCAATGATCGCAACTTTGATTTTCTGTACTTCCTTCTTATTTCCGGCATCAACTCCGGAAAAGAGATGTAACAATAGTGAAAGGAACTTTCCTTTTGCGGTTTCCTGATTTCCACATTTGTATGCATAGCGATACATCATGCGGAGTGCCAAAGCGCCTAACAGATTCAGGCTGACCAGAGAAAGCATTCTGGCAAATGTGATTTTTTGAATTGGAAACAAAAGTTCCAGACACAGGTACACAAGAAAAGCAATGGCATCCGTAAAAAGTAAACGGATGTAACACTGTATTCCACCATATCTCCATACCTGTCCGTAGATTTTACCCAAAAGACGTACTGCAAAAATGCATACCGCAGATAAGCATACTTGTTGAAGTATGCCGGTAGATGATAATTTGTCCGTGCCGCCATAAGCAGCTAAAAGTATAGATGCAACGATTGCGTATACGATCAGATCATATCCCACTAACATCCATCGTATGTTAAGAGCATCTTTTTGTTTCGTATCCTTCAAATTCGTACTGTTTTTCATTTGTTCTATCCATCCTTTTACCCCCCCCCGAAAAAATCGGGGCAGTTTATCCTTTTGTGTCTTATTTTTCTGTTCATTGTTTCCGGACTCACTTGCCTTCCGGCATCTGGTACGTAGGCACAATCTCCTTTACCATTGCACGGATTGCATTGCTGTCTGCTTTTGCAGCTTCCCGCAGATGAATCAGCTGACACATAAATTTTTCTTCATCCATCTCGATCGGTTTGCCGATATGGATCAGCTTGTTCTCGGTATCCTGCAGACCTTCTTCATCCATGAGCAGTTCTTCATACAGTTTTTCTCCCGGACGAAGTCCTGTATACTGGATTTCAATGTCTTCCCCCAGTTTATAGCCGGATAACCGAATCAGATTCTTGGCCAGATCTGCGATTTTTACCGGTTCGCCCATATCAAGGACAAAGATTTCTCCGCCCTTCGCATACGCACCTGCCTGAAGCACCAGTGATACTGCTTCCGGAATGGTCATAAAGTAACGGATGATATCCGGATGGGTCACAGTCACAGGACCTCCGGCTGCGATCTGCTTCTTAAATAACGGAATAACGCTTCCGTTGCTGCCAAGTACATTTCCGAAACGAACTGCCACAAAGTCTGTCGCATAGAAATGGTTCAGGGTCTGAACGATCATTTCACACATTCGTTTGGATGCGCCCATGATATTGGTCGGATTTACAGCTTTGTCGGTAGAGATCAGCACAAATTTCTTTACCTGGCTGCGCCCTGCCGCACATGCTGTTTTGTAAGTACCAAACACATTGTTTTTGATCGCCTCATTCGGGCTGTCCTCCATCAATGGCACATGCTTATGTGCTGCCGCATGAAAGACGACTTCCGGATGGTATGTCTCCATCACTGTATTGATACGGTGTGCATTTCGCACGGATCCGATCAATACCGTAAGCTTCAGTTCGGGATGTTCCCACTTCAGCTTCTGCTGGATCTCATAGGCATTATTTTCATAGATATCGAAGATCACCAGATGCCCGACCCGGTGTTCTGCCAGCTGGGTACAGATCTCACTGCCGATGGATCCGCCGCCTCCGGTTACGAGAACGGTTTTTCCTTTGATATAGCCCAGGATTTCATCCAGGTTGACTTTGATCGGCTCTCTGCCCAGCAGATCTTCGATTTCCACGTTTCGCAATTTTGATACATTGACTTCACCGTTGACCAGCTGATATACACCCGGCACGGTCTGGATCTGGCAGTCTGTCTGATTACAGATCTCCAGGATTGCTTTGACATCCTTGCGTCCCGCTGTCGGGAGCGCCAGAATGATCTTATCAATGTTATATTTATCTACACTGGCAAGGATCTGGTCACGTCCGCCTGCAATGCGAACGCCATCCAGATACTTGTTCCATTTTTTTTCGTTGTCATCAATAAAAATTTTTACTTTGTCTGTCAGATAATAACTGGTACGATATTCTTTCAGAAGCATCAGCCCGGCTGCACCGGCTCCGATGATCATGATATTTTGCCGCACCGGATTGGCCTTTACGCCTTCTGCCTTGATCCGTACACGACGTAACAGACGGTACATCATTCTGCTGGAAGCGGTCAGTGCAAACACCAGCCCCCAACCTACCAGATAAAAGGAAATCGGCATACGGATCACTGAAATCGTATAGGTAACTCCCGTAATCGCAGCTGCGATCCCGGAAGTGACAAAGGTACGCAGTACCTCCGGTATTCCGGCATAAGTCCAGACACTTCGGTATAATTTTGCAATTGTATAGCTGGACACCAGAATGACCGATGCCAGAATAATGTAGAACAGATATCCGCGGATATATTCTGATGGTACCGCGGAGTAACGCATATCAAATCGCAGAAGTAACGCCAGTCCGTATGCGATGCATACAGACAGAACATCTGTAATCACGATCAGTAATTTCTTTTTCATATTTTCTCAATCCCTTGAAATGTCTCTCAATTAATTCCTTGAAATGTCTTTTCACATGAGAGAAGAATCCTGCATTCAGGATTCTTCTGTCTCATTCACTCAGTCAATTTGATTATGCATGTTTTCTTCTGGATGTTACGCACATTCCAGCTGCTGCAGCTACTGCTACTGCTACCACACACATCATTACTGGCGCACTGCCGGTTTTCGGAGAAACAACTTTTGAGCCGTCTGTTCCGTTCGCACCATTTGCGCCGTTGTTTCCACCTGCTGCATTTGTATTTAATACATAGAATGCAATCGGGGAAGCACCGTCAACAGTTACTGTTACATTTCCATCACCAACAACACCGTTGATCTGTACCCACTGTCCATTTACATAGCGAAGTACAATTACTTTGCTTGTGCTGTTAACGCCATTTACTTTAAATGTCAGTGTCAATGGGAACTGAACATCACTGTCAGCTGTAATGTTGGTTACATATGCAAGGCCATAGCCGTTTGCATTTGCTGCACCGACTGCGTCTTTCAGTACGCTCTGTGGATTTGCTTTGATTTTCTCCACACCCGGCGCATCATTTGTTGAATAATTGTCAGATGTTTTGACTTTGGACAGATCCACATCCTGGCCACTCGCATTTTTGCCGGCAACGATAGTACCTGTTGTCGGCTGCGGGCTTGGTGCGGCGAACGCAGCGGTTGCCATACCGATAGTCATTACAGCAGTCATTAATAAAGCAACGATTTTCTTCATGATTTTCTCCCTTCTTATATATTTGTAAAATGATACCGGCAATTGCCATACCATATTTACAGCATCTTTTACTCTGGCGATCTAGTTCACTTCTTTGTAATAGGTCCGGATAATCTGTTCCTGCAGGGATTCCTCGTCCGGATGGAATTCTTCAAACTCTTCTCCCATTACTGTTTCTCCCGGCAGATACGCCACCTCATCTGTAAGGTATGTGTAGCTGCTCAGAGCATCGATCTGATCTCCGTCCAGATCTGTTTCAATATATTTATCTAAAAACGGGGAAATGAGATTGTATAAAGCACTTCCTCCGTGTGATCTGGCATTTTTGATCAACGCTGTCACATACTTCACCTGACGCTGCATACGTCCTTCATTGCTGTTGAACACATTTGTATCACGATAACGTACATAGTTCTCCGCATCCGCTCCTTTGAGACAGACTTCTTTTCCCGCCTCAAACGCCGGATTGATCGCAGCATCTTCTTCTGTCATTTCCACCGTGACACCGCCCAGCGCGTCATTGATCTCTGGGATTCCGTCAACAGATAAGGCAAAATATCCGCTGATCGGAAGGTTGTACAGCAGCTTTTTTACTGTTTTTTCGGTAGCCCAGCAGCTGCGGCTTCCGCCGATGCAGTACGCATACTGCGTTGCAAGCTGTGCATTTACTGTACCAAAGGCACTTCCGGTGGAATCATAAGTATCGATCTGTGTCATAGTGTTTCGGTTGATCTGAAGGATTCTTCCTTCTTTTGTCTCTTTATCCAGTGACAGCAGCATAATGCAGTCTGCCTGTCCGGCATCACCGGGCATATAACTGGTATCTATATCATTGGCATGATCAATTCCCAGAAACAGGATATTGATCAGATTGTTATTGTATGTATATCGTTTTCCGTTCCATTCAATGGTATCGTCTTCTGCCTGGGAAACGGATTCCTCCGGCTGACGTGCCTTTTCCTGCTGCTGTTTGTGATGCAGCACAAACAGAACGGTCACAGCTGCCACTGCTGCCAGTATAACTGCAACGGTGGACAGGATATGTCTTTTTGATTCTTTTTTCATAAAATTATTGTTCCTCTGTCAGGACCGCGCAGATCAGAAAGCGCTCGTCATGATTGCCGTTGCAGGTAGACAATACGATCATCCGGTCATCTGTCGTCACCGGCAGCGGATCTTCGATCCAGGTCGGCATGATACGCACCTCTGACAGTGAATCCAGAAATGCCTGATAGCCTTCCTTCGTCCTGCAATTATAATTGTATAAAATATGTCGGTTGTCATAAGTGACCGCCGCGAACACACGGTATTTGTAAATGTGTTCCGGTGTGTAGATCTCGATATAAGGATGTTCCTGACGGAAAGTCTCGTCCTGATAATCTTTCAGTCTGCTGAAGAAAGAATCATTCAGCATGTTATGACCATAGACAACCGTCACAGCATCGGATTCAAAGGGATCCGGATTGTAGCTGTATTCTGTCATGATCGCTCCCGGAAGTCCTTCTTTGTCATCCACGGTATGATCCATATAATAATCATCGTCCACCTTGCTTTGCAGGATCGGATAATCAACCGGTGTATCTGCAATGTGGATCCATGCATAGATATCCGGATTTTCTGCCTGCAGGACACTGAAATCCACCGGAATCTGTACCGGTGTTTCCTCAGCTTCTGCGGATACTTCCGGCTCTTCCTGCACGGATACCGCTGCTTTCTCACGCAGCTTCTGGTCTTT
>OIWK01002969.1_pt1 | contig 12539 bp, 9 predicted proteins | sample 1587401 | NCBI WGS metagenome assembly OIWK01 (sample SAMEA3888911, study PRJEB22519) | human gut metagenome | biome: human gut; feature: human-associated habitat; material: faeces | place: Denmark | collected 2009
TCATGTGCGGCGATATCCGCTTTGGCGTGGCGCAGGGCAGCTACATGACCCGCAAAAACCTGCAGGCCGCCCAGGCGCTGCTCCAGCCCTATCTGGAGGAGGCCCGCAACAAGCAGAACGTGGAGGACCTCTACATGCTGCTGACCGATGTGCCCAAGGAGGAGAGCGTGGTCATCTGCACCGGCCGCTACGCCGCCGAGGTGCTGAGCAACGGCTTTGAGAGCCGGCCCGCCGCCGACGGCAGCTGGACGCTGCCCGGCGTGGTCAGCCGCAAAAAGCAGTTCATCCCCGCCATGATGAGCGCCTATCAGGAGCTGTAACCCCCGATACAAAACACGAAGCCCCCGGAACCCTGCATGTTCCGGGGGCTGTTGTGTTTTGTAAGGGAGCGTCAGGCTGCGACTTTTAAGGGAGAGTTATCAGTCCAGATGGTGCCATCCAAAAGCTTTGTTACGGCCAGTGTGCCGTTCACGCTGACCCGCGCGGGGTCCAGCGCGTAGAAATCGCTCTCCCGCAGGTTTTCGGGGTCTGCCGTGGGGGAGATGCCCACCACGCACACCCAGTGTCCGTAGGTGCTGCTGGTGGCGATGTGGGGGTAGTTGACCTCTTTCCAGCCGGAGCCGGAGAGGTGGTATTCATAGCTTGTCACGCGGTTGGTGTGCTTGGACACGCCGCTGACAGCGGTGTTTTTCAGATGTACGATGACGGGCCGCCCGGCCTGCAGCTCTTCATATAGGCGGGAAAGACAGCCGGAAAGGGAGCCGCTGTAAGCGTAGTACCCGGCGGCAGACCATACCGCGCCGTTCGACCACATCCCGCTGCCTGAGCAGGGCTTGCCATCCAGAATGGTGCGGGCGTAGCGCAGGGCATACCAGCTGCACCGGCCCGAGGTCTGGTTGCCGATGGAGACGATCTGCTGGCTGTCGAAGGACAGCAGTGTAATGCCGTTCACATCCTGCAATTGTGCCGCCGCAGCCTTTGGCGCGGCCAGAAAGCTCAGGCACAGCAGAACTGCTGCCATGAAAACGCGCACCGGAGCGCGCAGGGAACCATGCTGCATGGGGCAAACTCCTTTTCCTTGTTCAGGAACGGCACCCGGCGGTTCCCATTGCCTTAAGTTTAGCACCAAATCGTGGTAGAATTGTGTAAACGCCGGAAATATTTTCCGGTTTTTGCCCCGGGCATGGCAAAGGATCTTTGCGAAGATTCGTTCTGGAAAAAACAACAAAAGCAGGAGAAAATGTTTGGTGAAGCTGGCAATTGACAAAAGCGACATTTGTTGGATAAAATAAAGCCAGAAGGGGTCCTGCTTCAAAATGGAAAGGCACCCTGCATATTATGAAAAACACAACAAAACGACTGGAGGTCCCGACATGAAAATGCTGAAAAAACTGGCCGCTTTGGTTCTGGCGGCGACCATGGTACTTGTTCTGTTCACCGCCTGCGGCGGTGATGGCGGCAGCACCGGCACCAGAGAGCCGGATAAAGAAGCAAAGGCATTCGCAACTTTCTCCAAAAATGATCGGGTTGCAGCTGAAGTAAATGTCAACGATCCTCAGCTGCAGGCTGTGGCTGAGAAGTACTTGGACGAAGATCTGCGGGCAAAGGTCGATTTCTTTGGCGCATCGTTCTTTGGCAAGGTTCACGTGGATGGCGAGGAGGAACGGTATCTGACTGTCACCGTGACGGCGAAATACGAGTATGGTCCTCTTGTGAGTGGAATTCTGAGTACAATTGAAAAGGAACTCGGAAGGAAACTCCCCGGCACCAACATCAACGTAGATGGCAAGGGCAGCTGGACTAAGCTGGGTGTCGTGGTCAAGAGCGATAGCGGCCACAGCTATATGGCAGTGGCATTCCAGATCCTCAACCCCAAATACAACAAGTAATTTAAACCTGTCCTATCCCCGGAGCGTGGCTGAAAGGCCGCCCTCCGGGGCTTTTTTGCGTCTGGAGCACTTGACTTATAATTATAATATAATTATAATATAGATATGGAAAGCATACAGTTTGAGTGGGATGAAAATAAAAACCGCATCAATCAGCACAAACATGGCATTTCATTCCTGGAAGCAAAGACAGTTTTCTATGACGAGGAAGCACTGGTAATTGATGACCCGGAGCATTCAGAACAGGAGGACAGATTTATCATTCTCGGCCTGAGCAGTAGGGCAAATCTGCTTGTCGTGTGTCACTGCTACCGTGCGTCAGATACTGTCATCCGTATTATCTCGGCCAGAAAGGCCACAAAAACTGAATCGAAATATTATGGAAAGTGAGGTCTGTGTTATGCTCAAAGAGTACGATTTCAGCAATGCAAGGAAGAACCCCTACGCCAAGGCGCTGAAAAAACAGATCACCATTAACATTGACAGCAATACCATTGATTACTTCAAGGAGCAGGCCGAAGTGGTGGGTATCCCTTACCAGACCCTGATCAATTTGTACTTGAAAGACTGCGTTGCCAATAACCGTCATTTGTCTCTGTCGTGGCAGTGAGAAGAAAAACAGGCTCGTCCGGTTTTGCTCCGGACGGGCTTTTTGTTTGCAACTTTCCCATAAAAGATGCAAAAAAGGCTGTGATGTGGTACAATAAAAGATAGATTTTGTCGAAAGAAAGGAACCTTTGGATGCAGCTGTTTGAACTGGTCAGCCCGCGGCTGTTCCGCCCGCTGGCGGGGCCCAACCGGGCGTTTTATGCGGAGCTGCTGCTCCTGCTGTGGGAGGAGTGCCGCCACACGGCGGATTACTCCATCTCCCGGGCAGAAGCGGTGAGCCGGGCCGAGGATTACTTTGCGGCGCTGGCAAAGCCGCTGGCACTGGATGCCGATGACGCGGGCGACGAAGCCGAACAGCCCACCCGGGATCCCCATACCCTTGCGTTGGGCTTTCTGCTCCGCCTGCGCCGCACCGGCTGGCTGGAAGAGCAGCCCGGCAGCTATGAGGAAGAGCCTGCCCTTGCCTTTGTGCCCGAGGTGGCTCCTCTGCTGGAAGCGCTGGAAGAGATCCTGAACCCGCGTGTTGTCACCTACACCGGCAAGCTGTACAAGGCCTGGCAGCTGCTGCAGAACATCGGGGAGGAAAAGAGCCCCTATGAGAATGTTCTGCGGGAGGTGGCCTCCGATCTGGAAGCACTGAACAAGTCCCTGCGGGCGCTGAACGCATCCATCGGGCATTATATCGACCGGCTCACCCGCAACCGCACCCCGCAGGAGGTGCTGGAGCTCTTCGACCAGTACGAGGAAAAGGTGGTGGCTGCCGCCTACCACCGCTTCAAGACCAGTGATAACCTGTTCAATTACCGCGCCTATCTGGAGGAGGAGCTGGACGACTGCGAGGCAGAACACCTGCCCCGGCTGGCGCTGGATTACGCCCGGGTAGAGCGCTGCGCCCCCGGCGAGGCCGCCCCTGCCGTGCGTGCCCTCATCCAGAAACTGCGGGATTCGCTGGAAGAGATGAGCACCCTGATGCGCCAGATCGACCAGAGCCACATCCGCTACCGCAAGCGGGCCGTGCAGCGGGCACAGTTCCTGCTGCTGAGCGACCGCTCTTCGCAGGGCAGTGTCACCGCCCTGCTCCGCCGCTATGCCGAGGAGATCAAAACGCCCGATCAGCTGTTCGCGCCGGATGACGGCCCGGTGGCAAAGCATCTGCACCTTTACCCGGCAGCGGTGTTCGGGGCAAAGCCCCTCTACCCGCCTGCCGCACCCCGCAGCGAAACGCCGCTGGCCCCGGTGCGGCAGGCCGAGCTGGATGCGGAGCAGCTGCGCAAAGAACAGCAGCTGCTGCTGGATTACGCCCGGATGGCCGTGACTGAGGAAAACGTGGGTCTGCTGGCAAAACAGGCCCTTGCCGCCCGCAGTGCGGTGGCCGCTTCCACGCTGGCGGAGGAATACCCCCGCGATTTTGCCTGCATCATCGGCCTGCACACCTACTCGCAGTCGCCGCGCCGGGCTTACGATATCACCCTTACCGGAAACTGGGTCGAACGGGGCGGCTTCCGGTTTGAAGAGTTTATTCTGACACCCCGCAGGGAGGACGCTGACCATGGCCGAACCGAATAAAATGCTGGAAGAGACCGCAAACTATCTGCTCAACCACTGCTTTGTGCTGGGCGGTGTGGAGGATCAGCGGGCAAAATACCTCTATGTGCAGGATCATCTGCCCGAGGTGCGGGCTGTGTTCGCGCCGCTGGGCTATGCGGTAACGCTTTACCCGGCTCCGCTGCAGGCGGCAGCGCTGGTCAACGAGCATGAGGGCAGTCAGGCCCGGTTGCTGAAATACGAGAGCATCCTGCTGCTGGTGCTCCGCCTGCTCTATCTGCAAAAGCGGGAGAGCCTTGCCGCCAGCGCCGATCAGGTGCTGGTCACGGTGGAAGAGGTGCAGACGGAGCTGCAGAAAATGAACCTGCCCCGGCGGCTGGACCAGCGCACGCTGGAGGAGCTGATGCGCACCCTGCGCAGGTACAATCTGGCCCGCCCGGTGGGGCGGCTGACCGGTCTGGACAGCCGCATCGAGGTGTTTCCCACTGTGCTGCTGGCCCTGCCGGATGCAGACCTTGCCGATTCCGCCGCCGAGAGCAGCCGCACCCGGGAGGAACTGGCCCTCTACGAGCGGCCTGACGGAGATGTCAGCGGGGAGGAAGAAGAATGATCGAATTAAAGCGCCTGAAGCTCATCAACTGGCACAACTTTGAAAATGTCACCTTCGATTGTGCCCGTCTGACCTATATGATCGGTGTCAACGCGGTGGGCAAGACCACCATTCTGGATGCCATCCGCTACTGCCTGACCACCAACCGCAATTTCAATGCCCTGGGCAATAAAAAGAGCGGCCGCACCCTGCAGGGCTCTGTCCACGCCAAGCAGCGTGGCGAGAACGCCTACCGCCGCCCGGGCCGCACGGTGGCATACATCGGAGCCGAGTTCTGGGATACCGTCAAGCGGACAAACTTTGTCATCGCTGTCAGGGTGGAATCCGAGGGCCCCATGCAGGAGCTTCACCCCGGCGACCAGACCTGGTACATCTCCGAGGACGGCATCACGCTGGAAAAGCTGCCCTTCCTTGATCCGCGCACCGGTGCCCCCAGCGCCAAGGAGGACTTCAAGCCCGCCGTGGGCCGTCTGTCCTACACCCGCAGCCCCAGCGAGGCCCGGGACCGCATCTGCCGTGCGCTGGGCATTGGCCGCGCCTCCAGCCCGCTGGGCAAAAAGTTCAACGAAGTGTTCCAGATGGGCACCAGCATGGACGAGATCCCCAACTTCCGGGAGTTCCTGTACCAGTACATCCTGCCCCAGCCTGAGCTGGATCTGGAAGCGCTGCAGGGTGACCGGGTGGAGCTGGAAAACCTCCACGCCGTTCTGGCCGAGGCCCAGACCCGTGCCGCCGCGCTGGAACAGATCGTGGCGTATGGCCGGGAAGCTGCTGCCAAAGAAACGGATGCCCTTGTCAACCGGGGCGCGGCCCTGCTGGCCCGCGCCGAAGCGGATGCCGGTGAGGATGCCTCCTGGCAGAGCCATCTGGATGCAGGCCGCCGCCAGCTGGCCGACCTGAACGCAAAATACGAGGCCGCCAAGAACGCCGAAGCCGAAGCCCGCCGGGCCTATCTGGCGGCCCACGGTGCGGCCGGTGACAGCGGCGCGGGCCGGGCGCTGGATGCCCTGACCGAGGAGCTGGCCCGGAAAAAGAGCGCGCTGGATGCAGCGGCCCGGACAAGGAACAGTCTGGAAGCAACTGCGGATACCATCACCGGCCTGCTGACCCAGCTGAACCGCAGCGGCTTTGCGGTGGAGAAGGAGCTCTGGCCCCAGCGCCTGACAGCGGAACATCTCCCCGCCCTGACCGAGGCACTGGCCCGCATCGAAAAGCCGCTGGAGGAGCAGTATTTTGCTGCCCGGCAGGCTTCGGCGGATCTGGCAAAAGAGCAGGAGGGCCTGCGGGCCGAGCTGAACGCCGTGTCCGGCGGCAAGTGGGTCTACCCCCACGGCGATGCCGCCACCAAAGTGCGGGATGCCGTGAACGCCGAGCTGAAAAGCCGCGGCATGACAGCGGATGCAAAGATCTTCTGTGAACTGCTGACCGTGGCCGATGAGAGCTGGCAGGACTGTGTGGAAGCCTGCCTGGGTGACCGCCGGTTCGATATCCTTGTGCCGCCTGCCCACTACGCCGCCGCCAAGAGCGCCTTTGTGGCGCTGGGCGACCGGGTGGGGCCCATCAGCCTGCTGGATACCCCGGGCATCCGCAAGGCGGACCGCCATGCGGAGACAGCCCCCGCCGACAGCCTTGCCGCCCAGGTCACCAGTGAGAACCCGCTGGCCGCACAGTATGCGGACACCATCCTGCGCCGCATCGTCTGCTGCGACACCCCCGACACGCTGGAACATGTCCCCGACAGCGCCACCCGGGACCTGCTGCGCCACCATCCCTTCCGGCTGGAACGCCTGCGCAGGCCCCAGCGCTATATCGGCCTGGATGCCCGCAGGGAGCGTGCCGACGCGCTGGAAGCACAGCTTGCTGCTCAGGCCGACCGCTGCCGCGAAGCCGCCCAGACCGAAAAGACCCTGAAATCTGCCTACGACCAGTACCAGAACGTCCTGCGGGGCCATGCGCTGGAACAGCTGGCAGAACTCTGGGCCAGCCGGGCCGCGCTGGATGCCGCCCGTGCCGACTACGCCGCGCAGGAGCAGAAGCTGGCGGACTGCCGCGAGAACCCCATGCTGCAGCAGCTCTACCGCGAGGAAGAAGCCCGGGAAGCCGCATGGGAGACTGCCCGCAAGGCCGTGGAGCAGGTGGGCGGCGATATCCGCGTCTGCGAAAAGCAGATCGCATCCTGTGAGGCAGAGCAGGGTAAGGCGGTGGAGACCGCCGCACAGAGCCGGGAGGCGGCAGAGGCATTCTTTGCACAGCATCCGCTGTTGGAGCCGCTGGCACAGGAGCGCAAAAAGGGCCTGATGACGGGCGGGCGCACGGCCCGTGCCGCCGCGCAGACTGCCGAAAAGGCACAGACCAGGTTGGACGATGCCCTGCGAGCTTATCTCACTTCCACGCTGGAACCCGCCCAGAGGGATTACAACGAGCATTACGTCTGCGATTATCCGCTGGGTCTGGCCGGGGTGGAGCAGTACCGCGCCCAGCACGACAGCCTTGTCCGCATTGATCTGGAACGCTACGCCGCCCGGCTGGAGCAGGCACAGCGGGACTGCAAGGACCGCTTCCGCAAGGATATCCTCTTCCGGATGAAAGATGATATCTTCAACGCCCGCCGCCAGTTCCGGGAGCTGAACAAGGTGATGGAGCAGCTGACCTACGGCGAGGAAGTCTATCGCTTTGAGCTGGAACCCAGCCGTGACCCCCAGCTGGCCGCCTTCTATCAGGTCATTGTGGACAAGGGCAACCAGCAGATGACCGATGGCGACTCGCTGGACAACCTTGCCGCCACTGCTGACCCCGTCTACGAGCGGCAGGTGGACGCGCTGATGGAAAAGATCATGGCCGATGTGGATGAGAACACCCGGGCCCGGCAGGAGGGCCGCACCACCTCCGGTGCCACCCTCTCGGATTATGTGGACTACCGCACCTATCTGGACTATGACATCAAGGTGACCAACACCGTCTCGGGCCAGCAGGCCTATCTTTCCCGCGTCAGCCGCGATTCCTCCGGCGGCGAGAATCAGGCTCCCTTCTATGTGGCCATCTGCGCCAGCCTGCTGCAGATCTACCAGAAGAGCGAGAACAGCATCCGCCTTGTCCTGCTGGACGAGGCCTTCAGCAAGATGACCAGTGACCGCATCCGCCCCATGATGGAGCTGTTCCGCCGCCTGCAGCTGCAGGTGCTGCTCATCTCCACTGTGGAAAAGAGCACGGCTATCCAGCCCTACTGCGACATTACCTATTCCATCGTGCGCCACGGCGATGCCAACGCCATTGCGCCGTTCTACCGGGCCGGCACCCTTGCCGATGCCCCGGAAAAGGAGACTGAATATGAATAACACCCTTGCAAACATCTGGCTCTTTGCCACCCATTGGACCAAGCTGGATGCCTTTGATACCGAGGAAGAACTCAACGATGAACTGGAGCTGCTCCAGCGCCAGAGCCTGCCCACCAAAGTCCGTCAGGTCACGGACAAGGAGGGCAGGGAACAGTTCCTCCTTTACGTCAAACAGGCCGACCGCGATTACGCCCGCTACTGCACCGGCTGGCGGCCCGGCGGGATGATGTGATCCACCTCTGCAAAAAGGAGAATCTATGTCAAAACAGAAAATCCAACTTTCGGATCACTTTGATTATTCACGGCTGATCCGTTTTGTGCTGCCCTGCATCGGCACCATGCTGTTTACTTCCATTTACGGCATTGTGGACGGCCTGTGTGTCTCGAATTTTGTGGGCAAAACGGCCTTTGCGGCAGTCAACCTCATCATGCCCGTGCCCATGCTGGTGGGCACAGTGGGCTTTATGCTGGGCACCGGCGGCAGCGCCATTGTGGGCATCACGCTGGGTGAGGGCGATAAAGCCCGTGCCGACCGCTATTTCAGCCTGTTTATGTCAACGGCGCTGATCGCCGGCATCGTGCTGTCCGTGCTGGGGATGCTGCTGCTCCGGCCGGTGGCCCTGATGCTGGGTGCCGAAGGCGAGATGCTGGACTACGCCCTGCGTTATGGCCGGGTGCTGATGCTCAGCCTGCCCACCTTTATTCTGCAGAATATGTTCCAGAGCTTTTTTGTCACCGCCGAAAAGCCGCATCTGGGCTTTTACTTCACGGTGGGCGCGGGCTGCACCAACATGGTGCTGGACGTGCTGCTGGTGGGCATCCTGCACTGGAGCGTGGAGGGTGCCGCCATTGCCACCATGCTCAGCCAGGTGGTGGGCGGCCTGCTGCCGGTGTTCTACTTCCTCAACCGGAAAAACACCAGCCTGCTCCACCTCAGCCGCCCGCAGTTTGAGGGCGGTGTGCTGCTGAAAGCCTGTGGGAACGGCTCCTCTGAGCTGATGACCAACCTTTCCATGTCGCTGGTGAACATCCTGTACAACTATCAGCTGCTCCGCTTTGCGGGCGAGGATGGCGTGGCCGCCTATGGTGTGATCATGTACGCGTCCTTCCTGTTCGTGGCGGTGTTTGTGGGCTACGCCGTGGGCAGCGCGCCCATCGTCAGCTACCACTATGGTGCCAATAACCGCAAAGAGGTCAACAACCTCTACCGCAAGAGCCTGAAGCTCATCGGCGTGGTTGCGGTGGTAATGACCATCGGCTCCATGTTCATCATCCCCCATGTGGCCCGCTTCTTTGTGGGCTATGATGAAAACCTGCTCATTCTGACCACCCGGGCCTTCCGGCTCTATGGCCTGAGCTTCCTCATCATGGGGTTCAACGTCTATGCGTCCTCCTTCTTCACGGCCCTGGGCGACGGTGTGACCAGTGCGCTCATCTCGTTCCTGCGCACCCTGCTGTTCCAGGTGGCGGCGGTTCTGCTGCTGCCGTTCCTGCTGGGCATTGATGGCATCTGGCTGGCCGTGACAGCCGCCGAGCTGGCCGCTTTGCTGGTCAGCATCGGCCTGTTCATCACCAGAGACCAGCAGTTCCATTACCGCAAGGCAGAATAACCGCAAACAAAGAAAGGACCCTCGGCGGGTCCTTTCTTTGTTCAGAATGTAAACTCCACGAACGCGCAGTTTTTGATGCCTGCCGCCGCGTACTCCTCGTTGGTCATATCGTAAAAATAGGACTGCACCACCCGGGCAATGCCGTTGTGGGCCACCAGCAGGAAAGTCTTGTCGGTGTCGGCCCGGAGCTCGTCCAGCAGGTTGTAGATGCGCTGGGCCAGCTGCATCATGCTCTCGCCGCCGGAGTAGCGGTCGGCAAAGTGGGTCTTGGAAATGCGGAACTCTTCGCCGTCCCGGGGCGTGCCCTCGTAGCGGCCAAAGCACTGCTCCCGGAGCCGGGGCTCACACCGGGCAGGAATGCCGGTGGCCTCCGCAATGGCCCGGGCGGTGTCGGCGGCGCGGGACAGGGGAGAGTACAGGATCTCATCGATCCGGAGACCGCTGGTCCTGAGCTTTTCGCCCAGCTCCCGAGCCTGGGCGCGGCCTTTTTCGGTCAGGGGGCTGTCGGTCATGCCGCAGATCTTGTTTTCCACGTTCCACACGGTCTCGCCGTGGCGGGTGAAATAGACCTTGTGCGCCGCCTTGGTCAGCCTGTGATCCTGCAGGGTGACAGTGCTGCCCTCGTTGATGTCCAGCCGGGTCAGCTCGGCATCCGGGTAGGGGAGAACCCGCTGCGTGCCGTCGGCAGCCTCCAGCAGGACATCACAGAGCACGGGCTGGCCCTCGGGCAGCTCCTCGCAGCCATAAAGCTGCTCCTCAATGCGCAGAACGCGGTAGTTTTTTTCTTCCATCCTCTTCGACCTCTTTCGGGCAGATTGTTTCTTACATTATAAAACGGCAGCGGGGCCCCGTCAACGCTTGACAGCCCCGTGTGCCGCCTGATAAACTAGGCGCAAGGGATAAAAACGCCAAAAGGAGAGAAAAAGTTGAACATTACAGAACTGCGGTATCTCGTCGCCATCATGGAATGCGGATCTGTGAGTGCGGCGGCAAAGCGGCTGTATGCCGCTCAGCCCAACGTGAGCAAGGCGCTGAAAAAGCTGGAAGAAGAATACCATCTCCGCATTTTTGAGCGGTCATCCACCGGCATGATCCCCACGGAGCAGGGGCGGCACTTCATCGAGCAGGCCGAGCGGGTGCTGCGGGAGGTGGACCGGCTGGACCGGAGCGTGCAGGAGGAGCAGGAGCGCTGCGCCGAACTGCGGGTAATGATCCCCCACGCCACCTATGCCTCCTATGCGGCGGTGGATTATCTGGAGCAGGCGGCCTCCATTGAGCGGCTCCACATCCACATCCGGGAGGGCGGCTCCATGGAGGCACTGGATCATGTCCTGCGGCAGGGGTATCATCTGGCTCTGCTGCGGTACGCCGTGGAGGATGACGAGCACTATACCCATTACTGCGCCCGGCGGGGTCTGAAAATGGAACCCATTATGGATTTTGAATACAGTCTGCTGACCAACCGGGACGGCCCGCTGGCCCGGAAGGCGATCCGCGACCTGTCTGAGCTGGACAAGTATATGGAGATCCTCCACGATGATTTCCAGCTGCCCGGCGAGGAGGGCGGCGACGGTGTGCGCTGGCATGTCAACCCGGAGCGCCGTATCCATGTGTATGAGCGGTGCAGCCAGTTCTCGATCCTGCAGCGGCTGCCCACGGCCTACATGTGGGCATCGCCCATGCCCCGCAGGGCACTGGAGCAGTACCATCTGGTGCTGAAGAAGTGCCCGGCCCAGCGCCAGCAGATGCGGGATGTGCTGGTCTACCCGGACAAGGGCCGCCTGCGCCCCGAGGAGCAGGCCTTTGTGGATCTGCTCCACAAGGAAGCAGCTTCCACCGTGAAATAAAGGGGCTTTCCGGCTAAGGCACGGCAAAGGTTACTTCCTTTGGAATTGACAGAAAAACCAATAAATGGATGCAAAACCGGGCGAAAATAAGCGCCCGGTTTTATTTTTGCTGATAGATGGTCAAAAAATGAACGGAAAAGCGGCAAAAATTCTTTGCAGCTATATCGGAAACGATATGGCCCCATGCCGGAAAGATATTTCTCCGCTGGAAAAAAGTGTGCTACCATGAGGCCAGAAAAGAGCCCCGGGTATGCGGCAGAATGGGGCCGCGGCCGGCAGGGGCAAAAAGGAGGTTTCTGGTATGATTAGTTTCCTGCTCTGTCTTGCGATCCTGGTGGGCGGATACTTCGTCTATGGCAAGATCGTGGACAATACCTTCGGCCCGGACGACCGTGAAACGCCTGCTGTGCGCATCAACGACGGCGTGGACTATGTCGTGATGCCCCAGTGGAAGCTGTTCCTCGTCCAGCTGCTGAACATTGCGGGCCTTGGCCCCATCTTTGGTGCCATGCAGGGCGCTCTGTGGGGCCCCGTGGTGTTCCTGTGGATCACCTTCGGCACCATCTTTGCCGGTGGTGTGCATGACTACTTCTCCGGTATGATGAGTGAGCGCAACGACGGTGCTTCCATCGCAGAGATCACCGGCAAATACTTAGGCCCCGTGATGCAGAACGTGATGCGTGTGTTCTCTGTTGTGCTGCTGATCATGGTGGGCACCGTGTTTGCCGTCGGCCCTGCCGGTCTGATCGTTGAGCTGTGCAGCCAGAGCGGTGCATCCGGCGTGATGACTTCGCTGCTGTTCTGGCTGGTCATCATTCTGACCTACTACTTCATCGCGACCTTTATCTCCATCGATGCGGTCATCGGCAAGATCTACCCCGTGTTCGGCATCTGCCTCATCATCATGGCCATCGGTGTCATCTTTGGCATCTTCACCAACCCTGCCTATACCATCCCTGAGATCTGGGATCACTTCGGCAGCATGCACCCGTCGGGCACGCCCATCTGGAGCTTCATGTTCATCACGGTTGCCTGCGGCGCGATCTCCGGCTTCCACTCCACCCAGTCGCCTCTGATGGCCCGCTGCATGAAGA
>OIWK01002971.1_pt1 | contig 12532 bp, 14 predicted proteins | sample 1587401 | NCBI WGS metagenome assembly OIWK01 (sample SAMEA3888911, study PRJEB22519) | human gut metagenome | biome: human gut; feature: human-associated habitat; material: faeces | place: Denmark | collected 2009
CTGCGCACGCCCATCGCGGTGATTCAGGGCTACGTAAACATGCTCGACCGCTGGGGCAAAGACGACCCAGACGTGCTGGCAGAGTCCATCGCCTCGCTCAAGGCCGAAAGCGAGCATATGCAGGAGCTCGTGGAGCAGCTGCTGTTTTTGGCGCGCGGCGATGCCGGCCGCACCGTGCTGCGGCGCGCGAATACCAACCTGGCCGCACTGATCGGCGAGGTTTGCGAAGAATCGCAGATGATCGATACCGAGCACACGTATCGACTGGCCTTTGACGCTGCGCTTGCCAGCGACCCGCGCTGCGACGCGCCCGTTGACGTGGCGCTCGTGAAGCAGGCTCTGCGCGTAATCGTGCAGAATGCCGCCAAGTATTCGGACGCGGGAACGACCGTCACATTTGGCATAACACCCGATGCGGGCACGGGCACAATCGACATAAGTGTTGAGGACGAGGGCATCGGCATGAACCAGGAATCCGCAGCTCACGCGTTTGAACGGTTCTACCGCGCCGACAACGCACGCGATGCCGGCGCGCAGGGCTCGGGTCTGGGGCTTGCCATTGCCAAGTGGATCGTCGATAGCCATGGCGGCGTCATCGGCGTGACCTCGGTCGAGGGCGTCGGCAGCCGCTTTACGATTCGCCTGCCGCGGTAGGAAGCCCCTCGGCATAAATAAAGGGATAGGGCCACGCGGCCCTATCCCTTTTTGCTAGCTATGGCAGCTTGTGCGCTACTCGCGGCACAGATGCACGGCGAAGCCGGCGAACTCGCGCTTAAAGTACACGAGCTTGGTACCGCCGTCGGGTAGCAGCGCGCGCGACTCCTCGTTGACCTCGAGCCCGCGCTCGGCAAACCACTTCTCGGCCGCATCGATGTCGTTGACGGCAAAGCCGATGTGGCCCTTGGCGCCACGACCGTTCTGCTTCATGATCTCGACCAGCGAATCGTTAAAGTACGAAACCGGGGTCTCGATAACGGGCAGACCCATCATCGTCGAGAACAGCTCCGCGATCTCCAAGGCGTCTGCCGGGTTGGCGGCGTTAATGCCCACATGGGCAACGCGCATGCCAAAGAGCTCGACCGGATTGGCGTTCTGCTCACTCATGCAGTCAGCGCCTACTGAGCCATGACGTCAAGAACGGCCTTCTCGGCAGCGACGCGGTTCATGCCGGTCATGAAGGGCACGCCGCTCACGTACGGGCAGGTAAGGCCCTCGGGGGCAACGGTGGTGGCGATCAGCAGATCGGCACCCTCGTCGCAAACGTCCTTGGCCTCGGAGATGGCGCACTGCACGATCTCGTACTTGTCGGCGTAGCCGTTGGCGTCGAGCATGGTGGCGACCTTCTGGGCAACGAGCGTGGAAGTAGCAGCGCCAGCACCGCAAGCCAAAACGATCTTCTTCATAGGTAATGTCTCCCTTCGTGGTTTACTTTAGGTAAGTGTACCGCAGCGAGCGATGGCGCTCGGCCTCGATGCACTTTTATGCCAGTTTGCCTGCGCACTGCGTATAATACATCTAGTACGTGTTGTCATACCGCTCGCTTTATGAGCGACTAAGGACCCCAATATGCCCGATTCCCGCACCCTCTGGACCGCCGTCGTCATCATCTGTATCGCCGTGTCGGTGTTCTTTAGCGTCAAAAAACGCACAACGTTCAAGCGCCTGCAACAGCTTATGGCTGCCAAGCAGTGGGACGAGTTCGATCACCTGCTCGACGCCAAACTCACCAGTATGCTGTACCCGCGCTATAACCGCGACTACCTGCGCCTGAACTCCTATCTGCTGCGCGAGGACCACAAGCGTGCTGACGAGATGTTCGATTTGCTGCTGGGGCTCAATCTACCCAAGATGCAGCGTGTCGACCTGGTGATTAAGGCCTTTAACTACTACGTTGGCCAGGAGAACCGCAAAAAGTCCAAGGAGCTGTTGCGCGAGATCGAGGGCTTTGAGGGCGGCCAGGCCGAGGCGGTCGCGCACGAATGCCAACTGATGTACGACACGATGATCCTCAAGCGCCACAACGACATTCCCGAGCTGGAGCGCATGCTCGAGGAGGCCGGTGACGATAAGGTTAAGGGTTGCCGCTTGGAGTACCTGTTGGCCCTGCAGTACAAGAACAAGGGCGACGAGGCCAAGTTCCAGGAGTTCCTGGAGAAGTCGGGCCAACACTCGATGGCCGTCAACGCGTAACGGACGGCTTGTGCTAGACTTCTAGTCTCACGGGGGCGTGGCGGAATTGGCATACGCAGGAGACTTAAAATCTCTCGCCGCAAGGATTGTGGGTTCGAGTCCCACCGCCCCTACCACGTATTGTTTACGAGCCCGTGTCCCCCAGGGATGCGGGCTCATTTCTTTTGGACGCCGATGGGGCTTTAAGTTGCGGTGGAATAGTTCCTGTTTTGGCCGTTTACCGGCCCATTTAAGAACTATTTCACCGCAACTTATTTAGAGGGAGCTGAGCTCTGGGGTCCAGGCGATGGTGGGGGTTGCACCGTCGAGAGTCTCGTTGATGGTGGCGGCCATACCGGCGAGTAGGCTATTCTCGCTTACGGTGAGCGTCTTGTAGCCGCCGGCACGCATGAGCTCGCGGATTACCACGGCGCCAGCCAAGATCACGCCCGCGCGTTTGGGCTGCACACCCGGTAGCGCGGCGATGCCGTCCGCGTCCAACACAGACATGTGCTCGATAGCAGCCGAAATCTGTTCCATCGAAAGCTCGCGCAGGTGCACGAAGCTCGAATCATACGGCTCCAGCTCGTGAACCAGCGCCACGAGCGTGGTGACGGTGCCACCCACCGCGACCAGGCGCTCTGCACGCTCAAAATTGCTCGGCAGGCCCTCAAAATAGGCGGCGAACTGCTCGCCCGCCCAGTTGGCAGCGGCAGCAAGCTCGCCGTCCGCAGGCGGCAGTGCCGAGAAAAACCGCTCCGTCACGCGGCGACAACCGATGTCCAGCGAACGCGTGCCCTCCAGCGCAAAGACCCCACGCTCCGGTGCGTACACGCCCGTCGCGAGCTCCGTAGAGCCGCCGCCCGAATCCGCGACAATAATGCGCTCGCCGGCAAAGTCGTGCGCCACGCCAAAAAACGTCAGGCGCGCCTCAACCTCGCCCGGAATCACCTGCGGTTCGAGCCCCAGCTCGCGCAGGCCGTCCAGCAGCAGGGCGGCATTGGACGCATCGCGCGCGGCGCTCGTGCACGTGGTGCAGATGCACACGGCCCCAAAGGCATGCGCCTCGTCCACAAACATCCGGCACGCAGCGAGCACACGCTCAACGGCCGCCTCGCAAAAGCGACCTGTCGCGTCAACGCCCTCGCCCAGATCGGTAATCTCGGTATGCTTGGACGATTCCACGATCGCCCCGCCCTCGACCTGGGCCAACACCAGTCGCGACGACACCGTTCCCAGGTCGATCGCCGCCACCTTATAGCGTTTGCAATTTGTCATTGCGGGCTCCCCTCCGGGCGCTATTTGCCGTTGGACACGACCGTCTGGCCCTCGACACCGTTAAACCCAAACAGCATGTCGAGCGCCTGGATGTACCACGGCGCGTCCTTACCGACTTCTTCGATTTCCTTGGCAACCTCGCTGGCCTTCTTGGCGTTCGAGGACTTTTTGCTCGACGACGAGTCCGAATCGTCGTCCAGACCCTGCACTTCAATTCTCTTCTCGCCGGGCATCACCAGGCCCAAGTCCTCGGATGCCGCGTCCTTGATACCCTCCTCTGAGAGCAGCTTGTCGACGCTTTTTTGCAGCTCATCATTGTATTGCTGACGAATCTCGACCTGCTTGGCCAAGATATCGCTCGAACGCTTTGCCACGTACAGATCGCGCACGGGGAAATACAGGCTCACGAGCACCAGGGCAACGACAATGCCGATGAATAGCCCTCGCTGAGGACCGTGGGTAAAGTCGTAAATTGCCTTGACCACTGCGTTGTCGTTGGCGTAGTGCATAAAGTCCGAGCCGGAAAGACGGTTCGAGGGCCTGGTCGACTTTTCGTGCGTTTGAGCCGAGGGGCGCTGAGCATGCGTCGGGCGCGCCGAACGTGGCGGGCGGTCCGTCGACGTATTCATTTGAGCATGGGAGCGTGAGGCACTCGGCGGACGCTGTGCGCGGTGATCGACGCCGCCGTAGTCGGACCCACCGAGCTGCACCGTGCGCGCACGGCGAGGCGACGGCTCACGCGAACCGGCGGAATAGTACCTGTTGTCGTAAATCTGATCCATGTGCGCCTTGTGCGGTTGAGGTTTGTTTGCGCTAAGTATTCTAGTTATAGCACGAGCGTGCGCGCCACCTTCGACAGCCTTTGCTCGACATAAAAAAGGCGCTGAGCCATATGGCCCAGCGCCCAATGGCGGCCATCAGAAGTGGAACGGAGCCGAGTCAACCCCGCCCCCCGCGAGCGCCACTTGTTTAGCGAATGTTGTAGAACGCGGCCTTGCCGGCGTAGCGCGCGCTGCCCTCGAGCTCGTCCTCGATGCGGATGAGCTGATTGTACTTGGCGATACGGTCGCTGCGGCACGGGGCGCCCGACTTGATCTGGCCGGCGTTGACGCCCACGACCAGGTCGGCGATCGTGGAGTCCTCGGTCTCGCCGGAGCGGTGGCTCACGATGCAGGCGTAACCGGCCTCCTTGGCGGTCTCGATGGCCTCGAGTGACTCGGTGAGCGTGCCGATCTGGTTGACCTTGACCAGGATCGCGTTGGCGGCACCCAGCTCGATGCCCTTCTTGAGGCGCTCGGTGTTGGTGACGAACAGGTCGTCGCCCACCAGCTGCACCTTGTTGCCAATGCGACGGGTGAGCTCAACCCAGCCGTCCCAATCCTCCTCGGCCATGCCATCCTCGATGGAGATGATGGGATAAGTGTCGACGAGCTTCTCCCAGTAATCGACCATCTGAGCGCTCGTGTACTCAACACCCTCGCCCTTGAGCTCGTACATGCCGGTCTCGGTGTTGTAGAACTCGGTGGACGCCGGGTCCATGGCGTACATGAAGTCGACGCCGGGCTTAAAGCCGGCCTTCTCGACGGCCTTGGTAATGTACTCGAACGGCTCGGCGTTGGTCTTGAGGTTGGGTGCGAAGCCGCCCTCGTCACCCACGCCGCTGCCCAGGCCGGCCTCGTGCAGCACGCCCTTGAGGGTGTGGTAGACCTCGGCGCACCAGCGCAGACCCTCGGCAAAGCTCGGGGCGCCCACCGGCATGATCATGAACTCCTGGAAGTCGACGTTGTTGTCGGCATGCACGCCGCCGTTGAGGATGTTCATCATGGGCGTGGGCAGCAGGTGGGCGTTGACGCCGCCCAGGTACTGGTACAGCGACAGGCCCGCCGACTCTGCCGCGGCGCGGGCGACGGCCAGTGACACGCCCAGGATGGCGTTGGCACCGAGCTTGGTCTTGTTGGGGGTACCGTCCGCGGCGACCAACGCGGCATCGACAGCGCGCTGGTCGAAGGCGTCGAGGCCCACGACGGCGTTGGCACACTCGTTGTTGACGTGCTCGACGGCCTGCGAGACGCCCTTGCCCAGGTAGCGGCCCTTGTCGCCGTCGCGCAGCTCGCAAGCTTCGAAAGCGCCGGTCGAAGCGCCCGAAGGCACCATCGCGCGGCCGAAGCTGCCGTCCTCGAGCACGACCTCGACCTCGACGGTGGGGTTGCCGCGGCTGTCGAGCACCTCGCGACCGTAGACATCCAAAATATCGCTCATGTTGTCTCCCTCTCACTTGGAAACGTAGTTGATGCAAGCGACTGGCCGACTGTGCACCATCGGTGCGCCTCCGTAAGTTAGCCATGTCGCACTTTTTGCATTATGCCCTAAGTTAGCCGAGGGATACAATTATTTTTCGAAAAATTTGATGGGAACGATGAGGCATGTCAGCCCGTCGTTCCCGCAGTCTTACTCCTCCGCCTTTGCGGCATCCCAGAGGTCGTTGAGGCCGTGGGTCGAAAGCTCAGCCAGATCTACATGAGCGTTGGCCGCCATCTGCTCCATCGCGGCCCAACGGCGGCGGAACTTTGCCGTGCTGGCACGAAGGGCACTCTCGGCGTCGATTCCCTCCTTGCGCGCAACGTTAACAAGGGCAAAGAGCAGGTCGCCAAACTCCATCTCGCGCTCGGGCGAGCCGGGAGCCTCGGCCTCAAACTCAGCACGCTCCTCGGCAACCTCGTCCCACACGTCCTGGACCGTCTCCCACTCAAAGCCCACGGCCGCCGCCTTGCGCGACACCTTCTGCGCCTGCATCAATGCCGGCAGATGCGTGGGCACACCGTCGAGCAAGCCCTCGGGCGCAGCCTCGCCTGCCGCCACGGCTTTGTCCTTGGCGGCCTTCTCGGCAAGCTTGACCTCGTCCCAGATCTTGAGCACCTCGTCGGAGTTGTCGGCATCCGCATCACCAAACACGTGCGGATGACGGCGAATGAGCTTGGCGTCGATATCGCGCGCCACGTCGGCCAGCGTAAACTCGCCGGCGTCCGCCGCGATCTGCGCATGCAACACTACCTGCATGAGCACGTCGCCCAGCTCCTCGCGCAGGTGCGCCGCATCATCGGCCTCGATGCAGTCGAGCGCCTCGTAGGCTTCCTCGATCATGTTCTTGCCAATGCTCTGATGCGTCTGTTCGCGGTCCCACGGGCAGCCATCGGGCTGACGCAGGCGCCAGATGGTCTGCACCAGATGCTGCAGCTCGGCCGACGCGTCGACCAGCGTGGACAGGTCGCGCGAACCCTCGTCATTTTGCTGAGCCATATGCTCGGCCATGGTTAGTCCTCCTCCAGGATCACATGGCGGAACGCGCCGTTCTCGTAGATGCCGTAGCTGTGCGTGCCATCCTTGGGAATGCTCACGCTGCCGGGGTTGAAGAGCCACAGGCCCGGGTGCGCGGCGCTTTCCTCGTTAACCTTGATGTGCGTGTGGCCGTAGACGAGCGCGGAACCCTCGGGCAGCGCGGGCGCGTGGTCGACGCTGTTGTGCATACCGGCGCCAAAAACGTGGCCGTGCGTCAGGAACAGTTCACGTCCGGTCTCGTCGAATAGTGTGGCGTAGTCGGCCATGACGGGGAAGTCGAGGACCATCTGGTCGACCTCGGCGTCGCAGTTGCCGCGCACCGCGATGATGCGGTCGGCCAGGGCGTTGAGCAGCGGAATCACGCGCTTGGGGGCATAGTCGCGCGGCAGGTCGTTACGCGGGCCGTGGTAGAGCAGGTCGCCCAGCAGCACAATGCGGTCGGGCTGCTGGGATTCGATGGCGGCGCAGAGGCGCTCGGTCCAGTATGCCGAGCCGTGAATGTCGGAAGCGATAAGGTATTTCATGGTGGTCCTTTCGGGTGGGGTTGATGGGGCTGGGCGTGGCGTGCCACCGGCCGCGTTACTCAAATCGCAGTGCCGCGCTCTGAGCCGCCTGCATCACGCGTTGGAGCGGCACGTTGTGCTCACGGGCAAGACGAGCGCAATCCTCGTACTCGGGAGCCGCGCGCTCGCTGCTGTCGGGCAGAGTCGCCACCTTAACGGATACCTCGCCCCAAGGCGTCGCCACCTGCTCAAAACGACGCGGCAGACAGACGCGCTCCATAACCTGGCGGCGGATGCCGTTGGTCGTGGTTTCCAAAAAGATGATCATCTGCAGACGGTCAATGTCCTCGCGGGCGCAGATTACCTGCAGCTGCCAGCCGGGACGACCTTTTTTGCAGTAGAGAGGCAGCCAGTGCACTTCGCGGGCGCCCGCCTCGCGCAAGCGGTCGGCGGCATAGGCGAGTACCTCGGGCGACGCATCGTCGATGTCGCACTCTAGCTTGACGATGGTCTCGGGCGCATCGGTCTCGCGGGACAGCGGAGATGTACTTCCACGTTGCATACGGTCCGGATCCTTTCCGCACGGGCTCGTTTTATTCACCCAAACGCTAGCACATCGGACGTGGCACAGGCGTGACTTTCGTCCGTCGCCGCCCTCGCCCCTATCCAAACGTGTACGTCAGCCTCCAAACATGTCATTTTTTGTCGGTTTTGGAGGCTGACGTACATGTTTTGAAAGCGCAAGCGAGGCCGCGCCGCGCAGCCTTTCCGATCGATTTCGGCACCCCGCGCGTACGACGCGCCGAGGCTGCGCCATTACAATGGAGCGGATTCGCCAAATGCAAAGGAGCCGCTATGCCTATGTGCCCGCTGGTCGATTGCCATACCCACACCTCGTTTTCGGACGGCCATGCCACGTTTGAGGACAACGTTCGCGCCGCTGCTGCGGCCGGGTGCCGCGTCATGGTCTCGACTGACCATCTCACCCTGCCCGCCAGCATGGACGCCAACTGCGAAGTGCAGGTCGTCGAAGGCGACTTGCCGGCACATCGTCTGGCTTTTGAGGATGCTCGCAAGCTTGCCGCGCAGATTGCGCCGGAGCTCAAGCTTATCTATGGCTTTGAATGCGATTGGTACGAGGGCTGCGAGCCTTTGGTTGAGCGCTGGTCCCAGGGCGCCGTCGTGCGTCTGGGCAGTGTGCATTGGATTGGCAACCCGGGCGATATTGCGGCAGGCGCTGCGGGCACGGCGGGGACGGAGGACGTCGCTCGCCCCGATACACCCGATTCCCTTTGCGGTTGGATCGACGACGACACCGACCTGCACGTTTGGGAAAACCTGGGCGTGCGCGGCGTGTGGGAGCGCTATGTCGACGACTGGTGCCGTGCTTGCGAAAGCTCGCTCAACTTTGATGTAATGGCCCACCCCGACCTGGTCATGCGCTTTTCGAAAGACGGCTTTGCGCCCGACTTTGACCCCGCGCCGTTCTGGGAGCAGATGGCCGAGTGCGCGCACGATACGGGCCGCCGCGTTGAGGTCTCGACGGCCGCGCCGCGCAAGGGGCTCGACGACTATTACCCCTCGACCGGTCTTTTGCGTTGCTTCGCCCACGCCGAGGTACCCATCACCTTTGGCTCGGACGCGCACCGCGCCTGCGATATCTGCTGGAATATCCGCGAGGCCCAGGCCCACGTCTACGGCTGCGGTTATCGAACCTTCGACATCCCCCACGCCACCGGAGAATGGGAGTCCACGCCCCTCGCCTAAAACTAGTGGCGGCGAGCGTTGAGTTCGCCGGCCAACTCGTCGAGGGTGATACCGTAGCGCTCGAGCGTCACGAGCAGGTGGTAGACCAGGTCGCCGGCCTCGTAGCGGATGTGGTCGTGATCGTTATCCTTGCAGGCCATGATCACCTCGCTCGCCTCCTCGGCAAGCTTCTTGAGCAGCTCGTCCTCGACGTCGGTCAGCAGGCGAGCGGTGTAGCTCTCCTGTGGCGACGCATCGCGACGACCGTGAATCACCTCGGCCAGACCCGTCAGCGTCTCGCCGATATTTCCATCCTGAACATTTGCGGTGCGCACACCCATAGTTCAATCCTTTCCGTTTTACCGAGCGCCCAACAGGGTGCCCGCCTTAGGCGAGTTTCTTAAAGAAGCAGGTACGGTTGCCGGTGTGGCAAGCCGGGCCCGGAGAGTCAACCTTGACCAGCAGCGTATCGCTATCGCAGTCGGCCCAGAGCTCCTTGACCTCCTGCATATTGCCGCTCGTCGCGCCCTTGTTCCAGAGCTCCTGGCGGCTGCGGCTCCAAAACCACGTAGTCCCGGTCTTAAGCGTCAGTCCCACCGATTCCTCGTTCATCCAAGCAACCATAAGCACCTCACCGGTGTCATATTGCTGAACCACACAAGGAATCAGCCCGCGGGCGTCATATTTAAGCTTTGAAGGCTCGGTTATCTCTTCCATTTCTCTCCCCAATTTAAACCCCACAGGTCGGCGAGGGTTGTCCAGGTGCCCGAGATTCCGAGCGACAAGCCCGACGACGCGTACTTAAGTACGCGAGGAGGGTTGGAGCCGGAAGGTCGGGTGCCTGGGCAAGCCGCAGCGCTAGAAGTCCAACCTGACAGGGATGCCCTGCGATGCCATATACTCTTTGACTTCGCGAATGCTGAACGTCCCAAAGTGAAAGACGCTGGCCGCCAGCACGGCGTCGGCCTCGCCCTCGATCACGCCCTCGGCAAAATGCTCGAGCGTGCCCACGCCGCCGCTCGCGATGACGGGAATCGGCACCGCGCGCGCCACGGCACGGGTGAGTGCCAGGTCGAAGCCAGCCTTGGTGCCGTCGCGATCCATGCTGGTGAGCAAGATCTCACCGGCACCGCGACGAGCCGCCTCCTCGGCCCACGCCACCGCGTCAATGCCTGTGGCATTACGGCCACCCGCGGTAAAGACCTCCCACTTGTCGGCACCCGGCTCGCCGGGCAGGCCTACACGCTTGGCATCGATCGCCACGACCACGGCCTGGCTACCAAACGCCGCGGCAGCCTGGCCGATCAGCGACGGGTCACGCACGGCGGCAGAGTTGAGCGACACCTTATCGGCACCGGCGGCAACCATGGTGCGCATGCCCGCCAGGTCGCGAAAGCCGCCGCCCACGGTATAGGGAATAGCGAGCTCCTCGGCCGCATGCGCCGCCATCTCGATAGTCGTCGCACGGTTGTCGCTCGTGGCGGTAATGTCCAGGAAGACGACCTCGTCCGCACCCTCGCGGTCATAGGCACGCGCCAGCTCCACCGGATCGCCCGCATCGCGTAGGCTCACAAAGTTGACGCCCTTGACCACACGGCCGTCCTTGACGTCCAGGCAGGGAATCACGCGCTTGGTAAGCATGGGCTACTCCTCCCCTCGGGCGGCGGCCAGCGCCTGTGCCAGCGTAAAGTTGCCTTCGTAGAGCGCACGGCCGGTAATGGCGCCTTCAATCGCGACCTCGCCCACCGCGGCCAGTGCGCGGATGTCGTCGAGCGACGAGATACCGCCCGATGCCACGACGGGAAAGCCCGCGACCTCGGCCACATGGCGATACGCCGCCACATCGATGCCCGTCTGCATGCCATCGCGCGCGATGTCGGTATACACCAGATGCTTAAAACCCAACTCGGAAAGCTGCGCCACGGCGTCGTCGAGCGCCACGCCCGCGCCGTCACGCCAGCCGTTCACCTTGACCTGGCCGTCGCGTGCGGCAATATCTGCCACCAGCAGCTCGCCAAAACCTTTGGCTGCCACCTCGGCAAAACCCGGCTCGGTCACCAGCACGGTACCCAGTGCAATGCGGCGCGCACCGTAGCCGGCCAGCTCGTCGATGCGCGCGAGCGAGCGGACGCCGCCGCCCACGTCCACGGACAGACCATCGACGCCGCAGATGGCCTTGATCGCCGCCGAGTTGGCAGCGCATGCGTCCTCGTCCTCGCCAAAGGCAGCGGACAGGTCGACGACGTGAACCCAGCTTGCGCCCTGCTCGGCAAACGAGCGAGCAATGGCCACGGGGTCGTCGAAATATACCTTGCAGCGGCTGCGGTCGCCACGCTCCAGGCGCACGACCTTGCCGCCAATCAGATCGATTGCGGGAAACAGAATCATCGGCCAGCCTCCTCGACGATGCTCACGAAGTTCTTAAGAATGCGCTGACCCAACGCAGAGGATTTCTCGGGATGGAACTGGCAGCCCCACACGTTGCCGTGGCGCACGATGCACGGGAAGCTCCGCGTGTAGTGCGTGCGCGCCAGAACATCGGCGGCATCGGCATCGTCGGCCACCGCATAGCTGTGGGTGAAGTACATGTTGGCGCCCTCGGCAAAACCGGCGAGCAGCGGATCGGCCGCACCGGCGGGCGTCATGTGCACCTGGTCCCAACCCACGTGCGGCACCTTCAGTCGGCTCGACTCCAGGCGCGTGCACGAGCCGCGCATGATGCCCAGGCCATCGACCCAGGGGCCGCCGGCCTGCTCGGAGGCATCATCGTCCGCGTCCGCACCCTCGTCCGCCGGCACGCCCTCGTCGCCACGCTCAAAAAACAGCTGAAGGCCCAGGCAGATGCCGAGCAGCGGAGTTCCGGCGGCAACGGCGTCGAGCACCGCGTCCGCCTCGCCGCTCTCGCGCATAAAGGCAATCGCGTCGTAGAACGCACCCACGCCCGGGATGACCAGGCCGTCGGCGTTACGGATCTGCTCCGGGTCGTCCGACGTGCAGGCGGCGGCACCGGCGCGCGCAAGCCCGCGCACGACGCTCGACAAGTTGCCCTTGTGGTAGTCGACCACCACGATCTTCGGTTCGTCCACGCGACCCTCCCTTATCTCATCATCCAAAACCACCACAAAGGGGACAGGCACCTTTGTGGTGGTTTTACCCTTGTGGCGGTTACAGTGAGCCCTTGGTGCTGGGGATGCCTTGCACGCGGGGATCGAGCTCGCAGGCGTGGCGCATCGTGCGACCCACGGCCTTAAAGGCCGCCTCGATAATGTGATGCGAATTGCCGCCTGCCAGCTCGCGCACGTGCAGCGTGAGCTTGGCATCGCGCGCAAAGGCGTAGAAGAACTCGACGGCCAGCTCGGTATCGAAGCTGCCCACGCGCTCAGTCGGCACGGGCAGCTCGCAGTAGGCCTGCCCGCGACCCGAGATGTCAACGGCGGCCATCACGAGCGTCTCGTCCATGGCGATCGCCGCGTCGGCAAAGCGCGTAATGCCCGCCTTGT
>OIWK01002975.1_pt1 | contig 12516 bp, 12 predicted proteins | sample 1587401 | NCBI WGS metagenome assembly OIWK01 (sample SAMEA3888911, study PRJEB22519) | human gut metagenome | biome: human gut; feature: human-associated habitat; material: faeces | place: Denmark | collected 2009
AACCGCTGCCCCAATAAACGTCATTTGTCTTCAACAGTTCTGAGTTCGGGGCAATCTCAGAGATAGCCAACGGCGACCAATCATTGAACGGCACGGGGGCTTCTGTCAGGCTCTCGTCCTGAGAGCAGCGCACGGTCAGAACCGTGTCAAGAGTTGATACGCTGTACTTCGGTCTGACATAGACCGAGAACGGGTTTCCACTCGGGAGCTTGAAGCCCTTTGAGAGGTCAGCGATTTTGCCGTGAGAGACAATTCGACCGCCGCCCATAAATTCACTGATGTAACCTTTCTTTCCCATGTTTCTTCATTGTTTAACGGGTTCGACATTCTGTTAATTCATACGCAAAGCCCCTGACTGTGTGAAACGCATCTGTCGGCGTGTTGTGACAAGCCTCAGGGTCGGTTCGCCCACCTCAATCAGAACGGTGCGGGCAAGGGCTGTGTTACATGTGGGGATAATGTGAACACGGCTCACGCCCTTATTTAAGATTGAAATGCGCCCGTCTAAGCCGACTTCGACAGCTCGGTTGTCACTGATATAAATCAGGTTTTTCAGAGCCGTGTCGGGGCTTAAAACGGCTTTCAGGTAAACGGGGTTGACATTGCCGAGGGTCAGGCGGGGAACGCTCTCAACAAACAAGCCCGTAGGAACAATCTTTCCGAGCGTGTCAAGCACTTTATCGGTTGCTGACTTTGCAGCGGCTGTGGCTTTCTCTGAGGCTTCTGTGGCGGCTTTTGTCAGGGTTGTTGCTTCGTCTGCCGCAGTCTTTGCTGCCTGAGCAGCTTCGGCAGCGTCCTGAGCCGCCTTTGCAGCATCGTCAGCCTGAGTTTTTGCGCTCAATGCTGACTGTGCCGCATCAGACGCAGCCTTTGCCGCCTGAGCCGCCTGAGCCTGAGCCGTGTCCGCTCTCAGAGCGGCAGCGTTTGCGGTTTTTGTCGCTTCATCTGCAAGCCCCGCAGCCTTTGCTGCAGCAGCCGTTGCTGTGTCAGCGTCTTTGACGGCTTTTGTGGTCTCGCTCTCAATGAACTCCAAATTTACCTTGACGCTTCTGTTATTCACGTCCGTTCCCATGACAAACAGCCCTTTCAAAGACTGATACAGGGGCAACTCCGAAATTTTTATTTTCTTCATCTGTCTTTTATTTTTTAGTTGTTGAACCTTATATTGCCATTGTTGATGAAACGTATGTGAGAACGGTCATTTACCAATTGCATAGAACGGGCAGAGAAACTGTCAGGCAACATTTCTATTGCGTTCTCGCCGTCTTCTGTGAACACGATGATACCGTCTTCCGTTGCAAGGATAAAATCGTTGTCGTCAAGCCTGAAAGACCCCGTGAAAGTCAGGGTCAGAGTGAACTCCAACCAAATTTTGCCGTCAGGGAAGAAGTCTGAGACCTGACAAGACTTGTAGTAACACGGGAAATCCTGTTCAAGTTCTCTGACCGTCAGAAGCCTTTCCTCGGGTTGAATGAGGTCATGGAGAAGAGCGTCATAGTTACGCCACAACTCTGTCAGGCTCTCAGCCCGCATGAGGCAATACAACTTCACGTCCTTTGTCTTGAACGTGACCCGCTTCCCGTCATATATGGCACCCGTCTTCGTCTTGATGTTCCGCAAAAGGTTCTGTTTCACTTGTGCGGTCTTCATAACCTCAGACAGAGAGCCTTTCAGAACCCGACAGCCGTAATCGGTCAATGGCGTATTGTCAAGCGAATAATCGTCTGACGGCGTGACCTCACTCACGGGGGCTTTATACTTGTAGCCTTTCATCGGGAAATCGTCAGAGAACTTGATCGTTACCGTACCTAACATTCTCGCCACGTCAAGGTTCGGCTGCTGTGTCATTCTGAGCGTGAACGTGCGCTGTATGTGGGCGCAATAGAACTCATGGTAAGCACCGTCAGACAACAGTTCAATGAAAGCGCAGAAACGGCTGAAAAGCCCGCCAAAAGCGAACTTAACCTGAATTTCACGGGTGTTGAGAACAGGGGCTGAAAGGTCTGCCTCCACGCCGTCTTCCTCTTGCCAATCGTTACTGTCAACAGACTTCAACGGCGGAAAGGCGACAAGTTCATTGAACCCGCCGCTCGTCACATACACGCCATACTGCAAGTATGCATCGTTACCGTCTATGAAAAGTCTGTTAATCATATTATAATCGCATTGTCAGAGGTGTTTTTTATGACGCTGCAGCCCTGTTCTGATTGAACATAGGCAACAGCCCATTTGTTTGCATTCACTATCGCTTTCGCCCCGTGAAGAAGAATGATTTCGTGCCGTTCTGTCTTTGAACAGAAGACGGTCGCAGAGGTTCTTCCTATCAGGACAGCCCGTGAGGGGTCTTTCAGGGTCAGCGTTCCCGCATCAATGTAGATGCCGTACTTCTCAACCCCGTGAGGTTTGAAGAGCCTGAAAGTCGCCATATTCGGGAAATGGTTCTTCATACAAAACTCTATACCCTGAGGGCTTTCAAACAGCCTGACAATATCCTCGACAGTCTGTTCAGTCCCCTTGAACAACGGGCAAGCCCCGAGGAGCTTTGCCTGTGTGTAAATCTGTCTGATAACTTCTTTCATGTCATTTTATCTTTATGCCTTTGAGGGCGATGTCGTTTACTGTGTCCTTAATCTCTTTCACGCTGCTCTCAACGCCCGCCACACGGTCTGAAAGCCCGTCTGTGTTGCTCTCAATGTTCAAGACTGATTGCAAAATCAGGTTCGCCGTATTCAGCAGCAATTTTGTGTTCTCACTGATTGAATAGGTATGACCCTGAATAGCCGTGGCTCGTCCGTTCAGCTCGTCCACGCTGTCCTGAGAGGCGTTGGCGATACCACTTGAAGAGGTCTCACGGGTTGAGTCTTGTGCGGCTGTAATCATGTCTTTGATTTGTTGAGGGAGAGCCTCCCAAATCGTTATCCAATCTGTGCCGACTTGGTTCAGGTCATTTGTCAAGCCCGAGAGACTGTTCAGAACAGCGTCAATGCCCATGAACTTGCCGTCCTTGAACCACTGAGCCTTGTACTTGTCAAAGACCTCTCCGAGGGGTTCTTCCAAGAACTTCTGAACCAAAAGGCGTTTTGTTATGTCGCCGATTATCTCGTTGACCTTATCGCCCCACGCCTTTGCGTAGTCCTCGCCGTTCTGAAAGGCTTCAAAGAAAGCGTCAGAGAGTTGTTCTGCGATGTCAGAACTTGTACCACCCATGATGTCTTCAACCATTTCATTTATGATTGAAATCGCCTTTGCGCCCAGTTCTTCAATCTTCTGCTCCCAATCGGCAATCTTGCCGTGGTCAGTCTTCTTTTTGCTGTTCTCTGTGTCTATCTGTTCTTGAATGAGCAACTGCTGCTGTGCGATGTTTTCAAGCTGCTGTTGGGCTTCACTGTACTTCTTGCCGCCGAGAGCCTTGTCAGCCGTGTAAGCGACATTGGCGTAAGCCTTGGCAATCTTCTCGGCTGACTGTTTCAACAGTTCATCGTAGCGTGAGACTTTCAGCGTGAGCCTTGCCCACATCGCCTCAAAGCCCGTCAGGGTCTCAATGTCTTTCAACATTTCGTCCCGTGTCTCTTTCAGTTTCGCTTTCACGAGGTCAATAGCCTTTCCGCTCTTCTCTTGTATGCGCACGATGTCGGCGTTGTCAAGCTCCCACTGCAGTTGGTCAATGCGTCTTTGAAGAGCCTCTATTTCCTCTTGCTTCTTGTCGTCATTGTTGAAGAGGTTCACGATCTGCGTTGCTATCTGCAAGGCGGCAGAAATAATTGTCAGAATGACAGAAGCCTTTTCAACAGTCTGAATTGCTTTTGAGGAGGCAGTCGCTGTTGCCTGAACGCCCGTAGATGCGTTCTGTGTCAACTGCATTATGCCGTTTATCATCGTAAGGGCAGAGGTTGATATTTGCCCCGCCGTCTTGATGATGTCTCCCGCAACGCCGCCGATTGTGTCGCCAATCTCTTCAAATGACTTGTTTACCTCGTTCAGGGTCTTGTAGAGGTCTTGCCATTGTTTGATTGAACGTTTGTCAGGGTTCAGGTCGGCTTTCGCCTTTGCCTGAGCGACATTATTCTTGGCGGTTGTGACCTTTGCACGGGCAACGGCAACTTGCTGTGAAGTGGCTGTGCCGTTCTTCTTGTCTTGCTCAACCTTTTTCAACTCCTCCTCGGCTTTATCCAAGAGGGCTTGAAGTTGTTCAAGGGTCAGATTGGCGATTTCGTTGCACCATGCTTTGTATGTCTCTTCACGCTGCGCAAACTGTTCATCAATGGCGTTCAGAGCCTGTTCTTGCTGATAATTCAGTTCATCGAAGTTCCCCTGAGTGACACCCTCGTTCCACTTGTCATTTCCGTTTTCATCTTTGACACGTTTCCCGTCTTTGTCATGCTCATAGAGGGCTTCGATTTTATTCTGATATTCTTCGGCAATCTTGACCCGCTGCTGCTCGTATGTCAGGCTGTCTTGCAGCATGGTGTTCAGAGCCTCTTTATTTCCTTTGACACGGGTGTCGGCGGCTATCTTCTCGTATGATTCGAGCTGCGCCCGCTGTTCTGTTGTCAGGTCTTGACGTGTCAGGCGGGTGTCGCTGTCTTCACTCAGAAGAGAGCTGCGGTAAGCCTGTTTCTCAGAGTTCTTTGCCTTGGGGTGTTTGTTCTCCCATTGAAGAACCATTTTGTCGGCAAGGGCTTCAAGCATTTGTCGCTCACGTTCTTTGTTCTCAGAAATAAGGCGGTCATAGTTCAGGTCGAGCTGCGCCTTTTGTTTCTGATAACCCTCTTCCATGAGTTCTATCTTAGCCTGTATGATGTCAAGCTCGGTTTTCTCAGTCTGTTCAATGACAGACTGCCCGTATTCGGCGATTTGGTTGTTCCTCTCAGCCGTTTCCTCGGCAATCTGTTCACGCTCCCGCTTTCTGTCCTCAGCGGCTTGTGCGGCTTTTCTCGCCCGTTCTTTGGCGTGTTTCTTCGCTTCTTCTGCAGCCGCTTCGTTTTGTTTCTTCTTGTTGTCTGCGGCGGTCTGTTTGTTCTCTGCTGCCTGAGCGTATTCTGCGCTGCGCTGTAAGGCTTGTTGCTTTGTGTAAGCCTTGCCGTTCACTAAAGCCACCTGACCGTCTTTCAGTGAAGACCCAATAGAGGCGAAACGCTTCGCGAGGCGTGTCAGTTCATCAATACCCATTTTATCCATCCAAGCGGGAACTTCGCCGCTGAACTTGATTGTAAAGCCGATAGTATTCTCAGAATATTGGGACATAAGTTGTTTGATATTCTCATACAACTGATGAACGCCGTCCGTTGGCTTTTGTAGGCTTCTCTCAACGGCTGAAACCTTGTCGGCAAATGTCATTGAACTGTCGGCAGCGGCTTGTTCAGCGGCGGCAGATTTGTTCACGGCTGTTGTGTAACGGTCGTGTTCCTCTGCTGCTGACTGAACGCCGTTTATATAATTTTGTACGATGTTGGTCTTTGTGAAAAAGCCGTCATCCCACCAAGCCTTGGCGATTGTCTTCTCACTTATGCCGATAGCACGCATCTTGTCTTGAATATTAGCATAAATCTTATTCAGACCCTTTTCGTATTCTTCGCCCGTCTTGCCCGCTATCAGGTTGATGTTCTGTTCGACCTGTTGAGCGATAATGGTTGAAATGGCGGCAGCGTTTTCTTGTATCTCTTCATTGTCAGAAGACCAAACAAGACCCGCAAACACACCGCCTGTCTCAGCCCCTTGAAGTTTCTGAAACATTTCGTTCTGTGCGTCAGAAAGAGCCTTGGCGTATGTGTCATTGCCCGAGGCAATGTCGTTCAGGCGTTGACGCTCAATGGCTTCTTGCTTGATTAGTTCAATAGCCTGAGTGCGTTTCTCGTTCACGGTATCAATGCTGTCGCCCTCTTTGACAGCCTGAACGCCGTAGTCTTCAAGAATACCGTTTAGCTCGTCCATAACCTTTTTGTGGGTTGAGCTGCCCGCAGTGAGACCATTCAGGGCTGTTGAAAGGCTTTGAACACGGGTTATGGCTGTGGTCGCTTTCTCGCCGTATTTGCTTGTCATTTCAGCCGCTTTGCTTGTATTGTCCGAGAACAGACCGAAAGCGGTTGCAGCGGCGGCGACAACGCCTAAAACAAGCCCTATTGGGTTTGCCTTTGTTGCCATGTTAAGAAGCAGCATTGCGTCCTTGGCTGACGTTATACTCTTTGTCAGAGAAAGAAAGGCTGAAACCTCTCCCCATATAGCAGCCATTTTATGAGCAGCTGCAACAGCGATAACGGCGGCTTTATAAGCCCCGTATGTGCTGATAACGACAAGAAGAACCTTGCCGATATTCTCCCAGTTGTCAATGGCTTTTGATGTCAGGCTCAGAACGTCAGAGATAACGCCCTCAGACTTCTTGCCAAGCTCATTGAACATTTGGTCGATACTGTCTTCGATGTTTGAAATCTGACCTGTTATCGTGTGGCTCTGAGCTTCCATAAGACCGCCGAACTTACCGCCCTCAGAGGTCATGGCGATGATCGCCTTTTCAACCTCAGGGAAGCCGACCTTGCCCTCAGTAACAAGGTCTTTGACCTTATCTTTGGCAACGCCGAACTGCTTGGCAAGTTCATCTGTCAGAGGAATCCCACGTCCCAAGAATTGGTTCAGGTCTTGCGTGTACAAACGTCCCTGAACCATGGTTGTGCCATAGAGGTAAGCCAAATCATTCAGAGGAATTGAGAGACCCGCCGCAATGTCTCCGAGTCTGATTAAGGTCTCATTCACTTTGTCAGCCTGAACGCCGTAGGCGAGAAGTTGTTTTGCGCCCTGAGCAACGTCAGTCATTCCAAAGGGCGTTGTGGCGGCTGTCTTGATAAGCTGCTGCATGAGTGCGTCAGCCTTTTCAGCAGAGCCGAGCATGGTCTTGAAAGCCATTTCAAGCTGCTGAAACTGACCTCTGACGTTTGCGACCTGAGAAACGAACTCTTTGATTTGAGAAACGGCAAAGACACCCGCAACGGCTTTCCCGATTTTCTTCATTGAGTCGTCTATCTTGTCGCCCTCACTTGAAGCCGTGCTGCCAATGCCGTGAAGAAGTCTCTTCGCTTCCGCAGCACCAACACGGAGTTGACTGTTGTCAAGCCCCGTTCCGTAAAAAAGTTTTCCGTTCTCGTTCTCCATTTATTCGATACTGTCAAAGAATTGTTTAACTCGTTCTTTATTTCTCGGGTCGTCAGCCTTGATTACCTCTTGCCCTGAGCCTGAGCCGTCTGACTTGTCTTTTGTGTTATAAGACGGCAGAACGGCGTTATACAATATCAGGTTGGGATAACTCATGTTGTACAGAACCTCTTCAAAGGTCAGCCCGTAAGCCTTGACCGTTGCGGCGATTATTGCCCAGGGGCTGTCGCTTCTGTTTCCACTTTCGTCTGCCGCATCAGATTTATTTCTATCAGGAAAGTGGTAAGACCGAAAAAATCGGTCAGGTTCATTCTTTGCAGAACCGTAACCGTGAGGTCATAAAGTTCAGCGGGCGTGAGTTCTTCAAGAAGTTCTTGGGCGAGTTCTGCCTTGCGGTCTATGACCTCTTCGACCTCTTCAACGACCTGACGCTTGAACAGCCCCCACAGATAGCGTTTCTCTCTGTTCTTCTGAACCTTGACTTTTTCTTTCAGGTTCTTTGCTCCGAGAATGAATATTGCGACAATATCGCCTAAAGCCCGACAATCTTTTGCGATTGACAGGCTTTCTTCCACAACGTTCTTCGGGTCAAGAACAACGTGTGGCAAACGTGAAACAGCCTCTGATGCGAGAATAAGCGTTGCCGTGCTTGGCGGGGCTGTCATATAAGTTTTGCTGCCGACCTTGACTTCAACGGGTGTTTGAAGAATAGTCTCGGCGGCTTTCTGTTCGATAGTCTTTTCTTCTGCCATGATGATAAAACTTTTATTGTTGTATAAGTGGGTCATGGCGGCAACGAACCGCCGTGAGCGTCTTTCTTTTGTGACCTCTGACCCTTGAAGAGGGAGGGGCGGTTGCGCCTGACCGCCTCGCTCCCTCAGTGCAGATGAACATTCAGGTTATTGAACCGAAACGAACCTCCGTTTGTAAGGCGCAAAGCTCCGTTGGTTGAGAACCTTACGCCCATCAGTCAAGCGGGGTTTGTCTTAGTGTACGGCTTCACACTCTTGCCCGTTGCGGGTTTCAGAACCTTGGCAACGTAGTGAAGCAACTTACCCTCAGCGGTTGAATAACTCTCCTCGCAACGAACTGTTGAGCGGTCAATCTGAATACCCTCGCATTCCTCGTCCTCAGGTGTGACGCGGAAAGCGTGTTCTCCTGAAATTACGCCGTCATTGTCCTCAAATGGGCGTTTGCCGCCTTTCTTGACAAACAAATCGAACTCGAACTGATAAGTGTTCTTACCTGTTCTTGAATCGACCAAATCGCCGCCCTCTTCTGTGGCGGTCTTCTCTGTTCCCGCTGTTGGGGTCAGCTTCGTTGTATCCTCCTTAGGAGTATCAGTAGCTGTCCACGCTTCTGCGGGAACGCCTTTTGTTGAGGTGGCGTGCTCAATGAGGCACTTACCCCATGAAAGTAGTGACATAATCTTTTAATTTAATTGTTAAACATTCTTTTTCTTTATGACAGGCTGCGTTATCGGCAAATCGCCGTCCTCGGTAACAATAACAGCCGCCTGAGGGATATTCAGCGTTTCAACGTCAGAGCCGAAATACTTATATTTCAGACAGACAACGACAAAATGCTGATTTATGTCTTCGGCATAGTCTGTGCAGATCGTCTGTTGCAGTTTGAACTTATAACAAGAGACCTCAGCCGTAAGACTCTCAACCCAACGCTGCGCAAGGGCTTCAAGTTCTTCTGTGCGCTGACCGTCCTCAACGAGTACGCCGTTCCCGTATGGGTCAATGTCAGGGCAATAGATGTGAACCGTAACCACGCCTGTCTGAATTTGGTCAGGAAGACCCGCTGTGAATATAACCACAGCGTCTTCAAGGCGGCTGTCGCGAGGGCGGTAGCCTTGTCTGTAAACCTCACCTGAAATCATCGAATAAAGGGTGCTGTCTTTCAGAAGTCTGTACACGTCCCCTTGAACTTGTTTTGATGTCTTTGCCATTGTCTCTTGTTAATGTTAAGTGAAGCCAAGCTGTTTCAGCATACTCGGCACAATCTTATCTGCAAGCAGTTCTGAACTGTCAAGCACATCGTAGCCTTTGTTCTTGACGTGAGCGGCGTATTCCATGCCCGCAACAACTATCAGGCAGACCCCGTGAGGGAAACGCCTGACAAGTTTCTTTGCGAACGCTGCGCCTTTCTCTGAACCGTCACGACCTTGTTTCACGGTCTGAAAGTCTGACTGATAAACAACCCGTCCGTCCACGGCAACGACATAGCCGAGTGAACTTCTCAGGTTGCCCGTTTGGTCTTTATAAGAATTGGTCGAACGGGCTTTATTCAGAACCTGTTCCCCGCAGTACTGCAAAGACCTTATCAGAACCGTTTGAAGCCTTTTCAGCTCCTGTTCTGTGTATCGGTCAATCTCAGACATGGGGGTAAGTTGTCTTATTGGCATAGTTTTTGAGTTATTTTTGGCGAATTTGACGTATGTGGCGTTTACTCTTTTTCATGGTGTGATTATAAGCACAGAAAAAGTAAAGCCGACATAGAGCCGCAATCGCCGTTAGACCATTATTCTCAATTCGCAGACGGCTTCCAACGGCTCAACCTGAATGACAGAAAACTCCCCGAGGCTCTTTCCCGTCAAACTGTCTGTAAGCCTGATTTGGTCAAACTCCCCGAGCGGCTGTTCTTCAATCAGAATTGAATACTGCGCCACCGTGAAGTGTTCCCCATTGACCTTGCCGAGCTTGTTGTACTTGTTTGCCGTGTACTGACAGTCTATCGGGCTACCCCAAGAGACCTCAGAAGACTTGACGGGGAAACCCGTTTCAGGGTCAATGCCGCCCGCCGTCTTTCTCTTCACTTCGATTGTTCCGTTGGTTATTATCATAATCGCGAACCTTTATATCCGTATATAGGTTTGGGCTTTACCGCCTCGTCCTCAAACTCATTGAACAGTTTATAGGCTCTGTTTTTGAACTCTATGCGCTGTTCATCTGTGAAAGAGTATGATTGCCCGCCCTGAGTGACATTCGGGGCGAGAGAGAGCCACAGAAGCGTGTCAGCCTTTGAGAGGTTGAACGCCTTGCCTTTCAGCGTCTCTTGCGTGGCTTCTCTGCGGAGCGGAACGGGGTAAGCGGTAATGCTTTTTAATGCTTCAAGAACTGTTGCTGCCATATTATGCCTCAGTTAAATGTTTATTCCCAATCCTTACCGTCTGTTCTCATATAGACGTTGCGGTAAGCCGTGTCAAAGACAGGCACAGCGTCAGCCTGACCGATTGTAACCTCTGACTTCGGTTCGATTGTGCCGTACTTCTTGATGATAGTATGAGCACGCTCTGCACGCAAAATCAGGTTCTCGTTCTCAGTCAGGATGTCATACTGAGTGGTGCCAAGGCGTTCTGTTTCTGAGAGAACGCAGCGGCAGTCCTCAAATGGGTTGCCTGATTCCTGAGAGCCATCAGTGAACTCACGGGTAATGGTTTGGTCAATGACTTTCAACTGAATGCCGTTGAGCCATGCTTGGCGGGCGAGCATGGAGTTGACGGTTGTAAGGTCAGGGGTCTGAGAGATATTCAGAGCGTTTGAAGCGAATGACGCACAAGCCTTGATAATCTGCTCAGCCGAAGCAATCTTGTAGAACTCGTCAAGGTTGACAAAGGCGAACTTCGGGTTCAGACCTCTTGCCTTGGCTTTCTTAATCTCATTGCGGAAATCGCCGAGAATGTCAGCCGAAGCAGCGTTTTTCCAATCGGAAGAGGTCTTGACCTTTGACTCGGGGTCAACGTCATAATCCAAGTCGAACTCATTGGCGTATGTTGCGTTGGTCGTTGTTGTGAAAGCCAACTGACCCGCACGGGAAGCGAGCTTCCACGCAATGTACTCCAACTCAGACTGAACGCCGTTGAAACAGAAGTCAACGTCCTCGCCCCAATACTGAACGAGCTTTGTTGCGTCTTCATCCTGAGCAAAAGCGAGAGCGGTCTGATACTCTTTAATCTCAGAGCGTTTCAACTCACGGGAAATGCTGATGAAAGGAATATCTCCTCTTGCGCTCTCAAAGATAGGACGCTGCTTGCGAAGAATTGAGCCGTTATCGGTGTGGAGGTCGGCGGCTACGTTCTTCTTAGCAAGCTGATTTTGGAGGGTCTTCCACTGGAAGCCCAGAACTCTCTTCACGGGGAAATAAGTGCCGAACAGAAAGCCCGTTGCGTCAGCCGTGTTCAAACGTGACTGAACCATCTGCTCGGTAAGACCCTGAATGAGAGTATTTACAACTGTTGCCATATAAATGATGAACTTTTAACGGTTAATAATTGACGACACCTTTGAGGTACGCCATGATGAAATCGGGAAGCGGGTTGCCCTTTGTCACGGCGAAAAGCCAAGCGTCCGTGTCAAGGTTTGACTTCGGCGTAAACGGCTTGCCCGTTCCGTTGATTGACTGAGGAACGTATTTCAGTTCTGAGGTGTTTGAAGTTGACTCCGCTTTTGCCTCAATGATGAAACCGTCCTTTGAGATTGCACCGAGGGTGGTGCTGACTGTGATTGTGTCAAAGGTCTTGCTGCCCTCTGTGTCAATGGCTGTGATGTCATAAGCCACGCCACCGACCTTTGTCATAATGAAATCGCCCTTTGCGAAGTTGTGACCTTTCTTCACTTTGATTGTCTTGTCGGTCGCAGAGGTCGGTGCGACAACATGAGCGATTTTCACAACGTGACAAAGACCCTTTTCATCGGCTGCGCTCAGGACGGCTCCCTCATAGAGGAAATCGCCCCCAAGCTCAGAAGCCTTGACAGATACGCCGCCTCTGATGTCAGCGATACGGTGCATAAGGACACGGGGTGTTCTCACGTCCTTACGTCTGTTTACTTGCATGCCCATTTTTCTTTGTTGTTTTGATTGTTAAACATTAGAACGGCTGACCTCCTGAGGCGGGTTTGTTATCACGATGTGCGATAGCGTCCTTTTGCTCTTGGGTCAGTTCTCCGCCCTGAGAACCTGAGCCGCCCGTGGCTGACGGACGACCGAAGATAGCCCCTTTCTGTTGTGTCGCCTGAACAATGCCGTCCACCTCTGTTGTGACCTCTCCGATGAGAGCGTTGAACTGTTCATCGGTCAAGCCATCAACGGGTGTTCGCTCGTAAGCCTTTCTGAGGTTCTCAGGCAACTTGGCGATAATGCCTGAAAGTTGCTGTTTGCGTGATGAGGTTGTACGCTCGCTGTCCATACGGTCAAGACGCTCAGACAACTTTTTGTTGCTCTCTTGAAGCGATTGAAGCGTTTGAAGCAGCACGGGGTCTGTACCCCCTCCTTGTGGTGTTTGAACGGGTGCGCCGCCCTGACCTGAGCCGCCGCCCCCTGAGGGCTGTTCAACCTTTGCGCCGTCTTTGAGACCGTATTTCTGTT
>OIWK01002984.1_pt1 | contig 12474 bp, 8 predicted proteins | sample 1587401 | NCBI WGS metagenome assembly OIWK01 (sample SAMEA3888911, study PRJEB22519) | human gut metagenome | biome: human gut; feature: human-associated habitat; material: faeces | place: Denmark | collected 2009
GAATAAAGCAAATCCTGTTAACTATTCAACACAGGGTTTTACTGGTGACCCAAAATATATTGTTGGTCTTAATACATTTTGCTTTATTTGCAACGGAATAATATTCTTTGTACAATACGAAACTAATTAACACTAAAACCAGATAATTATGAAAACAAAACTTTACTCCTTCCGACTTGTTCGCTTTTTGCTTGCAATTGCGATCTGTCTACCCGTATGTGGTAGCAATGTGTTTGCTCAGACCGTAGAGTCATATGTCGTATTAGACAACGCAGCTGGCACGCTGACCTTCAAACACGATGCAAATAAACCCGCAGGAGCGTTCTCGCTGAATGAGGGTGAGACTTATCCTGCTTGGTATGATGGTGATGGTAATGAGTATAACAAAAACAACATTAAAAAAAGTTGTCTTTGATGCTTCTTTTGCCAATGCACGTCCCACAAATTGTTACAGCTGGTTCTTTGGATGTAAAGATTTAATCACTATTGAAGGTATAGGGTATCTGAACACAGAGAATGTGACAAGTATGAGGGCAATGTTTTGTGGTTGTAGTAGCCTTACCTCACTGGATGTTTCTAATTTCAAAACTCAGAATGTGACGAACATGGGTTATATGTTTGCTACTTGTAGTGCTCTTACTTCACTTGACCTCTCTAATTTCAATACTCAGAATGTGATAGACATGGGCTTTATGTTTGCACAATGTCAAAACCTTACTTCACTTAATTTCTCTAATTTCGATACAAGGAATGTGACAAATATGCGTGCAATGTTTAATGTTTGTACTGGTCTTACTTCGCTTGATCTCTCTGCTTTCAAAACGCATAATGTGACGGATATGAGTGCAATGTTCGCGGTGTGTACGGGGCTTTCCTCACTCGATCTCTCTACTTTTGACACTCATAATGTGACGAATATGGGTAGCATGTTTGCTAGCAGTATTGCTCTTACTTCACTCAATGTCTCTAAATTCAATACAGAAAAAGTAACGAATATGATGGGCATGTTCGAGAGGTGTAGCAATCTCACCTCACTGGATGTCTCCAATTTCAACACCCAGAATGTGACGGATATGTGGGGAATGTTTAGCTATTGTAGTGGTCTTAAATCCCTCGATCTCTCTAATTTCGATACGCAGAATGTGACGTACATGACTTCGATGTTTTCTGGATGTAGTGGCCTTACTTCACTGGACGTCTCTAATTTCAATACCCATAATGTAACGAATATGAGTTGGATGTTCCAGTTGTGTAGCAATCTCACCTCCCTTGATGTTTCCAATTTCAATACAGAAAATGTGACGGACATGGATTTGATGTTTTCTGGATGTAGTGGCCTTACTTCACTGGATGTCTCTAATTTCAATACAAAGAAAGTAACTAATATGAGAGGAATGTTCAATGAGTGTAGCAATCTCACTTCCCTTGATGTTTCTAACTTCGACACACAGAGCGTGACTAATATGAAGGGGATGTTCTGCCAATGTTATAGCCTAACCTCCCTCGATGTTTCTAATTTCGACACACGGAACGTGACGGATATGTGGGGAATGTTCTTCAATTGTAATATCCTCACCTCCCTCGATCTCTCTAATTTCGATACGCAGAATGTGACAGATATGCGATATATGTTCACTAGTTGTGTAAACCTCGCCACAATCTATGCAAGCGATAAGTTTGTGACAACAGCATGTTCAGAAGATGGCGAAATGTTTAGCGATTGTAAGAAACTTGTGGGTGCTGTGCCTTATGATCCAAACAGGATTGGTAAGGAGATGGCAAACTATACCACGGGCTATTTCACGTATAAGGCAGCAAGTGGTATTGATGCGGTTTCGACAACGGACAACATCGCAGCGGAGTACTACGACGTAAATGGTCGCCGCTTGAACGCTCCACAAAAGGGCATAAACATCGTGAAGCGTGCCAACATAACGACAAAGGTGCTCGTGAAGTAGAAAGGGTGCCGTCAAAAAACGACTCCCATAGCCGTAAGCAGGTTATGGGAGTCGTATGTTTGTATGCAGTTGTTGCTTGGTTGGTGCACTGTTGCTTGGTTGGTGCACTTGTCTCAAGTGCACCCCCTGGGATTACTTGCAGTTAGGGCACCAGGGCTTCAGCTGCTGGAAGAAGTCGTTGCCCTTGTCGTCAACGAGGATGAAAGCAGGGAAGTCCTCAACAGTGATCTTCCAGATAGCCTCCATGCCAAGCTCGGGATACTCTACGCACTCGATGCTCTTGATAGAGCTTTGCGAGAGAACAGCTGCAACGCCGCCGATTGTGCCGAGATAGAAGCCGCCGTGCTTCTTGCAAGCGTCTGTCACCATCTGTGAGCGGTTGCCCTTGGCGATCATAACGAGCGAAGCGCCGTGATCCTGGAACTCGTCTACGTACGGGTCCATACGGTTGGCTGTTGTCGGACCCATAGAACCGCAAGGATAACCCTCCGGAGTCTTAGCCGGACCAGCGTAGAGGATAGGATGATTCTTGAAGTAAGCCGGCATCTCCTCGCCTGCGTCGAGACGAGCCTTGAGCTTAGCGTGAGCGATGTCGCGAGCCACGATGATAGTGCCCTTGAGGTTAACGCGTGTGCTGACGGGATACTTAGAAAGCTCTGCACGTACTGCGTCGATACCCTTGTCGAGGTCGATCTCGATGCCTGTTGTGCCCTCGCCCGGACGACGGAGTTCTTCCGGAATAAGCTCAGAAGGATTAGCGTCCATCTTCTCGAGGAACACACCGTCCTTAGTGATCTTAGCCTTGATGTTGCGGTCAGCCGAGCAGCTAACGCCCATACCGATCGGGCAGCTTGCGCCGTGGCGTGGCAGACGGATTACGCGGATGTCGTGAGCAAGATACTTGCCGCCGAACTGTGCGCCGAGACCGATCTTGTGAGCCTCCTTGAGGAGCTTCTCTTCGAGGTCGATGTCGCGGAAGGCGCGTCCAGTCTCGTCGCCTGTTGTAGGCAGCGAGTCGTAGTACTTGATAGAAGCGAGCTTCACGGTGAGGAGGTTCTTCTCAGCCGATGTGCCGCCGATAACGAATGCGATGTGGTACGGAGGACAAGCCGCTGTACCGAGGCTCTTCATCTTCTCTACGAGGAACGGCAGCAGTGTGCCCTCGTTCTGGATGGTAGCCTTGGTCATCGGGTAGAAGTATGTCTTGTTGGCAGAACCACCGCCTTTAGCCACCATTACGAAGCGATACTCGTCGCCCTCTACAGCCTCGATGTCGATCTGTGCAGGGAGGTTGCAGCGTGTGTTCACCTCGTCGTACATATTGAGCGGAGCGTTCTGCGAGTAGCGCAGGTTGTCCTCGGTGAAGGTGTTGTACACACCGCGTGAGAGAGCCTCTTCGTCCTCAAAGTCGGTCCATACGCGCTGTCCCTTTTCGCCGTGGATGATAGCGGTGCCGGTGTCCTGGCAGAAAGGCAGGATGCCCTTGGCAGCTGTCTCGGCGTTGCGGAGGAACTGCAGAGCTACGTACTTGTCGTTCTCCGATGCCTCTGGGTCGGAGAGAATCTGAGCCACCTGCAGGTTGTGCTCGCGACGGAGCATGAACTCTACATCGTGGAACGCCTGCTGAGAGAGCAGTGTGAGCGCTTCCTTCGAAACCTTAAGGATTGTCTTACCCTCGAACTCGCTTGTGCTTACGCCCTCGGTGGTAAGCAGGCGATACTCGGTAGTGTCCTTGCCCATCTGGAACATAGGAGCATACTTGAAATCTGGTGTTGTTGCCATAGTGTTATTTGGTTTAAAAAGTGAATATTTCTTCTGTAGCGACGCGCTTGACGGGCGCAATCTTCTCGAGCGACTTCATGTCGAGGTTATTCTCGTCGCCGAGGATGATGTAGAGCCACGGCTTGTTAGCCATGTTGTCGTGCTCGAACTTCACGATGTCCTCGAGTGTGAGTTTCGGCATGGCAGCGTAGATGTCGCGACGCAAGTCGTAGTTGATGCCGATGCGTTTGTTGCCAAGGTAAGAGAAGATGATGTTAGCCTTGGTGATGCGCTGCGAAGCGATGCGCTTGACGGCAGCCTGCTGCGCCAGTTCGAACGCCGCCTGCGACTGCGGCATGGTGTCGAGGATGTTGTTGAACACGCGGATGCAGTCCATCATCTTGTCGTTCTGCGAGATGATGTATGTATAAGCATAGTTGGTCTGATGCTCCTTGCGCTTCGTTGTGCTGTAGTCGGCGAATGCGCTGTAGGCGAGTCCGCGGCTCTCGCGCAGCTCCTGGAACACGATGCCGTTCATGCCGCCACCGAAGTACTCGTTGAACACCGAAATCTTAGCCTCGTCCTCCGGAGTCCACTTCTGGTCGACGTTGTGCAGCTGCATCATGTAGATGTTCTTTGCGTCGTATGGTGCGAGAAGTATCTCGTTCTTCGGAGTCTCCACCATCTTGTACGGCTTGTTCTCGGGCGCATCCTGCAGAGTCTTCGCTGTGATGTGGTTCTTGTTGACGATAGCAAGCAGCTGCTTCATGGCGAGCGGACCGTAGTAGACCACGTCGTGTTTGTAGTTCTTCAGCGCAGCGATCATATTGATAACGTCCTGCGGACGGGTTGTTACGAGCTCTGTGCTGTCGGGCACGTTGCGCGTGGGGTTGTACTTGCCGTAGAATGCGTAGTTGCGCAGTGCTGAGAAGTTCTCCTTTTGGTTGAGCTTCGCATCGCGACGACCCTTCAGCAGGTTGTCAACGTACTTGCTGTAAGCCTCCTTGTCGACCTTTGCGTTGTTGAGCATTTGCTCCATGAGTTTCATTGCCTCGGTCATGTTCTCGCCGAGACCGCTGAGCGATACGGTCATAGTAGACCATGTGGGGGTGAAGCTGTATTCGCAGCCAAGCTCGTAGAAACGCTCCTTAACCTCTGCTGCTGACATCGTGCCGGTGCCGAGCAGGTCGAGATAGTCGGTGGCGTAGGGTAGCCACTTGTTAGCCTCCGAACCGAAATCGTACACGAAGTGAAGCTCGAAGAGGTCGTTCTGCGTGTTTTGGATGTAGTAGACCGGCTGCTTCTTCTTTGTAGTAGTGCGAGCGAAGTCCTTGGTGTAGTCGAGGAATACCGGCTCGATAGGCTTCACCTTCGACTCCTTTATCTCCTTCACGAGTGCGCTCTGCAGGTCGCGGTTGGAAGGTATCGGCGTGATAGAGGGCTTCTCAATCTTCTTCTGTGTGGGGTCTTCGCCCTGACGTTTGTAGACGATGGCGTAGCCGTCGGTGAAATGGCGTCGGGCGAAGTCCATAATCTGCTCCTTTGTGATGCCGGCGATGCGGTCGAAGCGTTCCACCTGCGTCTTCCACGGGCGTCCGTAAATGAAGGTGTTGACGAACGACGTAGCTCGACTCTCGTTGCTGTCGAGCGAGCGCAGGAATTCGAGCTTCATGTTGTTCTTAACCGAAGGCAGCAGCTTGTCGCTGAACTCGCCACGCTTGAGCTTTTCGATTTCTGCGAGCATGATAGCCTTCACTTCGTCGAGCGACTGTCCCTCGTTGGGCTGACCAATCATAATGAACTGCGAGTAGTCGCGCATGTCTATCTTGCCCGACTGCACACCCTGGCAGAGCATCTTCTGGTTTACGTTGATATCGATGAGTCCGGCGTTGCCGTTGGCGAGCATACGGTCTATGACGTCGAGTGTATCAGCCTGCAGCGAAGCCGCCCCGTCCATCTTCCAGCCGAGGAACACGTTCTCAGCCTCCTGTCCGATTACGGTAGTATCAGCCGGAGCCGTGAGGTCCTTCACCGGTGCGAAGTGCGGGTACTTCACCTGCTCACTCTTCTTCCACGAGCCGAAGTACTTGTTGATGGTAGCCATCACAGCCTCCGGGTCGAAGTCGCCCGCCATGCAGATAGCCACGTTGTTCGGCACATAGTAGTGCTTGAAGTAGTTTTTGATATTAGTGATTGAGGGGTTCTTCAGATGCTCCTGCGTACCGATAGTGGTCTGTGTGCCGTAGGGGTGAGTAGGGAAGAGTTTCTTGCCGAGTGCAGCCCACTCCTTGTCGAAGTCGCTTGTGAGATGCATATTGTACTCCTCGTACACAGCCTCAAGCTCTGTGTGGAATCCGCGGATGACCATGTTCTGGAAGCGGTCAGCCTGGATGCGTGCCCAGTTGTCCACCTCGTTCGACGGAATGTTCTCCACGTAGCACGTCACGTCGTTGCTTGTATAAGCGTTGGTGCCGTTGGCTCCGATGGCAGCCATCAGCTTGTCGTACTCGTTCGGGATGAAATACTGCGCAGCAATCTGTGACACCGAGTCGATTTCATGATAGAGCTGTCGGCGTTTTTCGGGGTCGGTCACGGTGCGATAGTGCTCGTATCTGCGTTCGATGTCGTCGAGATAGGGCTGCTCCTTCGCTGCGTCTGTGGTGCCGAAGAGACGTGTTCCCTTGAACATGAGGTGCTCCAGATAGTGAGCCAAGCCCGTTGTCTCGGCAGGGTCGTTGCGCGAACCAGTGCGCACTGCTACGTAAGTCTGTATACGTGGTTGCTCCTTGTTCACAGAAAGGTAAACCTTCAGTCCGTTGGGCAGTGTGTAGATGCGTGTCTGCATCGGGTCGCCCTTCACTGTCTCGTATTCGTATGCTGAGGCAGTAGCCGCTGTTCCCAGTGAGAGTATTGCGGCAATAAGAAAGGATTTGAATTTCATTATTGTTGTTTTGTCTAAAATATTACATATAGAGTTTCTGGTTTTCAAAGTCAACCTCCCTGTCGAGCTGTTCGTTGAAGTTGTTGAACACCTCTTCCTCCACGTCGCCCAGTTGGTATTCTTTTGCGGCATCCTTTTTAATCTCGGCAATCCATGCACGTCGTGCAGTGACGTAGTCGCGCTTCACTCGTTCCACGTTCTCCTCGTTCAGCTCTGAGAAGCCGTAGTAGTCCATAATCATCCGATACGACCACGCCCAGCGGTATTCGGAATAGTTGGCGTTTATCTCCTCAAATCGCTCGGCAATATCCTCGGTGGTGTCAATCTCGCCCGAGAGAATATCGTCCACGAGGTGCTGTTCCTCCGACACGGGCAGCAACAGTCCAGACAGGTCAGTCCACGGTCCGGTGCCCACGTTCGTTGTTGGCTCCATCGGTGCATGGCGTTTGAGTACCGCTCCCATGTATATGCGCAGTGCGATGTCGTAGTATTTGATGCCTTTGCGCAGCGACGAGTTTTTGATGACATACCCATGATAGTTGTACGTCGGCACATCTTCGCCAGATGCGTTGCGCAGATTTTCCAGTATCTTCTTTCCGCGCAGTATCTCGCCCACGGTGAACGGCGAGAGCCAGTCGAAGTTGACAATGCTTTTGCGTGCGCCGTTTGGTCGCATGTCGCGTTTTGGCCATTTGCGTATGTCGCGGTACAGTCCCACGGTTGTCAGGTTGCGTCCTGGCACCAGGTACATGGTGTCGTTGTATGCTATAAGATACGAGAAGGGTAGCGAGCGTGTGTCGGGGTGGTACATCAGTTTGCCGAAGCACACGGAGAAGGCACCGATATGCGCCGGCATCAGTATGTATGCACCGCTGGCAGTCTTCGATCCGCGTTCGAGCGTTCCGTAGTGCATCGGTCCCATCTTGTAGGCATGGTTGGAGAAGTTGGTAGCCGAGCCGGCGTTGTAGAACGAGAACTGTCCGCCGATGAGCAGTGAGCTCTTGTGATGCGAAGCGGTGAACGGACCGCAGAACGCTGCGCATGCCTCTCCGTTCGCCATGTACGAGTTAGCGAAGAACACGCTGCCTGCTGCGGTGAAGCCGTTGCTCAGTTTGCATGCTTCGCCAACGAAGCAGTCCTGCATCTTCACGCTGTTGGTTATAGCCGAGCCGTTGCTGATGATTGAATTCTCGCAGATTACTCCTGTACCGATGTACACCGATGCATCGCTGTTGCTCATTAGGGTGCAGTCGCTGAGTCGTGCTGCGCCCGCTATCTCGCAGTCGTTGTAGACAACGGTATTCGTAATCTCCTTAGTGTTCACAATCTTCACTCGGTTACCGATGGTTGCCATATCTGGCGAAGTGCGTTCTATCTCTTCGCGTATCAGTCGGCGTATGGCATCCTTCAGTTGTCGGTTGTGGAAGTGTTTGACCATAAGTGCTGCAATCTGGCTTGTCAGTCCGTGGAAGAGTATAATGTTTCCGTCGCCCACCTCGTTGAGCACCGATATCAAGTTGCCTTCTCCGTATGTTGCACCGTCGGTTGTTTCCATAGTGCATACATTGGATATGATGCAATCGTCGCCAATGACATAGTTGTTGATGTATCCCGAAATGTTTTCTATGAGACAGTTGTTGCCAATGGTTACGTTGCGCAGTGTGGCGTTGTTCACACCTGCGTGTTTCATGAAGCCGCGGCTCACCTCCACGTTGTTTGTGAATGCTCCGAGGCGTATATCGCCGTAGAACATTACGCCGTGGAAGAAGCGAGGCTCGAAATCTTCGCTCACCTCAATGCGTTGCCAGTCTTCTGCCCAGCAACTGTTGGCTTGTAGAGTCGAGATTTCGTTTTCGGTCAAGTTGCGATATATCATGTGTGTGTTATGTTGTTATGTTGAGGTGTTGTGGTGTTGAGGTGAGATGTTGAGGTGTTGTGGTGTTGAGGTGTTGAGATATGCATATGTCACTATCTCACCACCTCCCACCTTATTCCACATCCATATACAGGAAGTCGTTGTACGGATACTTCTGCACGTGCAGCTCGCGCACCTTACGGTATATTGTCTCGCGGAACTCGTCGATGTTCAGTTTCTCCTTAGCCGAGATAAACATACAGTTCTCGCCGAGTCGTGCCATCCATGTGCGCTTCAGCTCTTCGAGCGTGATGTTCTCCTTCGTCATCGGCGTGAGGTCGTCCTCCTCCTTCTCGGTCCACGTGTAGTTGTCAATCTTGTTGAACACAATCATCGATGGTTTGTCGGCGCATCCCAACTCCTTCAGCGTGTTCTCCACGACGCGTATCTGCTCCTCGAAGTCGGGGTGCGAGATGTCTACCACGTGCAGCAGCAGGTCGGCTTCGCGCGTCTCGTCGAGTGTCGACTTGAACGAGTCGACCAAGTCGGTGGGCAATTTGCGTATGAAGCCCACGGTGTCGGCGAGCAGGAACGGCAGGTTGTCTATTACTACCTTGCGCACCGTAGTGTCGAGCGTGGCGAAGAGCTTGTTCTCGGCGAACACCTCGCTCTTTGCGAGCATGTTCATAATGGTCGACTTGCCTACGTTGGTGTATCCCACGAGTGCCACACGTATGGTACGTCCGCGGTTCTTGCGTTGCGTGCTCATCTGCTTGTCAATCTCTACGAGGCGCTGCTTGAGCAGCGTGATGCGGTTGAGGATGATACGGCGGTCCATCTCGAGCTGCGTCTCACCAGGTCCGCGCAGACCCACAGAACCCTTGCCGCCACCCGATCCCGAGCCGCCGCCCTGGCGTTCGAGGTGAGTCCACAGACGTTGTAGACGCGGAAGCATATAGCGATACTGCGCCAGCTCCACCTGCGTCTTTGCCGCAGCCGTCTGCGCGCGCATGGCGAAGATGTCGAGGATGAGCGATGTGCGGTCGAGGATTTTCACCTGCAGTACTTTCTCGATGTTGCGCATCTGCTTTGCCGAGAGTTCGTCGTCGAAGATGACCATGCCGACGGGGCGTTCAGCGTCCTCTTCGGCTTCTATGTATTCGCGTATCTCCTCGAGTTTTCCCGAGCCGACGTATGTTACGGAGCTTGGTCCGCCCACGCGCTGCGTGAAGCGCTTTACGGTTACGGCACCTGCGGTGTCGGCAAGGAACTCCAGCTCGTCGAGATATTCTTTTGTCTTTGCCTCGTCCTGTTCCTTGGTTATAAGACCTACGAGTATGGCTGTCTCAGCCTTTACTTCTGATATTACAAATTCTTTCATTCCGGAATTATGATTTTATCGCAAAATTACTCAAAAATCTTCACACTACCATATTGTTAGAATTTTATTTTATAGCTAACGCCGAGTATGTGTGTGTCTCGTGTGTCGTCGTCGTCTTTTGAATTATCTTGATAGCGGTAGTAAACCCCGAGTGTGTTGCGCTTGATGAAGTCCCAGTTGAGTCCGACGGTGTAGCGCACTTTCTCAAGGCTCCATGCGTTGTAGAGTTCCACATTAGCGTACGGCTCTATGTTGAGTCCCTTCTTGCTGTACGCCACCTGTAAGCGGCTTCGCAGCTGGTTCTTGCTTTTGGCTTTGTATGTCTTCCGCTTACCGTCCATTTTGTCCTTGTCGAAGTCGTATCGTTGGTCGATGGTCTTCTCCGGTCGGTAGGTGTATTGCCAGCGTTCGCGGAGCGAGAACTTCCAATCGCTGAATTTCAGGCTGCCAGTGAGGTCTACATTCACGCGGTGGCGCGTTCCCCAGAACTCGGCATACTTGTTCGGTTTGCTATAGTTCGGCTTGTTAGGTGCGTCGTAGTGGTAAGTGTATTTCTCGTTGTGCTTGTAGATGAAGGTATATCCCACACCGGCTTTCAGCCACTTGGTTATTTTGTATTCTCCTGACACGCCCATTGCCCATCGGCTGTTCTGCTTCATATTGTCCTCGGAACGATATTCGGCTTCGAGTTCCACGCTTGCCTTTTTCGACAATGCTTTCTCTACAGCGATGTCTGTCCAGATACCGAAGTCGTCGCCGGTTTTCGGAAGGCTCTGCGCTGACGCAAGCAGCGATGCGGTTAGGAGTGTGAGTGTTATGAATGACGTTCTTTTCATATTCTTGTGCGTTAATTATGTGAATTGTTTTTTGTCTTCTTTCGAGAGCTGCAGCCGCTGTTGCAGGTCGCTGTCGCTTGCCGTGGCGGAGTAGTATACTTTGAGCATTGCCATATCGCGTATGAAGTCTACGCTTCCCACCTCTACGTGCAGTACGTCTATGCCCAGGCGTTCGGTGAGGTCGGCTTTCATTTCGTTGTGTTTGTCGGGTGTGATGAGGTCGATGCGGTCGTACTGCACCAGTTTGAATGCCGCCTGTTTCAGTCGGCACTCGCAAACCCAGATGATGAAGAAGATGAGCGTGTTGGTGAGCAGCAGCTCCACGAGGGATACGTTGTTGGCAATGGCGTTGATAACAGACAGAGCGATGATGATGAACATGTATGTCATCTCTCTGACGGGCATTGCATCGGTGCGGTATCTCATTATTGAGAATATGCCGAAGAGTCCGATGCCTATACCGATGCTTGTCTTTGTCTTGAGGTCTTCAAGCTCGAAAATCATGAAATAGACGAGAAAGAATATTGCCACGCTCATAAGCATGAACGAGAAGTAGAAGTCGCGCCGGTGGCTCTTCCTGTAGTATAGTTTGTGTACTATAGCCCATGTGACGAGTATCAGGATGATGAAACGTACAATCATCAATGGGAACGAATCTGAAAAAGTTAAGCTGAATATATCCATATTGTTTTTTGGGGTTTGCGTGATTTGTTATTGTGCCATCAGTTTGGCTATTTTTCTTAATCGTGGCTTGATGCGGTTGCGTCGCAGTGTGTTGTCGGTCAGCGCGTATCCTATGACATACTTGCTGAATCCCATAGGCTTTATGCCCAGCAGCATGAGGTGCTTGAGTATTGGACTTGGCTGTCGCCCGTCGCGTTTGAGTTCTATGATGACGATGCTGCCCATCTCCATGTGTTGTCCGTTGCGGATGTTGTCGAAGGCGAGGTCGAAGTCGATGGTGAGCCGTTCGGTTTTCTGTTTGTTCACCAGTGTTATTCGGTTGAAGTGGTTCTCCACCTTCGGTGTAAGTATGGTAGGGTCGTATCGCAGATTGTTTGCGAGAAACTCCTCGTAGTCTTTGAAGCAGTCGTCCTGTGGTCTGAACATCAAGTCGTGTTGCGGTTCCTGCGGGTTGAAGGTGGGCATTGTAACGCGCTTCTTGTGCGTTCTTCCGTGATTGTTCTTTGTTTTCACTTCGAGGAAGCTCTGTCCCGATTTGGCATACGACCTGATGCGTAGTTTCTGCCGGTTGGCGTGTCCTGTCTCGTGGCGGCAGTACATTGCGTTATCCGGCGTATCGAAATATACCGTATAATAAGGTGCGATGCGTTCGCCGTCTATTTCCTGTGTGCAGTAGTCGTCTTTAGCCAAGAGCAAGAGCTTCCGCAGCATTTGTTTTGTCGTGACAAACTTGGTGTCTGTCCGGTTCATCAGCCGTATGCCGCTCATCTCGCCAAGTGTGATGGAATCGTATAGACTTAGAATATCGGTCATTGATAAAACATTTTAAAATGATTTTACAAAGTTAATACAAAACATCGTGTGCAACAACAAGTTGAAAGAAAAAAGTTGGGAACAGTGTCATTGTTGTTGATAAAAAAACGTTGTTGGTTTAAAAAATACGATTTTTTAAGTGTGAATGAATAATAATGTGTATATTTGCAGGTGTAAAAAGAGAGTTATATTATGGGTCACCAGTAAAACCCTGTGTTGAATAGTTAACAGGATTTGCTTTATTC
>OIWK01002990.1_pt1 | contig 12455 bp, 9 predicted proteins | sample 1587401 | NCBI WGS metagenome assembly OIWK01 (sample SAMEA3888911, study PRJEB22519) | human gut metagenome | biome: human gut; feature: human-associated habitat; material: faeces | place: Denmark | collected 2009
GTGGTCGATCACGGTGAGATCGTCCAGCAGGGCACCCATGTCGAGCTGGTGGCCATTCCCGGAAAATACAAAGAATTTATCGACATCCGAAAGAAAGCAGAAGGTTGGAACCTTGCAGAATAAGGGAGAAATCACTATGAATGAAACAAAAAAGCTCAAAGGCAGAAATCTGATCACCATCGGAATTTTTTCCGCCCTGTATTTTATACTGAACCTCGCGGCAATGATCACCGGATTTGTGCCGGTGCTCTGGCTGCTGCTTCCGGGCGTTGCCGGAGTTCTCACCGGCATTCCGTTCATGCTGATGGAATCAAAGGTGCAAAAGCCCGGAGCCATTCTCATCATGGGTCTGATCACCGCCGTTCTCTACTTTGTAACAGGGCAGTTTACCGTGCTACTGCTCATCACCTTTGCCGTCGCCTGCATTCTGTCAGAGGCATATCGGGCAATCACGAAATACGATAACCGTTTCATTCATATGGCGATTTCGTTTATTCTCTTTTGCTACGGCATGCTCGGCTCTCCTCTTGCCATCTGGGTATACAAGGACAGCTTTTTAACACAGATCCAGCAAAACGGAATGTCCGCCGTATATGTCGAGTCGCTTTCCGGGCTGATATCCGTACCGATGCTGATTGCCCTGTGCATTTCCCCGATTGTCGGCGGCGCAATCGGAGCTTTGATTTCAAAGGGGCTGTTTCGCAAACACTTCCGCAAGGCGGGAATTGTATGACAAGACGAATCAGCGTCCTTGATCCGAGAGCCGGTATTTGGCTGCTGCTGCTCGCAAATGTCGGCATGTTCTGTGAAAAATACACATGGCAGGGCATCGCATTATCCAGCATGTTTTTATTGTTTCTTCTGCTATATCGGCAGTATTCGGCCGTATGGAAGGGTGTATTGCTGATTGTTGTTTTTCGCCTGCTGCTAAAATATGTCTTCCCGCTGTGCCCCCACTTTGTCAACATGGTTTTCCCCGTGCTGATCAACTACACACTGCGTATGATGCCTTGCATTTTAGCCGGAATTTTGCTGGTGCGTAACGCTTCTATGCAAAAAATGATTGCCGCCATGCGGGCTTTGCATCTGCCGCAGGGCTTTATCACCGCTATCTCCACCACACTCCGGTATATCCCGGCGATCAGGGAGGAGTTCGGGCATATCCGGGCGGCAGCAAAACTGCAGAACATCTCTCTGTCCAAAAGGCTGGAATCCACGGTCGTACCGATCATGATGTCGGCGGTCAACACTTCGGACGAAATTGCCGCAGCAGCGGTCGCAAGGGGCATTGAAAACCCCTGCAAAAAGACAAGCTATATCCGGCTCCGTATCACCATTTCCGATTGGCTCATCATGGCGCTGGCAACGCTTTGCACGGCCACAACTATATGGATGGGGTATCGGCTATGATCCGATTTCAAAATGTAAGCGTCACAATACAGGGCAACAGAATTCTGGATAACATCAATCTGGCGATAAACGACGGAGAGCTTGTTCTCCTTTGCGGAGAGAGCGGCTGCGGCAAAACGACGCTGACGCGCCTTGTAAACGGGCTGATTCCTCACTTTGTCAAGGATGTTAAGGTTGATGGTACTGTTACGGTCGAGGACATGAAAATTTCCGATTCGCCCATGTACAAAATCGCCGAATCGGTCGGTTCGGTTTTCCAGAACCCGAAAACGCAGTTTTTCAACACCGACTCTTCTGCCGAGATTGCCTTCGGGCTGGAGAACATCGGCGCAGGCTGGGATTCCATGCACAAAAGAGTAGCAAAAACCATATCCGATCTGGGAATTGAAACTCTGGCGGACAGAAGCATTTTCTCCATGTCCGGCGGAGAGAAGCAGCTGCTTGCTTTCGCTTCGGTATATGCCATGAATCCGCAGGTTTATGTTCTCGATGAACCGTCTGCAAATTTGGATCACGAGGCAATGGGAAAGCTGCGCAGAATTCTTGAAATCGTTAAAAAGGGTGGCCATACCGTGCTGATTGCCGAACACCGGCTATCCTATCTGTCCGGGCTTGCCGACAGGATCGTTTACCTGAAAGCCGGGCGGATTGAAAGAGAATTCACGGCAGCGGAATTTGCCGGCCTTCCCGAAAGCGAACGGAGCGCCATGGGTCTGAGAAGCATCCGCTCCGAGGAAATAAAAATCCCTATAGTAAAAGAAATAACAAAAGGACGCTTTGTTAAAACAGATAAATGTACAGCCAAACCAGCTATCCAAACATTCAATCCTATGCAAATTGAAACATTTCCTTCATGGTCTGTGGCATAAAAAAGGAATCATAAATATGAATTTGTAGAAAAAATTGAGCCTTCTTGCTCTATCATATATATTGAAAACCCTAGCTTCAATAAAGAGTAGTCTCAAAAGTATGCTATAGAAATATTGGACACTGTCCAAAATTTTGTGTAAATGGAAACAGGATTCAGCTGTAAGTTTGTTCTTATATCTGGATTCTGTTTTCAAAAATAAGCATAAATTGATTCATAATCAAGCCCCAGTTATGAATCGGCTGTGTCCATTTCTTCTCAATCTCCATAAGTGAAAGATACACGGTCTTTTTGACTGCATCATCGGAAGGGAATGAAAGCTTTGATTTCGTGTACTTTCTGATTTTTCCGTTCAGGTTTTCAATGAGATTGGTTGTGTAGATTATTTTTCTGATTTCCAGCGGGAACTGGAAGAAAACAGTCAAATCATCCCAGTTGTTTCTCCATGAAAGTATAGCATAAGGATACTTTCCTCCCCATTTCTTTTCCAGATTGTCAAGTTCTGTGGCTGCAACCTCTTTGTTGGGTGCATTATAGATATTCTTCATATCTGCCGTAAACTCTTTCTTATCTTTATAAACCACATATTTACAGGAGTTTCTGATCTGATGTACCACACAGATTTGAGTGGATGACTGAGGGAATATACTGCGGATAGTATCCGTAAATCCATTCAGATTGTCAGTACAGGTAATCAGGATATCCTGCACCCCACGGGCTTTTAAATCAGTCAGGACACCCATCCAGAAAGAAGAGCTTTCCGATTTGCCAACCCACATGCCAAGGACTTCCTTCAGACCGTTCTGTTTCAGTCCGACGCAAAGGTAAACGGTCTTGTTTATGATCTTACCGTTATCCCGTACCTTGAAGACAATACCATCCATCCAGACTATCAGGTAAACAGGATCAAGGGGACGGTTCTGCCACTCCTGGGCAGCCTGATTGACCTTGTTGGTAATGATGGAAATGGCAGATGTAGAGAGCTCTATTTCATAAATCTCACGCATCTCTTCCTCTATGTCAGAAACGCTCATTCCTTTGGCATATAGGGAGATAACGAGCTTTTCTATAGAAAGTCCACGGCTTTCATGTTTAGGCACTGCTATCGGCTCAAACTGGCCGTTACGGTCACGTGGAATAGAAATGACAGACTCTCCATGTTCGGTTTGGATTTTCTTCGGATAACTGCCATTTCGGGAGTTGCCAGTGTTATTTCCTATCACAGAATTCTTTTCATATCCCAAATGGGCATCCATTTCACCTTCAAGCATCTTTTCCAATACTTGGGCATGCAACTGCTTCAGAAACTTGCTCACATCGGCTTCTGTCTTGAACTGACTGATAAACTTGCTTAAAACCTCATCAGGCACTACTTGATTCTTTTCTTTCATAAGCTTCTTCATTTTGCAAATGTATAAAATAAAAAATACGAGACTCATTTCTGAATCCCGTATTTCCATTTACACAAAATATTTTATAGTGCCAACGAATCAGACACGGCATTTTATACAATCCGTGTCTGATTTTATTTCTCACTCCACCAACATGTCTTTATATTGGGTATGCCGGGTAAAAAACATTTTTGCAAAAGAACAAGTAGGACGTATTTTAAGCCCTACAACCGAAGCATATCTCACAGCGGCCTCGGTCAAAGCCTGAGCTATTCCCTGCCCTTCCAACTGTGGGGGAACTATGGTATGAAGGATATCCAAAACTCTGTTCTTTTCATCATATTGCAAATAGGCGATTTGTCCCGATTCAAATACTTCGAAACGGTCTACTTTCTCGTCATGTATAACTGTATGTTCCATTCTATATTGGTTTTAATGTATGACTATTACTAATAAAAACAATAATAAAATGGAATTGTTTTTACTCATAGATGAAATCTGTTACAGAACGTATGTCTGTTGACGAAACTCCGATACACACTTTAAATGACACTATAAAATATTGAGAACTATCTGCCTTGTCTATATTGAAAAGCCGAAGGTAGTATACCAAATTCTTCCTTAAAATACCGACTGAAATATTTCGGATTATTAAAGCCCACCTGATAGGCTATTTCTGAAATATTCTGTTGACTTCCACGGAGTAATTGGGCAGCCCGCTGTAAACGAATCATACGAATAAACTCGATAGGAGTCTTACCGGTAATAGCCAATAACTTTTTATATAAATGAACGCGACTCATCCCTAATTCCTTGCTTAACTCTTCTACAGACAAATCACTGCGTGCAATATTGTCTTCTACATATTTCACAGCATGATTTATCAGTTTTTCATCCATCGAAGTTATGGCAGTCCCACTAGGTTTGAAATCAATATAAGCATGATTCCAAACCGTTTTCAACTTCTGTTCACTTTTTTCTTCAGGAACAGCAGTCACCATTTCCGGCAACTCCTCCGGTGGAATAATATGAGTTATCATCTCATTATCCTCACCCTCAATCAATTGAATCACCGTTGCTCTTTGTGGAGCAACGGCTGAGATTGTTTCTATGTTTTTTTCTTCTGCAATTTCTTCCGTATTACCAGATTCTAATCTTCGGATATCCTCCTCCAGTCCTTCTATTGTTATTATATGGTTTGGTTCTTCTTCCGATTCCTCCCCGGCATTAGACGCCATATAAAACTCCGGAATCTGAAGTGTGGAAATGTCTTCTACCGGCTTATCTGTAACTTGCACCTGTTCTATCTTCGTCGGTTTACTCTCGGAACGCTTTACCGGGATATGAATAACAAAAACACAACCGACAGGAGTATTATCCATTACGTTCACCGTGCCATCGTGAAGTGTGACAAAATCACGTACAATACTCAGACCACCTCCGCCATCTGAGATATTCATATCCGGATTATCCACTTGATAAAAACGTTCGAAAATGCGTTCTCTGTTTTCTTCTTTAATGCCGACACCTGTATCAGCCACTCTGATTTCCAGCATTTCCCGAGAATCCTGTCCTTCTACTAAACCGACAGACACATCAACTCGTCCACCATTGCAAGTAAATTTTAAAGCATTGGAAAGCAGATTCATCATCACTTCCCTCATTTTATCCCCATCAAACAACATATTCAACGAAGGAACTGCTGAATGAAAAATGAGAGAAATATCTTTCTTTTCAGACAAAGAGATAAAAGAATCACAAATCGTATGAATACAAGAGATGATATCATCATCAGACAGACTTAAATAATATCCATTCACATCAATTTTCCTAAAATCCAACAACTGATTTACAAGATTCAACAACCTTAATGCATTGCGTTGCACTATATTTAATTTATCCATCAGAGCAGCATCCGATTGATATTCCTTCATCAGCGTTTCCAACGGTGAGATAATAAGAGTGAGCGGAGTACGTAATTCGTGGCCGACATGAGTGAAGAACTTCAATTTCATATCTGCCTTCTCCTGATTCCTCTCTATTTCTTGCTTTATTTGCTGTTTTTTAAATTTATCCCGTTCTCCACGCAGAATCCAATAGCGTCCCAATATCAATACAGCAACCAACAAAAGGCTATAAACAACATATGCCCAAACGGAACGCCAAAAAGGAGGATAGATAACAATTTTCAATGAAGCTTCTTCATCTCCACCATATCCGTCACTGTTGATTGCTTTCACCTTCAGCATATAAGTTCCGGGAGCTAGATTAGTATAAGTCACTTTGCCAAAGGCAGTAGTCATCCAACCCTCATTGAAACCTTCCAGTTTATAAGCATACTCCGTTTTTTCCGGCAAAATATAGTTATCAGAAGCAAATTGTACACTGAACATATTCTGTTCATAACTCAATTTTATCTGATCTACCTTGTTCAACACCTTATCCAAAATCGCCCTGCCTTCATATTCCTCACCCACCCCTACTTCTTCATTGAACAAGAACAAACGGGTAAACATCACGCTGGGACGTTTTTTATTGTATTTTATATCATCCGGACGGAAGCGGTTAATACCATACAGCCCTCCCATAAGAATTTCTCCAGAAGACAATTTTTTAATGGAACGCAGGTTGAACCCACTATTTTGCAAACCATCTTTGTCATCATAAACACAACTATGAAAAATATAGCGCCCTGTTTTTAAATCTACTGCCGGTATGACATTAGTTATTCCACGTGCTGTAGTCACCCATATATTTTCATTACCATCTTCTACTATTCCAGAAATGATAGGGCTGGAAACTCCTTGCTCCACTCCTAATATAATCAGTTCATCCGTTTTGGGATTATAAACATTCAGCCCCTCACATGTACCAATCCATATCAATCCACGGCTATCCTCATACACCTGACTTATATTCTGATCAGAAAAATATTCCTTACCAGATTTAGTACCTTCCAGATTAACCACTTTTTTAGTTTCAATATCCAATTCCGAAAGTCCCTGAGCGGTACCAATCCACAAAGAGCCCTCTTTTCCCATACACAAAGAGGAAACATAATCGGATATCAAGCCGGCCGAAGTTGTATTATAAGTGGTGAACAAACCCGTCTTGGGATTCAAACTCTGCACTCCCCCACCCAATGTACCTATCCATATAATCCCCTGCTTATCTTCAGCCAAAGCCAATACATTATTATGAGCCAAAGAATTTTGCCGTTCCGGTATGTTTTTTTTATAATGAATAATACGACCGTTATCATAACAAATCAAGCCTCCCCCAAAAGTACCAATCCAAAGTTTCCCATCATCGGCTTTCAAAATGCAAACAATGGCATCAGTAGTGAGTTTATCCATACCTTTCTGTGGAAAAGCAGCCCAGTTGCCAGTCACGGAATTCCAATATATGATACCGACATCGTTGGTACCCAGCCACACATACCCCTCTTTGTCTTCTTCAATGCAACTAATATCTCCTATATACTCTGCACCAAATTTAAAAGCACACTCATTAAAATAAGAAATTCCTTTTTTATAAGTCCCCACCCACATAGTTTCACTGGAATCCTCGTATAGAACCATTACTGTATTATTTTGCAAACTACGTTCATCACCTGCCTTGTTCCGCAACTGCCTCACTTCCCCTGTCTTCTTATCCAATATATCAATGCCATCCTGATCTGTTCCTATCCATATACGCCCCTGCTTATCCTGTGATACAGCACGGACCATGTTATGAGACCGACGCTTGATAATATTTGTCAGCCAAGACAGCCACTTTTCCTGTTCCGGATTATAAACCCATATTCCAAGCGGACTGTACATCCATATATCATTATCACGATCTACAAACAGAGTGAAAATTCCCTGCTTGTCAGTTCCCAATTCCCCAACCAAATCATCCTGCTGCCATTTAATCTCATTTGTCCGAGTATCCAAACAAACAAGTCTTCCGGTATTATATACCAACAAGATTCCCTTGCTACATTCTACAATGTCCGTAATATCACCTTCTGGCAACTGATGAGTATTAAACAAAAGCGGATACAGTAATTGAGATTCCGGAATGTACAAATAACAGCCTTTTCCTTTTATATAAAACCACATATTTTTATTATGGTCTATATATACTAATGCTGGAGTTCCGTCAATACCGACTTCACATAGCCATGCATGCACCTCCCTATCAAATGTTTCTGATTCCGAGTTGTAAATGACATAACCCACACCGGTAAGAATCCATAAATTTCCTTTATAATCTTCTTGTATGCTTTTGATATAATTATCAGGTAAAAAAGCCGGATCAGCATTATTACTACGAAACAAAGTCATCTGGCACCCGTCATACCGATTCAACCCAGAAGCTGTGGCAAACCACATAAAACCTTCGGAATCTTTAAATATATCAAGGACTTGATTGTTTGACAGACCATCTTTCACCTCCAAATGTTTAAACATGAATTCACTTGCATGCATCAGACTAGAAAAGCATAATAATGTAATGATCAAACATTTTTTTCTTATTCCCATAGATTTTAAAGGCTAATTATTTTTATTCCACTGCAAATGAAGCAAAAAGCTTGATAACAGACAAACTAATATCGGCTTTTTTATCATTCGATACCCACAATATGTTTCATTTTTCCTATTTTTGCAATTGAAATGAAAGCATTAACGGATACACAATACATACGACAGCTTGTCTCGGAGGGAGAACACTGTCATCAGGATTTCAAATTCGAGATTTCGGACGCACGCAAAATAGCCCGTAGCCTTTCCGCATTCGCCAATACCGAGGGCGGCAGGCTGTTAATAGGAGTAAAGGACAATGGCAAAATAGCAGGAGTCCGCTCTGACGAAGAAATATATATGATAGAAGCAGCAGCAACCATGTATTGCAAGCCCAAAGTAGAACTGGAAACGCAGACTTACAAGGTAGAAGGAAAGACTGTATTGGAAATACGTATTAACGAAACGGTTTCTAAACCTGTATATGCCCTAGATGAAACGAATAAGCCATGGGCCTATATCCGCATCAAAGACGAAAACATACTGGCCACTCCCGTCCATCTAAAGATGTGGCAACACAGCAAGAAACCTGAAGGAGCACTTGTAACATTTACCGAAAGAGAGCAACGGTTACTGGATGTCTTGAAAGAAAAAGAAAAACTTTCATTAAATCAATGTTGCAAACTTTGCAGGTTAAACCACAAGACAACTTGTGAACTATTAGCAGACTTTATCCGTTTTGGTCTAGTGGAACTTGTTTTCCATGGACATAAGTTCTATTTTAAATTAAACAAGGAATAAGTAAAATGGATATACTGACCCTATTAATCAGCAGAGTGAATGATGTGCTTTGGACTTATATTTTGATCATCATGCTGTTAGGATGTGCATTTTGGTTTACTTTTAAAACAAATTTCGTACAATTCCGCATGATAAGAGAAATGATACGTCTATTAGGTGATTCTACAGGCAAGACAGAAGGTCGCGAACACCATATTTCCTCTTTTCAAGCTTTTGCCGTTTCCATAGCTAGCCGCGTAGGAACAGGCAATTTGGCAGGAGTCGCCACCGCCATTACTTTGGGTGGTCCGGGTGCAGTTTTCTGGATGTGGGTAATTGCTCTTTTGGGGGCCAGCAGCGCTTTTATTGAGTCCACATTGGCCCAATTATATAAAGTACACGGACATAATTCTTTCGTTGGCGGGCCAGCTTATTACATGAAAAAAGGATTAAAACAGCCGTGGATGGGAGTTTTGTTTGCCTTTTTGCTTATCTTTACTTTTGGATTTGCTTTTAATTCAGTACAAAGCAATACCATTTGTGCCGCTTTCGAAGAAGCATTCAATATTCCTCCCAGCCTAATGGGAGTGATACTGACCTCGCTCACATTAATTATCATCTTCGGAGGCATTCAGCGTATTGCTAAAGTAAGTAGCATTATTGTTCCTGTCATGGCATTGGGATACATCTTTTTATCCCTTTTCATCGTAATTGTAAATGCAAAGCATTTGCCAGAAGTTATTGAATTGATTATAGCGAATGCCTTTGGCTGGGAACAGGCATTAAGCGGAGGTATAGGCATGGCATTAATGCAAGGAATCAAACGTGGATTATTCAGCAATGAGGCCGGTATGGGTTCCGCACCCAATGTAGCGGCAAGTGCCGATGTTACCCATCCTGTAAAACAAGGATTAATTCAGACATTGGGAGTTTTTACCGATACACTTGTCATATGTACCTGCACTGCTTTCATCATTCTTTTCAGCGGAGTGGCCTCCACAAAAGAAGCCAATGGAATAAAACTTACTCAAATGGCACTGAATAATGAAATAGGCAACATCGGGACAATTTATGTGGCGGTGGCAATTCTGTTTTTCGCCTATAGCAGCATTTTGGGAAATTATTATTACGGTGAAGCCAATGTACGTTACATAACTCATCGGAAATGGGCTATCCCCATTTATCGTATATCAGTGGGGGGGATGGTTATGTTTGGGGCATTAGCCAGTCTGGACCTGGCATGGAGCCTGGCCGATATGGCAATGGGATTTATGACTATCTGTAACTTGATAGCCATTACTTTACTAGGGAAATATGCATTCCGTCTATTGGAAGACTATCGAATTCAGAAACGTAACGGGGTCAAAAATCCAGTTTTCACCAAAGACAGAATGAAAGATATTGAAAATGATTTGGAATGCTGGTAACACAAAGCAATACCCCCGGCATCAACCATTCAATAAAAATGATAAATAGTAAAACAAAAGGATTTTAATCAAAAATGTTTCAGTTTTTATCGCTATCTTTGCAGACAGGAAAACAATATAATTTAAGAACACAATGAGCATATTTTCAAAATTATTTGGTAAAAAACAGACAGAAGGAGAAGAAACAAGCCGCATAGGTGGTATGGAAGACTTCATGACACTAATCCGTGTATATTATCAGTCTGTAATGGCCTGCAATATAGGTATCACAAATATTAATTTTTTGCCAGACATGGCAGTTTTCAAACGCACCCTTAAAATACCGACCCAAAACAACAAGTTGGGAATTGCTGAGAAATCACGCTGCAAAAAGATGTTAGTAGAACTTTATGGTCTAAGTGATGATTTCTTTAAAGAAATTGACGGTTCTATAAAAAAGAATTGCAAGAATGTAAATGATGTCAAGACTTATCTTTTTATGTTCCAAGGATTCAGCAATGACTTGATGATGCTGATAGGTAATTTGATGCAATGGAAATTCCGTATGCCCAGCGTAATGAAAAAAATGTTACGTAACATGACCGAGAAAACAATTCATGATATCATGACCAAGACCGACTGGAAAGACGAAAGCGTACACAAGACCTGTGTTGCCATCCGTAAATACAAACAAGCCTTAGGATATTCTGAAAACTGGATGACGGAATATGTGTATAACATTGTATTACTGGCTAAAAAAGAACCAAAGCCAAAAGAATAATCATTAAAGATTTTATGAAATCCTTATTAAATATAGAAGAACATCCATTAGAGCCTTTTTTACCGATTAACGCCAAACTACTGATGTTAGGCAGTTTTCCCCCACAAAAGAAACGATGGAGCATGGAATTCTTTTATCCCAATCTGCAAAATGATATGTGGCGTATTTTTGGAATAATATTTTTCCAAAACAAAGACCACTTTCTGAATCCTGACAAAAAAGTATTTGACAAGGAACGTATTATTGATCTTTTGAACAAAAAAGGCATCGCACTTTATGATACCGCTTCAGCTGTTCGCCGTTTACAGGACAATGCCTCAGACAAATTTCTGGAAGTTGTAGAACAGACAGATATCAGTTTGCTACTGAAGCAGATTCCAATGTGCAAGGCCATTGTAACCACAGGACAAAAAGCAACGGATATTATTCGTGAACAAATAAAGGTAAAAGAACCCGTTGTAGGAACCAGTGAACCTTTCGAATTCGAAGACCGGACAATGCGATTATACAGAATGCCTTCGTCCAGCCGTGCCTACCCGTTGCCCATTGAAAAAAAATCAGCAATTTACCGGATCATGTTCAATGAATTAGGTCTATTAAACGAATAATGGGCAATATTTTTTCATAAATAGGTTTGTATATTCCAAATATTACACTACCTTTGCAGCCGCAAACACGGGAGTAGCTCAGTTGGTAGAGCACCGGTCTCCAAAACCGGGTGTCGGGAGTTCGAGCCTCTCCTCCCGTGCAAAAAAGATTATTCAATGCCACGCCATTGGATAATCTTTTTTTATATCTTCTACTTTCTTAAGGAATTTGCAAAAGTTTATGAGTTTGTAGGCTCAACCGCCACTCTGGATGTTGCAAAATGTAAGCAATCACTTCTTCTGTATTAGCACAAGAACAAGGCTGCAAAAAATAATGACTGGCAGACAAATCCAAATAAGCAGAAACATCTTGTCCCACATAAACCACTTTCACCTCATCTATACGATCTAGATTTATTTTCGCCCCTTCTTTAGGGGAACAAGTAACCCAATCTATATTTTCAGGCAGCAGACAAGTGCCGTTTGTCTCAATACAAACATATTTCCCTTCATGATGCAATGCATCAACTAACTTTTCATCAATCCACAATCCTGGCTCACCACCAGTCAGTATTACTACCTGGGTCGAATATTTTGCCACTTCCATCACAATATCCTCATCACTCATCAATGTACCTTCTTCATGCTGAGTATCGCAAAAAGGACATCTCAAATTGCACCCGGAAAAACGTACAAAAACGGCAGGTATTCCAGTATGATACCC
>OIWK01002996.1_pt1 | contig 12427 bp, 10 predicted proteins | sample 1587401 | NCBI WGS metagenome assembly OIWK01 (sample SAMEA3888911, study PRJEB22519) | human gut metagenome | biome: human gut; feature: human-associated habitat; material: faeces | place: Denmark | collected 2009
TTCAAAAATCCTCCTGCAAGCAAGCTTGCATCGGATTTTAGACCTTTTGACCCTGTATTATCATATTAAAAAACGAGACATCATGTATGGCAAATAAGCCATACATGAGTCTCGTTTTTTAAGACAAGCCAGGTCCTTGACCAGTATGTTGACTTGTCACACTGCCCTTACAGGCAGTGCCACTACTCCCTCAGTTGGGTATTATATTACTCACGAGCCCCGCGCTACGCGCTCTACTGCCTGCTTACGCAGGCGGCTCGCATATATTTCTACTTATTTTTGAAAGAAGCTCTCTTACGAAGAGTTGGATCCAGGATCTTCTTACGGATACGCAGGCTCTCTGGGGTTACTTCCAGAAGTTCATCTGTATCGATGAAGTCCAGGCACTGCTCCAGGCTCATGATCTTAGGCGGAGTCAGCTTTAATGCTTCATCAGCGCTGGAAGAACGTGTGTTGGTCAGCTTCTTGGTCTTGCAGACATTGATCTCAACGTCTTCAGCCTTCGGGCTCTGTCCGATGACCATACCAGAATATACCTTAACACCAGGTCCGATGAACAGAGTACCTCTCTCCTGTGCATTGAACAGACCGTAAGTAATAGACTCACCAGCCTCAAATGCGATCAGGGAACCGGTCTGACGATATGCGATATCACCTTTGTACTCAGCGTAGCCGTCGAAAATTGTATTTAAGATACCATTACCCTTTGTATCGGTCATGAAATCGCCTCTGTAGCCGATCAGGCCTCTGGAAGGAATGGAGAATTCCAGTCTGGAATAGCCGCCAGCTGCCTGGCTCATACCCTGAAGAGCACCCTTTCTGGAGGTCAGCTTCTGGATAACAACACCGGTGTATTCTTCCGGAACATCAATATAAGCTAATTCCATTGGCTCTAATCTGCGGTTGCGCTCGTCATATTTGTAAAGAACTTCTGCCTTACTTACTGCGAACTCATATCCCTCACGACGCATATTCTCGATCAGAACGGACAGATGCAGCTCACCACGACCGGATACCTTGAAGCAGTCTGCAGAGTCAGTTTCCTCTACACGAAGGCTGACGTCTGTATTTAACTCACGGAACAGTCTGTCTCTTAAGTGACGGGAGGTGATGAATTTACCTTCCTGTCCGGCTAACGGGCTGTCATTTACCATGAAATACATAGCAATAGTCGGCTCGGAGATCTTCTGGAATGGGATCGCTTCCGGATTTTCAGGGGAGCAGATAGTATCTCCAATGTGGATATCTGCAATACCGGAGATAGCTACGATAGAACCGATCTCTGCCTTCTGTACTTCTACTCTCTTTAAGCCATCGAACTCATACAGCTTACCGATCTTGATCTTTTTGAACTTATCCGGATCATGATGGTTTACCAGAACACATTCCTGGTTTACCTTTAAGCTGCCGTTGTCGATCTTACCAACACCGATACGTCCTACGAACTCATTGTAGTCAATGGTACTGATCAGAACCTGGGTTGGAGCTTCCGGATCACCTTCCGGAGCCGGGATATGCTTAACGATGGTTTCAAACAGAGGTTCCATATCATTGTTGGTATCATCTAATTCATATCTTGCAAAACCTGCTCTTGCAGATGCATAGATAAATGGGCAGTCTAACTGCTCATCAGAAGCGTCCAGATCCATCATCAGTTCCAGAGTCTCATCAATAACCTCTGCCGGTCTTGCTTCCGGACGGTCGATCTTGTTGATGCAGACGATAACGGAAAGGTCTAATTCCAGAGCCTTCTGAAGCACGAACTTTGTCTGAGGCATAGGACCTTCGTAAGCATCCACTACCAGTACAACACCGTTTACCATTTTAAGTACACGCTCTACTTCACCGCCGAAGTCTGCATGTCCTGGTGTGTCGATGATATTGATCTTTGTATCTTTGTAGTATACAGCGGTATTCTTGGAAAGGATGGTGATACCTCTCTCACGCTCAATATCGTTGGAGTCCATTACACGTTCCTGAACTTCCTGGTTGGCACGGAATACACCGCTCTGCTTTAACAGCTGGTCTACCAGAGTTGTTTTACCATGGTCTACGTGGGCGATAATGGCAATGTTTCTTACATCTTCTCTTTTTGTCTTCATAGTGATTATCTTCCTTTTATATATACGAATCTTTTTGTCTCAGCCACAATTTTGTAGTATAGCATTCCATACTCCATATTGCAAGGATTTTTTCATTGTATTTTCTTTGTACTTTATAACAATATCAGTTCTCCCCCGCACTTTCCATAGTACACTTCCCCGTCTGTGCGGATCACTGCCCTGCCGTTTGTGCTTTCCACCAGCTTGGCCTTAAAACTTTCTTCCTGCTCTCCCGGCACTAAAAAGATAAATAACACTTTATCTGTATACTGGCTGTCCAGTGTATCAATGCCTTCCTGGGCTGCAAGGTACTGGATCTTTCCCACTCCATTGTAATCGGTAATCACTTCCATACGCACTCCCTGTTTTTTCTCCAGGATCTGTGCATTTGCAAGACCTTCTTTTACTGCCCCGGAATAAGCCCTTACCAGGCCCCCTGTGCCAAGAAGTGTGCCCCCAAAATATCGGGTGACTACAGCACACACGTCCATCAGTCCTTCTCCCATAAGCACATCCAGCATAGGTTTTCCCGCTGTCTGGGAAGGTTCTCCGTCATCGCTGCATCTTGCTGTAGGCGTTGCCCCTTCTCCTTTAAGAATATAGGCATAACAGTTATGCCTTGCATCCCAGTATTTCTTTCTGGTCTCTTCTACGAAGGCCAAAGCCTCTTCTTCTGACTTTACAGGCCGTATCTGGGCAATGAACCGGGATTTTTTCTCCACCAGTTCTCCCATTCCTTCCTTATATATAATCTTACAGTTTTCCGCCACTTTATACGCTCCTTATAAAAACATTTCTAAAAACATTCGTAATCCGCTCATTTTTCTTCAAAAAATGGCTTCTTACTCATGTTTTTGGCGGGACCCAAGTTCAAAAATCCTCCTGCAAGCAAGCTTGCATCGGATTTACGACCTTTTGTCCCTGGTATCATCATAATATAGTTATCCCACTCTTGCAAGCGGCTATTAGTATCCCCCTTTTCATTTTCTGAAAATTGTTGTATAATCGTAGGAGTTTAATCGGCTATTTTCTGTTCAAAATGCCGACACACTGCGTAAAGGAGACTATATGAACTACGGACAATATGAGACTGAGCGAAGGCTTAAGTCCCTTTCATCTAAGACCGGAAAGTACACATCCAAACTTGTTTTTAATATTTTCAAGGCATTTTTTATCCTGTTCCTTTTCCTGGCAGTTGCAGGTGCTGCAGTTGGTTTCGGAATGATCAAGGGTATTATTGATAATGCCCCTTCTGTGGATATTATGAACATCCAGCCGGACCGTTTTGCTACTACGGTTTATGATGCAGATGGAAATCTGACGGAAACTCTTGTTACCAGCGGCTCCAACCGTGAGTCAGCCACTTACGAAGAACTTCCTGAAAATCTGGTCAATGCCTTTGTTGCCATTGAAGACTCCCGTTTCTGGACCCATGACGGCATTGATCTTCGTTCCATTGCCAGAGCTGTAAAAGGCGTAGTCAGTGATGATTATTCCGGCGGCGGAAGTACCATTACCCAGCAGCTGATCAAAAATAATATTTTTTCCGGCGGTATGGAGACAAGCTGGGGCGCCCGTATTGAGCGAAAGCTCCAGGAACAGTACCTGGCAGTCCAGCTGGAAAAAAATTCCGGTTTAAACAAAGAAGAAACAAAAAAAACTATTATCACCAACTATCTGAACACCATTAACCTGGGCAGCAATACCCTGGGAGTTAAGGTTGCCGCACGGCGGTATTTTAATAAAGAAGTTTCTGACCTTACTCTTGCAGAGTGTACCGTCCTTGCATCTATCACTTCCAATCCTTCCCGATATAATCCCATTACCAATCCTGAAAACAACAATACAAGACGTCAGATCGTCCTTCAGAACATGGTAGACCAGAATTATATCTCCAAACAGGATATGGAAAATGCTCTTTCTGATGATGTATATGACCGGATCCAGAATGTAAATACCGCTACCAAGGAGACCAACTCCCACTACAGCTATTTTACAGACGAACTGATCGAACAGGTGACAGAAGCCTTAATGAAGAAATTAGGCTACACCGAAAGCCAGGCAAGCAATCTGGTATATTCCGGCGGACTTAAGATCTACACCACCCAGGATCCGAAGATCCAGGCAATCGTAGATGAAGAAGTCAATGATCCAGGCAATTATACAGTCGCTAAATACTCTGTGGAATACCGTCTTTCTGTCAACCATGCAGATGGCACTACCCAGCATTATTCAGAAGAAAATTTACGTGCCTACCGTAAGAACACTTTAGGAGACACTTCTTTCGAAGGACTTTACAACAGCAAAGAAGAAGTCCAGGCAGATATTGACCGGTACAAAGAATGGCTTTTAAAAGACGGGGATGATGTGATCGCAGAACGTCAGAACCTGATCCTGCAGCCTCAGGCATCCTTCTTTATCATGGATCAGCACACAGGTGAGGTAAAAGCCCTTTCCGGCGGCCGCGGCGAGAAAACAGCCAGCCGTACCTTAAACCGTGCTACCAATGTTTACCGCCAGCCAGGTTCTTCTTTTAAAGTACTTACTGCATTTGCTCCTGCTATTGATACCTGCGGAGCCACCCTGGGAACCGTTTACTATGACGCGCCTTATACCATTGGCACTAAAACTTTCCGCAACTGGTGGGGAGAGAGCCGTGGATTTACCGGTTATTCCAACATCCGTGAAGGTATTATCTACTCCATGAACATTGTAGCAGTCCGTACTTTAATGGAAACTGTTACTCCCCAGCTTGGTGTGGAATATGCAGAAAACCTGGGCATTACTTCTCTTACCAAGGATGATCTGGGCGCTGCTCTCTCATTAGGCGGTATTACAAAAGGTGTTTCCAACATGGAACTGACTGCTGCTTATGCAGCTATTGCAAACGGCGGTGTTTACACCACCCCAAGATTTTTCACAAAGATATTAGACCACGATGGCAAGGTGCTGATCGACAATGAACCGGAGACCAAGCAGGTATTAAAGGACTCCACTGCTTTCCTGTTAACAGATGCCATGTCAGAGTCCATGAAAGCAAACAGGAAATTTGCCCGCTCCGGTGTATCCATTAACTCCACCAGTACCCGTGCAGCCCTTACAGGTATGTCTGCAGCAGGTAAAAGTGGTACCACCACCAGCAACAATGACGTATGGTTCGTAGGTTTTACCCCTTATTACACTGCCGGTGTATGGGGCGGCTGTGACAACAACCAGAAGTTAAAGCATGGCGGCGTGGACAACGGCGGAACCTCTTTCCACAAAGATATCTGGCGCAATATCATGAACCGGGTACATGAAGGTCTGGAAGATCCCGGATTTACGGTTCCTGACAGTGTGGAGACTGCTGAGATCTGCCGCAAATCCGGAAAACGTGCTGTATCCGGCGTATGTGACCATGATCCAAGAGGAGATGCTGTCTACACTGAATATTTTGCAAAAGGAACGGCTCCTACTGAAGTCTGCGACAAACATGTGGCAGTAACCGTATGTGCAGAGTCCGGAAAACGTTCCACCGAATACTGCCCGACCAAGACCACCAAGGTATGTATGGTACTTCCGGAAGGTGAAGAGGATCTGGCTACGGATGACTCTGTTTTCTCCATCCCAGGTTACTGTAACATCCACGGCCGCAATTCCACCATCATCTCTCCTACCATTGAAGATAATGATAATTCCGGCGGTGAAACCACGACTCCTACCAAAGCAACCGTAGTGCCTGTAGGACCAGGCTATCAGCCTACCACTGCGCCGGAATGGGAATATACAGGACCGGGAGCCAAACATTAAGCTTTTAAACTGCAAACATAAAACCGTGATCTGTTGACTGCGCAAAAACAGGGACTGTTGTATTTGATAACACAATAGTCCCTGTTTTTTTGATCTGATCCACTCTTTACTTCATCTTTGGCTTAAATACCAGCGATGCCAGGTATCCAAACACAAGGGCTGCGGTAATACCGCCGGAGGATGCCGTAAGCCCGCCTTTAAAAGCGCCCAGGATACCGTCCTCTCCTACCGCTTTTTTCACCCCCTGCCACAGGGTGTTTCCAAAGCCTAAGAGAGGAACGCTGGCGCCTGCTCCGGCCCATTCTTTGAAGGGCTCGTAGATACCGATGGCACCTAAAATCGCACCGGATACTACTAAAAGGACCATAATACGGCCGGGCATCATTTTTGTTTTTTCCATTAAGATCTGCACCAGGGCACAGATCACACCTCCTGCAAGAAATGCTCTTATATAATCCATTTTCACATCCTGCCTTTCATACTTCTATCTATTTTTACATCTTTTGCCTTCGTACAAAAATTTTATTTTCCCATACGTTCCAGTATCACCCCATGGGCGATCCCCGGTATGGTCTGGCCTTCATTAAAGCTGACAGTAGAAAGCAGGGCTCCTGTAGGGACAAAAAGTACCCGTTTCCAGATACCAGCCTGGATATTTGGCAGGATCAAAGCCCCAAGGACTAAGGCGCTGCAGCCACAGCCGCTTCCTCCTGCGTGGGTATCCTGTTTCTGGTTGTCATAGATTTCTACGCCGCAGTCCATTAAAAATCCTTCCGCTTCCAGACCCTCATTCCGTAAAAGATCTGCCAATGCTTGTTTTCCAATTTTTCCCAGATCCCCGGTAATGATCTTGTCGTACCAGCCACCTTCCAGCTGCTCTTTTGTGATCTCCAGATCTTTTAAATTCTGCATTACCGTATGAAAGGCCGCCGGTGCCATGGCAGCACCCATGTTCATAGAGTCTCTGACTCCGGCGTCTACTACCTGCCCTGTAGTGATCCCTGCGATCTGGGCAATTCCCTTTTCCCCATGTTTCCCTATTACCGCCGCCCCGCAGCCGGTTACAGTCCAGGTTGCTGATTTAGGCCGCTGGTTTCCATAGGCAAGAGGAAAACGGAATTCTTTCTCTGCCGTTGCAAAATGGCTGGATGCCATGGCAAGGACATTTTTTCCATATCCTGCATTTACGGTCATTGCCCCAAGACCCAAAGCTTCTCCCATGGTAGAGCAGGCACCATACAGGCCAAATAATGGCACATGCAGACTTCCGGAACCAAAGGATGTAGCGATCAGCTGCCCTAAAAGATCTCCTGCAAACGAATAATCCATCTCCTGCTCTGTTAACTTTCCTTTTTTCAAAGCCAGACCTGCTGCCTTTTCCTGCATGGCACTTTCCGCTTCTTCCCAGTTTTCCATTCCCATCTTATCATCCGGTTCCACACTGTCAAAGAAACGCCCCAAAGGTCCCTGCCCTTCCCTGGTACCTGACACTGTCCCTACACTTTTGATAACCGGTGGATGCTCAAATAAAATGCTGGCTCTTCCCTTTTTCTGCTCCATATCCATTCATCTGCCTTTCTTTCCTGAAAACCTCTTTTCTTTAGAATGTGTTATCAGCAGGCAAATTATACAGATCAAAATCCGGGAAAAGCGAGCACGCACATTATTGGCACAAAAAAAGACCGGAACAAAGTATTATTTCTAACACCTTATTCCAGTCTTTTCCAGACAGATCTTTATTTATTAAGCCTCTGCCTCTTCATATTCTTTTCTTTTTTCCTGTTCATTTAACAGGTTGGTCATACTCTTTAAGCTGATGCCCAGTGTAGATGTATTGTGCAGCAGCGCAGAGGTAGCAGGTGCGATCACACCGGCAACACCTAAAAGGATCAGTCCCAGGTTAAATCCGATCACAAAGCGGTAGTTTCCATGGATACGCTTCATTAAACCATTGCTGATCGCCTTTAATGTTACCAGCTGGTACAGATTTTCCTCAGAAATGGTAATATCTGCGATTTCTCTTGCGATCTCAGCGCCTTCACTGATGGCGATACCTACGTCAGCAGCAGAAAGTGCAGGTGAGTCATTAATTCCGTCACCGATCATAATGACCTTGTGACCTAAAGCCTTTTCGCGCTCTACAAAGCCAGCCTTGTCTTCCGGAAGTACCTCGGAGAAGTACTGGTCAACGCCAACTTTTTCAGCAATGGCTCTTGCGGTTCTCTCGCTGTCGCCGGTCATCATAACAATATTCTTGACACCAAGGCTTCTTAATGCATCAATGGTATCCTTTGCCTCATCACGAAGAGGATCCTCAATAAGGATAACAGCTGCCAGCTTTCCGCCGATCGCCATATACAGATGAGAATAATATGGAGGCAGTTCATCAAATGCCTGTTTATGCTCATCCGGGATGATACACTGCTCATCATCAAATACAAAGTGATGGCTTCCGATAACAACACGCTCGCCATTTACATAAGTTGCAATACCGTGAGCTACGATATAGTCAACTTTGGAATGCATTTCTTCATGGACAAGTTTTCTGTTTACTGCTTCTTTTACAACTGCATTTGCCATGGAGTGAGGGAAATGTTCCTCAAGGCAGGCAGCAATTCTTAAGATCTCATTCTTGGTCATATCATTGAACACAACAATATCAGCCAGAACCGGCTCTGCCTTTGTAAGAGTACCGGTCTTGTCAAATACGATGGTGTGCGCCTCAGATACAGCCTCTAAGAACTTTCCGCCCTTAACAGTAATGTGATGGCTGTTTGCCTCACGCATAGCGGAAAGAACAGATAATGGCATTGCAAGCTTTAATGCACAGGAGAAGTCTACCATCAGGATAGACAGTGCCTTTGTAGAGTTGCGGGTCAGCAGCCATGTAAGAGCAGTACCGCCAAGGCTCCACGGAACTAAGGCATCTGCCAGGCTTGCAGCCTTTCCTTCTACAGAAGATTTTAACTTTTCAGAGTCTTCGATCATCTGTACAATGCGCTCGAAACGGGTGGAACCAGCTGCATGTTTTACCTTAAGAGTGATCTCTCCCTCTTCTACGGCTGTTCCTGCGTATACATAAGAGCCGGCTTCCTTCTTTACAGGAACAGACTCACCGGTCATGGAAGCCTGGTTTACCATAGCTTCGCCGGTTACAACTTCACCGTCTAACGGGATCACATTTCCAACATGAACGGTTACCAGATCGCCCTCTTTAATATTGGATACAGGAACTAATACTTCTGTGCCATCTACATTCTGCCATACCTTCTCGATATTTAAGGACATGCTGCCCGCAAGATCGCTGACAGACTTCTTGTGGGTCCAGTCTTCCAGAAGCTCACCGATTCCGAGAAGGAACATGACGGATCCTGCTGTGTTGAAGTCGCACCGCAGCATGGACACCGTGATCGCCGTCGCATCGAGGACCTCGACCTCAAGCTTTCTTCCCGCAAGCTTTCTGATGCCTTTAATAACGAATGGAACAGACTGGATCGCTGTCCATACCGCACGGACCGGAGCCGGAAGGAAGATCTTTGTAAGGCATCTTGTAAGACACTTTGTCACGAGCTTTTCCTGGAACTCCTGATTTAACTCTCTCGTGCTTGTCACAGGCACGATCTCGTTTAACTCTTCATCGTCAAAGGAGAACCTTAAGATCTCAGCAATGAGATCTTCCTTTGAGCCTGTGTACGTGATCGCCGCATCTCCGATTCTCTCATATACCTTTGCTGCCGTTACCTGCGGAAGGGATGCGAGATAAAAGGAAAAGAGGTCCGCCTGTCTGACTGACAGGCGGCCTCTGGTGAGATGGATTCGGATACGACCCTTGATATCATGTTTTACCGTAAATCTGATTCCTGATTTCATAATGATTATTCAGCGTCCTCTGCTTTTTCTGTTGTCTCTGTGAAGTCTTCTGCTGCTTCCTCTTCCTCACCGAATGCTTCTTCAGCACGTGCTCTGTTGATCTCCTTAGCCTCTGCAAGAACATCCTCAGCGTTTGCCTGGATGTTGGAAGCTGTTGTCATAACGCACTCTTTTGCGCGGAGACCTGCTGCGAGGCAGTTGATGTATAACTTCTTAGCGTCCTGGCTTCCGAGAACCTTGACACCAGCTGTCCCGAAAAGAACACCGCCTGCGAATACTGCAACATTTTTTAATTTCAAGCATTTCTTAACATCTAACATTTTAAATTCCTCCTGTAAGTAAAAAATATAATTTAATAGTAAATGATCTGTCCTGTTTAAAGCCTGCTGACCTGGCTTTTAGCTGCCGGATCACTTGTGCTTATATCCGGTATACATCACCATAGCAAAGCAGAAAACAGTTGCCCACGCCCAGAATTTATGGTGTTTCATCGGTTTTCACTCCCTTGCATTTTACTTGGCAGAACGCCGAAAACCGGAAGGCTTTCAAGCATTTTTCACATGGTAACTCTTCGCCCCCAAGTTAGTCAATCATAATATTTTATGTTGAAAAATTTTGTCATTTTCTGATAATTTACAGTCATTCCTAACTCTATGACCTGCTGTTTTCTCCGCGTTTATGACGCACTGACGGAACAGCATTTTTCTTTCTCTTTTTCGGTCTGTCTGAGACCGTTCTTTCCGTGGAACTCCGGGGCGATAACCTCGTTTTCCCCGTCTGCGCGCACTCCTGTTTCATCCGTAAATACATACTGGTAAACGCGCTTTAAGACGCCCATCTCCTCCAGCATGCGGATCGTGCGGTAGACTGTGGAAAGGCCCACGGTGGAATCTCTCTGTACCGCCTCATAGTAAACTTCCTTGCAGTCGGTCCAGTTCTGTTCTAAGATCACATCAAGGATGACCATTCTCTGCTTTGTAATACGCTTACCAAGTCTCTGGAACTCATTAACGATGTCTTTCTTCTGCCACATCCGGCATCCCTCTCATTCCTAAAAAGTGTGTTCCTGCCCTGCGGAGAGCCAGGCATTTGGAGTTTCAACCGAAACCGTTTTTTCGTTTACGCCTGCTTCCACTCGATATTGCGGAGCACATAGCCGGCCTTGCTCACGATGTCACGGATCTCACGGTCTGTCAGTTTTGTCTTCATGCGGACATCGGCTTTCTTCTTCTCGAGGTTTACCTCAGCCCAGTTGCCATCCTTCTCATTGAACGCATTCTCCACATGGAGCTTGCAGTGTTTGCATTTCATGCCGTCCACTCCGATGACTGCGTAGTACGGATAGTCTGAAGCATTTTTATCCTGCACTTTGATCTTCTTTTCTACATCTTTCGTTCCGCAGCAGCCATAGGTGAACTGGCGGATCGAACCTTTCACCGCGAAGATCGCGACTACGATCAATGCGACGATAATAATACCATTTATCATGACGGATCACGCCTCCTCTTAATTTTCAGAAACTACAGTTTTTTCATTCCACCATGAGGTATCTTCTTTCATTTGTTAGTTTCTACTAACAAAGATTAGCACCAACTAACCGTCTTGTCAATCCTCTTTGTCACTTTTTTGACATTTTATTTCAATACAAAAAATACTCTCATCCCTGACAGTGCCGCTCTTCTCATACTGGCTCTTCGCCTGCTCTCCGGAGACAGGCATCTGCAGTTGTTCCTGCTGCCCTCTTCTCTTTTTATTTTGCATAAAGTTTTACTTTAGCGGAACTTTCAAAAATGAATGTGCCTTGGCACATTCCCGCGCGAGCTATTACGCAAAACAGGCAGCCTGTCTCCAGGCTGCCCATCTCTATATAATATTCATTTACTGTGCGATCGAAAACATCTCATTCACGGTCTTCGAATCCAGGCTGTGGTTGTATACAAGATTCTCATACTCCACCAGCTGTTCCTTCCAATCGTAGTCCCCGCTCTCCGCGTCCTCCCAGCTGTGGTAGGTTCCGTCGGATTCCCAGATTCCAAGGTGATGGATGATCGGAAGCTTTTCGGAAAGCTGTAAGAGGAATTCGTTATACGGAGTCAGTGACAGGTTCGCGCGCTTTAATACATAGGAGGAAAGGTAAATTGCACCTAACCGTCCCATGTCCTCCGAAGGCTGGTCGTAGTTGGTCCAGATCACAAACGGGGTCTCGTACCAGACCATTTTCTGCTCATTCGGAACCTTCGCACTCTCCACGCCCATAGCCTCATCGAAGAACTCGTCCTCGATTCCCGGCTGATGGTCGCCGAACATGACGATCATCGTCGGCTGGTCGCACTGGGAGAAATAGTTTACAAGCCACTCAAAAGCTTCATCAGATTTCTTCACGAGGGACAGATACATGTCTGCCTCCGGATACTTTCCTTCCATGTCCCCGGTGAGCCATACTTCCTGGTCAAAATTCGCGTATGGGATCGTATAGCCGCCGTGGTTCTGCATGGTCACATTAAAGAGGAACAGCTTGTCATCCGGATTTGCCTTCTGCTCGATATACTCGGTGATGACCTTAAAATCGCTCAGGTCACTGATATAATTTCGAAGTTCATCCCGGCTTTCGTAGGCGCTGATATCCATGAAATCGCTGAAGCCCATGTTGTTGTAGCAGATGCGGC
>OIWK01002998.1_pt1 | contig 12423 bp, 6 predicted proteins | sample 1587401 | NCBI WGS metagenome assembly OIWK01 (sample SAMEA3888911, study PRJEB22519) | human gut metagenome | biome: human gut; feature: human-associated habitat; material: faeces | place: Denmark | collected 2009
GGCAAAACGGTGATGTTAGAAAACCGTTGTTACTGAATTTTTTCTCAAGAAGAAGCGAACGAAAACTACTCGCCACCCAGCCAAAAAACGAGAAAATTACGAAGTACCACAACAGGTCGAGTAAAAATTGCATTTCCTATCCCCCACAATTTTATGCAACAAATCGGACACAGAATTCTGTGCCCGAAAAATTGCCGTAAATTTCACATTCTTTATGCCTTTGGCACATCATCTTTCCAGAGTTCTTTAATTGCGGTAACACTACCCGCAAGTCCCTGAATATCTGACGGAATGATAATCTTTGTAGCCTTGCCGTCAGCGGCTTTACCGAATGCCTCAAGCGATTTAAGCTGAATAATTCTATCGGTAGGAGAAGCCTCATTGAGCATTTTAAGTGCGTCGGCATTAGCTCTTTGAACTGTGAGAATAGCCTCAGCTTCACCCTGTGCCTCACGGATTTTCTGCTCCTTAACAGCGTCTGCTTTAAGAATTGCAGATTCCTTCATACCCTCTGCAACGAGAATCTGACTGCGTTTTTCACCCTCAGCATCAAGAATTCTTGCACGGCGCTCACGCTCTGCCTTCATCTGCTTTTCCATTGCATCCTGAATTTCACGGGGCGGAAGAATGTTTTTAAGCTCGACACGGATTACCTTAATGCCCCATGCGTCGGTTGCCTCGTCAAGAATCACTCTGATTTTACCGTTGATTGTATCACGGGACGTAAGTGTGTTATCAAGCTCAAGATCACCGATGATATTACGCAATGTTGTTGCAGTAAGATTTTCAATAGCGCTGAGCGGTCTTTCTACACCGTAAGTATAAAGCTTTGGATCGGTAATTTCAAAATACACAACCGTGTCAATCTGCATGGTGACATTATCTCTTGTGATCACGGGTTGTGGAGGGAAGTCGATTACCTGCTCTTTTAATGAAACTTTCTTTGAAATTTTGTCGATAAACGGAATTTTTACATGAAGTCCTGTTGACCATGTTACATGATATGTTCCGAGTCTTTCAATTACATATGCGTGTGCCTGCGGTACTACCTTGACATTGCTTACGATTACTATAAGCAGGATTAAAAGGATGATACCTAAAATAATAAGTGCTGCCATTATTTACCTCTCATTCTGTTACAGGTTCCACTATGAGCTTTACGCCCTCGATTGTAAGAACCTTAACTTTTGTTCCTTTTAAAAGCGGTGCTTTGTCGGACTTTACAGTCCATGTTTCCGCACCGACCTTTGCCTGTGCTGTTTCATCAATATCGGTTAAATCTGTGAGCATAAATCCGACTTGACCGATGTAGCGGTCTGCGTTTGTTCCCGTTGTTTTGTTACGCTTTTTAAAGCGTTTTACAAGCGGTCGTGTCACAATAAGCGAAACAAGTGACACAACAAGGAACACCGCCGACTGGATTGTTATGTCGCTTGTGAATATAGTTGTTATTGCGGCACAAACTGAGCCGAGAACGAACCATATTGATACAAGCTGTGTTGTAAAGCCTTCGCAAAGCAACATAAATATTGCAAAGCCTATCCACACTATCGGCATATACTGCTCCATAGGGCTGTCACCCCCCTTTTCGCATAATTTTAACACAATATTATATATTAGTCAAACTATTTTATTGTTATTTTATGCATTCTCTGTCAGATAAATTCATTTGGCAAATCGATAAAAATGTACAATAAAAATTACCTCCTATGATAATTTCTTTCTTATCATAGGAGGTTGCCATCTGATGATGTGCGATATTTGCTTTCAAGCAAACCGTCAGATATGTAGTAATAATATGAAATTTCTTAGCTTGAATATTTTTTGTTATATTGAGGTCCAAATGAACCTCAATATAACAATTCTTAACTCATCAATGTTCAATTCAAGTCAAATCAAATATGTAACATCTAACGCTAGCACCATAAAGGTTACTACATTTAAATTAAATCACTGATTAAATTACTAATGATATCATTAGCAAAACTAATTTTAGTCAATGGCACAAAAAGCAAATACGGTGCACTACACAGAGAAGAAATAACTACTAATATAGTTTTCTTTCTATTAGAAATATTTATTTCTTTATACACAAAAGAATTATTAAATAGTAATATCAGTGCAAATGAAACAATAAATTCAAATAGCAAAAAGAATATTCCAATTGTATAATTTCCTAAATAAATGTGCATAAAAAATCCAGCAACAATTCCATATATCATTTTTAACAGAAAATTTTCTTCATTTGATGATGAAATAAATACTACCCCCCACACAAGAGAAAATAAAAAATCCGATAATAAAATAGCTATTTCTGAATAAAAACAAGATTTGAGTAAAATTGTTTTTCTAAACGATAAATTCTTCAGTGCAACGATGTTAATTATTAAATTAATAACAAACACCCGAAATGTACTTGCCATAAAAAATGCAATAAATAATAAAAAGGTGTTAATCATATTTTCTCCCAAAACAATTAATAACAAATTAATTAAAAATTATAATTATGCCTGGACAAAAGGTGGACTCAAGTATATTGGCGGAAATTTACTGGCCGTAATAATATCTAAAGCATTGTTTGGAATTACCCCGAAAGGTCTTTTCAATATCCATTCAATTCTTTCTCTATACATTTCATAGTTTTTACTAAAAGAACCTTTAAGTAAAACTTTCATTGATACTTGAACACAATTATTTGATAACAAATCATAAGCCAATGGCTTAATTCCTGGTGCCTGATCGTCTTTTCCTGATTTAATTTTTATATCATGATAATAATATCCCGAAGGGGTATTACCCTTCGTTTTAGAACAGACATGATACATAGTATATTTTTTGCCATTTTCATATATGGTTTGGAGCAACTGCGTCGCATTGGATTTAATTTTTAACCATTCTAAAATATCTTTGGCATACTTAAAAGAATTGTTAAATTTACCTTTAAACCCAAGCATGTCTGTAGCAACGTAATCAAACAATTTTAAATAGTAATCAGAACCTTTTGAAAAATTGATATCTTCTTTTTCAGACATAATGTTAGTTGCATACACATAATAATTGTGGTGCTTTCTAGGATCAAAACCGGACAAATAGCTATTTAATTCCGCCAAAGAAAAACTATCTTTACCACAAGGTCTTAGATAAGCGTGTTTTGGTCCCCAGTAAAAATACCACCAGTTATTAGAAGCGTCCTGTAACAATAAAGATGTGTGCCCTTCTGTCCACCATGCTACAGGAACAGCATCAGAAAACTGAACCCATGCTGCGTCCGTTCCCTCGGGGTCAACTTGGTTTATTGGATCATTGTTGCAATAGGTGAACATATTTGTTCCGAAAATGTCGGTATTAGTATCGCAATAGACATCTGCGTTAATAAATCTGCCTGTAACAGGGTCGTAGTAACGGCTTTGGAGATAGTACAAGCCTGTTTCATCATCATAAACATATCCACGATAACGGAACGGATTTAATTTTGCTATTCCGTAGGTTGTTGTGTCCGTCTGTTTTGTGATTTTACCGAGAGCGTCATATGTATATGTTACAACTGTATTGCCGTCCTGATTTACTATTTTCACGATATCTCCATTCAAGTTCTTTATGTAATAATACATAGTATCATCAAAAGACATTGCAGTCGGAGTACCGTCTGTATCATAGTAAAAATAAACAGCATTACCCTCGTAGCTTAGTCCGGTCATCACAGACTTGCTGTCATAAAAATATCTGATATCTCTGTCCTCTGAACTTTTCGAAGTTCTCATACCGTTAATATCATATTTCATATTGATAAAGCTGTCATTTTGCATCCTAACAGTCTTTAAGTTTCTTCCGTTCTCCCACGAAAAGCTCATTCCGTCACGATATACTAATGGATTTCCGTTTTTATCATATGATATATTATAACCGTTAAATTTATTCATCTGGTCTTTCCAACCATTTTTCCTATAACTATAAGTTTTTTCCTTTTTCAAAGAAATCGGTGACCAGCTGGAAGTTGACAGACTGTATTCTTTTATGTCAGTTATATTTCCTGCATTATCATATTCATATTGAGTGTATAAACCGGTATTCGAATCAGCAGCCCAAACCAAGCGACCTAATTCATCATAAGAATATCTTGCAACAAGCTTACTATCTAAGCTGACCGTTGTAATATTTCCGTTATTGTCGTAGGTATAGCTATACTTTGCCAAGACAATATTATTACGCTTTTGCGTCATTGTACCGACAAGGTTAGTTGTTGCATTTTTTGAATTTTTGACATTAGAATACTCATAATCTGTTGTAAAATTAACGCTGTACGAATTTCGTGCAGTTTTAACTTTCTTTACTCTGTCGAAGTCATCGGTAGTTTTAGTAACCGTAATTCCGTTATTTTCTACATATGATTCGCCATTTGATGAGCCACGGACAATTGTTCCTTGATATCCGTTTACAGATGTTTTTTCAACTATTTCACCGTCAGAATTCGTTGTAACATAATATGACAAATCTCCATATTTAGATTGTGAATACTTCTTTTCAATACTACCGTTTAAATCATAGTAATAATAATCAGTAGTATCGTTCTGATAATCAACAACCTTTGACACAAGACCCTTTTTGTTATATACGATTGACGCCAGTGTTCCGTTTTCTCCCTCAATCTGTGTTATATTACCATATAAGTCATATGAATATTTAATGTAATCACCATTACTGTAAGCAGTTTCAGTAATATTACCAAAATCATCATAGGTGTTATTTATCACTTTAACATTACCGATTTTGGTAGAAACAAGTTGATTAAACACATCGTAATTAAATTCATAGGCAAAGCCGTTATGTGTTATTGAAGAAATATTGCCGTATGTGTTATATGCATACTCATTACTTACATCTTCACTTTTGGTGCTGAGTAATTTACCATTGACATCATACCCGAAAGTTTTTACATTTTCTTCACCGTCAGTGAATGAAGTAATATTACCATTAGCATCTCTTTTATAAGACTGCATAAAACCTGCACGATTAGTTTTTGAAAGAACATAATTACCTGTAGAATCATATTTTATACTATTCTCGGCATATGTCTTATTGGTGTTTTTATCTTCCTGAATTGCCTCACAATAAATATAGCCGTCATAATTTTCATCAATTGTAGAGCTATCGTTTTTAGTAGAAGGCTGTAAAGGATCAAGCTGAGGAATGATAGTGTAATTCAATGTAGCATCGTAAATTGACATACTGTTTACATTATTACCATAAACAAAAGCAAATGAAACATAATCAATTTTTGTTTCACTATCGTTAGGTGATACAATCATACAAATACTCTGTTCTGATGTTGTATCAGGATTAAACTGCTGATAATGTGTTTCAGGAACTTGAGAATTTGTATAGTAAATATTGAAAGCTACACCAAAAGTTCTGCTACTGTTTGTTAAAGGGGCGGAATTTGCTTTAGCTTTACCTGACAAACAAAACGCTACACCTGCTCTGTTGATTTTTACATTCTGTTTTATATATTTATTATACAATACAGTTTGCTCGCTGTCAATATTTGTATTAGTATCCTTAATACTTTCTGTTGCAGAAGTGTTATCACTTGAAGAATTACCTGTCGCTGTTTCATTCAGATAATATTTCTTGATTTTTTTAGTGACCGTGCCGTGAAACTCATTGGTGACATTTCCGTAATCATCATACTTGTAAATGTATGAATTAGGAACATCTTTTACCTCTGTTTTCACTGAAGTCGGAAGCTCTTCTTTTTTATTTTCAGAGCTTGTCGCATTCTCTGTTGCAGTTATGTTGTCATTATAAAAACCTGACACACCGCCAAGAGTTACTGTGCCGTTTTCTGCTGAAATGGGTTTATTCTCCTGATTATACCAATAATCATTGCTTGAAAAATCACCGTTAAGAAGAGCATTGTAATCATTTGCACAACCGCCATCTTCCAATTGCAAACAATCGAACCACGCAGTTCCTGAGGCATAACGAATCATACAACATACTGTAAGAGTTGCTGTGTTTTCAGGAACATCAGCACTTATACTTAATCTTTGCCAATCCTGAGTTTCTGTTATACCTATGCTGTTCTTTTCCGTTAATGTCTTGCCTGAAGAGTCCAAACACTTAATTTTTAAGGAAGCCCCCACAGCACCTGTACCGTAAATTTCTGTCACATCTTTAGTTTTTACATATGCAGAAAAAGTCATTTCTTTACCTGCAAAATCACTTCCGCTAAACTTATGAGATATTCCGGTGAAAAACGCAGAATTACTTGAAGATTTAGGATTTTCAATTTTTAACGAAGAGGTACCTAAATACTGATTTTGTGCTGATGAGTTATCAGATTTTGATTTATCAATACTTGTTTTACCTTCTGAACTTGTTAAAGAACCTTTAGTGCCGTTAGACTGATAAAAGTATTTTCCACTGCCCAATTCAGTTTGTTCAGAAGACTGAATAATGTAATTTTTGGTAAACGATTCCGCTCCTGTAGAAATTGATAATCCGCTTGAATCTTTGCTTTCAAGATACCCGTTAGCATTTAATGTTGAAATTTTATTTCCTGAGTTATCAAAAGTATATTTTACACTTCTTCCCTGCTTATCGGTATATGTAGTAGTATTATCATTTCCGTATGTTATTAACAAGCAGTTACCCTCAGAACCGTCACTGCCATACTCGGTTATTTTAGTAACTTTATTGCCTGTAAAATTAAATGATACCGATTTATTTTTCTGATAGTTTCCGTTATCAAATCCGCCCTGTTCTACACTTGTAAGCATATTTGATGAATCATAATAAAATCTGGTTACATATCCACCCGGCAAATACATATAATTAATCTTATCATATTCAGATGAAGTGTAAGAAAATGTTATGCTGTTGCCGTCAGGTCTTTTAATTTTTGAAACTCTCTTACTACCACTTGAATTTGTGCTATATGTTACCTCAGTTACTCTGCCCGAACCGTCTGTGATTTTGGTTAAGTCACCGTCGGTGCAGGTATATGTGATTGTATTCTTGTGTTCGTCTTTTTCAGAGAGGAGTTTGCCGCCATTGGCGGTTGAATCGTAAGTCTGAGTTATTGAACCGTTATCAATGAAAATGTTGTTTTCATCTTTGGTAAGTGTAAGACCTAAGCCGTCCTCATCTTCCCATTTTGCGGTTTCACCCTCTGCAAGTTTAAGGTAATGGTCTGTACCGTCAGCATCGGTATAGATATAGTTGTAGCCTGCTTTGGTAAGGTTTTTGTCAGTCACTTCTCTTACATACTGATTAAATGAGAACTGCCAGCCATAACCGCTTGCAGGACCGTTTTCAAATGCTGTGTCCTTGTTAATGCTGTTGTATGTTGCAGTAATGCTCAACGGCATTCTTGAGCCTATTCCCTCATACAAAGTTTGGTTAATCACAAGGTTGCCGAGGTAATCCGATACAGCCGCCTGTGCGTTAGTACCGACATTGATTGTGTGGTATGAAAGATTGCTCTCTGTGCCTGTGAAATCTTTATAGATGAGCGTTAAGGCAGGTGTTACAGATAGAGAAGAACCTTCATAAATATTAACTTGTTTTGAACCTATCGAATCAAACGCTTCAAGCACAAATCCGTTTGCCGATGTATCAGAATTTGCGTACCACTCTTTATACTGTTTAGTAAGGTCAAATGTGATATATCGGTTATCCTCATATGTTAATGAGTCATAGTCAAGAACCTTTTCATCGTAAGTACAGTTTGTTGAATTATATGTATTCAACTTGTGTGCATTAATTATTACCGGTGAATCATCTTTGCTATCAAATAAAACATCATGATTTGACACTTCAAACTTATACTTTGCACTAATGATTTCTTCACCGTTACCAAGAGCATACAGCTTAATTGCTCTTCCAATCATCATATTGTCTTTTGAAAGATAGTATGGACCGTGATTGATTATTCTTCCGCTTGAGCTTGCCTCGCCATAGTAAAGCTGTGAACCCGTTTTGGTTGTAATCTCAGGATCAATCGTAATAGGAAATGCTCTGCCGATTGTATGAATGAAAGCATAGTCGGCGGTCAGCTTAACCTGAAGATTTGAGCCTTTTTGCTTTACAATCTCAATTTCCATCTGTGTGCTTGAACTGCCCTTTGCATCGTACATATACGGTGCTGAAATTGTATATATTTTCTTTCCGTCCTTATTTGAAAGTGTGATTGTTTTATCATCTTTCTGCTTTGCGGTAAGGTTCGGAATTTTATAATTCAATGTAAATTCATTTTGAGCCTTTGCACTTTTGAGAATTATGTTTTCTTTAATGCCGGTTGTAGTGACAAAATACTGCAAGTCAACATCGCTGAAAACATCCTTATACAAAGTTTCTGTTGTTATATTTTTAAGCGTAGTAAATTTATCATTACCGCTTGTTTTTTCGTTATTTTTCTTTACATCAGCTTTGCTCTTGCCTGCATTATCGTAACCCCAGCTGATTTTATATCCGTTTGATTGCAGTGAAATCATATTTTTTGACTTAGCTTTATTTGAAAGATTGACCGAAATATCACTGCTTTTGTTTGTATATGAAGAATCACCTGCTTCATCGGGAGATGCAGTCTTATCTTCAGATAAAGTGTTGTTATATTCAACCCATTTGCCCTTGCTGTCTTTGTAGTGGACAGGTTCGTTGTACTGAGCAATCATCTTTGTTCCGTCTTCAAGCAAAAATTCTTTTGAATTTTCCGTTCTTTCGCCTGTTAGTTCTTTGACAATTTTGCTCTCTTCGGGATTTTCTCCGACAACATTATCGAATGATGAATATTGAGTTTCCGACTTTGGCAGTGTAGCCGCTACAACATCAACAGGCAACGACAATCCAACCGTTGCACATAATGTTATTGAAACTGCCGATAACATTTTCTTTATTTTTCCGTTCATACTCTAGCCTCCTGTTTTTTGATTTGTTGATAAGTTTAATAAAAGTTTCCACTGTGGTTGCTTTTTTAGCTTTAAACTATCCTCCTTTCATTTACAAATTATTTGGTAATTGTTCACTGTTTTCAAGCACTACTTCACTACATTTTGTATGTTATTGTTATTATATATCACATTGTGCAAAGTTGTAAATATATTTTTATGAGTTATTTTATTTTTGTAAGTTTCACCAACACCAACCTCCGATATTTATATATTGCCTGTTGCAACTACCCTGCCGCCAAATTTTAGGCATAAAAAAAGAGCCCTATAGCTCAGATGTTAAAAATATTAAATAAGTAATTGTTATTGATTATATTCAATTTTCTGATATACACTTGGTTTTTTAGATTTACAAGAATGTATTGTTTTATTCACTCCATTATGTTTTAAATTTTGCTTGTATTCTAAAGAGGCTCTTTCGAGCCTCCTTACCGCAAATGTTCTGCCCCATTCTGACTGATATTTTGTCGGAATATATCTTAAGATAGTTTTTCAACAAATTATATTACTTTTTAGACTTTTGATTTGTTTTTACAACTTCATCCAAACCTATAAAGTACATACCTTTTCTTTTTTGTTTTTTCAAGTCTGATACTGTCTCTGTAAACAGAATAATCTATTTGTTTTTATATGTCAAAATACATAGAGGAGTTTAACATACATCACGCTATACATATTATATATAGAGGTGATTATGATTTACAAATATTTTGCCTAAGAACATAACTACTTCTTTTTATGTTTATGAATTGCATATGCAACTGCACCTGTTACGGCGGCACCTGCTACTGCTCCGGCACCGGCAGAAACAACTGAATTATCTGAATTGGCGGCACTTTGAACAGCTTCGGTAGTTGCCTGAACAGCTGTGCTATTTTCAATTGTTGTGTCGGGTACAGTTGTAGGAGCAGTTGTAGGTAACGGCTTAGTGGTCGACGGAACAGTCACTTTGTGTGTAGTAGGCGGTATTGTCGGTTTGTGTGTAGTCGGAGGATCGGTTACTACATTACTGTGTGATGCGTGAGAACTATGTTCAGTTGCTATGTTAGAATGTGAGGCATGTGAAGCGTGAGAATTATGCTCAGTAGCAACATTTGAATGTGAACTGTGACTGCTGTGCGAATCATGTGACGAATGGCTTTTAGCAGATGTGTGTGACACATGAGAACGATGATAAGAAGTTGATGAATGCGAAGAATGTGAACTGTGAGAAGAATGTGCGGCCTGAGCATTTATTCCTGCAATTATGCTTAACAAAATAACCATTGAACCGACTGCGAGTATCTTGTTTCTTGTTATATTACCCTCTTCATCATTGATAAAATTGATTATCTCTTTCTTAACCTTTGGGAACATATCATTTTCCATAAATTTACACCTACCATTTCTCTATTATTGATTTTTCTTTTTCGTTTTGGAGTGCGGAGAAAATTCTATCAAGAATCCCTCTATATATTTTACATCTGTAAGAATTCGGTTCTCTGTTAAATATATTTTTATTTAATTCCAAATTTGTTACAGGGCAAGTTCCGCAATAGGGGCTGTAAACGCAATCGTGGCAAGTCGGAAGTGATTCGAGTACACTTGAAATACAAGCAGCTTTACAATTATTGCAATTTATAAGTTCATCATATGTATTGTCATATACATTACCGAGTTTAAAGGAATCGTCTCCCATTTCAGCAAGCATTCTTCCCTCATCACAAGTATATATATTACCGTCATAATAATAAGCAATCTGACCGATACCTGCTCCGCATGGAGAACGCAACTCCATATAATTCACGGGATAACCGTGCAGGATCTTAGACAAAAAAATTGTTGCATGACCTTCACTGATTTCTGTACCATTCATGTTGAGTTGCAAAATATAATCAAAAGCTTTGTTGTAAAATTCTATAAATTCTTCGGCAGAATATCCGACAATGTTCCAATCTTTATTTGCACAACCAAGAGGAGTAAGCGGTCGGATAAAAATGCTTTTTAAGCCCATTGAAATATACTCATCAACTATTTCTTTATAAAACGGCAGACTGTTGGAGGTCGTAGTTTGAATTGCACCAAACTTTATATCATTAAGTTTTAATTGTCCAATAGATTGTTTTACATCAGAATATGAGCCTTTGCCATTGCGATAACATCTGTTCATATTATGCACAAGTTCATTACCGTCAATTGAAGTTGATATGCCTACATTGTATTTCTTAATAAAATCTATAATTTCCTGAGTTATAAGCGTGAGGTTTGTCACAATGTTGTACGTGATAGTTTTTGATTTTTTCTTTAACTCTGTATATTCCACGATATGTTTAATAACAGAAAAATTAGCAAGGGGTTCACCACCTTGAAATTCAAATGAAAGATTATCATTCGGTGAAGTTAATGCTACATCCACGGCTCTTTCTGCAATCTCTTCTGTCATAAATCCGTTAGGTATTTCATTACCGTTTTGAGCTTGACAATACACACATTTTAAATTACAGCTGTTAGTGACAACAAAAATGTGCAGTCCGGTTGACGAGAAAAGATAATTTTTACTGTCACGAAAATAAGGTTTTACTTTTTCGACAAATCCTCTCGGAGAACCATCGTAGCAAAACATATTTTCCTCTGCAGATTTTCCAAAGTCTGAATTCATATCGACTTGGTTATTTATCAGAGAGAAGAGTTCTTTTTTATAAGCAAACAAATATCGTCCTAAATCATTTGTAATAAGATATTCATTATTTAATTTTTTAAAATTAAAATAGTTAATCATATTTATATTTTCCTAATGGTATAATATCGTCTTTTGAAAGTCTTACAGTACCTGCGAACATTCCTCCGCATGCGTCTTTTTGACAGCATTTTTCGCATCGTTCTGTATATCTTATTTTATAATCACTAATGCTTTTTTCGCAAAGACTTCTGTACATTTTATCAACAGCACAGAGAGGGAAATTGTATAATCCTACATCAATGCCTGCACCAATCAGTAAATCAATTGCTTTCTTTGATGCTCTGAAAGCATCGGGGTAGCTTATCCATACTCTGTTTTTATTTTTTGCCGCATTTCCTGTCATTTCAAGTCCGATAAATTTTACGCACTCAATGCCTAAGAAGTTATCGGTAATGAGTTTAGCTATATCGGTTATGAAGTCTGCGTTCAATCTGCTTACAACTATACGAAGTTCAATTTTCGCCCCGATTGACAGCAAATTCAACAAACCGTTAAATGTTTGAATAAAACTTCCTTTAGCCTGAGTAATGCTGTCGTGAGTTTCACTGTTATACCCATGGATAGGTATGCCTAATTTAAGAGCATGAGGACAAGTTTGTTTGAATAAATTCAAGTATTCTTTATTGCTAAAAATTCTGCCATTTGTGAGTAACAAATACGAAGTATTCGGCAAATTATCTTTAAGACAAGAAAGTAAATCAAAAATACTTTTGCCTATCAAAAACGGTTCTCCACCCGTAATTGTTATGTGACACA
>OIWK01003000.1_pt1 | contig 12412 bp, 8 predicted proteins | sample 1587401 | NCBI WGS metagenome assembly OIWK01 (sample SAMEA3888911, study PRJEB22519) | human gut metagenome | biome: human gut; feature: human-associated habitat; material: faeces | place: Denmark | collected 2009
TGCCATGCCTACGAGAAGTGTATAGATAATTGATGTATTCGGCAAATCAGAATTTAGGGGCTTGACAAATAAAAGATTTTCTTGCATAATACTTTCGACGATAGTCGTTAAAAGTCTTTAGGTGGTGGGAATTTATGTCCAATAGGGCAGATAAAATAAAGGAATTTCACAAACAGCAAATCAAGGATTTCTTTTTCCGCACTCATAGTGCCAGCAAAAAGGAGCTTAGCAAGGCTACAGGGATTTCCCCGACCACCTGCACCACTATATTGCAGGAACTGTTAGCCGAGGAATATCTCAAGCAAGGCTTAAATCGTGAGACTACAGGAGGACGGCCTGAGAAATGCTATGTATTGAACAAAAATAATGTTTTTTACTGTCTGGTATGGATTCAGCGAGTAGCTACAGGTATTATCAATAGTATTAAGGTTTTGAATCAAGGCCAGGAGATAGTTTATCAGCAGGATTTTCCAGCTTCTATCTGGCAGATGGAGGATTTTGTTTCACAGCTTCAAAAGGTATCTGATTTGCATTTACCTATTAAAGCTATGGCAATTAGTATTCCAGGGGTTATTGAGGGTAACAATGTTCTTACCTGTGATATTGAAGAATTGACAGGATGCCCTTTGGTTGATACCTTGAAGCAATATTTCCCTGTGGACATTGTTATTGAAAATGATGTGAATATAGCGGTGATTGGTCAGCATGGACAGGAAAGCAGCATTGCCTTTCTTTTTCAGGCTCCTTCTGCTGGTGCTGGCAGTGGTATTATCCTCAACAACCAGTTGTATCGTGGCAAAAGCCTTTTTGCTGGAGAAATATGTCATTTGGATAATTGTAAATCATGAAGCAAGGCCTTGTCCTCCAGAGAGGAAGCTCAGGAGCAGTTGTATAGATATATCAATGCTATTATCTGTATGTGGAATCCAGAAAAATTAGCTATTTACAGTGCCTTTGAGCCAGATGAAAGCAAGTTGCGGCAATGGCTGAAGGATAATTTTATGCCTATTCATCATCCGGTTTTGGAGGTTTTGAACAGCATGGATAGGCCGCTTTTCAAAGGTCTGCTGGAAATAGCCTATGATTCCCAGCGTAGTCATATTCAGTTAGGTGAATTTAAACGTTTTTAAAAGGAGTAAAATTAATGCAGGAAATCTCTTTAAAATGGCGGCAGAACTCTGTCCGTGGTATTTTCTTTTTAGCTGGTCTTGCTGGTGCTACTTGGGCTCCTATGGTGCCTATTGTGAAGCAGCGATTAGGTATAACCGATGATATTATGGGGATGCTGCTTTTGTGCATAGGCATTGGTTCCATGTGTTCCATGCCACTTACTGGAGCGATGGCTAAGAAATATGGTTGCCGCAAGGTGATTACAGTAGCCAGTATCTTGATGACAGGTATTCTTTTCGGCCTTAGTCAGGCAAATTCTATTTATATGGTAGCAGCTTTTTTATTACTTTTTGGCAGTGCTATTGGCATGATAGATGTAACCATGAATATTAATGCCGTGCTGGTGGAGAAAATCAGCCCCCGCAGCATTATGTCAAATTATCATGGCATGTGGAGCACTGGTTGTTTCGTAGGAGCCGGTCTTTTTGCCCTTTGTCTCTCTAATGGGCTTTCGGTAACAGCTGCCACCTGTGCTGCATTGCTTATAATGACAGCTATTGTAGTTATATTTTCTGGTAAGCTGTTGGAATATGGTGATGATAGCAACTCTGAAAAAAAAGCTCCTTTGATAGCGATTCCCAAGGGCATAGTGGTTTTCTTTAGTATCGTTACCGGTATTTCTTTCTTGGTGGAAGGTGCTGTTATGGACTGGAGCGGTATCTTTATTACAGAGGTGCACAATATGGATATTGCTCTGGCTGGCACAGGCTATTCTATCTACTCCGCAGCCATGCTGCTGTGCCGTTTTGGCGGGGATGCGGCAGTGCGTCGTTTAGGCCGTAAGACTGTAGCTCTGGGCGGTATGGTTATCAGCTGTTTAGGCTTTTTGTTGTTAATATTCTCTCCTTGGGAAATAGGCACCTTTGCCTCATTCTTTATTATGGGTATCGGCTTGGCCAATGTAGTACCAGTGGTGTTTTCCATTATGGGCAAACAGAAGGATATGCCATCTGCTCAGGCCATTGCCGCAGTAAGCACTGTAGGCTATATGGGTGTCTTAGGCTGCCCAGCCACAATAGGCTTTATCTCCAATGCCACCAGTCTCAACATAGCCTTCGGTATTATTGCTATCTTGATCGTTATACAGACATTGATTACAAAATATGTATTTCAAAAAATGAATTAAATATCTTGGAAGTCAATTAATAAACAATGAAAATCTCTGCCTAAATTTTGCAGAGGTTTTTATTTTGCGTATAATTTAGTATAAAGTTTGCCATATGTTTTCTTTTTTGTTACAATATTTGTAGAATGGAGGCGTACTTATGCTTTTTAATATCATAAAAACAACAATGGCATATTTAGAAAGTATGCCGAAAAAAGACCGGAAAAAAATAGGCCAGTTTTTTACCAGTGCAAACACAGCTCAGTATATGGCTTCCTTGTTCAAAATTCCTAACAAGGAGCAAATTACCATTTTAGACCCTGGCACAGGTACGGGAATTTTGTCTGCTGCATTGGTAGAAAGAGTGTTAAAACACGATGATAATATTTCCGTAGAGTTGACTTGCTATGAAGTAGATGAAAATGTTTTGCCTGTTTTGCAGGAAAATATGCGCCATATGAAAAGTGTTTATGGTGATAGATTAGAGATTATTCTCAAACAGGAAGATTACATATTATCTCAGACAGATGATTTTAATCATGATATTTTTGAAGATAGGGGAGCAAAAAAATGGGATATTGTAATATCCAATCCTCCCTATATGAAAATTGAGAAAAAACATCCTGCATCCATGGCTATGTCTAGGGTAGTGCACGGTTCCCCAAATCTATATTTTTTATTCATGTCCATGGCTTTATTTAATTTAAGACCGGATGGTGAGATGGTTTTTATTGTGCCTAGAAGTTGGACTTCAGGAGCTTATTTTAAGGCCTTTCGAGAATATTTATTATCTCATGGAAAATTAGAATATATACATCTTTTTGCCAGCAGGGACAAGGTTTTTAAGGAAGAACAGGTTTTGCAGGAAACCATGATTGTTAAGATAAAGAAAACCTTTGAGACAGTAAAACAAGTAATAATAGCTTCTTCGGAATCAAGTCATGATTTTTCTAATGTTGAAAAGATAAAACAGGCATATAATCAAATTGTTGTGGGGAAGGATAAATATGTTCTTTTACCTGTTAATCAGGAGCAGGTATCCGTAATAAATATGGTTAATACATATGATAAAAATATGCCAGATTATGGCTATAGAATGAAAACTGGCATTGTGGTAGATTTTAGACAAAAATATGCTCTCAGGGATAAATGTGATAAAAATACAATCCCCCTTTTCTACAGTCAAAATATTCAAAATGGCATGGTTAATCATAATCCATCTGGCAAGGACTATGATTGGATGGTGACAGATTATGCAGGATTGATTCAGGAAAATAAAGATTATGTTTTTTTGAAGCGTTTTACCGCTAAAGAGGAGAAGCGAAGATTACAATGTGGTATTTATTGTTCGGAACAATTTAAGAAATATCCCTATATAGGTACTCATAATAAAATAAATTTTATAGAGCGCACAGATAAGACGCCATTTTCCAAGCAGGAAATATACGGAATTTATGCCTTATTTAATACTACTATGTATGATACCTATTATCGTATTCTCAATGGCAGTACTCAGGTAAATAGTACAGAGCTAAATAATATGCCAGTACCGCCTATGGAAATAATTTCTCAGATAGGTGAGAAGCTAATAGATAACGGACATTTAGATACAAAAAATTGTGATAAAATTGTTATGGAGATTGCATATGGAAAAGAAAATTCAGGATGCTAGAAAAATTCTTCAAAAAATAGGTATGCCTCCTCAGCAGCAGAATGATATTTGTGCATATACCTTATTGTCTTTGGCGGGTATCACGGGAGATAATAATTGGGGAGAGGCAGATAATAAATGGATTGGTATCCATGAAATTTTGATGTTTATCAAGGAAAAATATGAAAGGGATTATGCAGAAAATACTAGAGAAACAATCAGAAAAAATTGTCTACATCAGTTTCTGGATGGGGCTATGGTAGAGGATAATAATAAAGCCACAAATAGCCCATTATACAAATACAGACTCACAGAGGAATTTTGTAAATTAATCAAATTTTATGATACTGTTGCTTGGAATTTGCAATTAGAAAGTTATATTCACGAACATGGAACATTGGTGGAAAAGTATAGTAGTAAAAAGGCTATGGCGAAATTGCCAGTAAATATTAATGGTGAGGATTTTCATTTTAGCTTAGGCAAGCATAATCAATTACAAAAAGCTATTATAGAGGAATTTGCCCCTCGTTTCGCACCACATAGCAGGTGTCTATATGTTGGAGATACTGTGGATAGAGATATGTATAAAGATGTTGATATGTTGCATAAATTGGGTTTTAGTATTACTAAGCATGACAAAATGCCAGATGTGGTCTTGTATAGGCCTGATGTAAAATGGTTATATTTTATAGAAGCAGTAACCAGTGTAGGTCCTATGAGTTCTAAGAGAATTTTGGAACTTAAGGAAATGACCAAGCATGTAAAAGTGGGTAAAGTATATGTAACAGCATTTTTGAATATAGATGATTATCGTAAATTTGTTAAGGAAATTGCATGGGAAACGGAAGTATGGCTTGCAGATATGCCAGAGCATATGATACATATGAATGGGGATAAATTTATGGGGCCAAGATAGATATTATCTGGCAAGAAAGAAAATTAAGTATAAAAAAATGAGGTTGCCACTTTTGTATTAAAGCGATAACCTCATTTTTTATTTTACAGTTTAATTCCAGTAATCTAATTTTTCCGTAATGCCAATACTGGAGGCTTTAAAGACAGGATTTTTGCCAGCGTTGCGCTGCTGCTCGTAGTCCTTGAGGCAGGCCATAGCACGACCGCCCAGAATTACGATTACAGGCAGGTTAATAATAGCCATACAGCCCATCAATACATCAGCAGTATCCCACAATAGGCCCATGCTGGAGCCAGAGCCAATGAAAATCAACAGGCAGGCTAGCAGGCGATAGCAGGTCATAAACAGCTTGCCTGGCACAGCCTCATTAATATAGGCCAAGCAGTTATCTACATAGTAGAGGTTGCCCAAAAGAGTAGTAAAGGCAAATAACAGCATGGAAACAGTCAAGAATATACCAGCACCATTGCCCAGGGTAGCATCCAGAGCCGCCTGAACGTAAGGGGCACCAGCCATTTCCGCAGTAGGCTCTACACCGGAGCTCATGCACAGGAAGGCTGTAGCTGTACAGATAAGCAGGGTGTCAATAAATACAGAGAACATCTGCACAAGACCCTGCTTAACAGGATGGGAAACATCAGCAGAGGCAGCGGCATTTGGTGCGGAGCCTACACCAGCCTCATTGGAATAAAGACCTCGCTTGATACCCAGCATAACACAGGAGCCAGTAAAACCACCAAAGATAGCCTCAAAATCAAAGGCTTCTGCAAAGATTGTCTCAAAAACATGAGGCAGCAGGCCGATATTCAGCAGGGTAACCACACCAGCTACCAGCACATAAATCATGCCCATGAAAGGCACCAGAGTGGAGGTAATACGAATAATACGGCGACCGCCGCCAAAGATGCACCAGCCAACCATTACAGCTAAAATACCGCCGATTACCCAAGGAGTAGACTGGGCATCATAGAAGCCAAAGCCAGAGAAGGTGGACTGGAGGTTGTAGGCACACAGCATATTAAAGCCTACACCATAGGTGAGAATCAGGGAAAGTGCAAAAATAACCGCAATAAATCTGTTCTTTAGGGCACTTTCAATGTAGTAGGCTGGACCACCATAGCTGCTATGAGGGCCACGCTTTTTGTAAATCTGTGCCAGAGTACTTTCCACAAAGGCAGAGCCTCCACCAACAATAGCAGCCAGCCACATCCAGAACATGGAACCAAAGCCGCCCAGACACAGAGCAGTAGATACACCGATAATATTACCAGTACCTACCCGGGAGGCCGTAGAAACCATAAGGGCCTGGAAGGAGGAAACGCTATTCTTGTCAGCCTTTTTCTCTGTAATAACCCGCAGGGTTTCCCCTAAAAGACGCAGCTGAATAAATCTGGTGCGGAAGGTGTAGTATAGGCCAACACCTATCAGCATGATAATCAGCAGCTTGCCATACATAAAATTAGATATGGCACCAATCAATTCTGCATACATTTCGAAATCTCCTTTTCTATACGTTATATATACAGATATATTATAGAGGTATATTAGAAATAAAACAAGATTATAGATATAGACAAAAATTTTATGCTTATACTGGCATAGGATGCACAGTAATCTTCTTTACAGAATTAAGCAGGAAAAGATTGGCAAGTGAAATAAATACTGTACTAAAAGGGCTAAATTTGCTATTTTAGGGGATTTCATGGTATAATTAGAGGCTGAATATTGTTTATTATTTGATTGAGGTGAGAGTGTGGAATTTGGTAATGGTAGGATTTTACCGGTAAATCTGGAACAGGAAATGCGTAATTCCTATATTGATTACGCCATGAGCGTTATTGTTTCCAGAGCTTTGCCAGATGTCCGTGATGGCTTGAAGCCAGTTCATAGAAGAATATTATATGCTATGCAGGAAGCCGGCATGACTTCCGGCAAGCCTTACAAGAAATCAGCCCGTATTGTAGGCGAAGTTCTTGGTAAATATCATCCTCATGGTGATAGCTCTGTTTATGATGCTATTGTGCGTATGGCTCAGGATTTCTCCATGCGCTATATGCTGGCTGATGGCCACGGTAACTTTGGTTCTGTGGATGGTGATCCTCCAGCAGCTATGCGTTACACTGAGGTACGTATGGCCAAAATTGCAGAGCTGATGCTGCAGGATATTGATAAGGACACTGTGGATTTTGTACCAAACTACGATGAATCCCTGAAGGAGCCTTCTGTACTGCCATCCAAGTTCCCAGAGCTGCTGGTTAACGGTACATCTGGTATTGCGGTAGGTATGGCTACCAATATTCCTCCTCATAATATGAGTGAGGTTATTGATGGTGTTTTGATGCTTATTGACAATCCTGATGCTTCCGTAGAGGAGCTGATGACTGTTATTAAGGGACCAGATTTCCCTACTGGCGGTTTGATTATGGGCACCACTGGCATTCGGGATGCTTATACCACTGGTCGTGGCTCTGTTAAGATGCGGGCCAAGGCACATATTGAAACCATGTCCAATGGCAAGCCAAGAATCGTAGTTACTGAGCTGCCTTATCAGGTGAACAAGGCAAGACTGATAGAGAAGATTGCAGAGCTGGCTAGAGACAAGCAGATTGAGGGTATTACTGACCTGCGGGATGAATCTGACCGCAAGGGCATGAGCATTGTTATTGAGCTGCGCAAGGACATTAACCCTGATATTATGCTGAACCAGCTGTACAAGCATACTCAGCTGCAGGATACCTTTGGCGTAATTATGCTGGCCTTGGTGGATAACCAGCCACGCATTTTGACTTTGAAGCAGGTACTGCATTATTACATCCAGCATCAGGAGGATGTTATTACCAGAAGAACCAGATATGAGCTGTCCAAGGCAGAGGCCAGAGCTCATATTTTGGAGGGCTTGACCATTGCTCTGGATCATCTGGATGCAGTAATTACCACTATTCGTGAATCCCAGACTGCTGATATTGCCCGCAATGCTTTGATGGATGGCTTCAAGCTGTCTGAGAAGCAGGCTCAGGCTATCCTTGATTTGCGTCTCCAGCGTCTTACCGGTTTGGAGCGGGAAAAGATTGAGGAGGAGTATCAGGAAGTTCTGAAGAAAATTGAATGGTTGAAGTCTGTACTGGCTGATGAAAGCAAGATTATGACCATTATCAAGGAAGAGCTGACTGCGGTTAAGGAGAAATATGGTGATGCCCGCCGCACTACCATTACCTATGATATGTCCGAAATGAGCGAGGAAGATCTTATCGCTGACGAGGATGTGGTACTGACTATCAGCCACAACAACTATATCAAGCGCATGAAGCTGGATACCTATAACAAGCAGAATCGTGGCGGTCAGGGTATTCTGGGTATGTCCACCAAGGAAGGGGACTTTGTGGAGAATATTCTTATCACCACTACCCATCATACTATCCTGTTCTTTACCAGCCGTGGACGGGTACACTATCTCAAGGCATATCAGATTGCTGAAGCCAGCCGCCAGGCTAGGGGTACAGCTCTGATTAACCTTTTGAAGCTGGACAAGGGAGAGAAGATTACTGCTGTGTTGCAGGTACGGGAGTACAATCCTGCCAAATTCCTCTTTATGGCTACTCGCAAAGGTATTGTCAAGAAGGTTCAGCTATCCGAGTTCAATACCACCCGCAAGCTGGGCGTTATTGCTCTGAAGCTGGATGATGATGACGAGCTGATTGGCGTTAAGCAGACTGATGGCCAGAAGCAGATTGTTATCGGTACTCGCAATGGTTATGCCATTATCTTTGACGAGGAGGAAGTACGTTCCATGGGACGTATTGCTAGAGGTGTCAAGGGTATCAAGCTGCGGGATGGCGATGAGGTTGTAGGCATGGATACCATCAAGCGGGATTCTGAGATTCTGACAGTAACTGCTGGTGGCTATGGCAAGCGTACCAAGGTAGAGGAGTATACTACTCACCATCGTGGCGCTATGGGTGTTATCAACCTGAGAGTTACCGAGAAAACCGGTGAGGTTATTGGCTTGAAGGTAGTTCGTGATGGTCAGGAGCTGATGCTTATCAGCACCAACGGAATTATTATCCGCACAGGTCTGGATAAGATTTCTGTTATTGGTCGTGCATCCCAGGGAGTTATCATTATGAAAACTGCTGAGGATGATAAGGTAGCTTCTATGGCTATTCTTACTCAGAAGGCTGAATAAAAATAGAGTTTATACACAGAGAAGATATTGATTTTCTCTGTGTATTTTTTTGCAAAAAAATTCCCCTTCAGGGAGAAGAAATTATCTTCTTTCCTGAAAGGGAATAGTAAAATGAGACTTATTCAGTGGGAGCTTTAGACTCCCACTGAATTTAGTCGAATAAATCCAGAGCGTTACGGGGGCTTAACTCCCTCCTAAAAGGAGGGAGCCTTAGCCCCCGTTAGCATGGGGTGAAAACCATTTTCGTTTAATTATTTAATTATACTATATAACCATGTTTTCAGCATCAAAAATCAGACCGTCTGCCTGCAAAATAAAATTTGAAAGACAGACGGCCATACAATTTATTTTTCCTTGCCAGTAGAGTTATTACGTTTTTCACTTACCTGGGCCATCATTTCCTGAGAAATAGCCTGAAAAGCCGCTTCGGCAATTTCGTAAAGCCGTTGGTTATTTTCCTGCAAATAAAGTGTGCCCAGCAAAGCCTCAAAGCCAGTACTGGAATGGTACTGAGCTACAGAAGCACTTTTGCTAACACGGCTGCGGCAATTCCTGCCCCGCTTGTAAATAGCAATTTCCTCCTCTGTCAGCATAGGCTCAATGGCCCGATAGGCCTTATCCTGCCAGATAGCAGAAACTATCTGAGCACTAAACTGATTCAGCACCTGCACCTTGCTTTGCTCATAGGAAAGGAGCCTTCCCCGCACAAAAAGATGGAAATAGGCATCCCCTATATAGGCCAGCACCAAAGGATGCAGAGTTCTAGGATTTACCTCCTGATAACGCTGCAACGCGCCTCCTGTGCCATCTGGCACAAACATCATATCTACCAGCTTCTGAAAATGTTCAAAGGTCATAACAGCACCTTATGCCTTTTTCCATTTGGTACCAGCAGCAGAATCCTCCAGAATAATGCCCTGAGCCTTCAGGCCATCACGAATTTCATCAGCTCTAGCCCAATTCTTGGCCTTCTTTGCCTCTGCTCTTTCTGCAATAAGAGCCTCAATTTCCTCTGGAGAAATACCGTCTGCTCCATCATCCTCAGTAGGCATTTCCAGACTGCCCTCAAAAATACCAATAACCTCAGCCATTTCCTTGTACACATCCATAAGCTGACCGAAATGCTTCTTGTCAAAATCACCCTTGTGATTAATAACACTATTGGCATAGGTGTTGATTTCCTTGGCCAAAGTAAACATATAGCCAATAGCAAGGGCTGTATTGAAATCATCATCCATAGCCTCATAAAAATCAGCTAAAGCCTTTTGAGCATTTTCAGCCAAAAGAACATCATTCTCTGTATTGCCCTCTCTAGCCTCCAACAGCTCCTGACCGTTGTCGTAGGCGGTTTTCAAACGCAGTAAACCAGCCTGAGCTTCCTTGATACGCTCCTCGCTGAAATCCAAAGGACTTCTATAATGAGTGCGGAGGATAAAGAAGCGCACAACCTCTCCTGGATACAGCTTCAAAATATCCGGTACAGTAATAAAATTATTCAAAGACTTGCTCATTTTCTCATTATCAATGGTAATAAAGCCATTGTGGAGCCAATACTGGGCAAAGCTGTGGTAATTGCCACAGCAGCACTGAGACTGAGCGATTTCATTTTCATGATGTGGGAAAATCAAATCACTGCCGCCGCCGTGGAAGTCAAATGTCTCCCCTAAATACTTCAAAGACATGGTGGAGCATTCAATATGCCAGCCTGGACGGCCCTTGCCCCAAGGGCTTTCCCAGAATGGCTCTCCTGGCTTGGCAGATTTCCACAGGGCAAAATCCATAGGATTTGCTTTACGCTGGTCAACCTCTACTCTGGCTCCTGCCTGCATATCCTCCAGCTTACGGCCGCTAAGCTTGCCGTATTCAGGGAATTTCTCCACGCTGAAGTACACATCCCCTTCCAGCTCATAGGCATAGCCATTATCTATCAGCTTCTGCACCATAGCAATAATATCAGGAATATGCTCCGTAACCTTTGGATAAAGGTCTGCTCTCTGCACATTCAGCTTATCCATAGCCTCAAAATAACTCTTGATATAACGCTCACTTATAACGGAGCAATCCACGCCCTCTGTATTAGCAGCCTTGATAATCTTGTCATCCATATCGGTAAAATTCTGAATATGCTTAACCTCAAAGCCCTTTTTGCGGAAATATCTCTTGATAACATCCCAGGTTACAAAGGGACGGGCATTGCCAATATGAGGGTGATTATAAGGGGTAACACCGCAGACATACATCCCTACCTTACCCGACTCCTGAGGTACAAATTCCTGTTTTTTTCTAGTTAATGTATTATATACTTTAAGCATTTTTATCCTCCAATTCCTTTTCCAGCTCATTAACGCGCTTTTCCATTTTGTCCAGCTTTTCCGCCAAATCTGAAATCAAATCCCGCACTGGATCTGGCAGCTCATCATGGTTCAAATCCACATCCTGCTCATCTGCCATTTCCTGTACATCCTCATCCTTGTCTAAAAGCTTCATCATTTCATCAGTATAGACAGGCTCGCCTACCCTTTTGCCATGCATTACCACGACTCGGCCAGGGATACCTACAACAGTGGCATAGGCTGGTACAGCTTTAAGCACCACGGAACCAGCTCCGATTTTGGCATGATCTCCTACAGTAAAGGAGCCCAATACCTTGGCACCGGAAGCAACAACTACATTGTTCCCCAAGGTAGGATGTCTTTTGCCCTTCTCCTTGCCTGTACCACCTAGAGTAACGCCCTGATAAAGGGTAACATTCTTTCCTAGCTCGGCAGTTTCACCAATAACAATGCCTGTACCGTGGTCGATAAATAACCCCTCACCAATGGTGGCACCAGGATGAATTTCAATACCTGTCAGGAACCGCCCCAGATTGGAAATCAATCTAGGCAGCAGTACCCAGCCCTTGAGATACAGAGCATGGGATATGCGGTGCAGCCAAATGGCATGAAGTCCTGAATAACAGCAAATGACCTCAATAACGCTGCGGGCTGCCGGGTCTCGCTCGAAAACTACCCGAATATCTTTTTTGATACGGGATCTAAGTCTTTTAAAAAACATTTTGCCTCCAACTCCCATAACATATCCTTCAGATTTGTATTCTATAGAAGGAGAAACGATTGAGTTAGCAAACCCTGTTATTGGTACTAATGAACCAGCACCAGCAAATTTTCCAATTCTGTTAAACACATTTAGGATGCGCGCCTGGTCAAGCCCCTGCGCATACTTGCGGATGTCTTCTTTATAGTCTGCAATCAACTGCCTTTGGGTGTCCAGAGAACCTTCAAAGGTGTTTTTTTCGATGTATTCGGCCACGACAGCGGGCATACCGCCGAGAATACAGAAATCCAGAAACAGCGAATGGTAAACCTGCATCTCCAGCTCGTTGAATGG
>OIWK01003002.1_pt1 | contig 12408 bp, 11 predicted proteins | sample 1587401 | NCBI WGS metagenome assembly OIWK01 (sample SAMEA3888911, study PRJEB22519) | human gut metagenome | biome: human gut; feature: human-associated habitat; material: faeces | place: Denmark | collected 2009
GAAATCAGGAACGGCCAGCCCGGGCTCTGGAAAAGTTCGCGCTCGCCTCCCCCCTAACCCTTTGTTTTCCGTTTCCGGGCGCGAACCACTGCCCCGGAAATCATCACCGGCCGGCCCGCGCTCCAGAAAAGTTCGCGCTCGCCTCCCCCCTAACCCTTTGTTTTCCGTTTCCGAGCGCGAACCACCGCCCCGGAAATCATCACAGGCCGGCCCGCGCTCCGGAAAAGTTCGCGCTCGCTGCCCCGGAAAGCCGAATAAAAAAATCATTCGTCCGTCATCGATTTCCGGTAGCGGTGACCGCCGCGCTATGCTACCATATACGTACAGAAGAAAGGAGAAATCCCATGGGATCCTATGTTGAATTCAAAAATGTAAAGAAGGTGTACCGCATGGGGGAGGTGCTGATTGAAGCCCTCCACGACGCCACATTTGAAATAGAGAAAGGCGAAGTTTGTGTCATTGTAGGGGCATCCGGCGCCGGCAAAACCACCCTGCTGAACATCCTGGGGGGCCGGCTGCCCCAAAGTGAGGGCCGGGTGACGGTGGACGGCGCGCCGCTGCGCTATCAGAAGTTCGTCTACCTCATGCTCAATAAGCCCGAGGGGGTGGTGAGCGCCTCTACCGATAAACGGGACACCACCGTGGTGGACCTGGTAGGGGACGCCTACCCCCGGCGGGAGCTGTTTCCGGCCGGGCGGCTGGATAAGACCAGCACCGGCTTTGTGCTGCTGACCGATGACGGCGGCTTTGCCCACGATATTCTGTCCCCCCGGCACCATGTTTCCAAGACCTACACCGTGACCATCGACACCCCGCTCACGCAGGAGATGCGCACCGGCTTTGCGGCGGGGGTCACGCTGGCAGACGGCACTGCTCTTTCGCCCGCCGAGGTGACCGCCCTTTCCCCGGACGGATGCACCGTGCGGGTAGTGCTGCGGCAGGGGGTGTACCACCAGATCAAACGGATGTTCGGTGTGTACGGTGCCGGGGTGAATGCTTTGCACCGGGAGGCGATTGGCGGCCTTGCACTGGATGCACAGCTTGCCCCGGGGCAGTGGCGGGAGCTTTCTGACGAAGAAGTGGCAAAAATTACCAGATAAAACACTGCACTTTTCACGCGACTTTCAAAAATGTATCACAATTTACCGGTAAAATAACGGTAAGAACCACGCAAAAAGGCACTTTTTTGGCAAAAAATGGCCCCGAAAGATAATTTCAACAAGAAAGAATTATTTTTTTTGTTGAAATCTGTTGCAAAAGTAAATTCTTTTGTGTAAAATATAGATTGTAATGCGGCTAAATTGTTTAAAATCACAACCCATGCCGCCGCGGCTTGCACAAACGAGGAAAAGGGGTATCCATTTATGGCCAATAGAGTATTTCAAAGCGTGATCTACCAGATGAAGGACGCAATCAATCGGGTGGTCGGCGTTGTGGATGAGACTGGCGCTGTCATTTCCTGCTCGGAGCTGAACCTGATCGGCGAAGTGCGCGAGGGCTATATGGCCGAGCGTCTGACCGCAGGCGACCGCTTTGTGCGCGACGGCTATACTTACCAGCAGTTCTCCAACGCCAAGCATAACGATTATGCCGTGTTCGTGGAGGGCGCCGACGAGACTGCAGGGCAGTTTGCCGGTGTACTGGCCATCAGCCTGCAGAGCATCAAGCAGTACCACGACGAAAAGTTCGATAAGTCCAACTTTATCAAGAACGTGGTGCTGGACAACATCCTGCCCGGCGATATCTACGCTAAGGCACGGGAACTGCACTTTGCCACCGATGTTTCCCGCGTGGTGTTCATCGTGCGGGTGATCAGCGGCGGCGATATCTCTGCCTACGATGTGGTCAGCAGCCTGTTCCCCGATAAGCAGAAGGACTTTGTGTTCAATATCAGCGAGACCGACACCGTGCTGGTCAAGGAAATCCGCAAGGGCATCGACCGCACCGATATGGAAAAGCTGGCTGCCAGCATTGTGGATACCCTCTCCGGCGAGCACTACATCAAGGCCGTGGTAGGCATTGGCACCCCCATTGCCAACGTGAAGGATCTGGCTACCTCCTTTAAGGAAGCTCAGATCGCCATGGAAGTGAGCAAGGTGTTCGATACCGAAAAGCAGATCATCCGCTACGATAACCTGGGCATTGCTCGTCTGATCTACCAGCTGCCTACCACCGTGTGCGAGATGTTCCTGCGCGAGGTGTTCAAGCAGGGCAGCATTGAAAGTCTGGATCAGGAGACTTTGTTCACCATCCAGCGCTTCTTCGAGAACAACCTGAATGTGTCCGAGACCAGCCGCGGCCTGTTTGTGCACCGCAATACGCTGGTGTATCGTCTGGAAAAGATCAAAAAGCTGACCGGTCTGGATCTGCGTGAGTTCGACGACGCTATCGTCTTTAAGGTAGCGCTGATGGTAAAGAAGTACCTGTCCAACAACCCGGCCAAATACTGATATTCCGCTGTGCGGGTTTTGCCCCGCCGGCGCCGAACCGGCCGCTCGAAACCGATGCTGGCCGGTTCTTTTTGCAGTACGGGCTGCGGACGGGCTGTCTTGACCGTCAAAAATCTTGATGTCAGGAGCTAATACGATTCCATGATCGATTTTGAACACGTTTCCAAAGAATATAAAAAGGGTGGCCGCCTTGCACTGGAGGATATCAACTTCCATGTGGATGAAGGCGAGTTCGTCTTTCTGCTGGGTCACTCCGGCGCAGGCAAATCCACCCTGCTCAAGCTGATTTTGCGGGAGGCGCTGCCTACCTCCGGCAAGGTGACTGTACTGGGCAAGGACGTAGCCAAGCTGCGCCGCCACAAGATCCCTTACCTGCGCCGTCAGATGGGCATCATCTTTCAGGACTTCCGGCTGATCCCCAGTATGACCGTGTACGAGAATGTGGCCTTTGCCATGCACGTCCTCAACGTGCCCCACAAGGAGATCCGTCCCCGCGTGGAGTACATTCTGGAGCTGGTGCATCTGGAGGATAAGGCCAAGTGCTACCCGGATACCCTTTCCGGCGGCGAGCAGCAGCGTGTGGCTGTGGCGCGTGCGCTGGTGCATAACCCCAAGCTGGTCATCGCGGACGAGCCCACCGGCAACATTGACCCGGAGCTGAGTCTGGAAATGATGCAGCTGCTGGAGCGGGTGAGCAAAATGGGCATCACGGTGCTGGTGGTCACCCACGAGCACGAGCTGGTGCACCGCTTCCATCAGCGTGTGGTTACCCTGAGCCATGGCCGCATCGTCTCGGACGTGCCCGCAGACCCCGTGGCCGCCGCCGAGGATGATCTTTCGCTGGATGTTGCCGCCTTTGATGCGGACGATGCGGCCGCTGCAAAGAAGGAGGTGGCTGCCGTATGATGCGTCCCTCTACCTTCTTTTTCCTTACCCGGCGCGGTGTGCGCAACTTGGGCAAGCACTGGGCCATGACCATTGCCTGCATCGCTTCTTTGAGTGTTTGTATGACCCTGAATATCTTTGCCAGTCTGGCCGAGGTGAATGTGGGCAGCATGGTGGCCTATCTGGGCAGCCAGAACGAGACGGTGGTCTATCTGGACCCCGAATGTGATGATGCCACCGCCGCGCAGGTAGGCGAGACCCTTTCGGCTATGCCGGGGGTCAGCGGGGTGCAGTACGTTTCCAAGCAGGACGTGCTCGACACCTACCGCGGCTATATGCAGGATTATTCCTCCCTGTGGGATGAATTTGAGACCGACAACCCCTTTAAGGCCAACTACCGGGTCACCCTGAGCGACCTGACCCAGATGGAGCGCATGAGCGTGAAGATGCAGGCCATCCCGGGCGTTGTCAGCGTTACTGCCCCGGTGGAGATGACCAATGTCTTTGTGGAGATCCAGAAGGCAGTCACCAAGGGTGGCCACATGATCGTGCTGGTGTTGATGGTGGTCAGCATCATCACGGTGGGCAGCACCATCCGTCTGAGCGTTTTTGCCCGCCGCCGCGAGATCGAGATCATGAAGTATGTGGGTGCTACCAACCGCATGGTCACCCTGCCTTTCTTTGTGGAGGGCCTGACTATGGGTCTGATCTCCGGTATCCTGACCGCAGCGGTCAGCCTTGGCTGTTACACCTATGTGGTCAACGCCGCTGGTGGCTTGGGCGGCATCTGGCAGATGCTCATGGGCCGCGCACTGGTGCCGGTGACAAACGTGCTGCCGACCATCGTGGTAACAAGCCTGCTCAGCGGTGCTATCGTAGGCGGCGTGGGCAGTATGTTCTCTATCCGCAAACATCTGAATGTGTGACCGAAAGGAGCCGCGTTTTATGAGTAAAGCAATGCACGCAAAGCCCTTCCGGCTCACAGGCCCTTATACCGCCCGGCACGCCCGGCCGGAAAGCCCCCGCAGCAAGCTGATCCGTGTGGTCAGCCTTGGGCTGGCCTGTGTCTGCCTGCTGCTGACAGCCACAGTGTACCCGGCCTCGGCAGCTACCAATAGCACCAGCATGGCTAGTTTGCAGACCAAGCTGGACAAGCTTTCCCAGTCTATCAATCAGCACAAAAAGGAACTCTCGGACGCAAAAAAGAAGGAATCTGCCGCAAAGGCGCTGGAAAGTGAGCTGAAAGAGCGGGTCACCGTCCTACAGGATCAGATCAGTGTGCTCGGCGGCCAGATCGCTGCGGTGCAGAACAGCATTGGCGAGAAGGAACAGCAGATCGGTGTGATGCAGACCCAGATCACGGACAAGCAGACCCAGATCGAGCAAAAGCAGAACGAGATCGACGGTCAGTGGGATGATTTCAAAAAGCACATGGCCGCCATGCAGGAGCTGCGGGACGGCGGCAGCGTAGCCATGCTCAGCGCGGTGAACGACCTGTACGAGCTGCTTACCTTTAACGAGGTGATGCAGGATATCTCCATCAAGGACACCGAGATCATGAACAACATGAAGTCTGCCAAGCAGGAGCTGGAGGACGATAAGGCCGCGCTGGAAGAGCAGAAGGCCGGTCTGGAAGCCGAAAGGGCAGAGCTGCAAAGCCAGAAGAGTGAGTTGGACAGCCAGAATGCCCAGATGAAGGGCAAGCAGAGCGAGCTGAACAACAGCATCTCTGCGGCAAAGCTTTCCGCTGCCGAGGCACAGGCGGCGCAGCAGAAGGCACAGGCAGCCATTGAATCCGACGAGTTGAACTACGAGGCCGTGAAAAAGGAGATCCAGAAGATGATCGCCGCAGCCTCTGCCAGCAAGCCGCAGCTGAGCTTTAGCGGCTTTGCCTGCCCGCTGAAGAGTTATAGCCGCATCTCCAGCGAGTACGGCTGGCGCAAGAACCCGGTCTCCGGCGTAAACAAGCTCCATGCCGGTATCGACTTTGCGGCAGCCGGCGGCACGCCTATCTACGCAGCCGCCAGCGGCTATGTGCAGGTGGCAGGCTGGTCTACCGGCGGCTATGGCAACTACGTTATCATCTACCACGGCAAAATGTCCGATGGCAATACCTATTCCACCCTGTACGCGCACATGCGCTCGGTGGCTACCAGTGCAGGCAAGTATGTGAAGCAGGGTGAACTGATCGGTTATGTGGGCACCACCGGCAATTCCACTGGCAACCACCTGCATCTGGAGGTGTGGAAGGGCGGCTCCAAGGCCAACGCCGTGAACCCCCGCAGCTGCATCCCCATCCCCCATAACTAACTAACAAGCAACGCAAGGAGTCTGGTTGATCTATGAACGAACAAAAACGCAAGCGCGTGCTGCGCATCGGCTGTCTGGTTCTGGCAGGGGTGTTTGTACTCTCGCTGCTGGGCAGCATCCTTATGATGCTGCTGCTCTGACCGGAGGAAACAAACCATGAACCGTAAAATTTCTTTGGGTATGGCGGTCACTATCGTGATCCTTGCCATGACCGTGACCTTTTCCATCACGATGCTCATCGCCATGCGTCTGTTCGACAGCACGGTCAACAGCGTAAAAGAAAAGGAAAGTATGTACAACAAGATCGCTGAGGTGGACCGCTATGTCCGCAGCAACGATTACTACACCATTGACGAGGCCACCCTGTATGACCGCCTGACCGCCGGTTATCTGCTGGGTACGGGCGACAAGTACGCCCGCTACTATACCGCCAACGCCTACACCGAGCTGATGAACATCCAGAGCGGCAAGATTTTGGGTATCGGCGTGGAGCTTGGCATCGACCAGACCGGTTACGCCAAGGTGACCCGTGTTTACGACGGATCTCCCGCACAGGAAGCAGGCATCGCCGTGGGCGACTACATTACCACCGTGGGCGATACCGATATCAAGAGCCTGTCCGGTGCAGATGCCGTGTACAAAGCCCTGCAGGGCGAGGCCGGCACTACCGTTACCGTGACATGGCTGGACAGCACTGCCGCCAGTAAAACGGCTGAGCTGACCCATTCCGGCTACACCAGCACCACCGTGGATTACCAGCTGCTGGACAATGTGGGCTATATCCGCATCCGCCAGTTCGACGGCACTACGCCCAGCGAGCTGGACTATGCCCTGCGCACCCTGACCGCAAACGGCGCGGCCAGTCTGGTGTTTGACCTGCGGGACAACGGCGGCGGCATTCTGGAAGATGCTGTCAACTGCATTGACCTGATCGCCCCGGAGGGCACTGTGGCCTACGCCGAGGATAAAAACGGCAACCGCACCGTCATCGGCAGCAGCGATGCCGAAAGTGCCGTCAGCCTGCCGATGGTCTGTCTGGTCAACGGCAACACCGCCAGCGCAGCCGAGCTGTTCGCAGCCACCCTGCGCACCATGAACGGAGCCCGTCTGGTGGGTACCACCACCATGGGCAAGGGCACGATTCAAAGCAGTCCGCAGCGCCTGTCGGACGGCAGTGCCGTGGTCATCACGGTGGCAAAGCTGGTCTGCGGCGACGGCAGCTGCTTTGACGGCACCGGCCTGACGGTGGATGTGGAGCGCGCTTTGAGCACAGAGGAAGCGACGAACTTCTACGACTATACCCCCCAGACCGACCCGCAGGTACAGCGCGCTGTCAGCGCTGCCCAGCAGCTGAGCGGCACCACTACGCTGGCAGGCGCAAGCTCTGCAGCCGCAGCGGACAGCGCTGCTTCCTCTGCCGCAGCAGACGATACCGCCCCCGCAGAAGCTGCGGAAGGGGAGACTGCCGCGTCTGAGCCGGAAACAGCTGCAAGCGCAGCGGAGTGAACCTCACGATCCTGAACCATAAACACCAAAAAGGCTGCTGCGTTCTGCAACAGCCTTTTTCTGAGAAAGGAAATGACCCTATGCCGGAACTGACCGACCTTTCTGTGATCCGTGCCCTGTGCGAAAAATACGATTTTGCACTTTCCAAGGGCTTTGGGCAGAACTTTATCATCAACCCGGGCATCCCCACCAAGATCGTGGATGCCAGCGGGGTAGACAAGCGCTACGGTGTCATCGAGATCGGCCCCGGCATCGGTGTGCTGACCAAGGAGCTGGCTAAGCGCGCCGCCAAGGTGGTGTCCATCGAGGTAGACGAGCGTTTGCCGCCCCTGCTGGCCGAGACCATGGCCGGGGTGGACAACTTCAAGTTGGTGCTACAGGATGTGCTGAAGGTGGACCTGAAAGCCCTCATTGCCGAGGAGTTCCCGGGGATGCCGGTGGCAGTGTGCGCAAACCTGCCCTACTACATCACCAGCCCTATCGTGATGAAGCTGCTGGGCGACCGTCTGCCCATCGAGAGCCTGACCGTTATGGTGCAGAAGGAAGCCGCCGACCGTCTGGCCGCCGTGCCCGGCACACGCGCTTCCAGCGCCATCAGCTGCGCGGTGAACTACTACGCCACCTCCAAGCTGATGTTCACCGCTGCACCGGGCAGCTTTTACCCCGCCCCCAAGGTGACCAGCGCTGTGGTGCGCATGGATATCCGCCCCACCCCCGCCGTGCAGGTGGAGGACGAGGCGGGCTACTTTGCGCTGGTGCGCGCCGCCTTTGGGCAGCGCCGCAAGACTGCTGCCAATGCCATTGCAGGTGGGCTGAACCTGCCCAAGGAGAAGGTCATTGCTGCCATCGAATCCGCAGGCTTTGATGCCCGCATCCGCCCGGAAGCCCTGACGCTGGAGGACTTTGCCAAGATCCAGCAGGCACTGGGCTGAGCAAAAAGCAGTATAGTCGGTGGGCGATAGCCCACTGAAAAAAGATCGCAAAAAAACCGGAACCTTTTCAGAGCCGCAAGGGCTCACAAAAAGGTTCCGGTTTTCTGTTTTTTAATGGTTATGCGGCAGCATTCGCCTTACTCAGAAGGGGAAGATGGTGCCGTCCTCCTTCACGGTGCAGGCGTTCAGGGCGACCTTACCGTGAATGTCTGCACCGTCTGCAAGGGTGTTAACGTTTGCTGCGGAGGAGGTGCCGAAGGCCTTGAATTGCCAGCCCTTTGCAGAGGCGCTGTCCTCTGCTGCCCAAACTGCGGCAGACAACGACGGACTGACTGCGGCATTGCCAAGAAGGGTATTATTTTGTGAAATGCTGGGACGAATGCGCAGGCGTACCGGACTTTTTTGCGCCCTTGCGCACCGGGCAAAAAAGAAATTTCTTTTCATAGTCCTGCGGTGGGTAGGACGAAACTTTGTCAAATGCGTGGAATATTACAGAAAAATTTGTGAAAGGCGACCAATGAATATCCCCTAAACGTGTTGATATTGAGAAAAAAGACGGAGGATTGTTTACAAAAGAATGACAGGCTGGTATACTTTATAACGGTAGATCCCTATGAGATCCGCAAAGAAATAAGAAAGGAAATACCGAACCGTGAATACCGCCGCACCGCACGCCCTGAAAAAACGATTGCTGACCCTAGCACTGAGCCTTGCTTTCCTGCTTACCTGTCTGCCCGCTGCACTGGCAGTGGATCTGAATGTGGACGCAGGCTTCTACTTCAAGCAGAGCCGGGGCGGCACCTGTACGCTGGCCTCCGCAGCCATGATGCTGCGCCGCCGTGCCTACTTTGACGGGCTGAGCGACTGGACGAACGTGACCGAGAACAGTGTGCGCTCCACAGCATGGGCCAACGGCCTTGCGCACAGCTTTACATATAAGGAGATGCAGGTGGGCTACGCCACTCTGCCTTCCGGGCTGCAAAGCAAAACGGCGGTGCTGATTTCCCTGCTGGAGCAGCACCCGGAGGGCATCGTCCTCTACGACCGCACCCAGCCCCATGCGGTGCTGCTGACTGACTACACCAACGGTATTTTCTATTGCTCCGACCCGGCGGGGAACATCGGCTACGGCCGCATCCCCATTACCAGCTCCAGCGTGTCCATTGCAAGAGCGTCCTGTTACTGGTACGTCACTGCAGATCACAACAGCGTGGCGGCACAGGCCGATGGTCTGCGGCTGGAGGGCGTGCGCTACCCGGTGAATATCCGCACCGGCAGCGGCATGACGCTGACCGGTACGGCTAACAGCGCTACCGGCACTACCTTGACCAGTGTACAGGTGGCCATTCTGGATGCGGCAGATCAGACCGTGCAGAGTGCGGCGGCGCAGGCGAACGCCGCCGCTTTCTCTCTGAACACGCTGGACAGTCAGATCCGCTTCGGGGAGCTGCCGGAGGGCAGCTACAGCTATATGGTGCTGGTGACCGACTCTACGGGCGAGAGCCTGTGCTTTGCCTCGGACTTCACGGTGTCCGGCAGCGCAAGCAGCACCCAGACCTACTGGTCGGTCAAGGATGCCGAGGGCACCAAGCTGCAGCAGACGGTCCAGCAGATGGAGACCACGGTAGAAACTGCTGCTGAGACCACCGTAAGCTGGTTTGCAAAGCTGTTCGACTGATAAAAAGAAATAATTCAGGGCTGCTGCACATTGCTTTGTGCAGCAGCCCTATTTGTGTAATTTAGGATTTTTCTGCAAAAAAGTAGTTCAGAACCGCCCGCAGGCGGTTCTGAACCACAAAATTTAAAATGATTTTTCCGCGGCTATTACCTCCGCAGTTCTGTGCCGGGGTAGTAGTGCGCCAGAATGGCGCGGTAGTCTGCGCCCTGCTCTGCCAGTGCCTTTGCACCCCACTGGCTCATGCCTACGCCGTGGCCGTAGCCCCTTGTGGTAAAGGAGAAGGTGCCGCTCTGGCAGACCACCGTAAAGCAGGCGCTGCGCAGCCCCAGCGCTTTGCGCAGGGCGGTACCCTGCACCGTCTGCCCGCAGACCGGCAGGCTGTCCACATAGCCGGAGGGAGTGAGCACCGGCGTGCCAAACCACTGCGCCTGTTGGGAGAGGTCGGCGGTAATGCCCAGACGCTCAGCTAGCAGCTGCTGTAACTGGGCGGCGGAAAGGTTCAGGGTATATTCGTAGTTGTCGGCGGCGGTGTCAGTGCTGCTGTCCACCGGCACCAGATAGGGCAGGGCGGTGCCCCACACCTTCTCGCTGGCTTCGGTGCGGCCGTTGGACATGGCAAAGTAGCTTGTCCCGGCGGGAGCATCCTCGTAATATAGCACCTGCGTCTGTACTGCATCCACCAGCGCAGAAAGCCGGGCGTAGCTGGCCGCGTATGCGGTGCCCCAGTAACTGTGCAGCACTGCATCGGTCAGGCAGCCCTGCCGCCGGGCGGGGTCTGCGGTGAACCATGCGCCGTTTTCCCTGGTGCTGTGGTCCCGGCGGTACAGAGCGTAGCTGTGCGCCGCCACTGCCTGCGCCTTCAGCGCTTCATCCGGCCAGCTGACCGGCATCTCGGCGGCAACTGCCCCAATCAGGTATTCCCGCAGCGGCAGCGTTATCGTCTGCCCGGTGCTCTGATCCGTAAAGCAAACGGTATCGGCTGTGTCAGCAGGGGAGGGAGCCACTCTGCTGCTTTCTTCTGAGGTGACAGAGGCCGCTTCTGCTGCGGACGGCGCAGTGCCCTGCACAACAAGCGCCATACGGGCAAGACGGTAGGCAGCACACGGCAACGCGCAGCCCAGCACCAGCAGAACGGTGCACAGCAGCAAAAAGGAACGTTTCATACTAGACCTCCTCCCGGAACGCAAGCTTTGGGTACATCATACGCCCGGCAGCGTGCAAACCGGCAGGAAATGCGCAGGAAAGCCCCAGTATTTTTGCGCTTTGCGGTGAGAAGTGTACACTTAGCGCTTGAATTTACTTCATAAAAGCGATATTATAAAAGTATGTCCATCAGAGAGTAGGATGGACTGGATCGGAAAGTATAAGAAGTAAGAGACGGAAAGGAGCACTCCTATGAATTTTGCACACGCAGAAGTGGCAACACTGGACCCGACGACCATGCGTACCCTGTGCGAGGAGTACATCGCAAACAACTACATCGACCCGGAGACCAGCGAGCGGCTGGGGGTCAAGCGCGGCCTGCGCAACCCGGATGGCACCGGCGTGCTGGCCGGCCTGACCAACGTCTGTGACGTTGTGGGCTACAAAAAGGATCAGGAGGGTCATGTGATCCCCACCCCCGGCAAGCTGATCTACCGGGGCGTCAATATCAACGAGATCGTGGACGAGGCTTACCGCAACGACCGCTTCGTGTTTGAGGAAGTGATCTGGCTGCTGTTGTTCGGCAGCCTGCCCACCCGGGAGCAGCTGGACAGCTCTCAGGAGCTTGGCGTGGCAAGCAGCTATTTGCCCGTAACCTGCCGTGTGGACTATACAACCGCGGACGGAGCTGCCCACGCGGCAAAGATTCTGCTGGATGACAGCGGCGAGTTATATCTGAAACAAATCAAGTAACAAAACAATGGCAGGCAGCCGGAAATCGGGTGCCTGCCATTTTCTATCCTTTTCATTGTATTTCTGCGTGGAATACGTTATAATAAGCCCGTTCAATTTTTGAAGTTAGGAAGTAAGCAGCTTATGAATTTACGAGCGATTCTTGCAATCATTGTCTGCCGCTGCGTGAAATTGGCAGCCAAGATACTGCATCGCGGCGGAACAGATATGCCCGGTCGGTTTGCACTGAAGGTTGACCCCGGTCTGCCGGAGCGGCTGGCAAAAAACGTGCGGATTATTATGGTTACCGGCACCAACGGAAAAACCACAAGCTCCCGCATTGTGGAGCAGGGGCTGATTGACGCGGGGGTGGATTACTTTGCCAACCGGTCCGGCGCAAACCTGCTGTCCGGCGTGACTACGCTGTTGGTGGAAAATGCCACTCTGACGGGCAAGCCGAAACATGCCTGCGCTGTCATTGAATGTGACGAGGCGGCATTTCGGAAAACCGCGCCGCTGGTGCAGCCGGAAGTCATTCTGGTGACCAATCTGTTTCGGGACCAGTTGGACCGCTACGGCGAGATTACCCATACCCTGAGCAATATCCGGGAGGGTATTCTGGGGGTTCCCACGGCAACGGTGTGTCTGAATGCGGACTGTTCGCTGACCGCCTCTCTGGCCGGAGATATTCCCAACGTCTGCGTGTTTTACGGTCTGGGCGAGGCTTTGGGCGGCGGCGAGGCACCTACGGTTTCCGATGCCAGCCATTGCA
>OIWK01003003.1_pt1 | contig 12407 bp, 6 predicted proteins | sample 1587401 | NCBI WGS metagenome assembly OIWK01 (sample SAMEA3888911, study PRJEB22519) | human gut metagenome | biome: human gut; feature: human-associated habitat; material: faeces | place: Denmark | collected 2009
TTACTTAGGATTCCTCTTCTTTATGCTTCTTGCTCATAGCTGCCAGTGCAAGGAAGATACCGGAGAACATAAGGGTATTTGTCCTTCCTTCGTGTAATGTCGCAGGAAGATACTGCTTATGATCCGCTCTCCCTGCTTAAATTAATTTGGGTTTAAGCAAAGAGTCTTTCAGATACTGGTGAAACCAGCTTAGATTTGAATTAATAATATTTTAGAATTATTCCAGATACCTTGCTCATGTTCATTTTAGCACATGACACAGTGGATTGCAATACATTTATGCCCCTCCCATTTTATCCTTCAGGCCTATTTCCCTTTGTGTTCCCGCTTTTTCTTAGTATGTTATATACGCAGAAAGCCCCGGCCGTTTCCGACCGGAGCTTTCCGCTAACAGGGTATGTTTATGAGTTTGGGAATATTTTCTTTATTTCAGATATTCTTTCTATACATCCTGTTCTTTCTTTTTCCTTCCGATTGCAGTTAATGCAAGGAAGATTCCTGAGAACATCATGGTCAGTGCTGCTTTTACAGTGGTCTGGCCAGTCTTTGGAAGTGCTGCCATTGGGATCTCACCATCATCAATGACGATTGGTGCCGGTGACTCTGGTAATTCTGCCATTGGTACGTCTCCCGGGGTGATCGTTGTAGTAACACCAGGACCTCCGCTTGTATTAGAGATAGTTGATCTGTGGCTTCCGCCACCGCCTCCACCTGATGAACCGCCGCCACTATTTCCGCCACTGTAGCTGAAATATGCGGTAAATGTGGTATCTGCAATAAATCCGGCTTTTGCGATCTCACTTGCTGCGCTATAGTTCGTATTTCCATCAGACCAGCGGTTAAACTTATAATTTCCGATTCCTGCAACTGTTACTTCTGCCTTCGGATGAACCGGTGCAGTCATGTTGTAGGTACCATCTGCATTCTTAGGTCTGGTAACAACTTCTTTTACCTTACCGCTTACTGTTCCATAAGATGGATTTTCAGAAATATACTGGAAAGTAACCTGATACTTATCTGGAATGTTGTCTGGCTCATCTGGATCAATTTCTCCGATCTCGTCCATACTGTAATATACATTTACCATATTTTCCTTAGGATCAAGACCGATCTGCTTATCTGCGCCTTCAATGCGTTCCAGAACGTAATTCTTTCCGTTAAATTCAGATTCTTTTGGCACTGTAGTCGTAAGGATCTTTTCTCCGAATACACCGATATCACTTACAATCGCTGCTGCTGTATCTTCTGTTACAACGCCATTGGCATCTTCATAGAAGTAATGGATCTCATAATGAAGATCTCTTCTTACAGTAAAGTGTGCAATGAATGTTTGATCTTCCAGGTATTCAGAATTTCTCAGCTCATCATCACTATTGAAGAATGTCAGATCATCCTGCTGCCATTTTTCAAATCTGTAACCGTCTTTTGGTGTTACAGTAGATGGCTGGGTCGGATGCTGTGCTGTCGGGCCATTTCCTACTATGATCTCGCCAGTCACGCTATCTCTGGTGATTTCATAAGTAGTAGCCACTTCACTGGTTGTTCCTGTCACAGTTCCCTTATCAGCAGATGCTGATACATAGGTGAATGTGATCTGATACTTATCCGGGATATCATCATGATTAGTATCTTTGCTGTAATATACAGTTACAATGTTCTGTTCATTGTCTGTTCCTACTGTAAGGTCATCAGCTCTTACAAAGGTATATCCACTGATTTCAATTTTCTCTGTATAACCTTTGATCTCATCCCCAAAGTGTGCATCCTTTGGATCTGACATTGCTTGGATTTCTTCCTTTGTATCTTCATCCAGATATTTCACCCTATAATTCTGCTCTGCTGCTGTAAAGGAACCTTTCAGTACCACATTTGCATCCGGCATTACAAATTTGCCGCCTGTAGTAGTCACTGCTGTTCCGTTTTCAGTTGCTGCCGTCCAGCCAATGAAAATATATCCTGTTACATTCGGATTTTCTGCTACTGTAACCTGTGCCTGATACTTATGATTTGCTGCATCAGGAACTGCCGGTGCACCTGTTGGAACATCACCTTCATATTGATAACTTACCTGATGGGTATTTCTGGTGTAATACAGCTTCAGGGATAATACATTTTGAATATTTGTAGTACCATCTGTTACTGTTCCAGCAATACTTGTATCCAGCGTAAATCCATCAACTGGTATTTCTTGTCCTCTTGTTGTAACGGACTGTCCTGCTGCTGTATTGAATGTATCAATATAGCGAAGTCCAAATTCACCATTCGGTCTTTCATACCAGTGCTGTATATGATAAATTGCAGTCTTAGGTACATAGTAGAAAATAACTTCCGGATTCTCCTGGGTTACTTTCTGCACTGGATCAGATTTTAATGTATATCCTTCAAATGTCTTAAAGGTTATCATTACATTCTGGTCACTGGTAGTACCTGTTTCAACTGTACTTCCAGGTACCTCTGTTTCAGGGCCTTCCAGTAAATATTTTACTGTATAAGTCCAGCTCTGTACTGCTCTGTAGTTAAATATGATCTCCTGTCCATTCCTTGTGATCATTGCACTGATGGATAAAGTTTCAGGATAATATCCATCTACTGTTTTAGCAGGTTCACTTACTGTGAAATTTCTTGTTACAGTCTGCTGCTTCGCAGTGGCAATCTCTTTATCACCATACATATATTTCACTGTATATGTAACTGTATCAGAGTTTCTCCATCTTGCATATAAAGTTGTATTCTTTACGATCTGTGACTCTGGAATAAACTTCTTTGTAAGTGCGCTGTCAGTATACCAGCCAAGGAATTCATCATCCGCTTTGTCCGGTGCTGCCAGTTCTTCTTCTGTTAAAACAAAACCTTTTTCCCTGGTAATACTAGCTTTGTCTTCTTCACAATTAGTTACAAAATCAACTGTATATTTTGGTTTTTCCCATTTTGCGTAGATGGTAAGTCCATCTTCCGTCATGGTCTCATTCCAATTTACCGGTTCCTTAAAGCCAGGATCCAGATACCAGCCTGCAAATGTATAATCAGAATCTACATATGAAGGTCTTCCTGGATCTCGGGATGGTCTGCCTTTGGACAGTTTTGCCTCAAATTTGATGCTTACCGGATTCATTGGCTGACAATTCTCAAAGAAAAGATTATAGGAATTTCTACTGTAACGAAGCCATAAATTCTCTTTCCTAGATCCTTCCTTTTTCCATTCTTTAAAGGTAAATCCAGTAATCGGCATCTTATCTTCATCTGTCAAATATACTCCAACGTTTACAGCGAATTTTCTGTACTCTTTCCAATTGCCATTCAGATCTTCCACATAGTAGATAATATATTTGCCATTTCCTGCATCTTTTTCATACATGGTCAGGTTTTCAGCTGGCATATTCGCTAAAAGCGTATACTGTATATTTCCAGAAGGATTTGGTCCCCAGCCGTCATCTGCACAGGCGGTTTCCCATTTAGCAGATACGTCTACACCATAACGGGCGATGATCCTTAAACTTTCATCTTCCGCCCAAGTCCAACTCCATCCGTCCCTATACTGTCTCATAAACTTAATGGTATACGTACCTCTTGCATAATAAACATTCTTAACCGCCGTTCCATCGGCCGTTATCTTCACATCACCATCCGTTTTTCCTGCTACTGGTGTTGTCTGATATCCCTTCGGTACTGTATAACTTCCATTCGGGATAGAATTTCCCACTGTACCAGTTCCATTTATCACATGATTTACAGTGTAAACACCTTCATTTACAGTTTCGGTCCAGTAAATGATCTTGTAATCAGCTCTCTTTGCTGCTTCCCATTTCGCAGTAACTACCAGATCTTCTGCCGGCATGGTCATGGTCTCCGGAAGATTTTCCCAGCCTTTAAATTCATAGCCTACCTTTGTCGGATCCTTGTCTGGTTTTGTTACGGCTGCACCATAGCGTACCTGCTCAGGTGCAATATAAGAAGCATTTTCTCCTGTATTCCAGGTCAGAGTATAATAATTTCTTTCATATAAAATCTCTACTACCGTACTTCCATCTGCATTTACAGTTGCCTGACTGATAGCCTGTGGTGTAAATCCTGCATACTCTTTTGCTTTGGCTTCAGTTGTCAGTCCGGTTTCACCTGGCACTGTTTCTGTATCTGCAGGTGTATCTGGCTTTCTATCATCTACATTTAACAGATAATGCTTTACTGTGTAATTAACTTCTGCACCTTTGTAGGTAACGTTCACAGTCTGGTCTGTTGTGTATGCACCATTAAAGGATACACTTGTCTGATCTGGTGTGAATCCCTGGATTGTAGGAGATTCTGCTGTCAGGTTACAGGAAACACCTGATTCTACATGAGAAACCCACGGCTGTGCTGCCAGACTGCCATTGCTGTACACATAATTTACAGTAAGGCGTACCTGACCGGCTATTGGTGCATAAACAGCATAAACATCCATATCACCAGTTACTTCACTGAAAGCTTTATCCCAGCGTGTAAACCTATATCCATCACGATCCGGCACTGCTGGCGCCTGTGCTGCTTTTCCATCTTCCACGTACTGCGTACCGGAAATAAGCACATCGTTTCCTTCTGCATCTTTATAATAGAAATTTACTTTATGACAGGTGATCTCTTCTGTATCAGCTGCTATATACAGTGAGAAATGATCTGTCATGAATGCTGTTGCATCACCGTCTGCTGCTACAGATTTTATCATCTGTGCATCATATGTTTCTGTATCAGAAGCATTTTCACCCATGTAAAGGACTCTGGTGCCGGAATTTCCAATGGCGGTTCCTTCAAAAGTAACTTTTACACTTCCATCTGGCTGAACTGCTTCTCCATCTTCATTGTAAAGGGTGATATCTGCTGCAAAAAGATCCGTTACTCTGCGGTTTTCAGCTTTTAATATATCATCTGCAGCTGCTTTCATAAGCTCCAGCTGAGCTTCATCCTCTACTGCATTAGCCTCAATATAGCCATTTTCAGGAAGCACATCGCTTAAAGCTGTCAGCTTCACTGTCACGCCTTCTGCTCCTGCAACTTCTGCAGAAAGTACAATTTCAGAATCAAATACACGCAATGCATTCAGTGTACTCTTATAAACCTTCGCTGTACTGCAGTAACCAATACCTACCAGATCTCCGTCATCTGCTGTTTTTGCCGGTGCTTCTGGCTGTGGTGCTGGTAATGTTTCCGGGATAGCCGCTGTTGTTTCTGCCGGCTGTGCAGGCTCTGTTTCCGGTTCTGTACTTTCCGGGGTTCCTTCTGGTACAGTTGTCTCTCCCGGGCCTGCCGGAACTTCCGGTTCAGTTTCTGCCTCTGCTGTGGTTTCTTCTGCTGCAGAGCCTTCCGGTCTGCTTTCTTTTTCTGCCTCTGCTGTGGTTTTTTCTGCTGTAGTCTCTTCTGTCGTAGTCTCTTCTACAGTTGTTTCTGTCTCTGGTTCAGGTGCAGTCTCTGGTTCAGAAGCTTCTTCCTTTTTCAGTTCTTCCGCTTTTTCTTCTTTGACCGGCTCTGCAGCCTCTGCTGCTTCTTCCTTTTCCGGTTCTGTTGGCTCTGCCCCATCTGCTGCATTTTCTGCGTCTTCCTTCATGGCAACTAACGGTACACCATGTCTGGAAATAGAAGCTGTCACTTCACCTTCCTGCGCCGGTTCTTCTGCCGGAGCCTCTGCCTCTGGTTCAGAAGCTTCTGTCTCAGGTTCTGCTGCTTCCGTTTCAGCTGGCGCCTCAGTCTCAGGCTCTGTTATCTCCTCTGGAGCTTCTGTTGCTGCCTCAGTCTCTTCTTCCTTAGTCTCTTCCGGCTGCTCTTTGCTTTCTTCCACATCTTCCTTGGTTTCCGGAACTTCTGCGGTCTCTTCAGCAACTGTGGTCTCTTTTTCTGCATCCGTTGGATTTACAACATTTCCTGTTGTTTCTTCGTTTACTGCTTCTGAAGGCTTTTCTGCCGGAGCAGTTTCTGCAGGTTTGGAAATAATGTTTCTTTCTTCATCCCCAAACTTATCTTCATAACTCTTTATGGTAATACGTTTGGTGGTCTTTTCCTTTTCTTTTCCGTTTTCTGTTCTTGTTACAGTTGTAGAACAGCTGATGGTATCTTCCCCGTTATTTACGTAAAGGAAATAAACCTCTTCCTCTCCTGTTACCATGTACGTATCATCTGCATCAGCCGGAAGCTTTACAAATACCCGTAACTCTGCCTCCATGCTGTCTCCCTGGATGTCCGGATAGACTTCATATACCTTTCCGTCTCCAAAGAACAGTGCTTCAAACTTTTCCGTGGCACCGTCGGTAAAATCCAGGCTGTCCTGTGATACCACATTTTCGTCTTCGATGGCCTGACGGATGGCATCCACCAGGTCAGCGCCGCCAATGGTAAAGTCCACTTTGTTTCCTGATGCTGCAAAGCTGACATGCAGATCTGTTCCCACATTGGTGAAGATCATGGCAAATGCCAGCATAAATGCCAGGAAACGCTTCTGTAAACTAACCATTTTTCCCGTTCGTTTCTTGCGTCTGCTTCGTCCTCTCATACCCTGTTTCTCCTCTCTCTGAATTTTGTGCAGGCCCCATTTCCTGCCAAACTCCAGTACTTCCTGAATCCCGTTTCACAATCATTCAGTTTATACTTTCATTTATCTTTATCATAGCAGAGATAGCGTTATACCAGGCGTTATATGGATTTATATTTTCAAAAAATTTTCAATTTTTCAAATAATTTACAGACTCTATGAGTTTTTTTCTCAGTCGTTCTTGTGTTTTTTTATAACATATGCTATAATTCGCTTCAATGAGTTTTTTTCTCACATCTTCGCATTTTGGAGGTTTGTATGCTGAATCAGTTTGTTTTAAGAAATTACAGATTATTTAAAAATGAAACATTGCTGGACTTTTTTCCGGCTCCTATTAATGAACACAAAGCTTCTCTGCTGACAGCGCAGGGAGACGGCGAATCATTTCTTCCTGTTATCTCCCTTTACGGTCCAAACGGCTGCGGAAAATCTTCTATATTAGAGGCGCTCTGGAATGTATGTCGTCTGGCTGCAGGTGATTTTTCTCTTATCACCTCTTCCGTCCGTTCCTACTGCCGTCTGGATAATACATGCAGAGAGCTTCCTTTAAGTTTTGACCTGCTTTTTCGCAGAAATGGTTTTCTCTTCCGTTATCAGCTTGATGTAAAACAAGGCGCTGTCCTGGAAGAAAATATGTTTTACGGCAAACCCGGTTCTGATGATGCCGGCGTTCTTTTTGCCCGCAAAGCAAATGAACTCCATATTGGAAATGAAGCCGGGAAAATGGATTTTTCCACTCTCCCGGCCGGGGTCTCTCTTTTACGCTATCTTGACCCAAAATCTTCCTCTGAATGTGCAAAAGCTGCTGCATCCTGGTTCAGCCAGGTTCTGTTTTTCCGGGAACATGACTATAAAAAAGCCCCGGATCTGCCCTCTGAAGTAGAAGAACGTCAGGTCATCTGCCGTCTGCTCCAGGCTATGGATATTGATATTTTAGATTACTCCATTACAAAAGAACAGGGCTTCGATGATCCATCCCTGATCCTGACCCATGGGAAAGCAGATGGAAATACCTTTTTTGTTTCTTTCAATGAAGAATCCACAGGCATCAGAAAGCTGCTTACCCTGATCCCGTTAGTCGTAAAAAGCCTGCGTCTGGGAAGTCTTCTATTAGCCGATGACTTAGATAACGTGCTCCATCCTCATCTGCTACGCTTTATCCTGTCTCTGTACCAGGATCATGAGAAAAATCCTCATCATGCGCAGTTAGTATTTACCAGCCATAACACAGCGATCCTTAATCCGGCTGTTATGCGAAGAGACGAGATCTGTCTGTGCTGCCGCCCGGAAGGAACGGATGCTGTTCTCTATCCACTTTCTTCTTATAAAAAAGAAAATGGCCTCATCCCAAGAAATGATGAAGCCTATGGTAAACAATATCTGGAAGGACGCTATGGTGCCAACCCCAGGATCTGATGACTAAAATTGATCTTTTTTCCATTTTCCCATTGCTTTAAACTACGTTCCACACGTTCACACACGGCCAGGACATGTTCCTGGCCTGCTCCATTTAACAGGACCAGATACTGGACCGGGCTGTAGCAGGTAAACAGATCTCCCTTTCGCAGACTCTCTCCTATGGCATTTTTTAACATCTCAGATGTCGTCTGCACCATTTCGCCTTCCAGCAATGCTCCTTTTCCATCTACAAGAGTAATGCAGAATAATGTATATTCAAAGGAAAAACGTTCTGCCATGCGGCTCACCAGACGGTAACTGTCAATAAAGGAAGGGTATGTACTGTAATAAGGTCCCTGGGTTTCTTCCCTCTCTTTTAAGGTATTTTCAATGTCCTTTAGCATATCGGAAGTGTAACGGATCTGACCGCTCATCAGGCGGAAACGCTGCAGCATGGTTTCAGAAGGCGGAAGCCCCTGTTCTTCAAAATACTGGACGACCACCTGTTTATAAACTTCCATGGCTTCCTGATACCGTTTTAAAGCGATCAGGCAGTCCAGCTTCATCATCTGGCATTCCTCATAAGGATACAGCCTGCTGGCTGCTGTACTTAAGTTTAAAAGCCTGTCATATTCCCGGTCTGCCTTTAAAAGCCGGCTTGCCAGGCGCAGGCATTTAAAATACAGCTCCTGGTATTTTACACCGATCACATTGACCCATTTTTCTCCTGTCATCTGAGAAAGGAATTCCCCGTAATACAAACTGCAGGCGTGGCACAGCTCCTCTTTTTTTCCTGTTGCAAGAGCACTTTGAGCTGCTTTTTCAAAATTTCTGGCATCAATGGAAACCGTCACATTTCCCTCATCCCACCGGTAAATACCGCCATCTGTACAGATATACTCATGCTCTGGCAGCATTTCTTTTAATAATCTGCGCAGCCTGAAAACTGCTGCCCTTAAACTGCCGGATGGATTAGCATACTCTCCATTTCCGTAAAATGCATCTAACAGCTCTTCCCTGCCCACTCCCTTCTTTCCTGCATACAAAAGGATCAGAAAAAGCTGCAGGATCTTCCCTGTAAGAGCAGTCCCTATAGGAAAAAACTCCCCTTCATATTCCACTGATATGGTTCCCATCATCCGCACAGTCAGTATTCCCTTTTTGTCCATATCATTGCCCATATCATTTCCTGCCTTTCTGTGATAAGGCGCCCTTTCTAAACGGACATGACTGCTGACGCAGGCATCACCATTCATGAAAGCCGATTGCTCCGCACCTTTGGTGCTCCCGCAATCGTCGCCAGCATTCGCAATCCGCGCTATCGCGCTCCTTGCTCATACCGGCTTGCCCGTCCGATACCCGTGAATTCGCTCATGCAAGCATGGCTCATTCGCGGCTGCCGTCCGGGACTTTCATAGTAATTAATAGCTGCGCAGCTGGTCTTCTTCCTCTTTAGCTGTCTTATCGATGGAACGGATCTCCGCCTCATATCCGTAGGTGTCATTTACTTTAATATACACCTTATCTCCTGTTTTGCGGCCCTTGATCGCCTTTCCTAAAGGAGAATCAATACTTATAAGTCCTTTCATGGAGTTTCCCCGGACTGTGGTCACTAATTTATAGCTTTCTGTTTCATCATCTTCCGGAATATATAATTCCACCCGGTCGCCCAGACCTACTTCATCTGATTTTGACTCATCTGAAACAATACGGGCTGTTTTTATCATTTTTTCCAGATAACGGATACGGCTCTCGTTACGGTTCTTGTCCTGCTTTGCTGCCTTATATTCAAAATTCTCGCTTAAATCCCCCTGGGCTCTTGCCTCCTTTACTGCCTCCAATGCTTCTTTGCGCACCACCAGCTTACGGTATTCTATTTCTTCCTGCATTTTTTTAATATCGTCTTTTGTCAGATTATCATACATAGCTTTTCTCCTTATCTGCTTCCGTCGGAGTCTTTCATAATTTCTTTATTTTCCCTTCAGGAATTTTATTTTTTCTTTATCGTCTGCTCAAACTTTGTCCACAATTTACCTGTATATTATTACTTGTAAGGTTGATGAGACCTTTTACCATACAGGAAGACACTTTTTCATACCTAAGCCGGCAGATTCCCCCCTTTTCTGCCGGCTCCCTCCATTTTATAGGGCAATAAATTTTTCTCATGGTCTTATTCATGCCCTTATTCATGCTCTCTCATGCGGCAGAACAGTTCTGATACCACCCCTTCATATTCTGCAAGGTGCTGTGCCTTGCGTATCTTCTTCATAAGCTTTTCTTCTTCCGGACAGGAATGGATCAGAAATCCCCACAGTTCTTTCATTTTAAACAATACCGGTCTGTCTCCGCTCATAACATGGGTATATCCGTCACAGAGCAGACGGTGGAATTTCTCCAGCCGGTCTGCCTTCCTGTCGGCAGACATTTTTCCAGATACTTTCTGGGATGTTCCGTCAGCGATCTCTTCCATTAAAAATGGGTTCATCATGATCCCCCGTCCCATCATTATCTTATCCAGATCCGGATACTCTTTTACAAGACGGTCATAGTCTTTCCTTCGGAAAATATCCCCATTATAGCACACAGAATGTCTGCTTTTTTCAAATCCCTCTTTAAAAGCATTCATCCGCACATTGTATTTATAAAAATCTTTTAATACTCTGGGATGTATGATAAGTTCTGTTAATGGGCACTGGTTGTACAGACCTAGAAGAGTCTGAAACTCTTCTTCACTTTCCACCCCCACGCGGGTCTTGATGGAAAAATGAAGATTTTCCCGTTCCATTCCCTCACTGACCTCTCCCAAGAACCTGGCAAGCTTTTCAGTATCTTTTAAAAATCCGGCGCCTTTTCCCTTGGCTGCCACAGTACCTGAAGGACATCCCAGGTTCAGATTAACCTCTGTATAACCATATTCCTTTAATTTTACCGCTGTATCTAAAAAATCCTCCGGATCTGATGTAAGGATCTGGGGAATGACCTCCATTCCCTGATTATGCTCCGGAAGGATGTCATTTAATTCTTTGCTGCTGAAACCGCTTTTATGCTTCGGTGCCAGAAATGGTGTAAAATACCTGTCCATAGGCTTAAAACAGCTGTTGTATGCCTGTCTGTATATGTATCCTGTGATCCCTTCCATGGGAGCCAGATAAAATTTCATATGTCCTTTATCCTCTCATTTACCCTGATGTACTATGTTCGTGTCTATTATCCGTGTTTTTGCCAGAAAATACAATACCTTATCTGCTGCACTTCGGCAACAGACAAGGTATTAAAAAGGGGAGGATAAGTATTAATATTTTCTCTTTGGTGATAATCCTATTATAACCATTCCTTCCCCGTTTATTCTCTTTTCTTCAAAAATCCAGTCTGCTTTCGCAGAATTGTTCCATCATTCATTATTTACAGTACAAAAATAAGTACAGTTGTGATCATGATCATACTGATAATAATAGAAATAGAATTTACTGCACTTGCAAGACCAATATCCCCTTTCAGGTCACCGGTAAACGCAGGTGCTGCTGCTGCAATAGGGCTGAACACCAGTACCGCCAGTGTCTGACGATATTCCAATGGAAGGGGAAGAACAAAATAAAACATCAATGATGCCACCACTGCCACACCATAACGTATGGAAAGGATCTTTCCGATCTTTCCGATCTGCTTTTTATCGCCTGAAAGCTTAAAACCAACTCCAAGCATTAACATTGCCATAAACGCATTGGCATTTCCGATCAGCTGTGCAATACTGACAGCAGGTGCTGGAAGAGAAACATGGATCAGGGAAAGGATGAGCATACCGATATATGCATCAAATGGCGCAGATTTTATCAGTGTTTTCAAAATAGGGCCCACAGAAAACCTGCTGTTTTTATCTTTTGCCATAGAAGCTACACTGTAAGCACCTCCCAGACAGATAAACGCATTTCCCGTATCAAATAAACTGGTGATGACTACACCTGTAGGACCAAAAAAACCGGCGGTAAATGGCATGGTGAAATTTCCAATATTATAACCGGACATATTCAGGATATGAAATGCCTTTTCATCCCTGTCTTTCCCTCCAAGGATCCATCCAAGGCTCATGTAGAGCACGCCGCCTGCAAATCCTACAAGACACAGCAAAAGCATGGCAGGCTGTATCTCAGCCTGTGAAAAATTTGCAATGATGGATGCAGGAAGTGTGATCTTAAGCACGATCTTTGACAATACATAAAAATCTTCTTCTTTAAAAAAGCCAGCTTTCCGCAATCCATATCCTAAAATAATAACTGCAATAAAAGAAGCTGCTTTCATCAGGATCGCTTCCATTTTTCTGTCCTCCGTAATAACCCGCCTGTATTAAACAGGCTGTATTTATGATCTTTTGACCCCTCTGATACCGAATTGCTACGTGCTTTACACTCCCGCAATTCTAAAAACATTCGTAATCCGCTCATTTTTCTTCAAAAAATGG
>OIWK01003006.1_pt1 | contig 12397 bp, 13 predicted proteins | sample 1587401 | NCBI WGS metagenome assembly OIWK01 (sample SAMEA3888911, study PRJEB22519) | human gut metagenome | biome: human gut; feature: human-associated habitat; material: faeces | place: Denmark | collected 2009
AGCGTGAAATTCTCAGCATCCGGTCCTGCCGTCTGCCTGGCCCCAGGGCTTTGGGCATATATGGCAGCTTTTTCCCTTTCTGTATACCCAAAAGCCTTAGCCACACTTCCAGAGCTTTGGGCATATACGGCAGTTTTTTCCAGATATACCCAAAATTCCGGGGAAAGCCGCCGGATTTTCCTTAAAGATCCAGATTTTTGGGCAGCAGCGCATAAACCTTCCCTTCTATGCCCAAAATCTCCCGATTTTTTGGGTATTGGATAAAAAAACACTGTTTTATACCCAAAAATTCCATTTGTACCCCATATAGGTATATGCAGAATAAACTTTCATCCCTGGCAGCCTGTCTGCCCCTTAGTCCATCGCCTGGAGCTGGCAGGCAGCTGCCGCAGTCCTCATTGGAGACGGCATGGAGCTGCACACAGCATCCGGTATGTATCCCAATTAAGGAAGGCTTTTCCATGCTGCAAATAAAAAAAACCCTTGATCTTCAAGGGCTTCAGCGGAGACGGTGGGATTCGAACCCACGTGCCGGTTAAGACAACTCGATTTCGAGTCGAGCTCGTTATGACCACTTCGATACGTCTCCAGTGCATTTATTCTAGCATAATTAATAGCGGCTTACCAAAATGAATTGAAATGAAGGGGCAGCTTTGGTATATTTTGCCTATGATGCAGTGGTTGATTTCAAAATTTAAAAAAGAATCCTATACTGAAAATGAGATGCGAAGTTTCGTTGGTCGCATTAGCGGCGTAGTCGCGATTTTTTTTAATCTCTTTTTATTTGCGATAAAGTTTGGGATTGGCTGGATTGTTCATTCAATTTCGATTCAAGCCGATGGAATGAATAACCTAAGTGATGCCGCCAGCAATGTGTTATCGATTGTTTCTTTTCATATTGCTTCAAAGCCAGCGGATAAAGAACACCCGTATGGACACCAGCGTTCGGAAATCTTGGCTTCTTTTTTAATGGCTATGTTGATAGCGTTATTGGGTGTGGAAATGTTTAAGGAGAGTATTAATAACATCCTTCATCCCCAAGCGATTGATTTTCGTTGGGTAACGATTGGTATCTTGTTGGTATCGATTTTAGTAAAACTCTATATGTATTCTTACAATAATGCCTTGGCAAAAACGTATTCTTCCTCTTTATTAAAAGCCGTAGCAGTTGATGCGATGAGCGATGTGATTGGAACTAGTGGAGTTCTAGTTTCCAGTATCTTATCCCCACTCTTGCATTTTAACTTAGATGGATATATGGGTTTGGTTCTTTCTTTTGTGATTTTAAAGAATGCTTATGAATTATTAAAAGATACATCTTCTTCTTTGATTGGACGTGCACCGGATCCAGAAATGGTCAAAGATCTAGAGAAGATGGTTTTAAATCATGACTTGATTTTAGGGGTACATGATACGATGATTCACGATTATGGTCCGGGACGGATTTTTGCCAGTATTCATGTGGAAGTAGATGCCCATGATGACATCTTAAAGACCCATGATGTGATTGATAATATTGAACATGAAATCAAAGCAAAAGAGGGCATTGATTTAGTAATTCATATGGATCCAATTTTACTACAGGATCCAGTAACGGATGCCTTTAAGGCAAAGGTTAATAAAGCGATTCGGGAAATTGATCGTGGTTGGACTTTCCATGACTTCCGCGTCGTGAATGGACCGAGTCATTGTAACTTGGTTTTTGATTTGGTGGTTCCATTTGATGAAAAATACTCTTTAGATCAAATCAAAGATGCCATCAAAGCGCATATGGATACTAAACAAAAGGTCTATCTTTCAATTACGATTGACCATCCAATTGTTTAAAATAATGATTTTAAATATGTGATAAATTCCTGAAGTAATACTGATTTCCCACTACGCCGGATTTCAGTAATAACCTTTATATCGGGTGTACCATATAATTCAATCAACTCATCTAAATATTTTTTTCTAACAATAAGTTGCATAACATCCTCTCCTATTCCCGCTTTTTAAAAATTATTAACTTTTCGGTAATAGAATGAAGTTGTTTAAGAGTTACATCCATTGCCTTAAACTTTTTGTTAATGTCAGTGATAGTGCTATTACCAATCGCATATCTTGTACGAATGTCGTTATAAGAGAAGCCGTCTCCTAACATTTCAAGAACACCAATAATTGTAGTGCTTTTCTGCATACAAAAAGACCTCCTTTCACTACAGTCAAACTATAGCGTTAAGGAGGTCCTATTATACCGATTATCCGTCATGTTGCCCCGATTCAAACGTCATTCGAAACCGGTATGACCGCTAGAGGCGCACCGAATTAGCCGCCAATTGCATCTTTGTCTTGACAATACGTAAAATAGTAAATCAAACGTTCTTTTGTGTTCATCTCATTTAATGGTTTATTAAAGTTTACTTTGGGCATTTCAATGAAGATGATGCGACAAGGATCTTTTTCGCTACATAAAGGATATCCATCTTCTAAGCGATACTGAAAGTGGTTCTCAAAGGAAGAACGCGGATTGATTGTAAAGTTACAGAAGAAAAGTACGACCGTTGGTTTGATGTGCTTGTACAGTTTTCCTCTCATATCTTGTTCGGCGTGTACACGGGCTAGATAGTATTGGGCACGGAAAGGAATGGAGTCAGTGGTAGAAGCTGCCTGCATTTCCAGATTGACTTGGGTGTCATCATCAAATTCCACAAGTAGATTTAGACGGGCGTTTTTCATTTCTTCACTGGTAGTAATTAATTCTGGGTTCTTTACTTGCACTTTATGAATTTTTTGATTCAAAAAGACTTCAAGAATTCCTTTTAAAGCTTGATTGGCTTCTTTGGTGTCTTGCCCAAAGACAAATTTAAAAGCCAAATCATTTAACAAATTGGGTTTTGACATATTTGTCCTCTTTCTAGGAAATAGTTTCCATTCTTTAATACGACAAAACGGGAAAAAGGATCAAAATTTTCAACTTTTATTCTTATTGTTTTTTATTTGTGTACATATGTTTAAAAAATATGAGCAATTTTGGGAGAACTATGGTATTATACTTTGGTCGGAGGAGTAGATATGCAAAAATATGTCGAAATACAGCGAGATGGATTAACCTTGCGAGGGATGTTGCATGTTCCAGAAGATCGTGAAAAACCAGTTCCTATGGTCATCATTCTTCATGGCTTTTGTGATGATCGCAATGAGATCAATTTCGTACATAATGAACTTTCCCAACGCTTATGTAAGGAAGGCATTGCCAGTGTTCGTTTTGATATGAATGGTAGTGGAGAGAGCGATGGAAAGTTTGAAGATATGACCATTTCCAGTGAAATTGCAGATGCCAAAGCGATGTTAGAGTATGTACGATCGCTTGACTTTGTGGATAAAAAGAAGATTGCCTTACATGGATGCAGCTTAGGTGGCTGTGTAGCTTCGATGGTAGCTGGACAATGTAAGGATCAGATTCAGGCCTTATCGATGTGGTGCCCAGCACCAGATCTAGTATATAACTTACAAGACCATTTAACTTTGTGTGGCCAAGATGTTTCCAACATCGAAAAAGATGGTTGTGCAGATGTGGAAGGATTGAAGTTGAGTTTGAAGTTTTATCAAGATGCGTGTACCTTGGATCCTTTCAAGGAAGCCGCAAAGTTTGATAAAAAGGTCTTAACGATTCATGGAGACCAAGATATTACGGCTTCTTGTACTTGTAGTTATAAATATAAGGAGATTTTTAAAGAACGGGCTCAATGTATTATTGTCAAAGGGGCTGAGCATCGTTTTAAATCCTTTGATTATCGAAAAGCGCGCATGGATGGTGCCGTTAACTTTTTGAAAGAGGAATTATTGTAGGAGATGAGATTATGAATAAAGAGAGAAAACAGCCTTCCACAGCCTTTGCGGTTGTGACATTTTTAGCCATTATTCTTGTATTGATCGTTATGATCAATATGGGCGTAAATACTACCTTATCCGTATTTGCGGGCGTTATTGTAGCGGTTATCGCAACGAAGTTATTGAATATTCCATGGCAAGAAGTGGAACAGAATATTATTAAAACAGCAGCGGATTGTATGCCAACTTTCTTGATCGTTATTATGGTTGGTATGTTAGTAGGTATCTGGATGGCAGGTGGAACCGTTCCATCTTTGATGTATTATGGAATGCGTGTCATTTCACCAAAGATCTTAGTACCTTTAGCTTTTGTTCTTTGTGCTTTGACTTCGGAATTTACCGGAACTTCTTTTGGTTCTATTGCGACTATGGGTCTAGCTATGGTAGGAATTGCGTCTACGACTAGTATTCCTGTACCACTCGTTGTCGGTGCCGTTGTATCTGGTGCTTGGTTAGGGGATAAGATGTCACCTTTATCGGATACGACTAACTTAGCTAGTGGCGTTTCAAAAGTTCCTTTATATGACCATATTCACTCTATGCAGTTTACAACGATTCCAGCTGGGGTTGTGGCTTTGATTCTATTTACAATTGCTGGTTTACATTATAGTGGTGGTTCGATGGATCTTGCCCAACAAAAGTTGATTATGGATACTTTAAGTCATCATTTTAATATCAATATCTTATTGATTTTACCAGCTATCTTGGTTGTCTTGATTTCGGTATTCAAGATTCCTTCTTTATTAGGTATGGGATTAGCGGTCGTAATTTCCGCTGTCTTTGCGATGGTTTTCCAAGGTGTAAACTTTGTAGATTTGATGAACTATGCCTTCAATGGTTTCAGCATTAAAACTGGGGTCGCAATTGTTGATCCAATGTTGAACCGTGGTGGGGTTCTATCGATGTCTGAATTACTTGTAACCTTTATGGTTGCCAGTGTTATGGGTGCCGTTATTACTTCTACGGGAATTCTTGATGTCTTGGCAAAGAATGTTTTGTTGAAGTTTATCAAGAACCGTACAATCTTGATTATCGTTACGTTGATTTACTGTTATATTGTCAACTTCTTAACAGCTGGTGGACAAACGGTTTCCATTATTGTTACTGAACAAACTTTTGAATCAACCTTTGAGGATATGAATATTAACCGAAAAGTCTTGTCTCGAACCTTGGAAGATGCAGGTACTTTATCAGCACCAATTGTTCCATGGGGAGTTGCTACGATTTATGTTATGGGTGTATTAGGTTGTTCGACGGCTTATATTCCTTATGCATGGTTTATCTTTATTGTTCCTATTTTCTCTATTATCTGTGCCATCACAGGCTTTGGAATTTGGGATAAAGAAGGAAATCCAGTTCGTAAGTAATACATATCATTCAATCATCTTAAGCCAAACTTTCTGATTATTCAGAGATTTTGGCTTTTTTCTTTTATGCGAGTCAATCTTTGGTATCAGGTAGTGTTATACTTAAAGGAGTGGCAGTCTAGAAACGTAATCATTAAGGTAGTCACTATGGGAAAAACAATCGAAGAATATAAAAAAGAACTAGAGAGTCAGATTACCTCGTTTAAAAACATTCACTATGCGCTGAATTCAGGTTCTTGGCATTTGGAGTAAGATCGTCATTATCATTTAACGTTGGTGCAATGGTCAGATACCTTGCGGCAAATGTTGGGCTTTGTCTCAGAAGCAGATTTTCTGAATACTTTTGAGGCTTGGTCGAGTCGTTTACATCCCGAAGATAAAGCTTCTTCGATTCATGAATATGTCTTAACGGTTTCGGATCGGTCAGGTAAGAGAGTCTTTGATGTAGAATACCGTCTACAAGCTAAAAATGGGGAATACCATTGGTTTCATGCCGCAGGTGGTTTGTCCCGAAGAATGGATGGCTCACCGAAGTCCTTTGATGGTGTCTTTATTAATACCGATGAGAAACATGCCAAAGACCAACAACTGCACCAATTGTTGCGTACGGCCCAAGTTGCTAGGAAAAAAGCTGAATTAAATAGTGAAATCATTTCGGCTGTCAGTCGTTTGTATGATTCCATTTACCAGATTGATTTAACCAAGAATTCGTATCAAGAGATTTCCAGTGGTAGCGGGGAACACCATTTAACGGGTCATAAAGGAAGTGCCCAATAAAAGCTTTGGGAAATCTGTGAGACTCTGGTGCAAAAAGAAGACCAGCCAACAATGCGAAAATTCTTTGGTTTAAATACGGTAGCTAGTCGAATGCAGAATACCTATACCATTGAAACCGAATATTGTGGTATGGATGGAAAATGGTGGGGAAGCAATCCTGTAATAAAAGCCCAAGATGATGTGGATCTACTGGCAATCGATCGTAGTGGAAGAAAAGCTATTTTTGTCGAGTGTAAGTTTACCAGTCATCCAATGCCTTATGATGAATACGAAGATTTACTGACCGCTACAAAAGTTTTTCCAAATATGGAAGAAAAACATTTATGGTTTTTTAGTAAATCAGGGTATACAAAATTCGTTATTGAACAAGCTAGCAAAGATCATGCAACGCTATTAACAATCGATGATTTATTCGATTAAAATGCCTGTAAATCTTTCCCATTAAAAACCAAGAAAGGCCTATATATAGGCTCTTCTTGGTTTTTTGATCTTACTTTAGAATATATTGTATATTTCCTTTTCCTTGTTTCACATCAATTTGAGCTAGAGCTCCATTAATGACATAGAAATGCGGGTAAGTATGTCCAATGTCTGTTTCAAAGATTAGTGGAATATTTGGACAAGCTCTTTGAAAAGCTTCTTGGTAGTTAATCACTTCGGATACATTTTCAAAAAGAACGCGACCCACTAAGATGGCTTTGGTGGTTTGAAAGTAGCCTAAGACTTTCATCTTTAATAAAGCTCGATAGACATCACAAGAATTCATGGAGAAGATGTCAAAGAACCAAACGATGCCATCGTTTTCATAGCGTTGGATAAATTCTTGCGTAAAGTCAAAAGGGGTTCCGGCTAAGTCATTAATGCTTTCTAAACAACCACCTAATAGTCTTGCCTTTACAGAAACTTCACCTTGGTAGTAAGTGGACGTATTTAAAATCGGTGCTCCTTCGTTATAGAAGTCTACGTGTTGGTGTTTGGTGGAGGAAACAAGCGGTTGATTGTTTCCTTTCAAAAAATCAAAATAGCTTTGACTATAGGCATTGATGCCATAGGCATCAAAGGATCCGGCATTAAAGCCATAAATGGTCGCTATGTCACAATGACAAGTAACTGGGAATAATAAATTGGTGGGATCGCTGGCTCCCAGGAACCATTTAGGATGAGCTTTGATGGAATCAAAGTCAATATAAGGCATCGTTTCTACTTGAAAGTCTCCACCCGCAGCACACCAGATTGCAGAAATAGAAGTATCTTCTAATAATGTGTTGAATTCCTTTACCCGAATCTTTGCATCTGCGCTTGGTTCCGTATTGGAACGAACATCAGATGTTTCTTTCGTTTGAAAGCCTTGAGTATGGATATACTGGATGGATTCATTAAAAGAATCTAATTTATGACCGACACCACTAGATAAAGCGGTTATACCTATGGTGTCTTTGTTTTTCAAAAAAGTGGGATAATACATAAACAACCTCCTGCCTCTAGTATATTACAAACTTTTGTTCTATACTTCTTCCATGAGTGAAATTCAATTGATTGGAACCAGTAATTGTCGGGATTTTTCTGGCATCGTTAACCGAAAAGGACAGAAGATAACTTCCCATGCCTATATTCGTTGTGATACCCTGCATCATTTAACTTTCTTAGATCAAAAAGCCTTAAAGGAACAATGGCATCTAAAGACCGTCATTGACTTACGTACCCATGCCGAAATACTAAAAAGTCCCGATCGCATGATTCCTCATGTCCACTATGAACATATTTCCATTATGGAAAAAAGTACCTTAGGGATTTCCCATGAGAAATCTTTTCTTTCTTTACTAGAGAACATTCCCAATATGTGTGACATGTATAAGCGTATGGTAACCGAACCTTATTCGCTCCAGCAATTCCAGAAAGTTTTTTCTATCATTTGCCAACAGGAAGGGACGATTCTCTGGCATTGTACGGAGGGAAAGGATCGTTGTGGTTTGGTTTCGGCTTTCTTTCTAGCACTCTTAGATGTAGATAAAGAAGAAATCATGAAAGATTATTTATTAACCAACCAACATACCAGCCGCAATGAATTAAAGCTGTTAGCCCCTTTAAAGCTGGTAGAGCCAGAAAAAAGAGAAGAGATCTTATCTTTATTTCAAGCTAAACCCGAATACTTAGAAGCCGCTTGGACTGCGATTGAGGAAAATTTTGGCAGTGTGGATGCCTTTTTAGAAACACAATTAGGGATTACCCCAGAAATAAAAACAGAACTTCAAGCCAAAGTTTTCGCATAAAAAATACCAGCCGAAGCTGGTATAGATTAGATAAGACTTCTAAACAAGTCTTCAATTTCTTCTACAGTAACAGGTTTTGGGTTACCTGGCGTACAGGCATCTTTAATGGCATCGCGAGCAAGACTTGGAATGTCTTCTGGCTTAACGATGTCTTTTAAGTTATCTGGAATACCGACATCTTTCCCTAATTGAGCGACCGCATCAATCGCAGCTTGGCGGTATTCTTTCGGACTCATAGAATCTACATCTTTTACGCCTAATACACGGGCAATTTCACGGTATTTTTCGCCACTGGCATCGGCATTAAAGGCCATAACTGGTGGTAATAGAATGGCACAGGCTTTACCATGTGGGGTATTGTAGTAAGCCGAAAGCGTATGGGCCATGGAATGGTCAATACCTAAACCTACATTGGAGAATCCCATACCCGCAATGTATTGGCCTAGAGCCATACCTTCTCGACCTTCTTTTTCATTTTTTACGGCTCCTCTTAAAGAGCGTCCAATCACTTCAATGGCTTTTAAATGGAACATGTCAGAAAGTTCCCAAGCACCAGCTGTAATATAGCCTTCAATCGCATGCGTTAAGGCATCCATTCCGGTAGCTGCGGTTAAGCCAGCTGGCATGGAAGCCATCATGTCTGGATCGACAAAGGCAATGATCGGAATATCATGGGGATCCACACAAACGAATTTACGTTTCTTTTCTGGATCGGTAATGACGTAGTTAATTGTTACTTCCGCAGCTGTACCAGCTGTAGTAGGAATGGCTAAGATTGGTACACAGCCATTTGGCGAAACGATCGCACCTTCTAGAGAACGAATATCCGAAAATTCGGGATTCTTTGCGACAATTCCAATGGCTTTGGCGGTATCCATACTGGATCCACCACCAATGGCTACAATACAGTCTGCTCCACTGTTTTTAAAAGCTTCTAGACCTTTCTTTACATTATCAATGGTTGGATTGGGTTGGATTTCGCTAAAGACTTCATAAGGTATTTTCGCTTCATCCAAAAGATCTGTGACTTTTTTTGTAACCCCAAATTTAATTAAATCTGGATCACTTGTCACCAAAGCTTTTTGAAAATGATGATCTTTGATTTCTTCACTTACAGCCTGGATAGCTCCATAGCCATGGTAGGAAACACCATTCAATACAAAACGATTTGCCATACGAATTTCCTCCTTGTATGTTTCTTTCCTCTATTATCGCTTAATCCTAAGTGTTTAAACAAGCAGAAAATGTATACGATTACAATAAAATAAAAAAGGTTATCTCTATAGACAACCTTGGCGGTAGTTGCGGATAAGAAAAGTCCGTATCATTATGCGAGGAGTCATAATCCTTTTCTTATTTGCACTCTTATTATCTATAGATTTAGATAAATGAAAATAAAGAATGAATCATTTCTTTTAAACAAAAGCCAAAACTTATTAAATAAAAGAGAAACCCTGCTTAATTTCTTTTGAAGAAAAGAAAAACAAAAAAAGAAGGATAGATTTTTATATAAATTTCTGTAAATCTTTGGTATAAAAATAAATTTAAAGGTATTTTCTTTTAAAACCAATTTTTTCTTTTTTACTTCCTAGAATATACAAAGAATCACTGTCTTTTTGTACGCTTATTATCCATAATAAAAGTACAAAAAGGAGGGAGCAAGATGATCGTTTATCATTTAGATTCCAGCGAATGGGTAAGTAAACTTATGGAAGACCATGCATCGGTACAAAGTCGTACCTTAGTTTTGAATCAAGGAATTGCCGGTATAGTATATTGCTTCCTTGATGTCAAAAAGAATATTTGTTACATGGATGAATTCTTTACCAGTACCTATAAAGAAAAGGAAGTCAATCAAATCTCAAAAGAAGAAATCCATGCCCAAATCTACTACAAGATGCAATTAGAACAAGTGCAGAGGAATAGAGCATAAACCAGGAATAAGAAACATTGATGGGAATCATGAATGTTTCTTTTTTTTTAGTTTTTTTGTAAAGGAAACTTGTGTACTTTGTAAAAATGTAAACTAATATGGCAAATGTTATAGCTTTGTGATAGAATAGATAACCACAATTAGGTCTTGAAGAACTATAGCTGGTCTTCCGCATAGTGCGTTAATACTGTTTATCCTTTATAATATTTATAGTTTAGCTACAGATATGAGTAAGGAGAAAGTGCATTAAATGGGTTAATTAAGTAAATAATTGTATATTAAAGGGAAAGGGATACTATGCAGTTAAATAAAAGTGAATTAGGGAAGGATTCTTCCTATCGTAAGCGGTTGTTGCTGATTGTTTTGGCAGACATAGTCTGTATTGCGTTTTCATATCTTTTTGCACTATGGGTGCGGTTTGACTTCGTTCTTTCAAATATTGAAGCCAAATATCTTATTAACTTAACTTGGTTTATTCCGGTTATTGTTCTTATTTCAATATTTGTGTATTACTTCATGCGCTTGTACCATAGTATATGGATTTTTGCGAGTGTAAATGAATTAATATCTATTATTGAAGCTTATCTTATCTTACTTGTTGCTGTGGTTTTATGTTCTTTTATTCCCCGGTTTAATTTACCGCGAAGTGTCTTTTTAATGGGGTATTTCTTTAGCGGTGTTTCTTGTGTAGCAATTCGTTTTATGTATCGTTTCTTACGGTATATTAATTTGGATAACTCGAAAGAAACATGTGGAGAAAGAGTTCTTTTAGTTGGAGCTGGTTCTTCGGCTAGAGAGGTCATCAAAGCAAGTCGTAGTAATCCAAATCATGATTTCGAGGTTGAAGTCTTAGTGGATGACAATCCAGATAAATACAAACGGTATTTGGAGGGTATTCAAATTGAAGGAAATCGTCATACTATTCCTGAATTAGTTAAAAAACATCATATTAATAAAATTATATTAGCCATGCCTAGTGCAAGTGTACAGGATAAAAAGGCTATCATTAATATTTGTAAAGAAACCAATTGTAAGGTACAAACGGTACCGAGCATGGCACAGATTGTCAATGAAGATGTCAAGGTTTCTAAGATTCGTGATGTTGAAATTGAAGAGCTTTTAGGGCGTGAAGAAACGCATATTAATCTAGAAGAAATTTATAAATCATTAGAGAATCGTGTTGTTATGGTTACTGGTGGAGGAGGTTCCATTGGTAGTGAACTTTGTCGTCAGATTGCCAGAGCTAAGCCTAAACAATTAATTATCTTTGATATTTATGAAAATAATGCGTATTCGATCCAACAAGAGTTAAAACGTAAAGTTCCAGATTTAAATCTAGTTACTTTAATTGGTTCAGTACGAAATACTAAACGTGTAGATTCTGTATTAGACAAATATCGTCCAGAGATTATTTTCCATGCGGCTGCGCATAAACATGTGCCATTAATGGAGGACAGTCCAAATGAATCGATTAAGAATAATGTGATGGGAACCTATAAAGTTGCACAAGCTGCAGCAAGATATGGTGTCAAACGTTTCTTGTTGATTTCTACGGATAAAGCCGTAAATCCAACAAATATTATGGGCGCCAGCAAGCGTTTGTGTGAAATGGTTATTCAAATGATGTCTCGGAAACATCCGGAAACGATTTATATGGCGGTTCGTTTTGGAAATGTATTAGGTTCAAATGGTTCTGTGATTCCTTTGTTTAAAAAACAAATTGCCGAAGGTGGACCTGTTACAGTAACTGATCCAAACATCATTCGTTATTTTATGACCATACCAGAAGCTGTATCCCTTGTTCTAGAAGCAAGCCTTTATGCCAAAGGTGGCGAAATCTTTGTCTTAGACATGGGAGAACCTGTAAAAATTGATGATATGGCAAGAAACTTAATCAAATTATCTGGTTTAACCCCAGATGTAGACATTAAGGTAGAATATACTGGACTAAGACCAGGAGAAAAGCTCTATGAAGAATTATTAATGGATGAAGAAGGAATGACAAAAACCGAAAACAAGCTAATCTTTATTGGCCATCCAATTAAAATGGATGATCAACAATTTGAAAAAGATCTAGCTTACATTGATGAAGCAAGTTATCAAGAAGTCAATGACATAAAAGAAATGGGGGTGCGGACAAATTCTTGGACCGACGATGACAGGGAGGAAGAAAAATG
>OIWK01003022.1_pt1 | contig 12362 bp, 11 predicted proteins | sample 1587401 | NCBI WGS metagenome assembly OIWK01 (sample SAMEA3888911, study PRJEB22519) | human gut metagenome | biome: human gut; feature: human-associated habitat; material: faeces | place: Denmark | collected 2009
TCCAGCTGACCGGTATCCCGGCTGCCCGCCGCGGCGTGCCGCAGATCGAGGTCACGTTCGACATCGACGCCAACGGCATCGTGAACGTCTCCGCCAAGGACCTGGGCACCGGCAAGGAGCAGCACATCACCATCACCTCTTCCACCAACATGTCCCAGGAGGACATCGACAAGGCCGTGAAGGAAGCCGAGCAGTTCGCTGCTGAGGATGCCAAGCGGAAGGAAGAGATCGACACCCGCAACCAGGCCGACCAGATGGTCTACCAGAGCGAGAAGGCCATCGAGGAGATGAAGGATAAGCTGGACGCCAGCGAGGTCAGCGAGCTGGAGGCTGAGGTCAATAAGGTCAAGGAGGCCCTGAAGGGCACCGACACCGAGGCCATCAAGAACGCCACCGAGAGCCTGACCCAGGCTTTCTATAAGGTCAGCGAGAAGATGTATCAGCAGACCGGCGCACAGGGCGGTCAGCCCGGCCCTGACATGGGCGGCGCCAACTTCGGCGGTCAGCAGCCCGGCGGCCAGTCCGCCGGCAACGGCGGCAACGACGACGTGGTGGACGCAGATTACACCGTCGTGGACGACCAGTAATACGGAACAGAGCCGTATTTTCAGATAGCATCTGAACCCACAGCAAGCAGATGACATCCAACGCGGCAGGCGGGGGACAGGATTACCTGTCCCCCTGCTTGTCTGAACGGAGACGGGCGGCGGGACCGCCCATCCGGTTTCGTGAGGTGAGAACGCAATGGCAAACGAAAAGAAACGAGATTACTACGAGGTCCTGGGCGTGCAGAAGAACGCCACGGCCGACGAGTTGAAAAAAGCATACCGAAAGCTGGCCAAGCAGAACCACCCCGACCTGAACCCGGGGGACAAAGAGGCGGAGGCCCGCTTTAAAGAGATCAACGAAGCCTATGAGGTGCTGTCCGACAAGGACAAGCGGGCCAAGTACGACCAGTTTGGCTTTGCGGGCGTCGACCCCAACTTCGGCGCCGGCGGGGCTGGCGGCGCCGGTGGCTTCGGCGGCTTTGACATGGGCGACATCGGCGATCTCTTCGGCTCCTTCTTCGGCGGGGGCTTTGGGGGCGGCGGCTTCGGCGGAGGCGGCCAGACCCGCACCGGCCCGGCCAAGGGCGGCACCGTCCGCACCAGCCTGACGCTGACCCTGGAAGAGGCGGCCTTCGGCTGCGAGAAGGACGTGACCATCCAGCACGTGGAAAACTGCGAGACCTGCAAGGGCACCGGCTGCGAGCCGGGGACCACCGCAGAGGTATGTCCTGAGTGTCACGGCTCCGGCCAAGTGCGGATGCAGCGGCAGACCATGTTCGGCACGATGGCGACCTCCACCGTCTGCCCCAACTGTCGGGGCGAGGGCAAGATCATCCATCAGAAGTGCAAGGCCTGCGGCGGCACCGGCGGCGTGCGCCGGAGAAAAAAGGTCCACGTCAAAGTTCCGGCGGGCATCGACAATGGCCAGGCCATTTCCGTCCGGGGTCAGGGCGACCGCGGGCGCAACGGCGGTCCTGCCGGGGATCTGATCGTGGGCATCAACGTCACGCCCCATCCCCGCCTGCGGAGAGAAGGGCCCCACATCTATCTGGATCAGACGGTCTCGATCCTCCAGGCCACCCTGGGCGGCGAGGTGGAGATCCCCTCCCTGGATGGCAAGATCATGTGCAAAATCGAGCCGGGCACCCAGCCGGGAACCACCCTGCGCCTGCGGGGCAGAGGCGTGCCCAGCCTGAACGGCCGCGGCCGCGGCGACCAGTACGTCACCATCCGGGTGGAGATCCCCCGCAACCTCAACGAGGAGCAGAAGGACGCGCTGCGCAAGTTCGCAGCGACCATGGGCGAGCACTCCGGCGTGACCAAAAGCGAGGAGAAGGACGAGCACAGCTCCATCTTCCACCGCAAGAAAAAGAAATAACGGACCGGGACAAGAAAGGAGATCGCCATGATCCTTGCAGACTGTCACACCCATTCCCTTTGTTCCCCGGACAGCGAGGCGCCGATGCCCGCCATGGCCCAGCGGGCCACGGAGCTGGGGCTGACCACCCTCTGCCTCACCGACCACTGCGACCTGCTCAGCCTGGAAGGGGAGCGCACCCTGACCTACGACTGGGCGGCCGTGGAGCAGGAACGGAAGAAAATGCTGGACGCCTTTGGCGCCAAGCTGGACCTGCCCATGGGCTTGGAGTTCGGCATGGCCCACCTGGTTCCGGAGGTGGCGGAGACCATCCTCAGCCAGCCGGGCCTTGACTTTGTCCTCGGTTCCTGTCACAATATGGACGAGAAGGACGGCGGCCGGGACTTTTACATGCTGACTTACGACACGCTGGACCAGTGCTACGCGGCGCTGGACAACTACTTTGCCTCCATGCAGAAAATGGCCGCAGCACCTTACTACGACATAGTGGCCCACCTCTTCTACCCCCTGCGGTATATGAACGGCCCCTATGAGACCCCCAGCCTGGCCCGGTATCGGGACCAGATCCGTGAGATCATGCGGCTGGCCATCGAGTCCGGCCGGGGCATCGAGATCAACACCTGGAAGGGTAGGACCCTGCGTGAGTGGACCCCGATGCTCAAGGATTACAAGGAACTGGGTGGGGAGATCATCACCGTGGGCTCCGACGCCCACGCCCCGGAGCCTTTGGGTCTGGGGGTCAAGGAAGCCTATGGCCTGATGCAGGACTGCGGCTTCCGCTACGTGGCAGTCTACCACGAGCGCAAGCCGGAGATGTTCCGGTTGTGACGAATTCAAAAGGAGGAGTGGACCATGATCGCACTGGGTTCTGACCACGGCGGCTATGATCTGAAGGAGCGGGTGAAGGCCTACCTGGACAAGGAGGGCATCGCTTACAAGGACTATGGCTGCCACAGCAAGGAGAGCTGTGACTACCCCGTCTTCGGCAAGGCGGCGGCAGAGGCGGTGGCCTCCGGCGAATGTGACAAGGGCATCGTCATCTGCACCACCGGCATCGGTATCTCCATCACGGCCAACAAAGTGAAGGGCATCCGCTGCGCCCTGTGCGGCGACCCCCTCTCCGCCGAGATGACCCGCCGCCACAACGACGCAAACATGCTGGCCATGGGCGCCGGCATCGTCGGCCCCAACCTGGCCGAGCGCATCGTCGAGGTGTTCCTGAACACCGAGTTTGAAGGCGGCCGGCACGCACGGCGCGTGGGGCTGATCACCGAGATGGAGAAGTGAGTTTTTCTCCGGTTATTTTATGAATGAAAAAGTGCGAGAGCTGGTGCATGGCTCTCGCACTTTTTCGGCTTTCTAAGATACTGTCGCTGTGTAGAACTGGTCCGGTCTTTCGGGGATTCTTCTGACGCAAGTGGTTGGGCCCTTCGGGGAGAACCCCTCAGTCAGCTGCGCTGACAGCTCCCCTTTCAGGGGAGCCAGTTTTGATTATTCATAATTGAGGTGGTTCAGGACGTATTCTTTTGCTAAAAAGAAATTTTCACATCCGTCCCAAGTATAGGCGCATTTTACTACGTCAGTAGCTTTGAATATTAGGACGGTACCGTCATCAAAAGAAATATCTCCAGTTTCGGCGCTCAGCCTTGTATATCCTTCCCGGAAACCAACATAATTCACATCAGACTTACGTACTATATTCCAATTTTTACCGTAGCAATCTGTGTAGACCTCAAGAGATTCTGTGTTGCTGCTTTCCGTCCCTACGATGTTGACCTTAAAACAGGTTGCAACTTTTCCTGTGTCGAATTTTACAACAACAACATCGTCGCATAGTTCAACGCTGCTATACCCGAAGGAAGTTAGAGTTTTGAAGACTTCATCGGAGGCAAGGGGCATAAAAGCGTCACCGCATCGAGGGTATCTGATTTCTGATGATTGGTTTGTTGCACTATCTTCTTTTGTTTCCTCAGTCGATTGCTTTGTTTCACTACTACATGCTACCAGTAAACAGAGTGTCATTATAGCGATTAGCAGTATACTCAGTTTTCTCATTGTCGATATCTCCTTTTTATTTCTGAAAGTGATTTTGTGCATCTTATATCACATATTATGCAGGAACTTCGGCCACATTTCAACATCTAATTATTCCTATTAAACTTGCGATTAGAGGTGATTAGATGAACGTGGAAATGAAACGAGAAATTGGTCTTCGTCTTCGAGAAAAACGGGAAAGCGCGGGATACACGAGGGAACAGCTGGGAGAGCTGTGTTCGCTCAGCCCTCGCTTTATTGCGAATGTTGAATTTGGAACATCGACCTTTAGCCTGGATTCTTTGATGACGATCTGTCGCATCCTCTCTTGTAGCAGCGATTATATCTTGTTCGGGGATCGGGTAGACACAGGGGCTTGGTCTGGGACGATTGAGAAAATACAGCAATTGGATATTCGCTATCAGGAGTGTACAGAGAAGGTTTTGCAAGGGTTGATCGAAGTGATTGCAAAGAGTAAGGAGAGGGAGTCCTTTTAATGCTGCCTCTTTACTGATACGGATCAATTGCGGCAGGTGGCCCTCATCCGTCTGCTTCGCAGCCACCTTCCCCCTCGGGGAAGGCTTTGTCAACGCGCTACAACTCTATAAAGTGGAAGTACTTGAAAAAGCCTTCTCTTCTTGGAAAAGGACGGAAAAAATTCGTTGACAGGGGAAAATGTGGTTATTATAATAAAGTACAGAAAGTGTACCGCGTCCTGCCGGAATGGGCGGGAAGTTTGAAGCGCGGGGAGGGCACCACAACCGGATATGGTTCGGATGATGAGACCGGGAGAGACTGTGACGACACAGCGCCGAAGGGGATGCGAAAACTCTCAGGCAAAAGGACCGGTTTTTGACGAGACTCTGGAGAGCGCATGACGCACCGAAGAGGCAATCTGCGCGGGCAGAGAATCTTTCAGGTTAATTACGGAGGCACGGGACTTGGCGTGGGCTGAGTGAGGTGCCTCCACTTTTTTCTATCCACAATACGACCACTTTTGTCATAAGAAAAGGAGCGAACTAAGATGGAAAAAAAGACCCCTCTGTACGATGTCCACGTGGAGGAGGGCGGCAAGATCGTCCCCTTCGCCGGGTATCTGCTGCCGGTGCAGTATAGCACGGGCGTGATCAAGGAACACATGGCAGTGCGTGAGCAGTGCGGTCTGTTCGACGTGTCCCACATGGGTGAGGTCCTGTTCACCGGCCCCACGGCCCTGGACACCCTGAACCACCTGCTGACCAACGACTACAACGGCATGCCCGTCAACAAGGTGCGTTACAGCGCCATGTGCAACGAGAAGGGCGGCACCATCGACGACCTGGTGGTGTATAAGTTCGGCGAAGAGTCTTACCTGGCCGTGGTGAACGCCGCCAACCGGGAAAAGGACTTTGCCCACATGGCCAAGAACGTGCTGCCCGGCACCAAGGCCGAGGACATCTCCGACTCCGTGGCTCAGCTGGCCCTCCAGGGCCCCAAGGCACCTGCCATCATGAAGAAGCTGCTGCCCGAAGACCAGATCCCCAAGGGCTATTACACCGCCCTGCCCAACATCGAGATCGCCGGCATGAACTGCATGATCTCCCGCACCGGCTACACCGGCGAGCTGGGCTATGAGATCTACACCGCCAGCGAGAACGGCCCCAAGCTGTGGAAGGTCCTGCGCGAGGCAGGCGAGGAGTTCGGCCTCATCCCCTGCGGCCTGGGCGCCCGCGACACCCTGCGCCTGGAGGCCGCCATGCCTCTGTATGGCCATGAGATGGACGAGGACGTGACCCCTCTGGAAGCCGGCCTGGACTTCGCCGTGAAGCTGGACAAGCCGGAATTCATCGGCAAGGATGCCCTGGTTGCCGCCGGTAAGCCCACCCGTGTGCGCGTTGGCCTGGCAGTCACCGGCCGCGGCATCGTGCGCGAGCACCAGGACGTGTTCCTGGGCGACGAGAAGATCGGCATGACCACCTCCGGCACCCACTGCCCCTTCCTGGGCAAGGCCGTTGCCATGGCCATGCTGGACGCCAAGCACGCAGAAGTCGGCACCAAGCTGGAGGTCGAGGTCCGTGGCCGCCGCGTGGCCGTGGAGATCATCCCGCTGCCCTTCTACACCAGACCGAAGAAGAAGTAAGCAAACGATTCACATAGTAAAACGAATATTATCTAATTGGAGGAACTCTATCATGTCTAACATTCCTGAAAATCTGAAGTACAGCAAGTCTCACGAGTGGGTCCTGGAAGAGGACGGCGTGTTCACCATCGGCCTGACCGACTACGCACAGAACGCCCTGGGCGACATCGTGTTCATCAACCTCCCCGAAGAGGGCGACAGCGTGACCGCCGGTGAGTCCTTCTCCGACGTGGAGTCCGTGAAGGCCGTCTCCGACGTGTTCTCCCCTGTGACCGGCACCGTGACCGCCGTGAACGAGGCCCTGCTGGACGATCCCGCCCAGGTCAACGAGGCTCCCTATGAAGCATGGCTCATCAAGGTCTCCGAGGTCAGCGACACCGAGGAGCTGCTGGACGCCGAGGGCTACGAGGCCGTGGTGGCCGCAGAGGAGGCATAAGCATGGGCAGCTACATTCCCTCCACCGGGGAAGAGCGGCAGGCCATGCTCCAGGCCATCGGTCTGACCTCCACCGACCAGCTGTTCGACGTGGTCCCTGAGAGCGTCCGGGTGAAGAGCCTGGATCTGCCTGAGGGCCTGAGCGAGCTGGAGGTGGGCCAGAAGATGGCCGAGCTGGCTGCAAAGAACCGGGTGTTCCCCTCTGTGTTCCGGGGCGCCGGGGCTTACCGCCACTATATCCCCTCCATCGTGAAGACGGTGACTTCCAAGGAAGAATTCCTGACCGCTTACACCCCCTATCAGGCGGAGATCAGCCAGGGCGTGCTGCAGTCTATCTTTGAGTATCAGACCCAGATGTGCGAGCTGACCGGCATGGACGTGTCCAATGCGTCTGTCTATGACGGCGCTGTGGCGGCGGCGGAAGCCGTGTTCATGTGCCAGGAGCGCAAGCGCTCTGCCGTGGTCGTCTCCGGGGCAGCAGATCCCCAGACCATCGCAGTCATCAAGACCTACTGTGAGAGCCGGGAAGTGCCCGTGATCGTGGTGCCTGCCGACGGCTGCGCCACCGACCCCGCCGCCATCCAGGCAGCGCTGGACGGGGCTACTGCTGCCGTCTATGTCCAAAGCCCCAACTACTATGGCGTGCTGGAAGACATGGATGCCATTGTAGCGGCCACCCATGCCGCCGGCGCCAAGGTCATTATGGGCGTGAACCCCATCTCCCTGGGCCTGCTGAAGACCCCTGGGGAGTATGGCGTGGACATCGCCGTGGGCGAGGGCCAGCCTTTGGGCATGCCCCTGTCCTTCGGCGGCCCCTACCTGGGCTTTATGACCTGTAAGAAGGCCATGATGCGGAAGCTGCCCGGCCGGATCGTCGGCGAGACGAAGGACGACGACGGCAACCGCTGCTTCGTGCTGACCCTCCAGGCCCGCGAGCAGCACATCCGCCGGGAGAAGGCCTCCTCCAACATCTGCTCCAACGAGGCCCTGTGCGCCATGACCGCTTCCGTCTATCTGGCCGCCATGGGCCCCAAGGGCCTGCGCCAGGCAGCGGAGTCCTCTGCGGCCCACGCCCACTATCTGGCCGGGGAGCTGGCCAAGCTGGGCTTCGGCCTGCGCAGCGGCGACAAGCCCTTCTTCCATGAGTTCCTGACCGACAGCCCCATCGAGCCTGAGACCCTCTGCGCCAAGCTGGAGGAGCAGGGCATCCTGGGCGGTCTGCCTGTGGACGGCGGCATCCTGTGGTGCTGCACCGAGTGCAACAGCAAGGCGGAGATCGACCGCCTCATCAAGGTCATTGGGGAGGTGCTGGCATAATGAAACTGCTGTTTGAACGGAGCCGCGCCGGCCGCGGCAGCGACCTGCTGCCCGCCTGCGACGTGCCGGTGGTCACCTATGACCAGGGCCTGCTGCGGGCCGAGGCCCCCCGTCTGCCGGAGATGGCAGAAGTGGACCTGAGCCGCCACTACACGGAGCTGGCCAAGCAGACCCACGGCGTGAACGACGGGTTCTATCCTCTGGGTTCCTGCACCATGAAATACAATCCCCGCGTGAACGAGGAGGCCGCTGCCCAGCCTGGGTTTACCCAGCTGCATCCCCTCCAGCCTGTGGAGACGGTGCAGGGGGCCCTGGAGGTCATCCACACCGCAGAGAAGATGCTCTGCGAGATCACGGGCATGGACGGCATGACCTTCCAGCCCGCTGCCGGTGCCCACGGCGAGTATACCGGCCTGCTGCTCATCCGCAAGTATCACCAGAGCCGGGGCGACACGGCCCGGACGAAGATCATTGTGCCGGACTCTGCCCACGGCACGAACCCCGCTTCTGCCACCATGGCAGGCTTCAAAGTGGTCTCCGTGCCCTCCAACGAGCAGGGGGGCGTGGACCTGGACGCCCTGCGGAAGGCGGTCGGCCCCGATACCGCCGGCCTGATGCTGACCAACCCCAACACCGTGGGCCTGTTCGACCCCAACATTCTGGAGATCACCCAGATCATCCATGACGCAGGCGGCCTGTGCTACTATGACGGCGCCAACCTGAACGCCATTATGGGTCACGTCCGTCCCGGTGACATGGGCTTTGACTGCGTCCACCTGAACCTGCACAAGACCTTCTCCACCCCCCACGGCGGTGGCGGTCCCGGCAGCGGTCCTGTGGGCTGCAAGGCCGTGCTGGCGCAGTTCCTGCCCAGTCCCCACGTGGAGGAGAAGGACGGCAAGTTCGCCTTTGCCACCCCGGAGCACACCATGGGGCAGGTCCGGAGCTTCTACGGCAACTTCCTGGTGGTCGTGAAGGCGCTGGCTTACCTCATCACCCTGGGCAAGGAAGGGATTCCTGAGGCCTCTGCGGGCGCTGTGCTCAACGCCAACTACCTGATGAAGCAGCTGGCTGGGGCCTATGACATGTCCTATGACACCCAGTGCATGCACGAGTTTGTCATGACCCTCCAGGGCCTGGCCCACGACACGGGCGTGACCGCCATGGACGTGGCCAAGCGGCTTCTGGACTTCGGGATGCATCCGCCAACGATGTACTTCCCCCTGATCGTCCACGAGGCCCTGATGGTCGAGCCTACCGAGACCGAGAGCATGGAGACCCTGGACGAGGCGGCCCGCGTGTTCCTGGACATCCTGGCCGAGGCCAAGACCGACGCCGAGAGCCTGCACCACGCCCCCCACGACTGCCCCATCGGGCGGCCGGATGAGGTCACGGCAGCACGTTCTCCCATTCTGCGGTATGATTTCGGCGCGTGAGCGCACCGCATAAAATAGAAAAACTTTGCGACAAACTGGAGGCGTGCACTATGCTGAAAAGCCTGTACGTGATCGACAGCCACAGCGTGGATCCCCGCCATAACATCGCCCCGGAAGAGTATCTTCTGCGGAATGTAAAGCCGGGAGAGTGTATCTTTTACCTGTGGCAGAACCAGCGCACCGTGGTCATCGGGCGCAACCAACACGCATCCAATGAATGCCGCATCCAAGCACTGGAAGCAGACGGCGGACATCTTGTCCGCCGTCTGTCCGGTGGTGGGGCGGTTTACCATGACCTGGGGAACCTGAACTTTACGTTCCTCACGGTTCGGGATGACTATGATGTGGAGAAACAGACCGACACGATCCTGCAGGCCGTGCGGTCCTTGGGGATCCCGGCGGAGAAGACCGGGCGAAATGATCTCACGGCGGACGGAGGCAAGTTCTCCGGCCACGCCTATTATCGGGCAGGGGAGCAGTGCTACCACCACGGCACGCTGATGGTGTCGGTGGATCTGGCTCCCCTGGAAAAATATCTGAATGTCTCTCCCTTGAAATTGCAGGCCAAGGGGGTCAAGTCCGTGCGTTCCCGCGTGGTGAACCTGCGGGACTTCCGGCCGGACCTGACGCTGGAAGAGCTGCGGGAGGCGCTCGTCAAAGCCTTTGGCGAGGTCTATGGCCTGCCGGTGCAGACCCTGACCGAGGAAGAACTGGACGCCGACGAGCTGGCGGCGGGACAGGCCAGATTCTCGGACCCGGCCTGGATCTATGGCGACAGCCAGCCCCTGGAAGTGAGCCGGGAAGCGGCGTTTCCCTGGGGGATCCTGCGGGTGGACCACAGCCAGGCCGATGGGGTCATCACCCAGGCGGCGCTCTGGTCTGACGGACTGGAAGGGGATTTCCTCAGCCTGGTGCCGGAGGCGCTGGCGGGGTGCCCGAAAAACGCGGAGGACATTCGCACTCGTCTGTCGGCCCTGCCGGGCAGCCAGGCGGAGATGGTGGAGGACATTCTCTCTCTGCTGATAAAGGAGTAAGATCACATGAAGTTTGATATTGCCATCATCGGCGGCGGCCCCGGCGGGTACACCGCCGCAGAGAAAGCCGCCAAGGCGGGCTTGCAGGTCGTTCTGTTCGAGAAGGAAGACCTGGGCGGCACCTGCCTGAACCGGGGCTGTATGCCCACCAAGGCCCTGCTGCACAGCGCCGAGACCTATTCCATCCTGGGCAAGGCCGAGGAGCTGGGCGTGCGGACCTATGAGACGGACTATGATTTCGGCGCGATGCACGCCCGGAAGGACCAGGTCGTGGAGACCCTGCGCCAGGGCGTGGAGAAGCTCATGAAGAGCAACAAGATCACCGTGGTCCGGGGCCAGGGCTGCATTGAGGCCCCCGGCGTCGTGACCTGCGACGGGGAGACCTATGAGGTCAATGACATCATCATTGCCACGGGTTCCAAGGTCTTCTATCCCCCCATCCCCGGCATCGACCTGCCCGGCGTGTATAACAGCAAGGACATTCTGGAAGGCGGCGGGCATGATTTTGACTCCCTCGTCATCATCGGCGGCGGCGTGGTCGGCGTGGAGTGCGCGGCCCTGTACCACTGCCTGGACTGCTCTGTGACGGTGCTGGAGGCAGCCGATCACATCCTGCCCTTTATGGACAAGGAGATCGCCCAGCGCCTGACCATGATCCTCAAAAAGCGGGGCCTGGATATTGAAGCCAAGGCCACGGTCCAGAAGATCGAGGGCGAGCCGGGGAACATGACCGTGACCTACGTGGATAAGAAGGGTGCGGAGCATACCGTGACGGCCCAGGGCGTGCTGGCTGCGGCCGGCCGGAAGGCCAACGTGGACGGGCTGTTCGGCGAGAACTTCTCGGTGGAGATGGAGCGCGGGGCCATTGTCGGCGACGTGGACGGGCGGACCAGCGTGCCCCACGTCTATGTCATCGGCGACGCCAAGGCGAAGAACATCCAGCTGGCGCACGTGGCCAGCGCCCAGGGCGAGAACGTCGTGGCCGTGATTACCGGCAAGAAGCCGCCGCTGGATATGTCCGTGGTGCCCAGCTGTGTGTACACGACCCCGGAGATCGCCTCTGTGGGCCTGACCGAGGAAAACGCCAAGGCCAACGGCATCGCCGTGAAGTCCGGCAAGTATCTGACCGGTGCCAACGGCAAGTGCCTCATCGAGGGGACCGAGAGCGGGTACGTCAAGCTCGTGACGGACAAGGAGAACGGGCGGATCCTGGGCGCTCAGCTGGTCTGCCCCCGTGCCACGGATATGGTGGGTGAGCTGACCCTGGCCATCCAGAAGGGGCTGACGGCGGCAGATCTGTCCGAGGTCATTCATCCCCATCCCACCTTCAGCGAGATGCTCTTTGGGGCCGCGGAAGGCCTGCGGCCCGAATAAATCCCGTGAATCAGACGGAGCTTGCCCCTGGTGTGTGGCATCTGGAGGAGGATTACCGGGTCTACTGCACCTTGGTGCAGGGGAAGGACCTGGCGATCCTCTGGGACACCGGACAGGGAAAGCAGGACTTGGCGGCCTATCTGGCCGAGCGGGTCCGGACCCCGTATCTGGTGTGCAACAGCCATGGGCATGCGGACCATATCGGGGGGAACTTCCGTTTTTCCGGTGTCTATGCCCACCCGGCGGACTGGCCGCTGCTGGAAGCCCACGCCCGCATGACGGGGCGGGACTGGCACGCGGCGCCGTTGGAGGCGGGGATGTCTGTTGACTTAGGAGGACGGCGGGTCAAAGTCGTTTCCTTGGCGGGACATACGCGGGGGTCTGTCGGCTTGCTCCTGGAGGACGAGGGCCTGCTCTTGGCAGGGGATGGGCTGAACCCGACCCTGCTCATGCTGGGACCGGAATCTGCCTCCTTTGCCCAGCTGAGAACGACGCTGGAAGCGGTGGAGCAGCTTCCCTTTGAGCGCTATCTGGCCAGCCATGCACCCAGGCCCATTGCCAAGGCGCAGGTGGGCATCCATCTGCGGCATTTGGATCAGATCCGATGGGAAGAACCCTCCCATCCGGGACCGTATGGGCCTAGGGTGGGGCGGAGCCTATACAAAGAAAAGGGCGGGCGCTCGGTCA
>OIWK01003023.1_pt1 | contig 12356 bp, 9 predicted proteins | sample 1587401 | NCBI WGS metagenome assembly OIWK01 (sample SAMEA3888911, study PRJEB22519) | human gut metagenome | biome: human gut; feature: human-associated habitat; material: faeces | place: Denmark | collected 2009
ATTCCTATCAGAATCACTGCGCATCCTCGCGGAGCGTTTATCTCAGTCGGAGACCTAACTCCCACTGAGACAAATTTGCTATTACTCACATTACGCTAATATTATTTTTCTTAAATTTTCCCAAAATCCAAGCAACCTACAGCAGCCCAATCGCCTCCCGCACATTTGCCACCCCTTCCAGCCGGATATCCGACCTTGGTTTCAATTTACTGACATTGACCATCGGAAGAATGCATCTTGTAAATCCCATCTTGACTGCCTCATGGACTCTCTGCTCTGCCATCGAGACGGCGCGCACCTCGCCGGAGAGTCCGACCTCGCCAAATACGATCGTTTTCTCATCCAGCGGACGGTCTTTATAGCTGGAAATCAGCGCCATCACGATCGCAAGGTCAAGCGCCGGCTCGTTCATCTTCATGCCGCCTGCAATGTTGACATACGCATCGTACCCGGACAGGGCATAACGGCATCGTTTTTCCAACACTGCCATAAGCAGGTTCACACGGTTGTAATCGACGCCCGCTGCCGTCCGCCGCGGCAGTCCGAAATTCGTCTTTGACACCAGCGCCTGCACTTCCAGAAGAATCGGGCGGGTTCCCTCCATCGAGCAGGCAGTCACCGCACCGGATGCCTCCGCCGGGCGCCCTTCCAGCATAAATTCGGATGGATTCGGCACCTCCGCCAGTCCTTCCTCCCGCATCTCAAACACGCCGATCTCATTGGTCGAACCGAAGCGGTTCTTCACTCCCCGCAGAATCCGGTAGGACGCATGGCGATCGCCCTCAAAATATAGCACTGTATCGACCATATGTTCCAGCATACGCGGTCCCGCCACCACGCCCTCTTTCGTCACATGACCGACGATAAAGACTGTCACACCCAGTCCTTTTGCGAGCTGCATCAGGACGCCGGTGCACTCTCTTACCTGGCTGACACTGCCCGGTGCAGAACCTGCCGCCTCGATAAACATGGTCTGGATCGAGTCGATCACTACCACATCCGGGCGTACTTCCCGGATCACCTCCGCAATCGTATCCAGGTTCGTCTCACTCAAGAACGAAAGTGGTCCGCTCACCGTCCCGATCCGGCTTGCCCGCAGTTTGATCTGTTTTAATGACTCCTCGCCGGAGACGTATAAAACCTTTTGTTCCTGTCCTGCCAGGTTCCGGCAGACCTGCAGAAGCAGGGTTGATTTTCCGATTCCCGGATCTCCGCCGACCAGCACCAGGGAGCCACGCACCACGCCGCTTCCAAGCACCCGGTCAAGTTCTGCAAATCCGGTTCTCGTCCGATCCGTATCGGAAAGCTCAATTTCATCTAAGCTGACCGGCTTTGCCTGCGCGCCAACCCGTTTCCCCGGTGCCGCCGTCAGCGAAGCCGCTGCCGCATACCGCCCTGCTGCCGTACCGGATGATGCCGGTGCGGACGGCGCTTCCACCATCGTATTCCACGCCTTGCACGCCGGGCACTGCCCCATCCATTTGGAAGATTCATAACCGCATTCCCTGCAGAAAAATCCCGTTGATTTTGCCTTTGCCATGCTGATTCCTTTCCAAACACTTCTTCTCATATTTCTTATTACACAAAAAGCTGCTGCATGGCGGAAACCGGCTTCCGGCGCACACGCCCGCCATTCCTGCCATGCAGCAGCTTTCATCTCACGCATTGTAACTTGTACGTAACGTTTTGTTTTTCTTTTCCTTATCTGGCTTCAATCCGGATTGCGGTTGCCTTGCCCGGGTTCAGCTCCACGCTCAGTACCAGTTTGCCGCTGACGTTGGTCTTCATGCCGCCGACCGATACGCCGTCTACATATACCTCATACTCACGCTCATCCTCTAACTGAATGGTAATCTGAGCATCCTTCTCGCCCTCAACCGAAAACTGTACGGAAGTATCTCCCGCCTGGAAATGATTGACTGCCGTGCCCGGTACCGACTCATATACGAACATTCCGTTGCGCTCCAGCTTGGTAATCTCGCCGAATGTTTTTACCTTATAAAGATCGCCCTGAAATTCAAAATCCTGCAGCTTGGACTTTGCTGCTAACATATAATTGCCAAAACTGATGGTTCCGTCATCCTCGATGCGGATTAACTCGCTAACTACTGGCATAATGCTTTATCCTCCTAGTATCCTTTTAATCAATATCGCAACTGCTCCGCACTTACACAGTTACTCAGTAGTATTATTTTAACACACTTCGACCGGGTTTACCAGTCTTTTCGCTTCCAGCCCTTTAGACCGTCTCAAATTTCAGCTGATCGCCATCTTTTTCAATCCGAACCTCTGTTTTTTTCCGGATCGTGCCTTCCAGGATCTTCTCAGAAAGCTGATCCTCGATCTGCGTCTGGATCGTCCGGCGCAACGGTCTTGCACCATATTTGGAATCATATCCCTTGTCTGCCAGGAAATCGATCGCATCATCTGTGATCGTGAGCGTCATTCCAAGCTGATCCTCCGTCCTTTTCTTGATGCCGCGCAGCAGAATGCCCGCGATCGTCTTGATATTCTCCTTCGTCAGAGGATGGAATACTAAAATCTCATCGATTCGGTTTAAAAACTCTGGCTTAAACATCCGGCGCACTTCCTCCATCACGCGCTCTTTCATAAACGCATAATCCGCTTTCTCACCGCTCTCCGACGAGAATCCAAGCCGCTTCGGGGAAATAATATTTTCAGCGCCCGCATTGGAGGTCATAATCAGAATCGTGTTCTTGAAATCCACCTTCCGTCCCTGTGCATCCGTAATGTGCCCGTCATCGAGGATCTGCAGCAGAATGTTAAATACATCCGGATGCGCTTTTTCAATCTCATCAAAGAGAATAACCGAATATGGATTGCGACGCACCTTCTCGCTGAGCTGTCCGCCCTCCTCGTAGCCAACATATCCTGGCGGCGAACCGATCATCTTGGAAACGCTGTGTTTCTCCATGTACTCCGACATATCAACGCGGATCATCGCATTTTCCGTGCCAAACATCGCCTCCGAGAGTGCCTTGGAAAGCTCTGTTTTTCCGACACCCGTCGGCCCCAGGAACAGAAACGAACCGATCGGCCGCTTCGGATCCTTGAGTCCCACACGACCACGGCGGATCGCACGCGCCACGGCGGATACAGCTTCCTCCTGTCCGACCACGCGCTCATGCAGAATGGACTCCAGTTTCAACAGCCGCTCTGACTCTTCTTCTGCCAGCTTGCGAACCGGGATCTTCGTCCAGTCAGAAACAATGTCCGCAATCTCATTTTCACCGACCACTAACTTGCGTGAATTTTTCTCTTTTTCCCATTTTTCACGAATCTTTTCAATCTTTTCCTGCTTTTTCTGCTGCTTCTTCTTGATCTCACCGGCTTTCTCATAGGCTTCAGCCTTGATCGCCTCTTCCTTCTGACCTTCGAGTTTTTTGATCTCCGCTTCGAGCTTTTTGATCTCCTCCGGCTCCGTATATACAGTCAGACGCAGCTTCGAGGATGCTTCATCGATCAGATCGATCGCCTTGTCCGGCAGGAAACGGTCATTGATATAGCGGGCAGATAGGCGCACCGCTGCCACCAGTGCCTCATCCTGGATCGTCACCTTGTGATGTTCCTCATAGCGGCTGCGAAGCCCCTTCAAAATCTCGATGGATTCCGCCTCCGTCGGCTCATCCACCATAACCGGCTGAAACCGGCGTTCCAAGGCCGCATCTTTTTCGATGTATTTGCGGTATTCTTCCAGCGTCGTCGCACCAATGAGCTGAATCTCGCCCCTCGCCAGCGACGGTTTCAGGATATTGGAGGCATCGATCGCGCCCTCCGCGCCGCCTGCGCCGATGATCGTGTGAATCTCGTCAATAAACAAGAGCACATTTCCACTCTCCCGCACCTCGGCAAGTACCTTCTTGATCCGCTCTTCGAACTCACCGCGGTACTTGGATCCTGCGACCATGCCGGACAAATCGAGACTGACAACCCGCTTTTTCGCGATCGTCTCCGGTACATTGCCGGAAACAATGAACTGTGCCAGACCTTCCACAACCGCCGTCTTTCCGACGCCTGGTTCCCCGATCAGGCACGGATTATTTTTCGTCCGGCGGCTTAAAATCTGAATAACACGTTTCATTTCCCGTTCCCTGCCGATGACTGGATCGAGCTTTCCGTCCCGCGCCATCTGGGTCAGATCCCGGCTGAAATTGTCCAGATTCGGTGTATTGCCTTTCTCCGGGCGCACCCGTCCTGCTGCCGCATCTTCCGCTGCCTCGGACGGCGCATCATCGCCCATAGCCCCCATCAGATCCACATATAATTTCTGAATATTAACATTCATTGTATTGAGTAAACGGCACGCAGTTGATTTTCCATCCTTGATGATGGCAATCAGGATGTGCTCCGTTCCAATCAGAGGCGCTTTGAAAAAAACCGCCTCATCATAACTCGCCTGCAGCACGGCGCGCGCCCCCGGCGTATACTCAATCTGTCCCTCTACCTGAGTCGCCACTGCCGGGCTTATCAGACGCTCCATCAGTTCCATGACACGCTCTTCTGTCACATCATGTTCTGCCAGAACCGCTGCTGCCACGCCAGTTTCCTCTTTTATCAGTCCTAAAAGCAGATGCTCCGTCCCCACATAGCCGTGTTCCAGCTCCTGCGCTGTCTCGACTGCCAGACGGATCGCTTCTCTGGCTTTCTGAGTAAAACGATCTATCATTTTACTGTTCCTCCTGTTTCTTTTTACTTTACACCAGCTTCGGCAGTTCCTCCCGCAGATACCGCGCCCGCTCTGCCTCCAGTTCCTCACGTCCCAGCGGCTTGCTCGAACGTTTCTGTAAGTTTGCCGGCTGGATGCCGATCATCAGGCGGTAAATGCTCACAAATTCTGCCGGTTTTAACAGCCCGTCCGCGATGCCCGCCCAGACATGAGATAAAAATGTCATCGCTTCCTTGAGTGTCATCCGGCGCGCATATTTCAGAACGCCGTAGGACTTGTACGCCTCATCCTCCCGCTCCAGGCGGTGCCTCGACAGAGAAACCTCGCGGAACTGATTTTCCTGCGCCGAGAGCTGCCCCGCCACGTTAGCTACCAGCTCCAGAATCTCTTGTTCGGTGATGCCGAGTGTCTTCTGATTGACTACCTCGTACAGATCGCCGTAGTTTTCATTGCCTCTGCCATAAACGCCGCGCACGGTCGTGCCGAAACGTCCCATATCGCCCAGAAGTTCCTGAAATTTCTTATTCATCGTCAGAGACGGCAGATGCACGACCACAGACGCCTTCATTGCTGTTCCGACATTCGTCGGATAGGACGTCAGATATCCATATTTCTCATTAAATGCATACGGAATCTTCTCGTTGATATAATCATCCAGCGCATCCGCTTTTGCATAACATTCTTGCAGATCGAGTCCCGATGCCAGCACCTGTAAACGGATATGATCGTCCGCATTTAATACCATGCTGACCCGCTCATCCTCCGAACAGAGGATCCCGCCCGGCGTCGTCTTCTCCGCCAGCGTGCGGTTTAAAAGCCGCCGTTCCCGCAATGCGGTGCGGTCAAGCTTCTCCATCAATTCCAGATCTTCATATTCATAAAACTGACCGTCCCGGTCACCCAGATCGCGAAAATTCTGTTTTAAACGGGCAATCATCGTCCGCGCCTCATCCGGCTCCAGACGGCTCGGAAATTTATATTCTTCCCAGTTCCGAGACAGACGCACCCGGCTGGAAACGATATTGGACGCATCATTCGCCACTTCCTCAAACCATTTCGTCATGTCTCATCTCTCCTTCCAGACTGTGTATCTTATCCCGGCAGGCAGCAGCCGTCTCATAGTCTTCTTCCTGCAACGCCGCTTCCAGCCTGCGTTTCAGCTGCTTAATCTGCTCTTCCGGGCTGAATTCCAGTTCTCCTTTCTTCGTCACCTCTGCAGCCGCCTGACTGCGCGGCTGGATCTTCGGATGTTTGCCGGTATGGCTCGAATTTTCCTGCAATTTCTTAATTTTCTCCCCAAGCAACGGATCAAACACATGATAACAGTCCGCGCATCCGAAACGGCTGTTCTTGATAAATTCTTCATACGTCGTGCCGCAGGTCGGGCATACCACATCCTCTTTCGGTGCCTGGCTGGCAGACGCATCCGTCAGTCCCAAAAGGCTCGAAAGCAGTTTTCCAAGCGGAAATTCTCCCTCAATCAGTGCCGAGTACGGTCCCAGATCCATCTCTTTCGCGCACTGGGCGCAGAGATTATGCTCTGTCTTGACGCCGTTAAACACTTCTGTATATTTAATATTCGCTTCGCGAATCCCACATTTCTCACACAGCATAATTTATCCTCCCAACATACACATCCCGCAACGGTTCCAATACACAAAAACCATCGCCCGCAGCCGGAACCTGCTATTCCGCTGTAAATGCGTCATAAATGGAATCCACCAGATTGTGAACCTCCTCGCGGCTCACATTTTTACAGACACCTCTTGCCAGAATTACACTGAGATCCCGGCGCATCTCCGAGATCGTCCGCATCTTATCCGTATCAATTGCAATCACTGCCCCGCGGCGGCGGTCCACACGCAGAAAACCTTCCTGTTTCAGTACAGAATATGCCTTGTTGACCGTGTGCATGTTAATTCCGATGTTATCCGCTAACTGGCGCACGGATGGCAGCGTATCGCCCTCCCGGATCTGGTCGGTCGCAATCCCGATGATGATCTGGTTTATGAGCTGAATATAAAGCGCTTCCTCACTGTTAAAATCAATCTCTACAATCATACTCCACCATCTTTCATTCTGACGGCAGACCCCGTTTCTAAATACAGTCAGCCGCCTGTTTTATCATTTGTTATATAGATTGTATAACAAACAGGTGTTTTCGTCAACTGTAAAACTATGTTAATTGTGTGAACTTGTTACAAAAAATCGATATAAAAGAAAAGACAGATACCCACCAGAAATCTCCTGGACAGATATCCATCTTTTCCTCTTTTATTTACTGCGGATCGTCGATATACTCAAATCCATCCTCATCACGCCGATCCCGCTCTAACCGGGCTTTTGCCTCGCGGACGCGTCTGGATCGCTCTGATTCCGACTCATATCTCGTTGGGCGATCACCGTATTCCTCCCGTTCCAGCGTGTAGTAAAGCTCCGAGCGGGATGCCGGGCGCACATGAATCGTCGGGCGCGCATTCCGGCGTTCTCCCGATACTGCAGACTCTTTCGCCGCACGATGCGCCGATGCCGGCGTGTAATCGCGCTGCAGGCGGCTTTCTTTTGCTGAAACGGCACGTTCCCGTTCTGTGCGTCGGCTTTCTGCCACTGCCTGGCGTTCCCACTCTGCGCGGCTTCCGTCTGCCGAAGTTCTGCGCGGACGCTCAGAACGGCTTTCCTCTGCCGTATCTCTGCGGGTGCGCTGCAGACGTTCTTCTTCTGATGCCTCTCTGCGGACACAAGCCGGACTGCTTTCTTCTGGCATTTCTCTACGGACGCGTTCGGAACGATTTTCGCTTCCCGCTTCCCGGCGGCGTCTTTCCTCCGGCATCCGTTTTGCGCGGTCTGCCGATGCTGCTGCCTCCATATTCCGCTCCCGGCGAACCGGCTGGGAGGCGTGCTCCTCATCCCTTGTCCGGCGGGCCGGCGGCGTCTCGCGCTCCTCTTCCCGCTCCCGGCGGACCGGTCTTGTCTCCAGCGTCTCTTGGGTTCGGCGCGCACTCCGACGCCCTTCCTCCATCCGCTCTGCGGACGGGCGGCGTCTGTCATCCGCTGCCATGCGCTCCTTCTCACTCCGCGCTGCCGGTCTTGCCGGCGTCATTTCCCCATCATCTCTCTTGTCGCGCCCAGTGCCTCGTTTCACCCGTGCGTCTGCCGCCGGTCGTGCATTCGACGATGACGGACGGCGCTTGGACCTCTGTCTGCCTCCGGCTGCCTGCGTTTTCTCTCTCCACTCTTTCCGCTTAAGCAGAAGATTGATCACGATAAAGAACAAGATTACACACGCTACGCCCAGAACTGCAAGCATGACAAAGCGAATATTATAATCCCTGCAAAGTGCGTTGTACTTATCTACAATCTCTTCCACTTGTGCATCATCGTATTTAGTTGCCAGAGACGGATCTTCAAAATACCGTTGGAAGGTCTTTTCTGCAATATCATACCGGTACAGCGACTTCTCGCCGCTCTCATTCATACCATATACGACACAATACTTCTGCTGTTCATCGCTCTTCCACACCCAGCCCTGCACTTTATACGTGCCGTTTAACTGAATGGTCGTCTCCATAAATCCATCCGGAATCTGAACCGACTCATCCGGTGGAAGCACCAGAATCGACTTTGCTGTCACATCGATCGTCACATACGGCGATAACACACCGGATTCCGGTATATAAATATAAAACGCACCATTTCCATCGGCACCCTGCAAATACAGAAGCGTCAGGTCATTGCCATTTCCACACTGGACCTCTGAACCGCCATAAGTACAGGTAGACTGCGTATATCCTTCCGGAAGCAGGGAGGCATCAAATTCCGTCGCCACCGTATAGGAAACGCCGTCTATTTCCACATCCAGCCCGTTTGTCACAACCGGCGTTGTCCCAACTGCCTCTGTTTCAGCCCCTGTCTCCGCCTCTGACGGCACATCGACCGTATCTAGCTTATTGACTGTGATCGTGTAGCTCTTAGTTGTCTGTCCATCCTCCGCCGTTACCTTGCAGACAACGGTATTAGCACCTACCTTTAAGCCGGAATCACCGCTGACAAGGACTTTCGCCTTGCTGTCCTTCGCACTCGCGCTGACCGCCAGCTTATCGACGCTGGCTCCTACCTGCGCCGTATAGGAAGTCACATTTGGCGAAAACGCAGGGGAAAGTGTTCCTGGAGAAATCTTCAAGGACGAAAGCGCCGCTTCCGCCGAGGAGGTTGCCGGTGCTTTTACTTTGACGCTCGCCGTCCCCGTTTTAGAAACTGTGACTGCCTGTGCATCTGAGTCATAGACTTCATAACTTCCCACAGAGATCGACGTATTTCCCGCCTGCACTGCCTTGAATTTCAACGTATAGGAAAATGCCTTCGTCGAGCTGGAATCCATCGTTCCGACCAGGCGGACGGAACCTGCACCGCCGCTTGCGTTATTTCCGCTCACAAACTCAATGACCGACGGATCATAGGAAAGTACCACGTCGGATGCCCCTAGATTTCCATCCTGAGAGGAGATCTTCACATTGACGCTGAACTCCTGACCCACCGTCGCACTCGGATCGGAAAATGAAATTTTTGCGCTGGATGCATAGGCGCTGATCCCGCCAACCGGCGCCGCCACCGTCAGCATACCTGCCGCAAGTATACCTAATATGATATTTTTAAACCTTTTCATTCAACTGCCCTGTCCTATATTCTTTATTGGTAACGGTCCCATATCTGCACCGTTCCCTTTCTTTACAAATTTTCACGTACCCGCTGCCATCTCTCAAGACCAGCCGCAGGTACGTGAAATATCCCTACAGTCCCAGAATCTTCTTCTGCATCAGAAGAACATCCAAAATATCTACTTTTCCATTTCCATTGAGGTCGGCGCGCGCGATTTCTTCCGCTCTTAACTTTCCAAGTCCCAGTATCGACCGCTGTGCCAGCAGGACATCCATGATGTTCAGCTTACCGTCGCCGTTGACATCCCCGCGCACCGACGATGCCGCATGCGTTCCCGATGTGGACTGGGATGGTGCCGCCGCGCTGGTCGGCGACTGGCTCCCCTGCGGACTGCCGGCGCTCCCGACAGACTCCCCATTTGGCGCAATCAGGGTTCCGGAACCGCCGCTCCCAAATCCATTCACATTCGATCCCGGTGCAGGCTGACCGGAAGGAGAGCTTCCTGAACTGCTTCCCGAAGAGGTCGGACCGACAATCTGCACATCCGAACCGCCGGAGGAAGAATTTCCTGAACCGCTTCCTGAAGACATGCCCGGTCCCGTCGCTGGACCGCTAGAGCTGCTTCCAGAGGAAACGCCGCTTCCAATCGAGCTTGAGTAGGTCGGACCGCCCGACTGGCGCACTACGTGAAGGACGTAATTTCGCAGATTTCCATTTGCCGCTTTGACCGTCACGGTGATCTCATTGACACCGCTCTGCAGATCGACCGTTCCCGTTCCGGCAATCGTTGCCTTGGAATCAATCGCGCTCGCTGCTACCGTCACGCTTGCCACCGATGGATCCACGATCAGATCGTAGGACTCTGTATCTCGGTTAAAGGTCGGTGTCAGTGCAAATCCATCGACACCCAGCGCCGACAGCTTGTTGTTCGGGCTGCCGTCCAGCGTCGGTTTGACGCAGGCTCCCGCCGGCATGTTTTTATACACCGGAATCGAGAACTCAAGTGTTGCATTTGCCAATGCCGTGATCTTCGAAAGCGTCAGTCCTTCGGCAGCTGCCGCCTGCACGTTTGTCATGTACTGGTGTTTATAAAGATTGCTGCCCTGCACATTAAATTTCTTTAAGTACAGCGTATCCTGCCCTTTTTTCACATAATTCTCGCCATAATAAACCGAACCGCCGCGGATCGATTTCTCGATGCTGTTCCACGGGCGCAGATAGCTTCCCGACTGGGATGCCCACCAGAGTCCGCGTTCTACCGCACTCATCGAGCCGGACTGATATGCCTCTATATTAAAGAAGTTATAATATCCCTGATAGCCGGACACCGTTCCGGAAATACTGCGTCCGGTTCCCTGGCTGCCCTGTTCCTGCAGAATCATCGACGCCAGAATATACGGATTGACTCCCGATTCGGATGCCGCATTCATGATGATATCTACATAGGAAGTACCGATTGCAGACTGCTGCGCCACTCCCGTGGAAGTTCCCGAACTGCTGTAAGTGCCACTTCCCGGTGCACTTGTTCTTCCGCTGCTGGTTGAACCAGAAGTTGTTCCAGTTGTGCTGCTTCCCGGTGCGCTTGTACTGCCACTGGTGGTTCCAGCCGTGCTGCTGGTTGTCCCCGATGACTTATTCGATGTGCCGCTGCTGACCGGCGCCGTCTCCCCGTCTGCATTGTTGGAAGAAAATCCATCTCCCGCCATGCCCGGTCCATTGGTCGCTGCCACCCGCTCCATCTTATGATCGCTGATCGAAGCAATCGGAGACGACAGACCGGCGCTGCTTCCGCTCGAACCTGACGAACTTCCCGGTCCCGTCGCTGAACCGGAAGAAGAGCTTCCAGAACTGCTTCCCGTACCGGCCGATACCGACGATCCGCCCGACACCGTGCCGGAAAGGAAGGTTCCGCTCACCATGTTCTGCAGCCCCGTCTTCGTGTGAAGCGAACTGTCATACGACTGTTTCATGAACTGGTAAATATATTTATCATTTAAGAAATTCCGCGGATCCATATAATAGGCGATAATATCCGAAGACGCCTGTACCCAGGAGCTTCCGTCAAAGCCCGGCCAGGTTCCGGTTCCCCAGTCATACGCGCCTGTCTCGGTCGATTTCCAGGACGAAATGCTGCTGCTCGCAACCAGGTTCCGCCCGATCACGCTTTCATTTTTCAACGCTGTGTTCCAATCCAGATTCGTCTGGAACGCCGTGAACGTCCAATTCGGATATTGTGCATGCAATTCCCGAAGTCCCTGTTTATAGCTCTCCGGAAATCCCTGCTTTGTCAGATAGCTTTCAAAATCCGAATCCGATTTTATCGCCGTCGGAAACTTTATGTATTTGCTCGAAACATAACCCGTCTGCTCACCGCCGCTTCCGCTATATCGTATCTGATACCATACGACGCCATCCGTTCCCGTCTGCTCACCAAGTACTGTAACTGGTGCGCCCTTGGACAGCTTCGCTAGTGCCTGATACGAAGTGCCCGGACCACTCCGGACATTCAGGTTTGTCGCATTGACCGACGCGGTTCTCTCTTCCGCATAGCTGACGATCCCCATCAAAGACTCTGCTGCAGTACCTGCCAGCCCTGGGTTGACCGCCATCACAGCGCCCAGCAGAAACGCCGCCGCCCGTTTCCCCAATAACTTCCATTTTTTCATCCGTCTATCTCCTCATTCTGCTGCGGTTTCTGCAATTCATCCTCCGCAGCGGAATTCTTATTCTGTCTGCCGCCGTATTTCCAGACAGCCGCTCGACTATTTTCCATCTTTTTCACGTTTTTACAATCGTATCTATTATAATGAAAAAAGACCATATGTGTCAACCTTACCGAAAAAACTTCGCAAAATTTGGGGCTTTTGCGTGAAATTGTAAGATTTTCTTAATTTTTAGAAGCAGTATAGGTTGGCTTCGAAATGTTTTCCAGATACATGATTTTTGAATGCATGACCGCATGAAAAAGAATGTGCCTTGGCACATTCTCGCGCCGAGCGCGGTCGCTTGCGAC
>OIWK01003031.1_pt1 | contig 12328 bp, 14 predicted proteins | sample 1587401 | NCBI WGS metagenome assembly OIWK01 (sample SAMEA3888911, study PRJEB22519) | human gut metagenome | biome: human gut; feature: human-associated habitat; material: faeces | place: Denmark | collected 2009
GCATGTACGCGTCCGCGGCCCCGTTAAGAATTTTCGCGGATGGTATCGTCGGATCAACGGCCGCGCCATCGCTAGGAACGCCCTTGAACGCCACCAGTTCCACTTTTTCCACACCAGTTGACGTCTCGCGGTGATAATGCGCGCATATGATGTCATTGCGGTTCTTGCCGCTCGACCCGGACTGTATCGTGACGGTCTCAGGATTGGTGATATGCCAATCCAATCCCTGGATCGACGCGCACCCTGTACCGATGACGGCCTTGTTCGCCGACTGCATGGCGCACGACATCGCGTCGCCCCATTCGAACACCATGTCGCCGGCGCCGAATTTAGCCTGGTGGATTATCGCTTTGTCCTCGCTGCTGATATGCGCGGTTCCGGCTTTGCCATCCACAAGTTCAATCGTCATGACTGCCCCTCCCTTTCGGCGTCCTTCACCCATTTCTCGAACTCCACGTCCGCTGTGGCGGCGAAAGACTGGAACGCCTTATAGCAGTCCCCGCAAAGCGTGTATGTGCTCGGCGGTTGGGCCGAAGCCGCCGAGGCGGATGTCAGATGGTTGACGTCGTACCATGATTGAGCGTCGGCGTTTCCGGATTGCAGAAACGCCGTTCTGCCGCACCTGTCGCACGTCAGTTTCGAATAACCGGTCTGCCTTCCCATACGGAAAGCCTCCTTCTAACTTGTTCTTTGATACGTGAATGGGCCGGTCGACGGCAGTTCCATCCAGGTTCCACCGAAAGTCCCGGCAAGGTCGATGGCCGTTCCGGACATGTAGATGCTTCCGACCGGCCATGCGATAAGGAATATCTCCTCGTCGGTCATGCCCGCGCTGTTGCCGGGAGGTCCCTTCGGGCCCTGTGGGCCAGGGTCTCCCTTCTCGCCTTTGTCTCCTTTGCTGCCGGTCAGCGTCGTGTTGCTCACGCATTTGATCGTGACGTCCGCCACGTCGACCTTAGAGACCGTGAAATACGTCAGGGTCTTCCCGCCTCCGGTCAGTGCGAAGAATCTCTCACCGACCGTCGGAATCCTGTTGAGGCATAGCGTGTCCGCCGAGAACACCGATGTCGCGCCCAGATCCCATGAGCCGGAATAGGTCCGGCCGGCGGTCAATGCGGGCAGTCCCGTCTCTCCACGCAGTCCCCGCTCGCCTGTCTCGCCACGTGGAATGCTTAGATCGAGGGTCTTGTCGCTGCCGGCGCCCGTCAATGTGGCCAACGCTGACGCGCCTGGCTGGAGCGTCGTCACGGATCCGATGGAGAGACCCGATAGGTACGAGCCCTTGACTTGGTATTTGGCGTCCGATTGCGTCCGGAATGATTCAAGGTCTGCATTGGCGACTTCCGCGCTGATGACGTTGCCGGCGATGTCGATGCCCTTGCCCGCCGTGTACGTTCCGCCGGACGTCGTCGTGACAGACGATCCCGATGATCTGCTCCCCGACGATTCGGTATCGTCCGGCTGCCCTACCTCGTATGTGATGTCGAGGATACCGCCGTTGACCTTCGCGATGCGTTTGGTGACCTTCGCGGTCAGGCTCAGACCGGAGTTCCTGTCAGACACGACCACGCCGTCACCAAGCATGAGCGAGTCGGCATCGTTCGGCAGGGTCACGTCGACCTTGCCGCCCGACTGAAGCTCCTGCAATCGTTTGCGCGTATTGTCGGACAGCGTCTGCATCTCAGCGCACGAATAATCGTAGACCTCTGCCACTTCGTCGACACCGAAAAGCGTCTGCTTCTGCGAGACCTTTCCATCCTTGTCCGCGTACCATTCGCTCACAAGCCTGTTGGCGAGTTCCTGCTGTCCCAAGCCGATCAGATGGTTCACCGTCCGATGGCATGTCTCCGCGGTGAAATCGACTAGGTCGGAATCCAAGGTGCCGTCGATGGTGCGTACCGGCTGGCCGGACATGACGATGCGGTTGTCCTTGGCGGTGAAGTCCAATCGCATGCCGCAGGATTCCAGCATCGCGCTGATGCCGGTGTAGGCGTCGACGTAGCGTGGATTCTGGAATTTGTATCCGGACAGGGTGGGGTTCTTCGTTCCGGCGCGCACCGTGAACACTTTCTCCAATCCGATTCTTTTGACCAGCGAGGAAAGCACTTCGGACAGGCTGCCGGAAACGACGAGGTAATCCTGTTTCGGATCCGGGGAAAGTATTTTCCCGCACAACAGTCCGGTCCAGCTCGTTCCGAGCCATGAGACGTCCGACGTCGTTCCCGATACGACGCTTCTTCGATCGGTCACTCGCCCTCCGATATCGGTGCCGTCGATCCAGAAATACCATCCGAGTTCGCATTCGGTTCCCGGAATGGACAGTTCGAAATCGTTCTCACTGCTCCCCGCCGCCCAATCTAGGGCCGCGCCGGCGGAGCAGCAGACCGGTTTCATATTCGCGTCGGCTAGGATAACGTCGACCATGGTGGTGCCCCCGAGCTTTCGTACAAGTCGAATTCGATGGTGAATCCCCCGGACCATGTCAGGATGTTCTCACCGGATGGTATCGGCTCGAAACAGTATGTTCCACATCCCTTCCCGACTCCTCGCGCCCCACTGGAGAAACAGTCCGCCACATCCCCGTTCGCGTCGGTCACCTTGATGCTTTTCTCCAATGGCGCGCACGTGACCGTCATGTACCCGTCGGACGGCACCGTCACGTCGTCGAAGCGGTAGAGGTTCCCACCGACGGTGAACTGCGGGTTCGTGGCCTGTCCGAAGATCCTGCAGACGAATCCGCACGGGGAAACCGTGGGATTCGAAATCCGCTGGATCGTTTTGGGACAGGCCAGGTCGGCTGGCAGATCATATGGCATGTCAAGCACGCTTCCCGAATCCGCGGCCATCGGGGCGAACCGCTGCGTCGGCAGACGATGATGCCACAGGCCGTCGCACAACACGATCCTGAACGTGACGACGGCGAGCGCTGGGCTGGGTGTCGGTGATTGCACGTTGGTTCCGACGATGAATGCTTTTTGCGTCCATTCGTTGTTGATGGTGAGTGTTCCGGGTGAGAGCGACTCGACGTCCATGTCGGCCAGTGCTTGGAGTTGGTCGAGGTCGTTGGGGTTGAGTGTTGTGATGGTGATGGTGGTTTCTGTGGCTGGCCGGCTGGATCCTGTGATTCCTCGTGTTCCGAGTGTGTAGTTCCATTGTGTGGATCTGATTTCGGTGAGGTTCGGTGTCCATGTTCGTTCGCAGTAGAGGTCGACGGTGCGTCCGTCGTGGCTGCGGTATGTCAGCGCATGCATTTGCGTATCATCCTTACGAGATCGCGGTATGTGACGTTTTCTCCCCCGTCGTGTTCGGAGAGGATGTTGCCGAGGTCGGCGTGCAGGCTTGTGATCGCGGCTACGACGCTGGCCGTGTCCACGTTCACTGACACGTTTTGCGTGTTGGTGGGTGTGAGGACTTCGCGTGGGATGGCTCTTCGGTTCAGCGCGTCCATGAAGTCGACGCCGTAATAGCTGGTGGCGAGTGCGTTTTCGACGTATTCGCCTCGTGCGATGCGGCCGTTGTCGAGGTAGACGCTGTCGCTGGTCGCGGTGCCTGGCGCCCATTTCGGGTCGACGTAGCCGTTGAAGGCGTAGCCTCCGTTGGCGTATCTGAATTGGTTGCCGTCGTAGAGGCCGCCGGTGGCTCCTGTCGGGATGTTGCCTTTGGCGTTTTTCGGACGGTATCCGCTGGATGAGTATGTGCCCCCTGATTCGTCGACGTAGCTTCCGTGGATTTGGAAGTATTTGTCGGCGATCTGGTAGTTGCTCAGGTTGGTGAGCACGCTCATGGCGGGTGAGCCGTTTGCGTTGACGATGAATCCTTTGTCGTTGAGTTTCCATCCTTGTGTTTGGAGGAATTTGTTCATCGCGTCGGAATTGTCGCCTTTGAGGTAGCCTGTCTTGTCGTCGATTTTGGCTCCGTTCGCGATGGCGAGGGCGATCATGTATTGGTCGCTGTCCAGGGTGAGGGTGCCGGTTTTGGGGTCGATTTTGGCGTTTGTGGCTTGGGCGATTTTCTTCATCAGGTCGGTGTTGTCGCCGCTGATGGTGACATGTTTGCCGTCTGGTGTTTCTTCGGCGGCGAGTTTGACCTGTTCGAATTTGGCGACGGCGTCGCCGGTGACTGTGACTTCGATGGTTTTCGAATCCGGCGTGTTCTGCAGGCTGGCGACGAGTTCGTCCACCGCGTCGCGTGTGAGTCCGTAGGCTTGTGCGGCGGCCTCGGCTTCCTCCGGTGTTTTGCCGATGGATTGCATGAGGCTGGTGAACGCGTCGTGGGCCTTGTCGATGTTCGGGTAGATGTCGTTGAGGCTGTCTCCGTTCTGCGCTTGGGCTTTGGCGCATTTGAGCGCCGCGTCGGCGATGTCGTTCAACGCGCTCTGGTTTTTCCGTCCGGCTTCCGTGTTCAGGTCGAGGGTCTTGGCGTTCTTCCCGATGGTGTCGTTCGCGGATGCGATCTTGTCTGCGAGGTCGATTTGCGCGTCCGACGAGCTGATGGCGAACCCGTAGTAGGTCTTCATCGCGTCGATGACTTCGGACAGCGCGCTGGCGGTGTCGCTGACGGCGTCCGTAGTGGCGCCGAACGCTTCGGCGAGGATGTCGTCGGCGCTGGCCGCTTCCTGCGCGTTGTCGGCGGATTGGCTGGCCGCGTCTGCTCCCGACAGGAGCGCTCCTGTCTTGTCGATGCTTGCCTGGGTGGATTCTTTTTCGGCCTGCGCGAGGTCGGCCGCCGAGATTTGGCTTTCCTTGTAGCCGTTTTGGAGCTCCGTGAGGCTGTTGGCCACAACCCTGTACTCGTTGCCGGTGAACAGGCCGCCCTGGCTTGCGAGCTGGGTGCGGTAGGCGTCAAGCTCCTTGTAGACTTCGTTGACGGCGGTCTTCTCGCCTTGGATGGCTTTGATATACGTGCTGTGTTTGATGCCGACCTTATCGATGGCCTGCCACACGTTGTCGTAGCCGGTGGTAAGACGACCGAGCCAGTTGTCGGTGACCCTCGCGCCGGACGAGTCGGACAGCGCCTTCTCGTAGTATTGCGCGGCGGAGGTTCCCTCCTGCAGGGCGTTCGACAGTTGCGTGGACCGCTCCTGGGCTTTCTGCTGTTCGGAGATGAACGCTCCGAGGACCGCCGTTGCCGCAGTGATCGCGACGCCCCACGGGCCGCCGAGCAGGTCGATGACGCCCGCGCCAGCCTGCTTCACGCCGTTGATCGCTGTCTCGCCCTTGCCGAGGGTGACGGTTCCGTTGGCGATGTCGCCGACTGTGGCCCCCATGGCCGAGTTGATCTGGGTCAGACCGGCTGCGAGCTGCGGGGCGGCGGTCTTGGCGCGCTGGATCGGGTCGACGAGCAGGGCGATCGCGTTGCCGGCCGTACCGGATGACGCTTCCAATGGCGTCAGCGCCTTGTGCAATGCGACGGCTCCGCCGATCGCGGCGGTCAGAGCGATCGCGCCCTGCTGGACGGGAGCTGGCAGAGACGCGAACGCGTCGACGAGCGTGTCGACGCCTTGCACGAGGGTGCGGAGCGCTCCCTGCGAGCCTTCGCCGAGATTGATCATGAGGGTTTCGAAACTGCCGGAGAGCTGTTCGAGGTCGCCTTTGAGGTTGTCGTTCTTCTTCGCGGCCACGTCCGCAGCGAATCCACTGTCGGACACAGCCTTCGTCCATCCGGCGATGCCCTCCGAGCCTTCCGAATAAAGCACGTTCGCAGCTCGCACCGCGTCGGAGCCGAAGATGACGCTCAACGCGGCGTTGCGCTGCTCCTGCGTCAGACCGCCCAGAGACGTCTTCAGCTGGCCGGCGAAGTTCTCCAGGCCGACGAACTGGCCGGACGCGTCGTATGCGCTGATGCCCAGCTCGTCCATCTGCGCCTGCGCCTCCTTGGTGGGGTTGGACAGGCGTTGGAGCATCGTCTTCAACGAAGTGCCCGCGTCGGAACCGATCATGCCGGCGTTGGCGAACGCGGACAGCGTGCCGACCGTCTCGGTCATGCTCACGCCCATGCTGTTCGCCATCAGACCGGCCTGGTTCAATGCGAGGCCTAGGTCGTGCGCGGATCCGACGGCCTTGCCGGCGCCGGCGGCCAGCGCGTCCGCGACCTTGCCCGCGTCGGAGCCCTCGAGGTTGAACTGCTTGAGCGTGGTGCTCATCAGTTCTGCGGCCTCGCCGACCTGCATTCCGTCGGACGCGGCCAAGTTCAACGCTCCGGACAGGCCGCCGGAGAGGATGTCCGCGGTGGACAGGCCGGCCTTGCCCAACGCGTCGATGCCCTCGGCGGCCTCGTTCGCGTTGTAGATGGTGTCGGCGCCCGCCTGGATGGCGGCGGCGCGCAGTTTCTGCATGTCGCCGTCGGACGCCTGCAGGTCGGCTTGGATGGTGCTCATGCTCTGGTCGAAGTCGGCGGCCATCTTCGTGGCTGACACGCCCAACGCCACGGCGGCCACGCCCATGCCCGCCATGATGTTCGTGGCGATCCGGCTCTTGCTGCCCGGCTTCTCCAACGCGGTGGAGAGCTTCTCCGCCTGCGTGCTCGCGGCGGCCATCTTCGTGGAATAGTTGGAGGTGTCGGCCGACAGGCGGATCATGATGTTCTCGTTCAACGCCATTGTCGGCATCTCCTTCTTCTAGTTTCTCGGTATGAGGCTCGCGGTCTGCGCGTGCGGTGCGAGCACCGTGCCGGATTCCTCGTATTTGCGCATGGCCCGTTCGCGTTGGAACGTAATCCAGCAGGTCTCCACCTGCGCTCCGGCGAACAGCCGGTCCACTTTGCCCTGGTCATGGCACAGGTCGGTGCTCAATCCGCACAGCGGGCATTCGTGGAGCCGCTCGTACAGGTCGAGGGCCCGCATCCATCCGCGTTCCGTCTCGTCCCATTCGGCGGGGTCGTCTTCCGACGGTGTCCAGCCGAGCCATCGTTTCAGGCTGATGCCGAGACGTCGCGCGCACCGCAGGTCGTTGAGCAGGGCCGGCGCGTGCTCAAGCCTGTCCGCTAGGCCAGCTGCGTCAGTTCTTTTGGGATTTCGACCACCGGGGTGTTGAGCTCCTGCACGGTCTGCATGAGCGCGTTGACCTGGCTGTCGGTCATCGAATCGATGAGCTTGGCGAACTCGACGCCGGTGAACTCCACGTCATCGCCGTCAGCCCATTCGGCGGATTCGAGCATGAGCGGTGCGGCCTCCTTGGCGATGGCAGGAAGGTCCTTGACCACACGCCCCTGCATGGTCTTGGAGTTTTTGAGGGTGATCTGCGCCCACTGGCTGGAGTTCAGTCCGCGGAACGTGACCACGAGCGTCTTGTGTTCGATGATCTTCAGCAGCGAGTCCAGCTGTTTGCGGACGGCGTCCTGCTCCCTGCGGCGTTCGGACGCCTCCGATTCGGTAGCATCCGCCGTGGTGTCAAGTTCGAGAATCCTGTTGCCGAGGCGCACGCTTTCCGCGAGCGTCTGCATGTCGGTGATGATGCGGTGTTGTGCCGTGGGTCGTGTGATGGTGATTTCCAAGTGTTTGTCCTTGTCTGTCCTTCGGTCCGTTCGGTGTTGCCTCGTCCCGCGTCGGACTGGTCTGGCGCGGGACAGGGCGTGCGTGTCGGTCATGCGACGGTGATGGTTTCTTCTTTGCTGCATGGGTCGGCGCTGAAGTTGATGGTGCTCATCTGGCGGCTGTTGATGCTGTGGGCTACGGGGATTTTGATGCCGATGGTCACGAGGTAGACGGAGATCACGTCTCCTGCCACGAATGGGGCGTCCACGGTCTTTCCTCGGCGGCGGACGATCCAGCAGCGTTTGCCGCAGGTGAGTGTGTCGACGGCTTTGTTGAAGTTGGCGGCGTCGGAGGTGTTGACGTTGTCGATGAGGTCCATGCTGCCGTCGGAGAATTTTTCCTGTCCGGGGATCTGGCCGACGGTGGCGGAGGATTCGCGGTCGTCATCGACCATGTCCTGGCTGTGGGTGAGGTGCCAGCCGGTGGCGGACAGGTATGGGCTCAGGTCAAGGTTGGAGCCGCTGTTGAGTTCGGAGGCGGTTGGTTTCAGATAGTTTTTGATGCCGGATTCCTCGACCATGATGGTTCGGAATTCGCCGTCTCCGAGGTGTGCTGGGACTTTTTGCATGGTGTTTCCTTTCATGTTGTTTCCGGCCAGCCGATCCGCCATGTGAGCACGCGCATCATGTATGGCGTGCCGGTGTCCGGGTCGGTCAGGTCGCTTGGGTTGCTGCCGGTGTCCACGTCTCCGATGAGCGGGGACAATCCCGGCATGTCGGAGAGGGCTCCGTCGAGTCTTTCCGTGAGATGCGAGGCGAGTGTGTCGACGCTTGTCTGGCTTCGTGCGACGATGCGGATGTCGAGTCTGCCGATGTGCAGGTCGGTGGATTGGCTTTCCGTGTGCGTTCGGCTGGTTTCGGTCAGTCCGATGACGACCCATGGTGGGGTTTTGCCGGCTGGAGCGATGCCGTCCGTGTACACGTCCCAGCCGCGGATCTCGCCGACGAGCCGGAGGACGGATTCCCTGACCTTCAGGAAGTCGGTCATAGGCTCGTCCCGGCTTCCTCGACGTATCGGGCGGTGGTCTCGAACTCCTGTTCACCGTGTTCGTAGAAGCGGTGGGTGCCTCCTCCGCCATGGGCGCCTCCGAAGAACGCGATGTTGGCGAGGCCGCCTGCTGTCTTGACCGGCGCGATGTCCGCCTCGACCCTCATGCCTTCGGTTTTGATCTCGTAGGCGATGGGTATTCGGCGGAAGCTCGAATGGCTGCTCGACGCGAGATCCGCTTTGACCGCGGTTTTGATGTTCTGTGCGCCTTTCTTGACGGCGTTGGCCGCTTTGATCGGCGCTCGGACGCTCGCGACGGTGAGTTTTCTCGCCAGTTCGTCGAGCTCATGGGAGTCGATGCGCACTATGAGCCTCCTTCCATCGGGATCTCCTGCACGTTCCATCTTCTGGCGGTGGCGTGCGTCTTTTCGGATTGCATGTTCACGAGCCGGTATCGGCGTCCGACGAGTGCCGGGTTGGCCGATTCCACAACGGTCGCCTCGTATCCCTCGCGCGGCGTCGTGGCCGTGACGGGAAGGTGGAGGTAGAGGCCCCATTCCGGGACGAACGCTCCGACTGAGCCGTCGCCGTTCACGTTGTGCTGCTGTCCGGCGATGCCGCCGGCCGTCTGCACTTTTCCCTTGCCGTCGTAGACGACTTGCTGTGACACGGTTTCGGCTCCGGTGGCCGGGTCGACCGTGACCGTGCCGGGCGCGGTGACGCGTATCCGGTCGGTCATGAGGTTTTCCGCCCATCGGCGCATTCTCGTCAGCGTCCTGTTGCTCATCCCGTCACCTTCATCATGAGGAACGGTTCGCCGTCCTCGTCGTCCGTCCAATACCGGTTCATGTCCGTGTTGGCGGATTCGTTTCTGGTGGAGTGCAGGATTCCGAGGCCGGCGATGACCGGGGACTGGTCGGCCACGAGCTGGTCGAGCGTCTCCTTCTCGCTGGCGGTCAGGTAGGCGCCGGCCTCGTCGACCTTCCGGCTTCCGCCGTCCATGGCGTCGTCGATCTGGCGCGTCCACTGCGTTTCCGCGTTCGGATTGCTCCACAGGCGGCCGGCGCAGGTGATGCACACGTCCTGCAGGTCCTCCGGCAGGTCCGGTCCGGACCATTCGCGCCGCGTGTATGCACGGATGCGGTTGGACGCGAATCTGAGCGCCATGGCGGCGCGTTTGCCGTCGGCCGACTTCTCGTCGATGTCCTCGCCGAGCCATTCGGCCAGCTGCGAGACGGTGGCGAATGGTTCACGCGCCATCATGCGCCTCCCTGTCATTAGGATTCGGAAGAGGCGACCGCGGCCGGGACGATGAATCCGGCGGGATACTGCGTGCCCTTCTTGGCCACGCGGGTGACGGGGTTAGCGACCTGGAAGCCGACGCGCATGACCACTCGCATGATCTGGCTGTCCTGCTGCATCGCGTTGTACACGATGGCGCCGGCGGAGTTGGAGATGACGCCCTGGTCGAACACCTTGTAGGTGATGTCCTGTCGGATGCCGACGATGAATTTCGACCAGTCGGCGGCCAGAAGCACCGCCTTGGAATCGTCCCAGCTGCCGTTGAGGACCTCGTTGCACGGGTATCCGTACAGGTTGGCCGGCTGCTTGTCGGTCAGGTTCGGCGTGTAGATGGGACGGTTGTTCGCGTCGCGCAGTTCGGTCAGCTCCCAGTTGAGGCCGGGCTTGCTGGCGAAGCCGTTGATTGCGTAGCCTTCCTTCGCGAGGGTCTTGCCGAGGGACGCCACGTCGGCGGCGAGGTCCTTGCCGGTACCCTGGGTGATGGTGTTCTTGGCGTTCTTCGCGCCGGCGAGGATGTCATTGCCCCACGTGGACGGCTTGTCCACGCCGAAGATGGCGGCTTGGTCGATCTTCTTGCCGAACGCCTCAGCGATCAGCGGCTTCATGGTCTCGAACAGGTTGATGGACGCGTCCTCGCGTACGGAGTCCGGAATCGGGACGAGTACCGCGAGTTCCTCGGCGGTGATGTTCACGTCCTCCCAACCGCTCTTGGTGGTCTCCTTGAGTCCGCCTTCGGACACCCAGTACGCTTCCGGAAGGGTGGCGAGGACCGGCTGGGTCTTCTTCTTGGCACTCATCCTCATACGCTTCGCGCGGGTGAGCATGACGCTCTTCTCCGGCATGGTCTGGATGATCTCCTGGCTGATCTCGTCGGGGATGAGGGCCTGTCCGAGGTCGTTACGCTGGATGCTGGAATTGAAATTGTCTGCCATTGTCTGCTCCTTGTATGGCGGTCAGTCGTTGTTGTCGAAGGCGTCGCGCATCCAGTCGGACGGACGTGACGGCTTGGTCGGGTCCATTCCTCCCGTGGGCTTCGCCCGGTTCGCCGGATTGCGAAGATCCGGCTTCTGCTGCGCCGTGGCCTGCGCGGCGTATCGCGCGGCGAGCTTCGCCGCCCTCGCCTCGATTTGCTCCGGGGTTCCCTCTCCCACCAGTTCGCGGTCTTCGGCCGTCAACTGCGGGTGAGCGGCGAGCGCGCGGCTCCAGGCGTTGTCGGCTTCGAGGCGTGCGATCTTCTGGTTGGCTTCGTCGAGGTCTCGTTGGGTTTTCTCCGTTTCGGTGAGTTTGGCGTCCTCGTATGCGCGGTTCTTGTCGGCGAGTTCGCCGTTCTTGTGTTTGAGGGTGCCGTTTTCCTCGCGGAGGTTCTGGATGAGTTTCCATGCGGTGGCTGGGTCGAACTGTTGTCCTTCGCGTTCCCATGGGGCTTGCGGCTCCTGCTGGCCGTCCGTCTGTCCTTCCGCGTTGTTCGCGTCCGGTTCGGACTGTTGGGCGCCGTCGGGTTCGTTCTGGACGTTGCTGTCCTGCTGGTTGTCGTCTGCCACTGTGGGCTCCTTCCTTTTGTTGCCGCCCGTCCTGCGGGCATGAAAAAAGCCCGTCGGGGCTTCCCGATGGGCTAAAGATGTGATGTTCGGCTTTTAGGCTTCCGGCATTGGCTTGAGGTTTCTGCGGACCTCGTTGGAGATGTACTTGTCGAGGTCCGTGTTGGCTTCCCACTGCGCTTCGCCGGTTTCGACGTTGACGAGGATGTATGCCGGCGGGCCGTAGCATCCGCCTTTTGCCATTCCCGGCCAGGTGTAGTAGTAGAGTGCCAGTCCGCCGTAGATTCCTTCGGGCTCGTGCAGTATGACGCCGTGATGCTTGGCGAATTCGTCGGCGGCCTTGTCCAGTTCGCGTCTTGTTTTCATCGTCGCATCACCTTCTTCGGTTTGATGATCTCGTACGCGTGGTCCCTGACGATGTCCTTGTCGTCGACACGGAACATGCGCACGCTTCTCACATCGATGATATCCCTATCGAGGTAGTCATCCAATCTGGATATTTTGCCGTTCTGCGGGTCTATGACGATGGGTTCGCCTCCGTTGGTGCGTGCCGAGGGGCGTTCGATGATGACGATGTGGCCCTGCGCATGCTGGTTCGTGTATCCGAAATGCATGCACCAGCGCTGGCCGATGCCGACATGCCGTTCGATCCTGTCAACGACATTGCCGCGGTTCGGACTGCCGACGGCGAGGATACGTGGATGCAGCCCGGTCGCGCGGTCCACCCACATGCTGTTCGGGTTTTCCGACAGTCTGTCCTGCGTTGAGCTGGTCCTCGCCCTGGCCTCGACGTCGTAGCCTTTCCTTCGGGCGTCATATGCGACGACGCACGACTGGCAGTTGGTGGAGCATCCCCACTTGTTGTCGGCGAATCCGGGATTGGACGTTCCCCTGTCGGCCTGCGTGATGCTCATCGGCTTTCCGGGATGCGCGAGGACCTTGGAGAGTTCGGTTTCGCGTTTCCTGAGGA
>OIWK01003032.1_pt1 | contig 12325 bp, 10 predicted proteins | sample 1587401 | NCBI WGS metagenome assembly OIWK01 (sample SAMEA3888911, study PRJEB22519) | human gut metagenome | biome: human gut; feature: human-associated habitat; material: faeces | place: Denmark | collected 2009
GGTTTGCTGCTGGGGCTGTTCCTGGGAATTTTGGGCCGGATCGTCCTTCTTTTCCTGGGCCTTGTCCTTTTCATTGCGGCCGCAGGCGGACAGCAATATGCTGCCCGCCAGAATCCCGGCCAACCATACACGCTTTCTCATCGTCCTTCCTCCCTTTTTCCCAGTATGGTCGGAAGGAAGGAAACTATGCGCTTTTAATCCAGATCTTTTTGATGGGCAGTGAGATACTCTCTGGCTTCCCAGGCTACATTTTTGAGCGAGCCCTTTTCCATGGGATTTTCCAGTCCGGCCTTCTGCAAAAGGCCCAGGAAGGTGTCATTGCCTCCCTGACGGGTGTAGGCCAGATACTGATCAAAGGCGGCCTGCCAGCCCTTTTCCTCCATGAGACGGAAGATCTGCAGGGCCACCGACTGGGCCAGACAGTAGTCGATATAATAGAAAGGATCGGTGTAGATGTGAATCTGCCGCTGCCAGGCTGCGCCGTCGGCATAGAAGGGCACCGATTCAAAATCCAGCCAGGGGCGGTACTTTTTATCCAGAGCGGCCCACTGGGCGTTGCGCTCTTCCGGGGTCATATCCGGGTTTTCATAAACGATGTGCTGGAACTCATCCACCTGACAGCCGTAGGGCAGGAAGGACAGAGTGCCGCCCAGATGAATGGCCCGGGCCTTGTCAGCCTTGTCCCCATAGAACCCTTCCAGATAGGGCCAGCACAAAAACTCCATGGACATGGAATGAACTTCACAGCCCTCCAATGTAGGCATGGCGCACTCCATCAGCCGGGTTTTGTCCGAGGCCATGAATGCAGCCAGGGCATGGCCTCCCTCGTGGGTAAAGACTCCCCCATCGTGGGAAGTGCCGTTGAAGTTGGCGAAGATGAACGGCACCTGATAGTCCATGATGCTCGTGCAGTAGCCGCCCGCCTGCTTGCCCTCGGTCGAGAGCACGTCGAGCAGCTCGTCGCGCAGCATCGTTTCGAAGAACTCCTTCGTCTCGGGCGAAAGCTCGCTGTAGAACTTCATACCCTGGGCGAGAATGTCGTCCGGCGTGCCCGCGGGGCGGGGATTGCCGGAACGGAATTCGAGCGCGTTGTCGGCAAAGCTCATCGGATACTGCTTGCCCAGGCGCTTGGCCTGCTCGCGGTACACCTTGTCCGCCACGGGAACGAGATACTTGACGACCGCCTCGCGGAACTTCTCGACATCGTCTTTCGTATAGCAGTTGCGGCCCATGCGGTAGTAGCCGAGCGTGGTATAGCCCTCGTAGCCGAGCTTTTTGCCCATCGCGTCGCGCAGATGCACGAGCTTGTCGTAGAGCTCGTCGAATTTTGCCTGATTGTCCTTGTACCACTGGCCCTCGGCCTTCCATGCGGCAAGGCGCTTTTCATCGTCAGCGCAGGTCTTGAACGGGGAGAGCTGCGAGAGGGTGTAGACCTTGCCCTCGAACGGGATCTGCGCCGAGGCGAGCAGCTTTTCATACTCCTGCGTCAGGTCGTTTTCCTGCTGCAATTCAGGAATGATGGCGGGGGAGAAGGTCTTGAGCGCGATCTCGGCATTGACGAACATCAGATCGCCGTATTCCTTCTCAAAGTCCGCGCGGAACGGGCTTTCGAGCATCGCTGCCGTCCACGCCTGATTGTATTCCTCAAGCTCGGGGTTGAAGTTGTTCCAGAATTTCTCCTCGCCGTCGTAGAATTCGTCGCGTGTGTCGATCGAGTGGCGGATGCTCGCGAGCGTCGCGGCGGTGGAGATGTGGCTCATCAGCTCCTGCTGCGAAAGGAACACCTTGCGCGCTTCCTCATAGCTCTTGGCGGCCTTGAGTTCCGCCGTCAGCGCGGAAAGGCGCTGCTTGCTCGCCGCGGGATCGGGGCGGGTGTAGGTCATTTCGGAAAATTTCATGTTGTTTCCTCCATCAAATTTTTATTGTTACATTTCTTATTCTTGCCGGTTATAGATCGCGGACACGTCCTTACGTCCGCCGCCGATGACGATGACCGCTGCGGCCGCCGTGACGAGCATAAAGCCCGTCAGCACGCCGCGCACGGGGAGAAACGCCACCAGCGCGCCCGCGAGCAGATTGCCCGTGAAGCTGCCGACGGTGTTGAGCATGTTGAACGCGCCGTTGAAGCGGCCCTTTTTCTCGTCGGGCACGTAGCTCTGCGTGGCGGAGATGCGGATGGTGTAGCTCGTCACGCCGAGGATACCCGTTAAAAAGCACGAGACCATCATCACCGGCAGCGGGCAGTAGAGATAGAAGCCCTCACACAGCGAGATGACGACATAAACCATCAGGGCAATGGAATACTTATGCTGCACAGGCAGCTTGATTTTATAATGGATGCCGCCGCCGATGGCGCGGCCGAAGATCGCCATGCCCCAGACGAGCATATAGATGTATTCGCCGTTATCGAATGTCGACTTGAAGTACGGCAGCGTGATGACCTGCGACGCGCCCGAGGCCAGCATGCTGAATGTGAAATAGATGGCCACGCGCAGAAGCCCCTTTTCACTTATCAGATAGCGAAAGCCCTCTTTGATGTCGCGCAGGAGCTGGCGGCCCGAGGAATGCTGCTCTTCGAGCGCGAGCGCGGCACGCTGCTTTTCGATGTAGTGTTCCTCGGCGCGGATCTGCGTCTCCGCCGTCGCGGCGATGAAGAAGCACAGCGCGTTGATGCCGAGCAGCGGCGCAATGCCGAAGAGATTATAAAAGTACGTTGCGATCGGGATGATGAGCGCCGAGAGCGTCTCCAGCACGCTCGCGATGGAGTAGGCCTTGGAGTAGTTCCCCTCAGAGATCAGCAGGGGATAGAAGCTGTCGTAGGCGACATAGTAGATGCTGTTGATCGAGCCGATGATAAAGCAGAAGACCGCGAGCATCGGAAAGCTGAACCAGCCGCGGCTCAGGATCAGCGCAGCGACAAGGTAGACCCCGGAGGAAAGGAAGTCCAGCGTGTAGATCGTCTTCTTGCGCGAAAAGCGGTCGAGGATCGCGCCCGAGAAGATCGGCATGACGATCTGCGGCAGCGTAAATGTCGCAATATAGATGGCATAGAGCAGGTTCGAGCCCGTGTAATCCAGTACGAGCAGGCTCAGCGCGAAGCCGGACATCGAATTGCCCAGCATCGAGATCACGCTGCCCAATGTGATGATAGTGAAATCCCGCGTCCACAGCGGTGAGACCGGAGCTGGCGCGGGAGAAGAGGATTCGTTCATAGAAATAGTCTCCTTCCGGCTTAAGAGCGCAAACAAAAGCCCGCTCGATGCGGGAGGGGGGACGGAAATCAACTGTATTATAAAGGATTTCGATAAAAGAATCAACTATAATTCCACCAAATATGGACAAATGCACAAATGCTGCCCCTGTTTTGTGCGGCACAGAGGGAGTGTCCGCTTGCCGAGAAGCATGACGTGTGCTATAATACCGCCAAACAAAAATAAACTGTGGAGGACATCACCATGCAACATGCACCGGCAAGAGAACTGCTGCATTTTATCAAAAATAGCCCCACCTGTTACCATGTGACCGAGAACATCCGCCAAAAGCTCCTCGCAAACGGCTATACCGAGCTTTCCGAACGCGAACGCTGGGAGGTAGCCCCCGGCGGGAAGTATTTCGTCCGCCGCAACGGCTCGAGCACCATCGCCTTCCGCGTGCCGGAGATGATCGACGGCGGCTTCGCCATGGCTGCGGCGCACTCCGACTCGCCAGCGTTCCGTTTAAAAGAGCATCCCGACCGCTGCAGCGCGCATTATGTCCAGCTCTCGACCGAAAAATACGGCGGCATGCTGATGTCCACATGGTTCGACCGCCCACTCTCCGTCGCGGGCCGCGTCTTCGTGCGCGCAAACGGCGAGATCGTCGAAAAACTCGTGAGCGTCGACCGCGACCTGCTCGTCATTCCCAATGTCGCCATCCACATGAACCGCACGGCGAACGACGGCATGAAGTACCTCGCGAATATCGACACGCTGCCGCTGCTCGGCGGTAAAGACAGCGGCGGCATCCTGCCCATCGTCGCCAAAGCCGCGGACGTTGCAGAAAACGACATCCTCGGCAGCGACCTGTTCCTCTACTGCCGCGGCGAGGGGACGCTGCTTGGCGAGAACGAGGAGTACATCCTTTCTCCCAAGCTCGACGATCTCGAGTGCGCCTGCGGCTGCCTCGAGGGCTTCCTTGCGGCGAAGGAGAGCGGAAATATCGCCGTCTGCTGCATTTTCGACAATGAAGAGGTCGGCTCGTCCACCAAGCAGGGTGCGGGCTCGACGTTCCTGCGCGACACGCTGCGCCGCATCGCCCTGTGCCTCGGAAAGGACGAGCAGGAGCTCCAGATGATGCTCGCGCGCAGCTTCCTCGTCTCGGCGGACAACGCGCACGCCCAGCACCCCAACCACGGTGAATACGCCGACCCCGACAACTGCCCGTATATGAACGAGGGCGTCGTCATCAAGTTCAACGCCAATCAGCGCTACGCGACCGATGGCCGCTCCTGCGCTGTTTTCCGCGCCGTGTGCGAAAACGCGGGCGTTCCCACGCAGGTCATGTCCAACCGCTCCGATCTTCCCGGCGGCTCGACGCTCGGCTCGATCTCCGATACGCTCGTGCCGGTCAGCACGGTGGACATCGGCCTGCCCCAGCTCGCGATGCACTCTTCGTGGGAGACCGCGGGCGTGCAGGACTATGAATTCCTGATCCGCGCGATGACGGAGTATTTCGGCAGCGCACTGTAAGAGACCTGCCGAAACGGTAGACAAAAGCACGGAAACATGCTAAAATAAAACGATTTTTGATCAAATACGCTTTCAACGACAGAAAGGAAATATATCATGGACGTTAAGGAAATTCTCAAGCACGTTGACCATACCCTCCTCAAGCAGACCGCCACCTGGGAGGACATCAAGCAGATCTGTGACGACGGCATCAAATACGGCTGCGCGAGCGTCTGCATCCCGCAGACCTATGTGAATCACGCCGCGCACTACGTCGCCGAGCAGCAGCACTATGGCTTCGGCCAGCTGCCCATCTGCACGGTCATCGGCTTCCCCAACGGCTACACGCCCAGCGGCATCAAGTGCATGGAGGCCGAGTCCGCCGTCGCCGACGACGCGACCGAGATCGACATGGTCATCAACCTCGGCTGGGTCAAGGAGGGCCAGTACGACAAGATCCTTCAGGAGATCAACTCTGTGAAAATCTCCTGCCACGGCAACATCTTAAAGGTCATCATCGAGACCTGCCTGCTCACCGACGAAGAGAAGATCAAGCTCTGCGAGGTCGTCTCCAACTCCCACGCCGACTATATCAAGACCTCCACGGGCTTTGCCGGCGGCGGCGCGACCCGCGAGGATGTCGCCCTCATGGCCGCCCACATGACCAACGGCAAGAAGATCAAGGCCGCCGGCGGCATCGCAAGCCTGCAGGACGCCGAAGATTTCCTCAAGCTCGGCGCCGACCGCCTCGGCACGTCCCGCATCGTCAAGGCCGTCAAGGAGCTCGAGGCCAAGGGCGAACTTTAAGAAAGGGGAGGGCTCAATATGCCGACTCCGCACAACAGCGCGAAAAAGGGCGACTTCGCCAAGACCGTTCTGATGCCCGGCGACCCGCTGCGCGCGAAATTCATCGCCGAAACATTTTTAGATGAACCAAAGCTCGTCAACAACGTCCGCGGCGTGCAGGGCTACACAGGCACCTACAAGGGCGTTCCCGTCAGCGTGATGGCCAGCGGCATGGGGATGCCGTCCATCGGTATCTACTCCTACGAGCTGTTCACGCAGTACGATGTCGAGAGCATCATCCGAGTGGGTTCGGCGGGCGCGCTGCAAAAGGACTTGAAGCTCGGTGACGTGGTCGCGGGCATGGGTGCGTGCACCAACTCGAACTACGCCGCGCAGTACGGCCTTGGCGGCACATTTGCCCCCATCGCGGACTTTCAGCTGCTCTCCGCCGCCGTTGAATCGGCGAAGGAGCTCGGCGTCCGCATGGACGTCGGCAACCTCTACTCGTCCGACACGTTCTACGACGCGTCGAACCCGTCGCTCAAGTGGGCGGACATGGGCGTGCTCGCCATCGAGATGGAGGCCGCCGCCCTCTACTGCAACGCCGCCTATACGAAAAAGCGCGGACTTTCCCTCTGCTCGATCTCCGACAATATCCTCACCGGCGAGGAGCTTTCGCCCGAGGCGCGGCAGACGAGCTTCACCGCCATGATGAAAATCGCGCTTGAAACAGCCGTGAAGATGGCGGCAGAATCCAAAAAGTAAGGAGATTATCATGCCATGCGCGTGATCGACATTGAAAACATTGTGACCAACATGAAGGACGACACCCGCTTCGTCCTGCGCTGCGAGGAGGTCTTCCACGACAAGATCAGCTCCGCCGCGGCGAGCATTTTAATGAACAAGGGACAAAAGCCCATCGTCTGCCTGACGGGCCCGAGCGGCTCGGGCAAGACGACGACGGCGATGCGCCTTCGCGAATACCTCGAAAACCTCGGCGTCAAGGTCTGCATGCTCAGCATGGATAACTTTTTCCTGCCGCTTGATCAGCGCCCGCCCGAGGCGAGCGACTGGGAGTCGCCCTACTGCGTGAACCGCGATTTACTCATCGAGGATATCCACCGCCTGATGGACGGCGAGCTCGTGGAGCTGCCGGTCTACGACTTCAAGGCCGGCGGCGTCGGCGGCTACAAGCCCATGCAGGGCGACAAGGACGCCGTCATCATCGCCGAGGGCATCCACATGCTCAACCCGCTGATTTTCGACCAGCTCAGAAGCGAAGCTACGGGCGTTTACGTTGCCCCGCGTACGCGCATCATCACGCACAAGGACCGCATCGTTCGTCCCGAGCAGCTGCGCGTGGCGCGCCGCATGATCCGCGACTATCAGGGCCGCGGCCATTCGCTGCGTCAGACCGTCGAGCGCGCCGAGAGTGTCGACCGCGGCGAGCTCAACTACATCATGCCGAACAAGCCGAACGCGAGCATCCACATCGACACGTTCCACGACTACGAGCCGTGCATCCTCGCGCGGTATTTGAAGGAGATCCCCGAGTTTTACAGCCAGCTCGACGATCAGTTTATCGCCGAGCACGGGCTGAGCGACCTGATGGACGTTGTCAACTCCGTGCCGTCGCTGCGCACGGACTATGTCCCGCGCGACTCCATCGTGCGAGAGTTCGTCGGCGGCAGCTGCTTTGAGTATTAAATCGGCAAAATCCGACAACGAGCTGTAATTTTTAATTTTGATAATACGAAACGTAATCGAAATTTGGCGCTTTTGCGCGAAAAGGGGAGGAAGAGCGAATGCATTCTGACGAGCGGCGAAAGGCCATTGCCGACGTGCTGCGCGCGGCGGACGCGCCGGTCAGCGCCTCCGCGCTGGCGGAAAAATTCTCCGTCTCGCGCCAGATCATCGTGGGCGATATCGCGCTGCTGCGCTCCTCGGGCGAGGAAATTCTCGCCACTCCGCGCGGCTATGTGACGCCGAAGGAGGCGCGCGGCATCCTCCGCCGTGTCGCCGTGAAGCACACGCCGCAGGAGATGGAAGCCGAGCTCAACACCATCGTCGACAACGGCTGTACGGTCATCGACGTCATCGTCGACCACCCCATCTACGGCCAGCTCACCGGCCCGCTGCAAATTTCGAACCGCTACGAGGTCAGCCAGTTTATCGAGCGCTGCAAAAAGGCGGAGCCGCTGTCCAGTCTCACCGACGGCATCCACCTGCACACGCTCTCCTGTCCCGACGAGGCGGCGTTCGAGCGCACGAAGAGTGCGCTGCGCGCACTGCGCGTCCTGCTGGAGGAAAACGGAAATTAAGGGTTGACAATCCTCACACAAGCGATTATAGTGTCATGTGCACGTGTCAAGACACCTGCACATGACGCTATTTTATTTTTAGGCTGTGAGGATATCATGGAAAAATTCAAAGCGTTCTGCAAACGCAAAAACATTGAAGTTTCGGCCAAGCGCTACGGCATCGATGCGCTCGGCGCAATGGCGCAGGGCCTCTTCTGCTCGCTGCTCATCGGCACGATCATCAAGACGCTCGGCGCGCAGCTGGGCGTTCCGTTTCTGACGGACATCGGCACCTATGCGATGTCCGTCTCCGGCCCTGCGATGGCCATTGCCATCGGCTACGCGCTCAAGGCTGACCCGATGGTGCTCTTCTCCCTTGCCGCGGTGGGCTGGGCGGCCAACGCCGAGGGCGGCGCAGGCGGCCCGCTCGCCGTGCTCATCATCGCGATCCTTGCCGCCGAGTGCGGCAAGGCCGTGAGCAAGGAGACGAAGATCGACATTTTGGTCACGCCCGCCGTGACCATCCTGGTCGGCGTCGCGCTCGCCAAGTGGATCGCGCCGCCCATCGGCACAGCCGCCTCTGCCTTCGGTCTCGTCATCGACAACGCGACCAGACTCCAGCCGTTCTGGATGGGCATTGCCGTCTCCGTGCTCGTGGGCGTCGCGCTCACGCTGCCCATCTCCTCCGCCGCCATCTGCGCGGTGCTGAAGATGACCGGTCTTGCCGGCGGCGCGGCCGTCGCAGGCTGCTGCGCGCAGATGGTCGGCTTCGCCGTGATGAGCTTTAAGGAAAACCGCTGGGGCGGCCTTGTCTCTCAGGGCCTCGGCACGTCGATGCTCCAGATGCCGAACATTGTCAGAAATCCCCGCGTCTGGATCGCGCCGACGCTCGCCTCCGCCATCACCGGCCCCATCGCCACGTGTGTGTTCCATCTTGAAATGAACGGTGCGCCGATCAACTCCGGTATGGGTACCTGCGGCCTGTGCGGCCTCATCGGCGTGTGGACGGGCTGGGTCTCCCCGAGCGAGGAGGCTGTCGCCAAGGGTGCGGCGGCCATGAGCCCAACGGGCTTTGACTGGCTGGGCCTCATCCTCGTCGCCATCGTGCTGCCCGCCATCCTTGCTCCGCTCATCAATATGGTCTGCCGCCGCCTCGGCTGGGTCAAGGACGGCGACCTGAAGCTCGACTGAGAAAATAACGTGTAAAAAGTGTGGACTTTTTGTAAAGAATCCCATCAATTATCACAAAAAAAGTAAAATTGGGGAGAATCGGACTTGATTCTCCCCTTTGCTTTTGCTATACTGTCAGACGAAGTGCGTCCGCACTTCAAAATAAACCGGAGAGCGGCCCGCCGCCGACCGGAAAAATAAGGAAGGATAGAAGAATGAAGAAGTTTTTTGCGCTGCTTCTCGCTCTCGTCATGGTTCTGTCCCTCGTTGCCTGCGGTGATAAGAAGACCGACGACAACCAGGATGCCAACAACACTGACGATCAGCAGGGCGAGACCACCACTTACACCAATCCTGACGATATCGACGACAACATGACGTCCGAGGACGGCAAGTATGAAGTCGCTTTCGTCACCGACGTCGGCCAGCTGAAGGATAAGTCCTTCAACCAGGGCACCTTCGACGGCGTGAAGCTCTATGCCGCCAACAACGGCCTGAGCTACAAGTACTATCAGCCCGCCAACGGCGATCAGGCTACCGATGACGACCGTTACGACGCCATGAAGGCTGCCGTGGACGGCGGCGCCAAGGTCATCGTCTGCGCCGGCTTCATGCAGGGCACGGCCCTCGAGAAGGCCGCTAAGGAATTCACCGACACCAAGTTCGTCTTCATCGACGGTTGGTCCCTCGGCCTTGACAACGTTGCGGGCATCGCCTTCAACGAAGAGCAGTGCGGCTACTTCGCCGGTTACGCTGTCGTCAAGGAAGGCTATGAGAAGCTCGGCTTCACCGGCGGCGGCGGCGGCACGAACCCCGCCTGCATCCGTTACGGCTGGGGCTTTGCTCAGGGCGCCAACGACGCTGCTAAGGAAATGGATAAGACCGTCGACCTGAACTACTCCTGGGAGTACGGCGCTTCCTTCCAGGCTTCCCCCGAGCTGCAGACCATGGTCTCCGGCTGGTACTCCAACGGCACTGAGATCGTCTTCGCCTGCGGCGGTTCCATGTTCCAGTCCGTCGTCGCTGCCGCTTCCGCTGAGGACGGCAAGGTCGTCGGCGTCGACGTCGACCAGTCCAGCGAGTCCGAGACCGTCGTCACTTCCGCTATGAAGGGCCTGAGCGACGCTGCCGAGTGGGCGATCGCCAAGGTTTACGATGGCACCTGGGACGAGATCGGCAATGCTGCCACCTCCCTGGGCGTTGCTGAGAACGCTGTCGGCCTGCCGACCGCTACCTGGTCCATGGAGAACTTCTCTGTTGCCGACTATGAAGACCTCTTCCAGAAGGTCCTCAACGGCGACATCACCATCGACAACAACTCCGAGATGGCTGACCCCTCCACCGCCGGCCTGAGCAACGTCAACGTCAACTACATCGGCGGCTAATTCCCAATAGCGCATACATAAAAGAACGGAAGACTTCGGTCTTCCGTTCTTTTTCACATTTCTGACAGGGAAAGACATGCGAAAACCTTTTGCTTTTCATCGGAAAACGTGATATAGTATAATGTAATTATGGTTTCCGTCCTCGCAGCGCAGCGCGTGCGGGCCATCAAAACGGAAGGAGGGCGAAAAAACTTGGAGAATCAGTATGCGATCGAAATGCTGAATATCACGAAGAAATTCCCCGGTATTATCGCCAATGACAACATCACCTTACAGCTCAAAAAGGGTGAGATCCACGCCCTGCTCGGTGAAAACGGCGCAGGCAAATCGACGCTCATGAGCGTCCTCTTCGGCCTTTACCAGCCGGAGGAAGGCGAGATCCACAAGGACGGCCGCAAGGTCGAGATCCGCGACCCGAACGACGCCAACGCGCTCGGCATCGGCATGGTCCACCAGCACTTCAAGCTGGTCGAATGCTTCTCCGTCCTCGACAACATCATCCTCGGCGTCGAGCCGAACAAAATGGGCTTCCTGCAGAAGCAGGAGGCGCGGAAAAAGGTCATCGACCTGTCTGAAAAATACGGCCTGCACGTCGACCCCGACGCCATTATCGAGGATATCACCGTCGGCATGCAGCAGCGCACCGAGATCCTCAAAATGCTCTACCGCGACAACGAGATCCTCATCTTCGACGAGCCGACGGCGGTCCTGACCCCGCAGGAGATCGAAGAGCTCATGCAGATCATGAAGAACCTCGCGGCCGAGGGCAAGAGCATCCTCTTCATCTCCCATAAGCTCAACGAGATCATGGAGGTCTCTGACCGCGTTACGGTCCTGCGCAAGGGCAAATGCATCGGCACCGTCGAGACCGCGCACACCACCGCGGAGGAGCTTTCGGCCATGATGGTCGGCCGCAATGTCAATTTCCACGTGGAAAAGGGCCCGCTGCACACCGGCAGCGAGGTTTTGTCCGTCGAGCACCTGACGGTCGCCTCCAAGGTCCATAAGAACAGCGCCGTCAAGGACGTCTCCTTCAAGGTCCGCGCGGGCGAGATCGTCTGCATCGCGGGCATCGACGGCAACGGCCAGACCGAGCTCGTCTACGCCCTGACCGGGCTGGAGCCCGCCGCGGGCGGCAGGATCACGCTCGAGGGCAAGGACATCACCCACGCCACCATCCGCCAGCGCAGTCTCATGGGCATGAGCCACATCCCCGAGGACCGGCACAAGCACGGTCTCGTGCTCGACTATACGCTCGAGGACAACATGGTCCTGCAGCGCTATTTTGAGCCGGAATTCACCGACAAGGCGGGCTTCCTCCGCCGCAAAAACATCCGGGCCTACGCCGACCGCCTCATCGAGCAGTACGACGTGCGCTCCGGCCAGGGCGCCGTCACCCCGGCGCGCAGCATGTCCGGCGGCAACCAGCAGAAGGCCATCATCGCCCGCGAGATCGACAAAGACCCCAAGCTGCTGGTGGCTGTTCAGCCTACCCGCGGCCTTGATGTCGGCGCCATCGAATACATCCACAGACAGATCGTCGCCGAGCGCGACAAGGGCAAGGCAGTCCTGCTGGTCAGCCTTGAGCTGGACGAGGTCATGAACCTGTCCGACCGCATCCTCGTCATGTACGAGGGCGAGATCGTCGGCGAGTTCGACCCCAAGACCACCACTGTGCAGGAGCTGGGCCTCTACATGGCCGGCGCACGCAAGCAGGGAAAGGAGAACAACTAAATGAACAAGAAAAAACTTTCCCACAGCAACCTCAACAGCTCCATCACCAGTGTGCTGGCCGCGCTGCTGTGCATCGTCATCGGCATGGCTGTGGGCTTCCTCGTGCTGCTGGCCATCAATCCGGCCCACGCATGGGGTGACGGCTTTGTCCGCATCGTCAAGGGCGGCTTCCATGATGCGCCCTACGGCGTCGGCAAGGAGCTGGCCAACGCAGCCCCTCTCATCATGACCGGCCTGTCCGTGG
>OIWK01003033.1_pt1 | contig 12323 bp, 9 predicted proteins | sample 1587401 | NCBI WGS metagenome assembly OIWK01 (sample SAMEA3888911, study PRJEB22519) | human gut metagenome | biome: human gut; feature: human-associated habitat; material: faeces | place: Denmark | collected 2009
TCGCTGTTCAAATGGGAAGCGTGGCGGATTCTGTTGCTGCAAAGATACGAATAATCATTGATAATACAAACTTTTCAGCAAGGAATCAACTATAAAGGTACTGAAAAATCCACGATCAGAAAATTTTATAAAAGCTTTATTATTTGTTCTGCGTCTGGCACATCCTGCGTGTCTGTCCGCAACGACGAGCGGCGTTGTTCAGAACTCATCGAGTGCCTGATGCACACGTTTCGCGCTTCCACCTCGCCAGCCATTCTCAAATACCATCTTCTGCCTTGTGACAGGTTTCCACCACGGGCAAAGTCCTCTTCCTCCTGTATAAGATGCTGCACCTCATGCAGCAACACACCTTCGGTCTGGTATTGGAACGGAGAATTTAGCGTTCCCATGCAAATCATCATGCCGTAGCTCAAAGGATTGAAATACCCTGAAAACTTGTTGGTCGGTGTGTATCTGGCGTATAAACTGAGCCGTTCGAAAGCTGGGTATGCTATGAGCAGGCTGATGTCGTGCATACATAGGCTGATGTTTATGGACTCGCCAAAATGGCGTTTCAGATGGTCCTCTATTTCGACAGTATTGTGGAAAGGGTCTGCCACTTCATAGCGCCATTTGCCGTCTACACCCATTTCCCAACCCGTCTGCTGTTTTATCATGTGCATATCCGTGCTGCAGCGAAGCAGTTGGACTGCCTTCTTTTGTGCTTCGATAAGACCTGACGAAGCATTGCTATCGTCAAGTCTTTTTGCACCTATAATACCTATATAGCTCATATTACCACTTGTCTGGTGAATTAATAATGTCGGTTTTGTCTTCAAGATAGTCTTCTATACATTTCCTTATGCCATCCAGTGTAGCCGAGCAAGGCAAGGCATCAAGAAATGCTTGGGCCACAGACTTTTCGGGCGACATGAACATCATCTCGTCTTCGAACTTTGCATAATAGAGTCCATTGGTGTCCAGATACTCGCTGTCGAGAATGTCTTGTAGCAGAGCCTTGACATTTGGGGCAAGTTCTACGAAAGATGCCTTGTTCCCTATCACACGCTGCAAATCACGGCACACCTTACGCTGTTCTACGAGCGAGGGTTGCACCTCTTGCTGTTGACTAACCCTTGATGCAGAAAGGCGGAAGTATTCTTTCCATTTCATGTAGCATCGTCGCAGGGCATCTATTGTGCTGCGCTGTGTATGAGGCATGGGCAACCCTTCGAGGGCCATTGTTTCTTGCGCAAGACAATAGCGCTCGGAATGTCTGAACACAGGTTTGCCCTTCTGTTCTCCCATGGCTACAGGGGCAGATATACGCAACATGAGGCTCTGTCTTATTGGAGGCATGGGTACTTCGTCCGCATTTTTCCAGTCAAGAACATCCCAAGGCTCGTTGTCGTCGCGTTCGGAGCGCGACTCGAATTCCTTCACATCGCCGTAAGTTATCTGCTCGCGAGGCACGACAATCACAGCATCCATCTGGGCAAGCGTTTGTATGATGGTCTGCAATGGTTCCGACTCGAAAGGCAACTGTCCAGTCTGATAGTGCATAAGCGTCTTGCGTTTTTTCTTGCCTGGCTGTTCTTGGTCTTCCTTTGCCTTGTCGTATATCGAACTTATAGGAGTGCCAAAGAACAGAGAGCGTATACTGTCAAAACGCTTGTCCTTTTCAAACTCCTTGGAGTGTTTATCGTTCACGCTTACTACATACATCGGACCATTGTAAGGCATTAACGAGAAGTTCACCCCCAAGCCAGCTATCGTATAACTTGTGTTGGTATTGGTGGCATATTTGAAACCTTCGTGTAGAGGAATAGAAACCGTGTCTAACGCTTTTCTTACCTTCGACTCGTCCATAGGCAAGAGTAATCCGATCTGCGTTTGAGCCTTGCCACCTTTCTTTTTCTTCAGCGAGAAGGATATGAAGCGAGGCTTCAGTTCGGCGATGGCAGGATGAACGTATGCTCCAAGAATGTTGCCGGTGATAATCTTGCGCTCCACAATCTTGTTGTTGTAGAGCGCAATGTCCTTGTTCCAAACGCTTGCACTCGGCTGCCAAGCTCTTGAATAAAAAATATCACAAAGACGTTTGTAATTGCTCCAACTGCTATTATGAACCAAATTGATGCGAATTTCCGTGTGTACAGCTGTCAATGCAAATACAAACTCCACTTTACTGGGAAGGAATCTGGATTGCTCATCTTTACCAAATCGTATGTCTGTCAATACACTTTTAATTTTATCTTGTGGCATTACCTCGCCCTCCACTTTCTCAGTGATGACGTATCCGTTTCCTATTTCCGCTTTTGACAATACCTTGACAAGTCTTTTCCTTTCTTCTGCGTATTTTTTCATCTCTTGCTTTTTAGCTTCAAGCAGATGGTTGTACTCGTTAGAGTACGAAATCAGTTTTTGCATGATTCGCTTGGCACGCTTCTGCTCGTTCACATCTTCAAATTCTGTTGAGCTCCATTTGTCTACAGGCGTGCATGCTTTTTGCAACCATGTGTCTGCCAACTCCTCATCACCACAATATGTTGTCAATATGCGTTTTGCACCGTCATGCAGCAGTTTGCAGCGTGCTTTGAAGCGGCGGTGGGCATTTTTGTCTCGGTGGGCATAATAATCTTTTACCTGTTTCTGTAAGGCAGGGTTCTCCTTATATGGATTTCCGTAAACCGCCTTAGCTTTCTGGCAAAGTTCAGTCACTGTCTCATAGCTATACGGAAACGTCTTTTGCTTGCATTTATAGGTTGTAAGATAGGAGCACCCACCAAGCCTTGTCTTCGTCTTGGCAGTAGTGAAAAGTTCTTCCCTTACAAAGTCGGCCTCGAAATCACGGAATTCACGTTCCAGGTCCCACTGGTTTATTCGGCGAAGTTCCGCCTCAAGCGTCGTGTAGCCCGATATCAGGTCGTCTACGATGCTCTGTTGTGCCGCCACACTTAGCATGGCACTCCGTGCGAGCAGTCGGCTTGCTGTCACATTGCGTGTAAGGTCGAGAACCACTGCTTGTTCTGTGTGTTCAGACAAATACTCTTTTGCCACCTCATTGCCATACTTATTATCAATGTCCACGAAGTCGGCTTGTTCACGGTCTTGGTCTTGCCATGCGGCAGTGTTGGCACTAAGCGACCGCAACTTCGCCCGGAGCATCATGTTGAGGCGCTTCTCCGAAGGAATGGCCGTAATGATGTACTCATACAATGGAGGCAAGTCGACACGTTGACCAGTTCGGTTGATGCGGCCACGCTTCTGCAAGTCGATATTCACGTCAAGGTCGTTTTGCACGATAAGCATCTTGCGTTGGCGCACTTGGTCCTCTGGCACCTCGGCGGTGGAAATGGCGTGCGCACTTGCACCTATAGCTCCACAGGCATTGATAAGAATAACGTCTAACTTGTTGTTTTGGAAATCATTGAAGATGAGGTTAGAGTGACGCTTCTTTCTTGACCCGATGACAGCGTTGATGAAGTCGTCATCGCCCTCAGGTGAGAGATAATCCAGTTGGTGTGCTCGCCCCGTACATTCCTCAAAACGGATGTTTAGGTATTCACCATTGGGCGCAACAAACTTCTCGGCAGTTATCAGCTGCCGTATTACGTCGATAGGCGACACGGGGAGATGAAACACCTCTTCGGTTATGTCTTGCTTAATACTTGTGTAGTAGTCGCTTATCTCTTTGGCTTCTGCCTTCAATGACATTTCTTCCAATTCTTCTACCATTTCAAAAACAGGTCGATTGGCATTGTTGGTAGAGCCGCTTCCACAAACCGTCTTTTCCAACAAGCGCAACAACAACGCAGATATGTCGCCACGAACGGATCCGTCTTCGTTCGCTGTCACGTCCTGTACGATACACTCAAGCGTGTCGCTCATGCCAATCACCACACTTCTTCCTTGCCTTACATTCTCAATGGCGGCTTGCGCCACCTTTTTCGCTTTCAAGGAAAGCAACAACACTTTGTTGATATAGAAAAGTTGTGCTCTTGTGGGATAGCAGTTGAAGGGTAGAAGCACGTTGTACATAAGGGCATGATTAACCATTGTACGAACCATTGCAGAGAGTTTTACTATTTCACGGAAGAAGAACATTACCTTATCAAACTGCTCACCATGTACGTCGAGGTCTTCATCAAGATATGTATAGACTGGAGTAGGCAAACCCTCTTCAGAGTGCTCGCGCCTGATCATTTGTCCTTCGGCAGCCAAACAAGACGAAACGTATTCTTGCATGGGCACTCCACCACAGTGCAAGGCATCCTTGAGCGTGTTTTCTGTAGCCAAGGCACTCAGGGTCGTGCGTCTCATGAAGGTGAGCAGACATTCCGGGCGCTTGGCAAAAGTGGCAGAAAGAAACACGCATTGGGTCTGTGGCGTTTCTTCAAGAATCATGTTTATACCTTGCGTGATAACCGATGCTTTGCCAGCGTTCACTCCACTGCTTTTGTGGGCTTCGTCGAAGATGAACAGCACACGATGTTGCTCGCACAACGCCATGAGGAAGTTGAGACGTGTCATGTCTCGTTTGGCATCTTTCAGTTGAGAGTAGGTAATCATGAGATAGTCGAAGGCATCCTGCGGCAGTTCACCTTTTATGAATATTTCTTGAAGGACAGATTTCTTGGGAGCTTTGTAGACCACCTCATACTGTTTCTGGTAGAGCGCCATGCGCTCTGCCTCATACTTTTCGTTATCTTCTTCGTCTGCGGGAGACCATATCTCGTCGGACGTACATGTCGCTTTCTGCTCAACCACATGGTCAAAGTCGACAACCGACACACCTGCATTCACCACCAATGGCCGTGCCTCCTTAATGCCAAGCGCTTTACAGTCGCGGTACATATCGCTGAACAGGGTATATCTGTCGGTGAAGAATATTGGCAGATAGCCAGACAACAGTCCATAGCGTATCATGGCAGCAGCTTGTCGGCCTTTGCCTATACCCGTTTGGTCGCCTATGACTACCGACTGTCCACGCTTCTCTATATTGTAAATGGCCAATGCAACACCATCGATTTGCTCGGCGGCCAATGCTTCCCTCAGTTCCTCATGGCTCATGTGAAGTCTGTTTGCTACATATCCGCCGACATCGCCCCCAAGCGCTTCGTTTAGTTTACTTAATGCCCTTGTCGTGTATTCTGCAAGCTGTTTCGGAATGACGGATTCCAATGTCTTCGCATCCTTTACAGCGCTTTCATATTTTGTAGACTTTTTCATAACTGTATCTTTAATGTTGCGGCAAAAGTAATATGAAGGTGTGCCAATTATTATCACAGGTTGAAAAAAGCTTCTGTTTTTGTGAGTTTTTTATAAGAAACAATTAACCTGTATTGATAATTGAGTCAGCACGTCAATATCTTTGCCGGCAAATAACGATAAAAACTTGAGATATGACATTGGACAACAAGAAATTCACGATTTGATAAAGGGTCAAACTTGGGTTAAAATGTCTATTGCGGAGAATAAAAGTGAAGAAAACGATATAAAAACACCTGTACTGGATAGAAAAAATGATTATTCTTCGTTATTCTGTGGAAAAACAATTAATTTTGTACGCGTATGTATTAATGTTGCTAAATGCAATACAGGTAAATACAAAAGTATATTTAGGACTACACATTATGCCGTACTCCATAATAAAAGAAGTCAAAGTCCGTCTTTGGAGCAAATATGATGTTCACTTCGTTGCCAATAACGATGTGAATATCCTGGCAGGCATTAACGGCAGTGGTAAAACATCCTTGTTGCCCGAAACAAACAAGTTGGCACTTGTCAATATCAATGGCAAGAATCTGGTCGTACTAATTCCGTCTGTCGACAAAAGCGTTATAAGCAAGAATACAAAAAAGAAAATCATATGAACGAACGTTTAATAGTAAATTCATTTGGTCCCGTCAAAGACCTTGATATTATATTTAAGAAAGTTACCTTGTTCATAGGAGACCAAGGCACAGGCAAAAGTTGTGTCGCAAAACTTTTCTCCACGTTTAAATGGTTAGAGAAGGTGTTAAGCCAAAAGAAATACAAACTCTCATACTTTGAGCAATATAACAGGTTCAAGACAAAGTTGTGTGCATATCATAGAATAGATTCCTTCATTGTTAATGGGAACCCATATATCAAATTTGAAGGAGAACTATACGATTTTTTGTATGAGAACGGGAATTTCTATGTAACAGACAAAGGTCAGGACATAAAAGGCATCTCAAAGCTAATGTATGTTCCAGCAGAACGTTCAATTGTAAGCGTAGCCGAGAATAAGTCAAAGCTTTTGAAAGAGCTGCCAGACTCCAGTGAGACTTTCTCTGACGAGTTTGTAAATGCAAAGAAATTCTTTCAGAGCGGTTATAATCTTCCGTTTGAGGGATTACGCTTTGAATATGACAGTTTGAATGATACAGGTTGGATTCATGGTGCTAACTATAAGGTGAGACTCACCAATGCTTCTAGTGGAATTCAGTCGTCCCTTCCAATGTGTATTGTATCAGAGTTTCTGAGTAGTAAGGTTTCTGACAAAGAGGAAATCAAGCTCTCTAAAGAAGAAAAAGACAAATTGGAAAAAAGAGTAGCTGAAATCATGCAGAATGATGAATATTCTGACAGTATCAAGGATATGATGATTCGCCAATTGTCATATGCCAATAGATATAATCAGCTTATAAACATAGTTGAAGAACCAGAATTAAACCTTTTCCCTCGTTCACAGATGGAAGTGCTCAAATCTCTGGTTTACAACAATGCAAGCTCTGATGAGAATATGCTTGTGTTCACTACTCATAGTCCATATTCATTGGCAATTGTCAATACAATGATTATGGGTGCCAAGGCGTATGCCAATGCGAGTGAGGGACAGAGAAGGCTGATAGAGAACATTTTGCCAGTGAAGTATCAGATCAATGAAGAAGATATAGCTGCATATCGTCTCTCTTCTTCAGATGCAAGCTATTGTCAATCTGCTATAAATCCTAACACGGGGCTTGTTTCAAAGAACGAATTAGATTCTGCGTCAGGTGACATTATGCGAATATTTAACTCTTTATACCAATGCTATGCCAAGACTCTCGCAAGATAGGAATTTGCCTGTTGCCATAACAAATCTCCGGTTGTGCTCCGCATTACAATATTGTGGCGCATTAGGTGTGGCTAATGCTTTTGACAAAAGCTCTGCTGAGTATCTTTACATCTATGATGATAGTAAACTTGGCTATACAGATTGGACAGATGTAGTACCCGAGTTTGTTCCAAAGTGTTTCGTTGCAACAAATCCCAACAACAATACGATCGTTTTGCTACCACTTGATCACCGAATCCTTACTGGAAAAAGTGTTGTTGCAGGAGGCGTATGTGATGGTATGCTTCTGACAGAAAAGGAAATGTGTCTGATTGAGTTCAAAACAAATGCCACGTCCTCCAACTATCAGACTATTGTCCAAAGGGCAAATGACGCAATCGATCAATTGTGGCACACTTTTGATGACATTATCAAGCCAAAATGTACGACACAATCCATTGCGGAGCAACCCATAGATGTAGAACAAATGCTTTCTATTGACTTCTATGTCGTATATGATAAAGACTTGGAAGTAACGGGAGCAAACTCGGAACTAATGGATTTGCAGACACAGTTTCTAACAGACAAAAGCCATCCTCTCTATTTTGATAATGGAAAAACTTTCCTGTAAATCATTATTGACCATAGGATGAATCCATCAAGAGAAATAACTTGAAATGATGACAATAGAAGAAATACAGGTTCGCAAAGAATGTCAGACATTCGATTGCAAGAGCATACAGATTGACCCCGAAAACATGCCATGAAATGGAACGATCCACACCTTAGACCAAGGGTTGAGTCGATTACAGATGACAATGTGGAGTCAAATTGCTCCATGATTGAAAATATTCCTCCAAAAGGAGTGAGCTTCTCAGATTTAATTTGTATTTTTGCCATGTCATATCAGAGTTTTGCTTGTTTATTTTTGCAACACTATGATAAGTGAATTCTTCGACATGGCAAAATCCTGGGCTGCTCGGCTCTGCCGCTTAGCTTGGCTAAGAACTTTTTGTTGCTCAGGATATTATAAAAGTTTAAATTTATAGTGTTGCGGAATTAAGGTTTATTAATAAATAAAAGGAGAAAAATGAAAACGAATCTTTTCAACGTCATGGCGTTTATGGCAGCCCTGCTCTTCAGCACCTCTGCCCTGGCGCAGGAACGCGACCCCAACCGCCTGTCCATCTACAAGGGCGACAACATCCTGAAGACCTACTCGGTCGACGAGATCGACTATATCGGCTTCGACTATGTGGCCAATGATCCCGCCGGCATCGCTGTAGTGGACCAGACCAACTTCACCGCCAAGGTGCAGTTTACAAAGCCCGCCAACTGTGAATATTATCTTGTGGCGGTCATCCCTGCCGACTCGGAGGAGGACCTCACAGCCTATGTGAAGAACCATTATGCAGCAAAGCTTACAGAGAGCAAGGAGTATGAGTTTACAGGTCTCAAGGCTGGACTCGAATATTATGCTCTCGCCTTGCCCGTAGACAAATATGGCCTGTCGACCGTGCTCTCAAAGCAGAAGTTTCAGACCGTTGCATCGCAGTATGAGCAGAAGGCCTCTACCTTCTTTGATATCGACTATTGGGGCGACGCTTATCTCAACGGCTACCAGAACTTCGTGATCCGTATGGGCGACTGCCAGCACAACGGCGTCTATCCCAAGGGCAACGGACGAATCTACAACTTCAGCATCTACAGCAAGAAGTCGGACGGCTCGGCACAGCCCATGCCGCCTGTAGGAACTTACCGCTACTACACCGGCGACAAACCCATCGACATGTGTATGGAATATTCTGAGAGCCTGATGTTCGAATACAGCAACTTCAAGAACGACAAGTCTTATAAAAGCACAACGGTGAAATATAACGATGCCACGCTGACCGTGACCAAGAACAGCGACGGCACCTACACCGTGAAGGCGCTGGTGGCACAGGAGAACGGCGAGTTTGTGGAGCTTACCTACACAGGAGCGGTGACCTACAGAGACAAGTCGTTTAAGGGCTATGACGGTCCTAACCTGGACCACGACATCGAGTTCAACTGCGACTACATCACTCCCTACGATCTCGACGGCATCTGCTTCGAGATGATGGACGGCGGTGACCCGTATGCCGCGGATGCCTCATGGTACAAGCGCAACCGCATTACCATCTTCCTTGCTGCCGATGCCAACGGCATGCCGCGTCTCGGAACCTTCGGCGTGACCAAAGAAGGTGAGAACGGCACGGTGCGTGCGGGCTTCTACAAAAACTTTGGTGGCGGCTATACAGGATCTGACGGCACACGTTACGAGTATGTGGAGCAGCTGGGCGTGCAGTCGATCTTCGGCTTCGTAACGGGTGGCTCTGTGACCATATCTACCGAGAACGTGATGGGAAAGACCTATTATAACATCAACACCGACTTCGTGACCGACAAGGGCGTAAGCATCAAGGCCCACTATCTTGGCCCGTTCAAGAGCAACAAGTCGTCGAAGAAGAAACAGGCTCTGCGCCTTGCCCCTAAGGCAAACTAAGGCTTTGTGACGGGCCATTGATTATCTTTTTTCGAAGGCTCAAACAAGAAAGAACGAAAGCTACTCTCACCCCCAACCCCTCCCCAAAAAGGGGAGAGGGGAGCAATCAATTCTTGTTGGGGATGTATCGGCTTGACGATTCATACATACATAAGTTAGGGCTGCAAACGGCAACAATGCCGTTTGCAGCCCTCATTATTTTTTCATGTGTGGATGTGCTGACAAGTTTTTGTTTTTCTGCGTTATTCTGCGTTATTCTGCGTTATTCTGCATTATTCTGCATTATTCTGCATTATTCTGCATAGGTTGTTATCACTCCATTTTCCGGATGAGCCATAAAAACATGCTTGAAATGGGGCGATAACTCAAAAAAAAATATAGTTACCGCCCCACTTCAAGCACATTTTTCTTGTTTATAAGGAATAAAAGCTCTATCTTTGCATTTAACTATCAGACAGTTACGTTAATTCAACTAATTATACGACAATGATTCAAAAGATAATAGGACGCAAGGCAGAGCAGGAATTGTTGCATGAATGTTACGAATCAAACAAACCAGAGTTTGTTGCAGTATATGGCAGACGACGCATCGGCAAAACATTCCTTGTAAAACAGTTCTTTAAAGAAAAGTTTGATTTCTATTTTACAGGAGCTTATCAAGCCACGAAGAAAGACCAACTTTTCAATTTCAAGATGACATTGGAGTCTTATTCTGGCAAGAAACAAAAGACACCAAAAACATGGTTGGAAGCATTCTTTCAACTTAAGGACTATTTGGCTTCGCTTGGAGAGCGCAGGAAAGTAGTATTTATTGATGAGTTGCCATGGTTCGACACGCCACGCTCCAATTTTATTAGTGCAATAGAACTGTTTTGGAACCAGTGGGCTTCCGATCAGAATCTTATGTTGGTAGTATGCGGTTCGGCTACATCATGGATGGTTAACAAGCTATTGGGCGACAAGGGAGGATTGCATAACCGTGTGACACATAGCATTTATCTTGCACCTTTCTCTTTAGGAGAGACTGAAGCTTTCTTACAAGAAAACCGTATTGTGTTCAATCGTCATCAGATAGTAGAGTGCTATATGATGTTGGGTGGTACGCCGTATTATTTGAACATGTTGCAACCCAAGTTAAGTTTGGCTCAAAACATCAACAATTTGTTTTTTGTTGAGAATGGTGAATTGCGTAGAGAGTTTGACTTTTTGTTTAGGTCATTGTTCAGGGATAGCAAGATATATCGCAAGATTGTAGATCAACTCTCAAAGAAGACTAAGGGAATGACCCGTCAAGAGATTATACAGGAATGTGGTATTACCGACAACGGCAAGCTGTCGGAAATATTAGAGAATCTATGCAATTGCGACTTCATTCGTCGCTACTCCTCATTTAACAAAAAACAACGGGAAGCCATATATCAGCTTACCGATCTGTTTTCATTGTTCCACCTTCGTTATATCAAGAATTCTAACGGTATGGACGAGAGATTTTGGACTGATGCTATCGACTCTCCAAGTCACCGTGCCTGGTGTGGCTATGCTTTTGAGCAAGTGTGTCTTCATCATATCAGGCAAATCAAATGGGCTTTGGGTATAGATGGAGTGCAGACTTCTGTTTGCTCATGGGCTACACTTCCTACTATGGATGCTGATGGCAAAAAACGTGAAGGTGCTCAAATAGATTTGGTTATAGACAGACGCGACCAAACGATAAACCTCTGCGAAATGAAGTTCTGCATGAGACCTTTTGAGATTACACCAGCTTATCTTGAGCATATTATTAGTAGGAGAGAATTGTTTCGTGAAGTAACAGGAACCAACAAGGCTCTTCATCTTACATTCGTTACTACTTATGGATTGGTGAAGAATGCTCAATACGGAATGATTCAAAGCGAGGTGACAATGGATGATTTGTTTAAATATTGAAGTATGTATGAACCTTTAATATTAGTTATCCAACAGAGCACTTCTTAGATCATCATCTTGCGCCAGCCCCAGCTTTTTTCTGATGTTGCCCCTCACCGTACTCACGTTTGAGACGCTCTTACCCAAGGCGGTAGAAATATCCTTCATGGTAAGTCCCTGCTCAACGAGGCGGCAGACATCAAGCTCGGTAGGCGTAAGCATAGGGAAACGTTCGTGCATGTCTTTGCGTTGGCAAGCCTGCATGTGTTCTATTTGGTTTGCCACTTTTATGATGTTGTGCAACGTCTTTTTGTCGAGCTGCGCCATCAGTTCCTTATCATAAACAGCGGTAGTGTCTTTGGCTTTTGCAAGTTGTAGGAGAGCCAACAGTTCGTACTTTTTCATGTTGAACACATGCAACACTTGGTCGATGGTGTTGGCATAATCGTCGAGTTCCATATGTTGCTCACGTAACAGCTTATTAGCCACGAAACCCAAAGCGGTGGTTGCAACACTCGTAAAACCAAATATAACAAGCAGCTGACTATACATCGAATTGTCGGTGATATAGTGGCAGAGGAACATTGATATTATATTAATGCATGTGCAGACAAGCGAAATGCGGGGCAAGATAGAAATGCTGCCTATAAGCACAAGGATATAGCAAACAGTTATGTTGACCGTAGTGAGCATGGGGTCATGAAAACCAAAAGAGGCTAAGACCAGCAGTCGCACATTTTGTATAATTAGTGTTTACTGAATAATTTATAACTCTCTGATATTTAAGTTTTTATAACTTTATTTCTTCGTTTATTTAACAAAAAAATCGTACCTTTATATAGTTAA
>OIWK01003039.1_pt1 | contig 12312 bp, 9 predicted proteins | sample 1587401 | NCBI WGS metagenome assembly OIWK01 (sample SAMEA3888911, study PRJEB22519) | human gut metagenome | biome: human gut; feature: human-associated habitat; material: faeces | place: Denmark | collected 2009
TACATTATAGCTTGCATTCAGCGTCAAAGTATAACGTCCGGGAGTTTCCGGCAGTTTTACTTGGCACGAAGGATCGCTTTTGTCACTATCATAAAAGACACCGGATTTACCGCCACTGACTTCAGCTTCAGAACTCGAGCAACTCCAAATATAAGTTGTGCGATCCAAACGTTTACCTTTCTTGTATTGAACAGCTGTTGCGTTCACGGTTTCTCCGGCATACAATGTTTCCCTGCTAAACTCTATTCCCGAAAAGCGGGGAACAGTCACATTGTCTCCAGAATCCTCCGAACACGAAACAAAAAACGATGCCGCGATAACCACGCCAAATAACGCAGACACTACGTAGCTTAACTTTTTCATAACTTTTTGATTTTTACTTGCCGCAAAGGTAACGAAAAAAAACGCCGTATAGCGTTAACAAACAAAAAATAAAAGATATCATACAGAAAACCTCATCACGAGCAACGCAGAACAATAAGATTTATTTACATTTGCATCATGTGCATCACTACATAAGTAGGTATTAAAAACGAAAACATCATGAGAAGTTTCGCAAGCGATAACAATTCGGGAATAAGCCCAGAAGTAATGGAAGCCATAAGCAAAGCCAACATTGATCATGCTCTCGGTTACGGAGAAGACCAATGGTCAATAGACGCAGAACACAAAATAGATATGGCTTTCGGCGGAGGAACACAGGTTTTATTCACTTTCAACGGAACAGGTAGCAACTGTCTTGCTCTTGAGCTATGCAGCAAACCGTGGGGACTGATATTATGCGCAGAAACTGCACACATCGTTGTGGACGAATGCGGTGCGCCGGGAAAGATGACAGGTGCTTCAATAAAAACAATACCTACGACAAACGGCAAACTCTGTGCAGAATCCATAAAACCCTATCTCGTGGGATTTGGAGAGCAGCATCATTCGCAGCCGCAAGCCATATACATTTCACAATGCACCGAGCTCGGCACAGTTTATACGCCCGAAGAAATAATGGAAATCACTTCCCTTGCCCACTCTCACGGAATGTTTGTACATATGGACGGTGCAAGACTTGCCAACGCCTGTGCGGCATTAAACAAAAGCCTGCAGGAACTGACCAAATCCTGCGGTGTTGATGTGGTAAGCTTTGGTGGAACAAAAAACGGGCTTATGATTGGAGAATGTGTCGTAATAATTAACGACAAACTCAAAAGTGGCGCAGCTTTTATACGCAAACAAAGTGCGCAGCTGGCTTCAAAACAGAGATTTCTCGCCTGCCAGTTCTCCGCATATATGGAAAACGATTTATGGCTAAGCAATGCCAAACATGCGAACGCCATGGCTGCGTTGCTACGCATGGAATTGGAGAAATCAGACCAAGTATCATTCACACAGAAAACCGAAAGCAACCAACTGTTTCTAACTCTGCCGCACGACTCTGCGGAAAAATTGGCATTGAAACACGCATTCTTCTATTGGAATGAGGGTATTAACGAAATTCGTCTCGTTACTTCTTTCGACACTACCGAAAAAGATGTTCACACACTCGTAAACGATATAAAAGAAGCACTGTTGTAACAGAAACAACTGTGTTTTCAAAAGGAAAAACACGGCAAATTAGCAGCTCAAAACTGTACGATTTTAGCTTCTTTACAAGATGTTATTTTTCAAACACTTATAACGAACAAAAATACAAGGCACTTATTTTAAAACAAGTGCCTTGTATTTTAAAATATATGGCTTGTATTTTTCGCAACATGCCTTATGTTTTTTCCAATGATTTGAAAGCATCTTCTTTTATGTCTTCAACAGTATGTTTTAGAAATTAAATTTCTTTCTTTTGAAGGACATATTTCACACACTTCATTATATAGCAAAAAACAAAATTCAACCTTCAAAAACCAAACTGATATCTATTTCGATTCATGTACTATAGTATAAAAGCGATATTTGTCAAACGATATAAAACAAAACAAGCGGAACATTTTGTTCCGCTTGTTTTATTTGTGAAAATACGCTTATGCGTTAGCTTCTTCTGTCTGAGCTGGAGTTTGTTCCTCTGCCGGAGCTTCAGCTTCTGCAGCTTTTGCTGCTTCTTCAGCCTGTGCAGCAGCTATGCTGGCTTTTTTCTCAGCTACACGCTTTGCAATTTCTTCGTTTACTTTTACCTCTGCATCTTTGCGTTTTGCTTCGTCATTACGCTTGTCTGCCTGAAGTTTTGTTACTACAGCGTTGATACGTGCATCCTTGTCTGCTTTCCAAGCATCGAAACGCTTTTGAGCTTCTGCCTCGTCAAATGCGCCTTTCTTAACACCGCCACGGAGATGCTTCATCATCAAAACACCTTCACGCTTCAAAATGAAATTAGCAGTATCAGTGGGCTGTGCACCAACCTCAAGCCAATAAAGAGCACGGTCAAAATTCAACTGTATTGTGGCAGGATTCGTATTAGGATCGTAACTGCCAAGACGTTCAATGAACTTTCCGTCACGCGGAGCTCTGGAATCAGCAACCACAACGGTGTAGTGAGCGTAGCCCTTGCGTCCGTGGCGCTGCAATCTGATTTTTGTTGCCATAATTTATTTTTATTTATTTTGAACATACCGCCAACTCGTAGCGGTGCTGCAAAATTACAAATTTATTTTCAATTAAACTGTCAACGACTGCTGTTTTACAATCCGAAATTCTTGGGTTTTACGACAGACATCTTTACAAAAACAGCCACAAGTGCCACATAAGCCACCAGAGATACCAATTCGCTCATAGGATTTGCGAGCCAGGAATCAAGCACAAGGTTTATTCCGCCAAATCTAAGGGCTGCGCTCACAACTCCCATTAATGCGCCACCGGCAATGAAGCCCGAAGCAATCAACGTACCACGTTCGTTATAAGCGTTACGCAGTTTCTCATCGTTCGTGCGGTTCTTTACGTACCAACTGACAAGACCTCCCACCAAAAGAGGCAAGTTTAATTCCAAAGGAATGAACATCCCCAACGCAAAAGCCAAAGCAGAAACATTGCATGCGGTTAACACTATGGCTATCAAGCAACCTATTCCGTAAAGAAGCCATGGTGCACTGCCACCATTCATAAGAGGTTCTATAACTGCAGCCATAGCGTGAGCCTGAGGTGCCGCAAGAGCATCTCCCGTAAAGCCATAAGTTTTGTTTAACACTATCATGACTCCGCCAACAGTTACTGCTGCAACGAGCGTTCCCAAGAATTTGAAAGATTCCTGCTTTGCAGGAGTTGTTCCGAGCCAATAGCCGATTTTCAAATCGGTTACAAAGCTTCCCGCCATTGACAACGCCGTACATATAACGCCTCCCATAAGAAGCGAAGCCACAATTCCACCCGTTCCTTTAAGACCTACGGACACCATTATTATAGATGAAAGTATCAATGCCATTAATGTCATGCCCGATACGGGATTACTTCCCACTATTGCTATGGCATTTGCAGCCACAGTCGTGAAAAGAAATGCAATGACAGCCACAAGAAGGATTCCGGCTATGGCATACATTATATTTCCCTGCATTGCGCCGAACCAGAAAAACAAGAAAATTATTAACAACGTTATTATCGTACCCACTACAATGAATTTCATGGGAAGATCGCGCTGTGTGCGCACGGTTTCCTTGCTTTCTTCGCCTTTTTTCTTCATCTCGCGTCCAGCAAGAGATACCGCACTTACAATAATTTTGCGGCTCTTTATTATACCGATTATACCAGCCATGGCTATGGCACCTATTCCTATTGAACGAGCATAGGAAAATATTTGTTCGGGACTTGCCGAAGCTGCCGATACACCGTTTGCCACTATCAGTTCTGGGAATATCAGTGAAATCAGAGGAACTATCACCCACCACACAATTACAGATCCGGCACATATAATCGTTGCATATTTCAGTCCTACGATATATCCCATTCCCAATACCGCTGCTCCCGTGTTTATTTTGAAAACAAATTTGGCTTTATCGGCAACTGTTTCACCCAAGGAGCATACACGACTTGTAAAATTCTCGTTCCACAAACCGAATGTGGCTACTATGAAATCGTACAAACCGCCGATTATTCCTGATTTCAGAAGCAGTGTGAGACTTCCGCCTCCTTTCTGACCGGAAACGAGTACTTGCGTGGTTGCCGTGGCTTCGGGGAATGGATATTTGCCATGCATTTCCTTAACAAAATATTTTCGGAAAGGAATCAGGAACAAAATTCCCAACGCGCCACCAAGAAACGATGCAAGGAAAACCTTTGCAAAATCAACAGAAATATCGGGATATTTAGCCTGCAATATATATAATGCGGGAAGGGTGAAAATTGCGCCGGCAACAACGTTTCCCGAACATGCGCCGATGCTTTGTATTATGACGTTCTCGCCCAATGCGCCTTTACGCTTTGCCGCTCCGGATATTCCAACTGCGATAATGGCAATGGGAATGGCGGCTTCGAACACCTGACCTACCTTAAGACCGAGATAAGCTGTGGCAGCCGAGAAAATTATTACCATTACCAATCCCCATATCACCGACCACGGCGTTGCTTCACGAGGATTTATATCGGAAGACATTATTGGATTGTACTCCTCTCCGGGCTTTAACTCCCTGAAAGCGTTTTCGGCAAGTTTTATTTCCTGCGCTTCGTTTACATTTGAATTTTCCAAATCTTTATTCATCGTTGTTATAATTTTTCAAAGGCAAAGTTAATATAATGCAACAAAAAAGACTTTCTTCGCAACGATTTTATTTCAAAGCCAAACGCAAAACGCATAAACATGCGTAGGCTTCTGCATGAATCTATTGCTTGTTTTTCGGTCAAAACAGGACTTCGAAAAAAACATAAGGAACTTTACAAAAAACACAAGGCACATATTTCAAAATATGTGCCTTGTATTTTAAAATATATGGCTTGTATTTTTACGCTTTATAAGTTTGTATAATTCAGCATCTTATATTTTCCTTAAAAAACGGTGTTTCAAATCCTGCTTTTTTGCTTTTCAGCAGCCCTTATATCCGCTTTTTATGCACATATTGGAAATATTTATCCAAATGTTGCCTTTGAAATTTTTATTATTATTTTAATTCCGTCAAACAGTCAGGTCCTTCATTTGTACAAAAGCACTTGAGAACGTTTAATTATATGCCAAAAACCATCTTCTTCCATACGAGCCATACCGCGTTCCACTGTTTTGCACCCTGATGCAGAAGCCAACATACAACTTCCAGAACTAAAATCAACGGCATCACCAATTCCGTCATACGAAATCAAACGCGGCAAATTACATATTTCAAATTCAACACAATCCTCGGCTTCGGCAGGAAAAACTGCGAAGGCACTTTTCGCGCTTTTGCTCGTACACAATTCCACGAACACGTCCGAGCGATTCAAATCAAAGAAACCGTTGCGAACAATCTTGACAGTTTTATCATTGAAAACTTCCGGTTCTTCCGCCTTTTCCTTTTTTACAGGATTATTCACTGATTCCGCAACGGCATTTTCGAGTTCCTTAATTCGCTCTTGCAAAGAAGAAATCGTTTTGCGGCATTGTTCTATTTTTTTTTCGCATTCCGCCACCTGCTTCGTCATTCGCGAAAACTCTTCTTTTAACTTTTGTCCACCTAATAAGAACAACATTTACTCGCGTATTTTATTTGTTTTGGTCATATATATTTTTGGTCAGCGCATTCAACGCTCCCTTAATAGGACCGAAGAACAAAGTTTCCTCTATGCCTTTATTCTTTTCGCCACCCTCAGACTTGGCAACAGCTTTATCCAAATAGGTATGCAAATCAGCAAAACAAATCTGCCTGGCATTGCTCACAGATTTTCCGGAAACGCCGAAAAGGTTCTCAATGTCAGTTATGGAGGGTAATTTTTCCAATGCAAAATCAAAGAAATCCTCAACGGCCTTTACAACACACTTCTTGCTTTCGTCGGTTATATCACCATAAGTTTCTCCAAAGCATACAAATTCATTTCCTTGTGCTTTCAAAATAATCTCTTGCGGTTCTGAAATTTTTTGAGAATCCTCTGCAATCAAACCACCTTTGCATGTAACAGTCTTGGGATTGCTTCCATATTCAAGACCAACGATATCCAAATCAAAATCAGCATCATTGCCGGTAACTGCTTTGATAATGTCCTTGGTGTATCGGGACACACTGCGATTGTCGGAAGAGAGAATGTTTACTACATACCCACCGTTTCCACTGAAAGCTATATGCCGCGGCATTCCCATACCTTTTGCTTTAATTATTTGAGCCACATGATAAATAACAGCTGTATAGAAAAGCAGGAAAACAATCTTAAATTCACTGTCGGTTTCAAGGATATAATCAAAATCAATAAGTTTGGAATCCAAATTCTTTACCATTTTGTTATCCTTCAAAGCAAACAGGAACGCAGCCATATTCTCCGGGCGACGATTTCCATAGCTATCCATTACGGCAACAAGCTCCGTGAGTCCGTTTTCCTCCAACACTTTTCGAATCTTGTGCTTAAAGCTGTCTATTATGCCGTTTTCAAGATTGTTTTCTGCAATTGAATCGCTAAACAAATCGTTCATTGCATATCGGAAAGAGGTTACATAGCGCACATCATTGTCTTTGGCAAAAGCAATGTCGGTTGTGCCACCGCCAATATCAATGTTGACAAATTCCGAAGAGGATGCAATTTTGTTGAAATAGTATCTGACGGGCGCAATGCTCTCAAGCATGTGTTTCGTTTGCGCAGGTGCCGGCTTGAAATATTTGTTATATTTTTCATCCCATACCCTGCACAACAGATTCAAACGGTTCTGCGGCATGCTTTGAGGATAGAACCATTTTATTATGGTCTTTGAAAGATCGCCATTATTTGATACAACTTTGTTTCTAATCATTAGCATAAGACACTCCACGTATTTGTCAAGTGCGATACGCTCCTTGTCCGTTCCCCACTTTATATTAAATTCATATTTGTCATGAGGCAAATCGCGACGTTTGCCATAAGCAAAAGGAATGTTCACGAGTGAGAAAGCATTTACGGCTTTATCCCATGACAATGAACGCGCACACGACAGCACAGTCTGCGTGGGGAAATAAAAATCTACTTCCTGATTTTTATGATTTCGGGAATCTTTTCCAAGACTTACCGGCAAATAGTCTTTTTCTATAAAAGGTCGTTCATCAAGTAAGTCCCACTGCATGGACTTTCCGTTCTTTTCCACAAATAAAGGCAAAAACATTTCACTCATCATGGATTCCGTTTCATCATAAGCAAATGCCCTACTCTCCGCATCGCTTTTCTCCTTAAATTCAATATGAGTGTAACTTGTTCCCAAGTCTATTGCGAATTCGAAAACGTTTACCGCGCTGTTTTTCTTCAAATGCGGAACAATCAAACCGGCACATCGGTTTCCTACATTCACACGTATGTAATCGAAACGCTTTTGTGCCAACGTATATGTTTGAGATTTGGTTACGTCTTCGCTTGTAGTTCTTGAAGCTTTCGTAATATCGGTAATAAAGGAACTTCCCTTGTAAAATTCCAAATCAATATCTTTATCATTATCTGTGGATACCAAAGCAGCGGTATAGTATGCCTCATCATCGGAGTCAAACTCTACGTTTGGCATAAGAATTCCTGTTGCATCTATCTTGCTTATACCGTATATTGATTCCGATTTGTTGTTACTGTATTTCCTTACATATTCCATATACGACACACTTCCGTTCCCCCGTATGGGTATACGCAGAGTTACTCTCACTTCTCCGTCTTCGTTTACGTGTAATTCTATAGTTTTCTTCCCGTCCGGCATAACGCCACACAAGTCTTTAACAGTAAAGAAGTCGAAATACATCGGTTTTACAGGCAAAAGGAAAGCAATACATTCGTCCGCCTTTTCCATTTGTACATTACCGTCAAAATATCCCCTCTTGTTAAGATTATGAGGAACCGTAACTATGGAATCTTCCAGCAAATCGCCAATCGTAAGATAAGGTTGTTTTATTCCGTCATAAGGTAAAGTGCGTTCTTCTAACTTGCGTTTGTCGTTCAAAGGAGCAGCATTTCTCGCGCCCCACTTAGAAGAAGTATATTGCAAGTCTTTATAAACATTTCCAGGGGTTGACGGCAGAACCAAAGGCTTTTGAGACTTGCAAGTAGTCTTTATTTCAAAATCACTTCCCTCAAAGCGGCGCAAATTACGGGAATATATTTTATATCCGAGCACTTCCACAAAATCTGCACTGGCATCCGGCAAATTTATTGTCCCGAAAGTTTCGGAAGTTTCCTCTTGTTCCAACAAAGAATCCTTTAATGCTTCGTCTTTTATGGCTGCGAAAGTTTGATTGAGGTAATCATTTATTTCAGGGAAAAGACTTGCGAAACCCAAAATGCTTCTTCTAAAAGCGAACCATGCCTTTATATATTCTGCATCACGCTTATACAAAGGTTCGAAAGAGGTTCCGAAAGGTTTATGTTGACCGAAATTTATATTATCGCCGACATATTGCAAATCGTTAGCATTGGAGAAAAAGACAGTAGCAGGTGAAGTAGCACCTATTATATTTAATATTTCAGGACCACGTTTATAATTCAAAAGATACATGCTCTGCATTTTCTCAAAATTGTACGCGGAAGAATCAGATTTCAAATATTTCGTCAGAACATCGGCAAGACATTCATTACCTGCGATGCCGGAACGCATAAGTCTTTCAATATCCTGCTTAGGATTCCATTTTATTATTTCTATATCATTTCGAAATTTGGAAATATTGAAAAAGACTTCGCCGACATCCAATGTTTCCGAAACAAGTTTATCGTGTTACCATCAAGATATGATTTGTTATTATTCTGACGACAAATATATCTGAAAGCATTCTTTACCAAATCTATTCTTGCAAACGGCGAAGGTATTGAAGTTATTTCTTTTGAAGCCGTGGCACCTTCCGGATCTATTATAGTATCTCTGTTAGTAGAATCGTAAGGATAATCCGGCGAAGCATTCCAATCATTATAAGTATTGGCACCGTCTTTGAATAATCTGAAAACTTTTCCCATCTTAGAAATTTATTTTCTCGTCCACAAGTTTATTGGTGGCTTCATAAAACATTTTTACGAAATTATTCTCGCGATTAGAACTACGTTTAAGCTTTGCCGCCGCAGTATTCAAACGATCATAATAAAGATTGTAGTTGCTCTTTATACTATGTACCGACTTCGGAGAAACATTGGGCACTATATCAAACGGTGTTCTGCCACTTTCCACTTTGAACATATTCAAACTGCGAACATTATCTCTCATTTCCATAAGCCATTCCAAATAAGAAGACAAGAAACTCTTCAAATTACGCAAGAATTGTCCCTCGTAGAAATCACTTTTCATATCCAGCAGATTATTTGCATTGAAGTGTGGAGACGAAATAAATTCGTATTTATACCTGAGGCAATTAGCGAACAAAAGCATGCGCGCCAAAGTTCCGTCAACCATCTCGGAAATTTCTTTATAAAACTTTCCCAAATTCACTTCGTCAATTACGTCCTTTATTCCAAGTTCCAAATTTTGCGTTGGTTCGTAATGATTATTGCAAAAGTCTACAATTGCCGTAGCAGCTATGAATTCTATTAAATGAGCCTGGTTTTTTTGTAAATGCCCGCCTTCATTATTGTCGTAAACATTGGCAACGTCATCGCCGGCAAAGTAAAAAGCGTTTATGAGTTTGTCTCTATAGATATTGTTTTCATAATAAGCGAGCGCAGCCACGGCTTTTGAAACAAATGTCGAAGAATCTATTTCGCTTTCTTTCGAACTTCTTACACGAAAATAAGGGAGCACGGATATTGCTCCTATCTCCGCGTTGTTTATAATGGAATAATTTGGAAAATCCGTGCTTTTCCTCAGGGTTTTCAAAAGAAGCGGAAAACCACTTGCACCCGTTCCGCCGAATATTGAGCTTATAATAAAAATTTTGTCCCCTTCCACAAATGTATTGGCGAATTCCGCGAACTGCTTTGACTTTATTATTTGGTTCAAAACCACACATCCCACGTTTGGATTGCCCTTAAAACCTACTTTCATGGAACTTTTCAGATTTTTTTTGCTGAAAAGCATATTAACAAGTGCCTGATTCTCCTTGCTCATTGAAGCCACGTCCATGAAGTTCTCAAATGTCATATCGCTTGTATTCGATACAGGTATGGAATAGTTCGTATTCAGTTTGGAGAGTTTCTTATTAAAAAATCCGCAATTGCCTTCTCCTATACATTCTTTTATGCTGTTATAACAATCCATGAGTTTCACAGCACGGGTCAAATCGGCATTGGAAACGTCCGGGTCTATTATAATCGGCACTATCTCTTCCGTGTCGATTTTTACATTTCCTGCAAGAAGCATCGTAAGTGCCCGCAGCACACGCGAGCCTGTTCCTCCTATTGCGAACACATAACACTTTGACATATTATTTCTTTATTTTATGTGGGGATAATGAGAACAATTCACACTTTTGCGTTTTATAAAAAACGAAATCAATACATAGAATACCGCTGATACGATTGCCGTTGCCACTCCGAAATTTACAATATCAAAAGTCGATACATCTATAGGTACTGCCTCTCCATTTGACAAATTTGTCTCGACCATTGCTCCCGAATTATAAATTCCGAGCACACGCAACCATGACATTAAGAAATTTATCACGGAATTTATCAGCAAAGACATGCCCCAACCTTTCCAAGAATTCAAAGCCGGATGGTTTATTACGTAATAAAACACCGCACATACTACAATGCTCACCACTACCATCGCCATTCCTATCTGGGAATATAATCTCCCGTCTTCGTACATAAAATTTGAGAGCGGTATTCCATATATATTTTGAAACAGCCCGAATATACTGCCAAACAAATCGTTCATACTAATTCTTTTTTATCGAAAATTTCATCTCAACTATATCTTCGTCCGTATAAGCACTGCCAATGCCGTTGAGCACATACTTTATGCCAGTGGTCTTACGCCCTATGAAAACTCCGGTGTCGTCATTTGCCTGATCTATCCATATAGGAGTTCCCTGTTTTCCTATGCTTATTCGTTCCTTGGTCGGTTGCACACTTTGCGGAGTGCTTACCGTCAGAATATGCGTATAGGGACTTTCCGGGTCTTTTATCTTTTCAACATATTCCAATTTGAATTGTCTGTCGGAACTTTTGTAAAGATTCTTATTTGCAATCGAATCTTCCTGTATGAAAGCGGAACTCAAATCCGCAAGAATCTTTATTCTGTAATTGTCAGAGCCTTTCTCTGGAAGCAAATTACATTTGTTTTTCTTGAAAAGTCTTCCCGTTGAATTTGTAATGGTCATTGCAGGAACATGATTGTTGATATATGCCACCATACTGGTTACTTTGGCATTGGGTATGTCAGCCAAAGGAACTTTCCTCATCAATTGACTCACAAGACTGCCGTTGCCTATCAGGAACACATAATAAGGACGCATGGCATTGACTGTGGAGCTTCCTGTCGAATTGTAATACTTGCCATAAAAGCGAGACATAAGTCTGAATACCACAAAAGTCAAGTCCTTCTGCTTTTTTAATTTCTTGCTTACTATGGCTTCTATGGCTATTTGGTTGTTTATGAAATAATTCTTGGCTGCTCCTTTGGGCAAATCCAATATGCAATCGCTCACAAACACAGAAACCGTATTCTTTTGCTGTTCCTTCAAAATCATTTTGAACATTGCGGCAAGATTAGTGGAACTTCGGTCTCCGCCACCAGTCTTGAAAGCAGCAGCATTAAACGAACCGGTCAAGTTTTCCAATGAAATTCTGTTAGGAACTATTTTGCTGTTTATATAAAAGAACCGCGTATCATCAACATACTTGTTTATTGCCGTAACATACCCGAAAACAGCATCCTTAAACTCAAATCCGTCGTGCATGTATCCTTCCATGCTGCCCGAATTCTCAACATACAGATTCACCTTGCATTCTTCCAAATTTTCTTTTTCACCCGAATCCCACGAAATCTTTGTTTTATCACAACTTGTCAATAGAAAAACACATACTAAGAGGATATAATGTATTCTCATTGGTTAAGGAAAATCTTGTTTTATGAATGTTTTTATATTTGGTTACAAAAGTACTAATTTAATTTTGCTTTTTAATCAGACACATGCATCTTATTACAGCACACATGTTTTCCACGCATTTTTACAAGCGTTTTTACAGTGAACGAATCTCTCGCAATTGCATTATTTACGACATAATTTTATACACTGTGCTTTATTGCAAAAAAACATAAGGCTTGTCGTAAAAAATATAAGGCATATATTTTAAAATACA
>OIWK01003043.1_pt1 | contig 12302 bp, 4 predicted proteins | sample 1587401 | NCBI WGS metagenome assembly OIWK01 (sample SAMEA3888911, study PRJEB22519) | human gut metagenome | biome: human gut; feature: human-associated habitat; material: faeces | place: Denmark | collected 2009
ACCTTATGTTCGCGGTGGCTCCCCTTTGAGGGGAGCTGTCTGCAACGCAGACTGAGGGGTGGTTCCTCGCCACAAACCTAACGGCCGTGGGGTGGTTCCTCGCCACAGACCTAACGGCCGTAGGGTGGTTCCCCACGCAGGGCCTAAAAATCAACCGAACAACGGCCATGTACACCCAAAAAAATTTATTCCCCAATAACCCACCATAGGGGGAGGGCCAAATCCGGCCCTCCCCCTGTGTATGATGGATTATCCCTCTATACCCTATTGGTGAATTGTAAAATTATTTTGCCTTGCGGCGGGCGCATCAGGCGCGGTTTTTCTTTTTCAGGCTCAGCAGCACGCCAACACCGGCCACAACCAGCAGCACACCAATGCCGCTGAACAGCAGGGTGCCGAAACCACCGGTGGTGGGCAGGTTGAAGCCCTTGCGGTTGATGATGGTCTGAGATTTGTAGCCTAGGCCTTCAGCATCGCCACCAGTAAATTCTTCCTCGAAAGAACTTACGTCATGATGAATCAGGTGTCCTTCATTGTCATAAGTGTCCTTTACCGTCCATTTGGCCGTATAAGTAATCTTCAATTCAACCTTAACCGGACCACTCAGCAGGTTATATCCTGTCTGGGTTTCAGTTTCCACAAGGTAGTAAGTGCCATTTGCCAAACCATCTTTATCAATTTTACCCTGGCTATTTGTTTTCAGGCCGCTTGCAACCTTCGTCAGCCTAATGCTGCTGTCCAAACCAATCTTGTCACCAGTAATATCGCCAGTCGGGTCAACTTTATAAAGGTCAAACTTAACGTTTTGCAGTGGCTCGTTATTACCATTTACCTTATTAATGTGAATACCAAAGCTGTATACAACGGCATCATTTTTAATTTCAGTGGTCTTATTCGGCGTCGGTTTGCCATCCGTACCAATTTCCTGGTTGTACTTCAAAGAGATGGTATTGGGATTGCCATCAGTGGTGATAACTGCGGTTTCCAAGAGCTTTGCGTAATAAGTAACAGTAACTGTTTTACCTGCATAGCCTTTCAGCGTCACACCCGGGTTAGTGAAAGTAAGCGTAAATCCTTTCGTTATATCGTTTTTAACAACCGTATAGTCGGTATTTTCAACCATCGGTTCCGTTGCGTCTTCGCCCTTAACGATAAAAGGATGATTGTCATCTTTCACGAATTCAAGATGCGTCGGAGTATCGGTCACAACAAAAGTATCAAGCTTTTCAATGTTCTGCGGAATCGTAATCGTTACCTGATACGGTACATAATCGCCAATGCTGTAGTCTGCTTTTTTGTCATAACTAATGTTACCACTGGCATCCTTCATGCCGACTTTCTTTTCAACATCCGGCTTATGGTTCTTGGCTTCCAGCGCATTGATAGTATCGTTTTTAGCTGTCGAGGTGTAGTTGCCAGTAGCATCTACAGTGAAGTAAATCGGCTCTTTGTCAACAATATAGGCACTTTCGTATTCCTTACCGTCCTGCTTAACTTTTGCACTCTGTTCTACAAAGCAGTAGGTACCTTTTGTCAGACCTTCAATAGAAATTTTGCCTTCCGAGTCAGTGACCAAGTTCAGCACATCGCCTGTATTATCGCCAGCGGTTGTTGTCTTATTAGTAATCTTTTTCCAATCAGGCGAGTCTTTTGTATAAACGGGATTTTCTGCATTGCCTTCGTACTTATACAGCTCATAAGTAACGTTGGGCAGACCTTCATCGCATCTGTTTCCGGTGTAACCTTTCTTAATCAGATCCACGCCACCATATTGGGTAGAGTTTTTGGGGAAGATATGAACATCATAGAGCCACTCAGTAACTGGCTGCTTATCACCTTTTGCAACAGTATTGTCAGAGTCCTTCTGCATAGGTACAGAAATGATTGCCGGTGCAGCTGCTTCTACTACCAAGTCCGGGAGTTTTGTTTCAAGCACCAAGTACAGGCCAAGGTCCAAATTATTAAAAGTTACCACGCCGCCTGCATCTGTTGTCTGGGGATTTTCCAGTCCCTCTTTCTGAACTTTTTCTGCAGTGACGCCATTCTTCAACTCAAGTTTCCACGCACCGGTCTTTTCATCTTTCGTTGCGTAATTTTTTACATCAAGCACATTCGTTGTATCAACGGTTGTTACGCCATCATAATACTTTTTGAGTGCCTCTTCATCCCAAATCTGATAAATAGTAAACTCTGCACCAGCCAGTTTCTTTGCTTCCGAATCAACTTTATCACTCGCATTACCGGTGCCTTCATTTTTCTTTTTATCATCGTTCAATTCATACTTATGAACTGTAATAGAACCGGTCTTCTGCGTCCATACAGCTGTACTCGGTGTCGTTGTTGTTCCACTGTCTTCCGCTGCCATTGCTGGCATGGCGCACAGGCTGAGGGCCAGGGCGGCGCTCAACAGGCCTGTGAGAAAACGTTTTGCTTTTTTCATTTCAGTACCTCTTCTCTTAAAAAAATCATCATCGGATGGGCGGCGGGGCCGCCCGGCTTAAGGGTTCTGCATCAGCACGGCGTGCAGTGCGGGGCGCTGCAGCGGGGAAACGCTGCCGCGCCGCCCGCACTGTGCCGTGAAGAAAAAAGGAGGAAAAACTGGGCCGCTTGCCCACTTGGCTTAAGGTGCATCTGAAACCAAAGGAAATAACGGATATTTCGCAGCCACAAGCAGGATGTAAGGCAAAGAGCCGCCGGAATCCTTTCCGGATTCCAAGGCTTTTTAAGGCAATGCCGCATAATTCTAAGTGCCGATACGGCGAGCGAGGTGCTTAAGCCGCAAGGCGGGAATTGTGCGGTGTTGCCTTAGCGCAAAATCCGGCTGCGCTTATAGAAACAGGCGATATTTTCCGCTTTTCAGTTACACCCCCGGCTTAAGGCTGCGCCCTGCCGTAAACGGGTGCGCACTGGCGGGCAGGCCCTGCATCCTGGGGGTTGCTGGGTTTCCGGGGGATGGTTAATGTCGCCGGCCCCCTTTCCTGTTGTAGCGGAATGTGAATATCAACAGCCCTGCCACCGCCAGCGGCATGCCGATCAGCAGCCACAGGCTTGGCGCGTCTGCACCCGTGTGGGGCAGCTCAGGCGTTTTACGGTTCAGAACGGTAAGGGTCATGGTGTAGGTGTTGCCGAACTTCGTAAGCTCTTCGTCCGGAATTAACTGCTCATCAATATAACACTTGCCGCCTTGGGTAAATTTGATCTTAATTGGCTGTGCCAACAGGTTGTACCCCGGATGTGCCTTGGTTTCCGTCAGGCGGTATGTACCGGGTTTCAGATTTGCGAACACATTGGTGATATTGCCGTTATCGTCCGTTTTGGCGGTAATGGAACCTGTGTTTGTGCCATTTGTGCCATTGAATATATAGGCAGTATCTACCTTCTGCGGTTCTCCTTCGGTTGTTGTTTCGACCAGCTTTTCCAGCTTGAACTCAACATCTTTCAAGAATACTTCTTGGCCCTCATTATTGGGTTCCGCGTCCTTCTTGATGATATCCAGTGCAAACTTCGGGTTCTGCAGCTTGTTGGTCAGCACAATCTTGCCGCTGCCGCCGGTGATGGTTCCATCGGTGGCTGTGGCTGGCGTTGTAGTTGCGCCGGTTTCGCTGTCCTTTTCGCTTTTTGCTGTTGCTTCAGCCGTTACAACGTACGTATTGCCCTTAATCGTAATGGTTCCGTCTTCCGCTGCCGGGGTAAAGCTGCCTTTATCGTCCACCGTACCTTCCACAATGCGGTAAATATAGTTGTTTGCCGCACTGTCGCCAACCGGGTACTGATCCAGGTTGTTAAAGATACACTTCCAGCCGTAATCATCGCGGTTAATGGTAACATAGTTTTGCGTGCTGTCAGCCGGGTACCTTACCGGTGTCCAGTTTTTTTCACTTGCCAGGCGGCGCTGGAGCTGGATGTAGATTGTATCCGGCGGGTTCTTTGTACTAAGATCCGTACCATCTGCATCTTCCCAGAGCTTATCGAACTCAATGTTGATCAGTGTGCGCCGGGTGTTGGTAAAGATTGCGGTAATTGGGTAGGTGTTTGGCTTCTTAATCACGCCTTCCACCATGGTGTTGGCGATCACATCGGCGGAATCGCAATCTTTCGGAACAGTTACGCTTTGCAGTCTGGAACCATCTAGCGGTGTAACTTCCTCGATGGTATAGCGGGTGCCAACGGGGATGCCGGTGATGGTCACGGTGTGCTCTGGGTTGTTCCCATCGCTCATGTTGATCTCAACATACTTTATGATGTCCTTTTTTTCCAGACCCTCACCGCCAACATCATTAAAGGTAACTTTGAACTTGTAGGTGCCTTTAATGGTATCTTTCTCACCGTCTGCGGCCTGCTTTTGGATTTTCAGCCCGCCGGTTTTGACGGTGTTGACGTATTCTACCTTTAGCTTTGTCAGCGTGGAGCTATTTTCGTCCGGGTCATTATAGGAGCGGAAGACGATGGTGTTGGCGGAGGGTTTGTTTCCGTCATACTTGTTCTGCTCTTCTGCTCCCCTTTTTTCCGTTCGGCCATCATTGGGGCCGCTTCCATTCTGCTCGATTAACGAAGGTGTTGAATCAGGAAGACTTACGCTGTTACCTCCGCTCATCGAAGTAACCTTCTGCCCGTTCTCGTACACCGTCCATGTGGTGTCGTACAGGTTTTCGTTCAGTTCCTCTTTGAGCGAAATGTAGCTGCCGCGGCGGAACTGGTCGCTGAAGGTAACGGTTTCTCCAGCTTCCAGAACAAAGCGTCCGTCCTCGTCCACCAACTGGGTGTCGCTGTCCTCGGTGGAGGTGTACTGTGCGTATTTGGCATTTTCCAAATGACCGCTTGTGGCGGAGCCGTAATCCGGGATTTTCTCCTGATCGGTTGTAAAGCCGGTCATCTTACTTGGCACCGCTTTGGGAATGAAGGTAAAGTTCCTGAAATAGATGTTGCGGTTATAGTTATCGCCCACGCGGATGGTTTTGACGTTGCCGCTAAAACCGTCCCGCTCTTTCATCTTGTGCAGGTCCAGCTTTACGGTGACCCATTTGCCTGTCTTCAGTTCGACCGAGCCATACGTTGCGCCGTTAATGCCTGTTGTGTCAAGGCTGCCTTTTTGGACGTCATTTTCATCCAGCAGTTCCAGATACAGGTTGTTGAGGGAAAGTTCACCTCCACCATCCTTTGGATCAACGTAAACCTGGAACGTAAGGAAGCGCATGTTGTCTTTGATATTGATGGGGGCATTCAGCGTCAGGATGCCATAACGTTGCTTACGCGCTGCACTGACGGGTTCCGTATCCGTATAGCGTGCGTACCAGTGAAGGACCTGTTCGGTATCTTGCACGGAATCTGGATGGGGGTTTGTATCCAACTTGAAAATGTACTCACCTTCGGTTGAATTGGTTGCGGGTTTAAACGTGTTACCACTTTCCGCAGTCAAATCCACCTTTTGGGACTTAATACCGCCCGTATCCGGGTCAGCGGCCGGTGTTGTTCCATAATGGGTTGCCTGGTTCTGGATGGTGAAGTTGAAGATTTTCTGGTCTGTAAAGCAGTTTTTGAAGTCATCATCAGTAACGTTGGTCAGATCGACTTCTTTTTGAACCTGCAGCTCGTTATTATCCGGGAAGTTGAACGCCACCGCCATGTTGGATTCCCACATACCGCGTTCCATATAGTACATGGTAAGGGTGTGCTTTTTGCCTTTGTCGAGGTCATTAAGAGTAGTGCCTTGCGCGTAGAAATTGATGACCTCGCCATTATATGTTACGGTCTTGACAGCGGATTTGACATTTTTTTCATCTTTATCTTTATCTGACGTTCCGCCTGTTTTGACCCTACTGACATAGGCTGTTACACTATTATTCTTTTCATCTGCCTTGCCAAATTCCAGCAGGCCGGAAACCTCACCATGGGCGCCGCCAACGTCAAGCGCCAGCTGGCCATCAATGAATACCCAAACGTCATCGTCACCGGAGAAGAAGAACTTGATGCTGGTTTTTTCCGTTGTTCCATCTGCCTTTTCTGTTTCCACCATGCCGTCATCCGTCAGGGTAAAATCCATCTGCAGCTTGGTGCCAAAGCCGTAATTGTAGGTAGAAAACACACCAGGCTTTGCTGTTTCATTGAACGGGAAGTAGCCATAAGGGTCTTTCGGGTTCGATGACGCACTCACATTCTTTGAAGACTCTCTGTTATTGGCACTTTGGCTTTGGAGAAAATATTTTGAATCCGAATTTTGTTCCGAATTTTGTTTTAGATACAAGGTTGTATCCTTGCTGTCAAAGCACCAATAATCAACGCCCTGATCCTCACCAAAAATCTGTTTCTTGGTAAAGGGGAACGCAACGTTGTCGTATACTTCACCAAGCTTTGCATTTTTACTATTCTTTCCTAAGAGGAATTCTTTGTTAAAGTGCGGTTCTACTGCTCCTGTACCTTTCAGCAGCGGTTCACCTGTTGCTTTACCGGTGGATGTTGTATCCTTAACCAAGCCCTGATAGGCATAGTATGTATGATTATTGTCATTGTTTTGAGGATCTTCATTATACTGAGAGTTATTGATTGCCATGAAACGCTTAAATTTGTCGTACCCAAACAAATTTAATGTAGTAGCAATATCGCTAAAGTTAGTTCCTCCTCCAGGCTGGAAATGTCCGGTATAAATCGGGTATTCGGCCTTTGCATCCTTATAATAATCGCTCAGCGCCTGATCGAACTGGCGGAAGGGTACCCAGTTGCGGTGACTTACAGTAGGAGAACTTTGATCGTAACTGCCACGGTTATTGCCGTTCAGTTCGTAATCTGTATAATAGTCATACAGCGTACTGGTAACATATTTTGTGTTTGCTTCTTCCGTAAAAGGAGCGGATTTAATATCTACTACTTTAGTGCCAGTATCTTTCCCCTTTTCGGCATCACGCAGGGTACCTTTTGGAGCCCAGTAGCCGCCACGAGTGGTACCTTTATATACTGCATCGTCATTCGTATCCGCATAGAAGCAATTTTTGCCATCTGTGGGAATCGTCAGCCACTCTGTACTTACTCCATTTTGTCTTGTCGTATTGTCATCGTTAATTTCTTCACCGGAAAAGATGATTGAACGATATCCTTGGGGAATGTCAATATAATAAAGATTTTCGTTTGTACCATCTTTTACCAGCGTGCCGCTTTCGGATTCTACGCCGTCTCCTTTTATCCGATAATAAATGGTCTCTTTATTATTATTGGCTTTGGGGATTGAAAAGTCGCCGGTATCTCCATTCAATGCCATCTTGGAAAAAGTAGCATCGTAATAGATGCGGATGGCACCGGGACGCCCCCATGTTGCATCCTCAATATCATTGTACATGTAGCAATAGCATTGACCTTCGGAATACTGGAAGCGTTTCTGATTTTCTCCTTTTACTTCCTCATTATAAAAATTGTAGTATTTACTTATTTCTGTATCCTTATCGCCATCGCTCTCGGTAAAGCGAACAAAAGAGCAAAAAGCGTCAGGAGTGTCAGGAATATTAAAGGTTGCTGTGGAATTAGGAGCAATATCATTTAAGGGTATTGGGTTACCGACCGGGATAAGATCTCCCTTCTCATTCGGTTCATAAAACCAGGCTTTGACGTCCGTTAGTGTTTCACTGGTTTTATTTTCAAAGGACATCTCTTTGCCAGCGAAATCATCATGGCGAACCGTAACCGTATAGGTAGACCACTTCTCGCCCTCTGCTTCAGGATCATAGTAGTTGCCGCCGATATAAGTGTCATCATTTGGATCGAACGTCTTCCACCACGTACGTGGATTTGCATCTGCATCAGCAATTACCACTTCATTTACCAACGTATTCCCGTTATATCCGTGAAATTCTAGTCCATTCAATCCTCCATGTGGATAGTGCTTGTCCTTATTCAGGACCGCAGAATAAATTTTTCTTCCGTCCTTCGTTTTGTCAGCTTCCTGCATATCAAACGTATACGGCTTCTTGTTAGTGTCATTTGTAGCTACTGCATAAATTTTAACGCTTGTAAAATCTCTCCAGCCACTAGGCACTGCAAAATAGAGCGTGTAAGTAGCCGGCACTCCCGTCTCACTAACTGCCTGCACGTTATCCACGCTTTTTGCGGCGTACATCTTCTGCGGCTGTTCGGTCGGTTCCGGGGTGGCGGTGGGGGTCACGGTCGGCACAGGGGTGGCCGTTGCGGTGGCTGCCGGTTCCGGGGTCAGGGCGGGTTCTGCCGTGGGCTCCAGCGTTTCGGTCGGGGCGGGCTGCTCCGGCTCGGCGCTTTGTTCCGGTTCCGGGGTGGCGGCATCCGGCACCGGGGTGGCGGCGTTCTGCTCCGGCGGAACGGTATTCTCCCCGGAGGCCGTTCCCTGCTCATCCTCCAGCAGCTCTACTTCGTCAGGTGCGTCGGGCAGAAGATCCACCTCGGCGTATACAGGCAGGGCCATTGCCATAACCAGGCAAGCGGTGACAAGCAGCGCTGTCAGCCGGCGCGCCCAACCTGTTGTGTTTTTTCCTGTTCTATTCAATCTGCTCACCCGTCTTTCGCGCTGGCTTGATGGAAGCACATTGTTCCACAGGGGATCCCCTGTGAAACAGTAAAAGAAGCCAGCTTCTTTTACTTGCGCAACCGTTGCCATGTTGTTTTCAAAAAAAACCGCATCGAGTCTTCTCATTGCGCATTTACTTTTTATTTTCTTAATATAGCAACTTTACACCAGAAAGACAATACAATCCACGCAAATTCCTGTTTTTCAGCACTTTTACTTATTGCGCTTTCCTCCAATTATACAATGTGTTCAAAGCCTTTGTATAATTTACTCCTGATTTTCTTTTTGGCAGCGGTCCCTTTTATATACTTTGACCGCGCGTTTATGATCTTCTGCGCACACAGAGCGCAACTTTGCAGCAAAATTCGCCTTTTTTGCTACATTTCCCTGTTTTTGCGCAATTACTTGTTTCGCATGCGCCTGTTTGTGGCGGGGCCTGGCGGCTGGGTGGGCGCCTTGTGGGAGGGATGGCAGGTTTGCGGCGCACGGTTCCCGTTTTTTTGCGGCGCGATGGGTACACCGCGCCCCTGCAAACGGTTTGCGGTGTTTGCGGCGGCGGGTGTGTGTTTGGTGGATTGCACGCCCGCCAACGGGACGCCGTTCTCCCTTTACAACGGGGTGCGGGTTTGCTGCAGATATGCCATTCGCTTTTTTGTCCCCCCTGCCCTGCCCCTGATTCCCGGTTCCCCCTTGCCGATCTCTATTTGCGCCAGCTCCTGAGGTGCATCTGAGAGCAGCGAAAATAGCGGATCTTTCGCAAGCACAAAATCCGGCTGCGTTTGCGAAATATCCGTCATTTTCTTTGTTTTCAGATACACCTCCAGCTCCCAGCTTTCAATCTATCCTGTGTAAACTGCAACCCCTCACGCGCCATTCTGTGCGGCACCTACCTTATAATATAGGGGTGCTGCCCTGTGTGAATTTGCAACTGATCTATTTGAAGCAGCTGTGAGCTGTTGCAATTTTGCACAGGGTATTGCCCGCATTCTGTGCCGAACATTCCCGAAACGTGTTGGAAAAACGCACAGGATTGCCTTGTTTCCCTATGCCTCTTACCGTTGGAAAAACGCACAGGTTACCCCCGGAACAGTTGCATTTTACACAGGGTATTCCCGCTCCCCTGCCCCGCCGTGACCCGCGTACCTGTTGGAAAACCACACAGGATAGGCCCGTTCCCCGTGTTGCAATTTACACAGGTTTGGCTGTTTTTGGCTTATTTGCAACTTTACGCAGGTTGCTTTCCGCACAGGAAAATGGTGGTGGAATGCACAGGCTGCAGTTGGTTGAACACACAGGTTTGCGTTGTTAAATTACACAGGCTCTACCTATTACTAATATAGAACTAAACAACTAAGCCATAATAACAACCAGAGGTAAGTCGGGCGATGGGGGAGAACGAGAAAAAATTGGTGTTGCCATTCCATCAGGTTACAGAACCCTGAAACAGCAGGACAGAAAAGCACAATAAAACCCTGTGTAACCTGCGCCCGGGCTGCAACCCCCACAGGATATATGGCAAACCACAACGCAGGTGTTGCATTTTGCACAGGGTAATGGCGGTGAAACCCTGTGTAAATTTGCAATTCTTGCGCTGGACAACAGGATGTGCTATAATGTTTAGCATGATATGCGTGACCACCCGGGATACAGCAACCGATATAGGAGGCCCCTGCTTATGGCGGCAAGTAAACAGAAAAAAGATGATCCGTTTGTCGTTACGTTTGAAGAACGCGGGGACCAGACCATCGTTCGCAAATCCAATGACCTTGTACAGATGACGCGCAACAACCTGACGCTGAGCCAGCAGCGCCTGATGCTGCATATTTTTTCGATGATTAAGCCGGAGGATACGGACCTGCCCTCTTATGAGCTGAGCATTTATGATTTTATCAAGATGACCGGCATGGACCCGCATAGCGGGGCGCTGTACAAGCAGGTGCGCAAAAATATTGAGGAGCTGGCCAACGCGCCCATCCAGTGGATCAAGAATAACGGAACTTCCACGGTGGAAACATTCCGCTGGATCGATAAAGTGCGCATTGATGAGGGCCGCGCGCGCATGACCATCACACTGGATCCGGTGCTGAAGCCGCACCTGGTGCAGCTGAAAACCCTGTATACCACCATGGATGTGACCTACACCATGCTGATGCGGTCCACCTATTCCATCCGCATTTACGAGCTGTGCAAGAGCTACCAGAGCCTGTACCTGAAAAAGAAAGCGGCCGGGGAACCGCTGGTATGGAACCTGAGCATGCTGTATGAACAGCTTTCGTATACGGCCAACCGATGGTCGGATTTCCGCCGCCTGGCACTGGAAAAGGCAAAGGCGGAAATTAACGAAAAGACGGATATTATTTTTAATTACGATGTGTACGAAAAAAAAGGGCAGAAGGTTCTTTCGCTGGTGGTAACGATTGACCCGGTGGATGATGCCGCCGCACAGGCCAACCTGGACAGCATCAACAGCACAGTGCGCAAAAAGAGCAAAAAGAAGGGCCGCCCCACCGTGGCGATTGAGGATTCGCTGCTGGATGACCCCAGCGTGATCACCTTTGATTATGTTTCGGCACCGGAAACAACGATCCCCTATTCCTTTGGACGCCACCGCACCGAGCTGCGGGAGGAAATTGTTGTGAAAGCGCGCATGGATCAGCTGCGCGCGGAGATTACGCCCGAAGAGCTGCACGCGGTGGAAGTGATCATTGATGTGTTGGCAGATGCCTGCTGCACCATCCAGGCAGGCGATGGCGAGCAGGACGGCGGCAACAAAACGGTGTTTGGAAAGATGAATGCCATCATCCTGGATTGCGGCGGGCTGACCAGTTGGCTGGCCGGTGTGGCACCCCGCTATGCACAGGAGATCATTCCCCGGTCGCAGACGATGCGCAGCCCGGCGCGGTACCTGAACAAGGTGCTGCGCGAGGATATGGATAACTATCGCATTTATATTTTCCGCAAGGCAAAGCCGGCAGCAGAACCCAAAGAGGAGCTGTTGGAAGCGGAGTACCATGTGATGGACGAGCCGGTGCAGCAAACGCTGCCGGAGCCTGAGCCGCCCAAGGTAGAGCTGATTCCCGAAACGATTGTAAAACGGCAGGATATGCGAAAAGAGTTTGCAAAGTTTGTAGATGATGGATACCTGGAAAAGACGTTGACGAGCGGCCAGCGCGGCGCTTACCACGAAATTTACCGCCACCTGGCAGCGCGGTGCGTGCCTTCGCCTTCCAGCCTGCGCAATGGGCTGAAAGACGAAATGCGGCTGCATTACCTGGCCTGCATGAATGAAGTGATTGAAAAGTATGGCAGCCTGACCCCATTGATGGAAGCTATGGCGCATGAACTGGACTTTGATGTGTTCTGGGCAAAGGCCGCCAAGGACCCCAACGTGAATAACCCGATGGGACTGTTCTACCACATTATTGAAGAACGCGCGCTGAACCCGATCGGCACCATAATGAACGACCAGGCACAACGGCAGAAGGTTGCCGCCAAGGAAAAAGGTGAAAAAGATAAGTGGCACAACGAAAGCTGGATGGATGCTTTTGAGGAAGATATTCCGGATGACAGCGAAGAGTAATTGAGATGAAGCGGAGCGGAACATCCGGGAGCGCTATTATAATAAGGTAAGCAGCGGCTGGCAGATTGCTGGCCGCTGCTTTTTTGTTGGGGTGCAGCTGAGAAAGGGAAATATCCGGCGCTTTTTGATTTCAGATAGACCTTGGACAACACCGCACAATTCCCGCCTTGCGGCTTAAGCACCGCTCCGGCAGCTGCGGCA
>OIWK01003046.1_pt1 | contig 12299 bp, 9 predicted proteins | sample 1587401 | NCBI WGS metagenome assembly OIWK01 (sample SAMEA3888911, study PRJEB22519) | human gut metagenome | biome: human gut; feature: human-associated habitat; material: faeces | place: Denmark | collected 2009
TGATAGGTTTGCACAAATTAAGAGAAGAGCCATCGTTTATGTCATAAAGGAATATGTCGCTATCGGTGCTTACAGCGTAATCTCTTCCTTTTTTCTGTCGGAGAACGTATGCAAGTTTCTTGGAATCGGGACTCCATGCAAATTCTTCCATACCTCCGAAAGGCATCATGGGACATTCAAATGGTTGTCCTTCCAAAATGTCTTTGGCATTTGCGACTTTGCCATTGCTATATTCCGCAAGGAATGGATGAGGAATGGAACGCACGTAGCTATCCCAATGTTTATACATCAAATCGTTGATAAGCATTCCCGAAGCTTTGGGTAAATCTTCATCATTTTTGGCAATGGAAGTTTCGGTAGGCACTTGGTGTATAATAATCACATGTTTGCAATCGGGAGAAAAGAGAAAACCTTCAATATCTTCCTTCTCATTGGAAATACATTGTTTGTCGCTCCCGTCAAGATTCATGGTCCACAGCTGGTTTACACCATTTGAAGCAGCAAGATAGGCTATTTTTTTGCCACTTTCGATAAAAGCCGGTTCGCTTTCGCTATCTTTTCTCGTGGTAAGGTTCTTTTCGTTGCCGGTCTTTGTGTCCTTTATATAAATAGAGGTATATCCCTTGTTTTCTTTGATGTCGTATTTTGTAAGTGTATAAACCACACTTTTTCCATCGGGAGAAGAAACGACGCTTCCGATTCTTCCCATAGACCAAAGTCTTTCCGGCGTAAGACGATCATCATTTTCTGCCGCTTTTGTATTGTTTGACATTATCCACATCGCACACATAATTAATACGGATAGGATTCTAAAGTGTTTCATGTTACTTTCTGTGTTTTTGACGTTCCTGCTGAAGTTTCATCATTTCTTCCTGTTGCTTTTGCAAAGCCTCAAGACGTGCGGCAAGTCCGCTCATCTTTTTAGGTTTGTCTTTGTTTGCCTGGTAATTCTTCTCAAGGCGTTCAAGAAGTTTCTTCTCGTCAATTGTACGACGCAGATACCACATTGTAAGTGCGCTGAAAAGCAAAGATATGAAGTAATAGTAGTTAAGACCTGCCGAGTAATCGTTGAAAACAAAGAAGAAGAATACCGGCATTAAGTACATCATCCATCTCATAATCTTCATTTGGCTTTCCTGCTGTCCGCTCATCATGTCTTTTTGCATTCTCATGCTCATTACGCTGTACACAACATTTGTTATACAGAACAAGATGCAGAACGCACTAATATGGTCGCCTATAAGCCAAATAGGATGTGAGAATTGTATTATCGGGTCGTAGGTAGAAAGGTCATCAACCCAAAGGAAACTTTGTTGCCTTAGTTCTATTGCATTCGGGATAAAGTTAAACATTGCAATCCAGATAGGCATTTGAATAAGCATTGGCAGACAACCGCCCATAGGACTTGCGCCATATTGACTATATGTCTGCATTATTTCCTGTTGCTTCTTCATATTGTCGGCAGGGTCGGGATATTTAGCATTTATCTCGTCTATTTTGGGTTTAAGCACACGCATCTTCGCACTGCTCATTACGCTTTTGCGCGTAGGCACATATACTATAATACGTAGCAAAATTGTTATAAGCAACAGCACTATGCCCATAGAAAGACCGAGATCCGTGAGCCAGTCAAAGACATAAATTGTAAAGTAGCGGTTTATGTATCTGAACAAAGGCCAACCAAGATATACGAGATGTTCCAGCTTCAAGTCTTTATCAGGATTTACAATATCGTCTATCTTTTGCAGTGTACGGAATTTGTTGGGACCAAGATATAGTTTGAACGAAGATGCTTTTGTCCCCGTTGGATCGAAAGCAGTTTCCGCCGAAGCGTCATATTGTTTCAGAAAACCTTTGCTGAAGTCCTCTTCGGGTTTACTTTTCAGGTTCACCTTGCTCATTCCTGCGTCGGCAATGAGCGTTACTCCGAAGAATTGATCCTTAAATGAAATCCAATCAAGACTTTCTTCAATGGTTTTCTCCTCTTCTTTCTGCGGATCAAGACGGTCTGTCCCTCCGTCAACCTCTTTATAGGTTAACGCGGCATATTGATTCTCGAATTTGTAACCGCGTTCCTGTTGTTTCAAACGTTCTGCCCATTCTATGCCCAATACTTTTGAGGTCGGCAAAAGGTATTCCTGCAATCCGTCGGCTTTTACGTCCATATCAAGAAGGAAACTGTCGTGCAACTTGTAAATAATGGAAAGTTTTCCTCCGTTCGCAGCCTGTGCCACCATTGTTACGGTAGAGTCCGTAACATTTTCGGGAGTAAACACGAGGGACGAGGTGTTGATGTTGTCTTTCTTCCCTGCAAGTGTGAACGACATCTTTGCGTATTTCTCGCTATAGAGTTTGAGAGGTTTCTTGTCCTGTCCTTTGTAATTATTGAGAACTACGTCGCCGATAGTTCCGCCGCGAGTACTGATTCCTACGGTGATGTCATTGTTTTTCAGAACAACGAGTCGCGGCTGTTCTTCTCCCGTAGCAAAAATACTGTCTTGTGCCACTACTGTCGTGGCATTTGCTACGGAAGCATCGGCGGAGTTCTGTTGTTGCTTGCTGTTCGCAGTCTGTTCTTCGCGTTGTTGCTTCAGTTGCTCCTCGTCCGGTCTGTTGAAATAGCTGAAACCGAAAATCACCGCTATTATCAGCAGAAAACCTATTATACTGTTTTTATCCATTTCTATGATTATAGTTTGTGGCTCCCCCCGGTTTTTATTTTTTGTCGTCTTGCGGAGTGTTTTCTACAATAGTCTTTATGAAATCCAGAAACAACGGATGGGGCTTGAGTACCGTGCTGCTGTATTCGGGGTGGAATTGAGTGCCCACATACCATTTAAGTTCGGGAATTTCCACTATTTCCACGAGATTTGTCTCGGGATTTACACCGTCGCACATCATTCCCGCCTTTTCAAATTCTTCGCGATAGTCGTTGTTAAACTCATAACGATGACGATGGCGTTCTTCAATGATGTCTGTTCCGTATATCTTTCTCACTTTGCTGCCTTCTTTAAGCGAGCATTCGTAAGCTCCGAGACGCATAGTGCCACCCATGTTGGTAATGTTCTTTTGTTCCTCCATGAGGTCTATCACATTGTGCGTGGTCTTCTCATTCATTTCAATGCTGTCGGCATCTTTATAGCCCAAAACGTTTCGGGCAAATTCCACAACCATCATTTGCATACCAAGACATATTCCAAAAGTAGGAATATCGTGTTCGCGGCAGAATTTCGCGGCAGTAATTTTCCCTTCTATGCCACGCTGTCCGAATCCCGGGCAAACCACAATACCTTGCATGCCTTTCAGTTTCTCTTCCACATTGTCGGGTGTGATATATTCGCTGTTTATGAAATGGGTTTTAACCTTGCGGTTATTGTATGTGCCGGCTTGCGAAAGCGACTCCAAAATACTCTTGTACGCATCTTGCAAATCATATTTGCCCACAAGTCCCACGTTTACCACAGTAGTTGCTTTGTGGCGACGTTCAAGGAAAGCTCTCCACGGACCAAGCCCCGGAGTTTCACCGGGCTCTATGCCCATTTTGCGAAGTATTGTAGAATCAAGTCCTTGCTCCTGCATTCTGAGTGGAACCTCATAAATTGTGGGTTGGTCTATGCTCTGAACCACGGCTTCCGGGTCCACATTGCAGAAGTTTGCCACTTTTTTGCGTATGCCTGCGCTCAAATCGTGTTCAGCACGCAAAACGAGTACATCGGGCTGTATGCCGAGGCTCTGCAATTCCTTAACGGAGTGCTGCGTGGGTTTTGTTTTCAATTCTTGAGCAGCCGAGAGGAACGGCACATAGGTCAGGTGTATGCACAGAGCATTTTTGCCCAATTCCCATTTCAATTGGCGAATAGCCTCAAGGAACGGCAGACCTTCTATGTCGCCCACAGTTCCGCCAATCTCCGTTATCACGAAATCAAAGTGGTATTTGTTGCCCAAATAAAGGATGTCGCGTTTTATTTCGTCCGTGATGTGCGGCACCACCTGTATGGTTTTTCCCAGATAGTCGCCTCTGCGCTCTTTTTCAATCACGTTCTTGTATATTCTGCCCGTGGTAAAGTTGTTGTGGCGCGTGGTTTTTATGCCGGTGAATCTTTCGTAGTGTCCGAGGTCAAGGTCGGTTTCCTGTCCGTCTGCGGTTACGTAGCACTCACCGTGCTCGTAGGGATTCAGAGTACCCGGATCCACATTGATGTATGGGTCAAACTTTTGGATAGTTATGTTATATCCGCGTGCCTGCAGGAGTTTGCCAATGGACGAAGAGATAATTCCCTTGCCAAGCGACGAGGCAACGCCGCCGGTTACAAAGATGTATTTTGTTTCAGCCACGATTGTATATAGTTTTATAAGTTTTACATTCTTGGGAAGAGAGGGAGACAATACCACTGCAGTCTTTTTCTGCAAAGCCTGCATAAACCCTGAAAGAGAGCGGAGTACCGCTTGGCGTTGTCTGTTGTTTCAGCATGATTATGAAATAACGTTTGCAAATTTACTGAAAAATTCTCGCTCCTGCAATAATACCGGTATTAGTAAATTATGCAACGTAGAAAAGGAGTAGTGGAAAAACGCTTTTGAAGTTACTTTTGCTAACTGACGATGCCGCGTGAAAGAAAATGCCACCTGTTTTCCCAATATTCGGCGGGCAGAAAACCGATTTTTAATGCTAAAAACACTCATTTTGTAAGTCGTTGCCTTTCATGCTCTTATAAAGGCGAAAAATATAAGCCATATATTTTGAAATACAAGGCATTTATTTTAAAATAAGTGCCTTGTATTTTTTGCAACATGCCTTATGTTTTTTTGCCTGCGACGAACGTCCTAAAAACAGAGCCAAAACAAGGAAGTGAAAATTCAAACATGCTCGAGAATCATTGTTAGTGGAAAACAGAAAAAGGAATCCGAATATTACTTTCGGATTCCTTTTCTTCAACAACCTTATTTTTTAATTCTAATATCATTGACATCGTATTCGAAATCAAAGCATTAGAGTGCTCGCGTTGTTGATTACCTTACAAAGGTAAGAAAATTTCAGCTAATCACAACTACCGCAGTTCTGCGATTTCCGCACCCGCGGTTGTTGATTACCTTACAAAGGTAAGAAAATTTCAGCTAATCACAACCTGACAAGACCCACGAAGGATATTGCAGTGCCTCTTCTTCCGTGGCATAGAAAGATGTCAGACCACAGAAGATGTCCCTATGTCGCGGGGTGTCCCTGACACCCAGATGCTCCAGCAGCAGTTTTTCGTCTTTTTTCAGTTTGACGCTATAATGCGCCGCGTTAAAGTTCATTTCTTTTTCCACCAATTCTCAATCTTTTCTGAAATCCATGCCATCGCAATGAAGACGGCAAAGCAGATGGCGTGGAAGAGCAGCCACACTTTCCAGCCCCACAGAAAGAAAAGGAATAACTCTAAAAAAATCAATGCTATCATAATTCCTCCTCCAGCTCAAAGGCATTCTTCAATGCCAGTTTCGCCATTTTTGATGTCTCTGCGTCCTTTCTCATGGCTTCCAAAGCGTTTTCCGCGTGCATTTCGCCGCGCCTGTACGCTTTCAGAAATGCGTCATAAAGCTCGTCCCTGTCAAGGGCAATCGTCTCCAAGTCTGTGAATGTGTACTTTGTCTCGCCGACCCAGAACGTCCCCCACTGTCCGTTTTCCTGTACTTTATCATACACGCAATGTCCGGACATTTCTACCGTGTCGCCGTCTTCGTCTTTGGTGATGAAATCGCTTTCCCAAAGGGAAATGCTGTCTCCCACTGTCAGCGCGCCGAAGTCGCGCAGGTCTATGCGTCCCTTGATGTTGTTTTCCCTTGTTGCCCTGTCCTGCACAAATAGCGGGATGTCGTTTCTTTTTTCCATTGTCTTTTGCTTTGCGTTTGAAATATAAAACTTTTTTTTTCTGTCATGCGCCCGAAGCGGATTTTCTTCAAATTCGGACGCACGGAAAGGAGTTTTTATGCTGTTTTCAATGCTCGCTTGCATTGTTTTGCAATTCAAAGGTAAAAAATAGAGGCTTTAACCAAACCTCTATTTTTATGCAGATTTTTCACACCTGCACCGTTCCGCTTTCAGTCGTTTTGTTTTATGAGGGACGGCTCAAAGGCAATTTTACCGAAAATCTTTACCCTCCATGTGTGCGGGCAGTCCAAATCTAATTGTAGCTTCTATGAGCCTGCCCAAAGTTTTTTTTCTCCGGGTTTCTGTACTGACGTGATAAACTCACGCATAGCCTACCAAAAAGTCGTATATGTCGCACATCGCGTCCCAGCATCTTTTTGTGTCGTTCAATACTGCACGCAGGTTGTAAGGCGCACCGCGTCTGCCGTGTCCCTCTTCGTCCAGCCATATATACGTTTCCCGACTTTCGTCAAAATCATCACAATAGCTGTCAAGGTTTCTGATAAAACCGATGAATGTGTCTTTTGCGTTCCTGTTTTCTGGAAATGGGATTGCAGCCCAGAAATCCCTGCCGCAGGGGGAACGTTGTTGATTACCTTACAAAGGTAAGAAAATTTCATAGACCTCAAGAAAAGTATAAATGCAATCAAGAAGAGGATAAAAACTCTCATGAGGTGCGTATTATTTCTCGGGTGGTAAATGTTTTGCATTATACGTTTTTCAAAACTATATGTATGTAGGCTTAATGCCAAGCGGGTGTTTATGTCTGTGTATGCGATTGCGGAAAAGTTTGTAATTTTGCACCTGTAAAATTGTGTGTAGGTCATTTTCTTGTGTGTTATAAAGGAGAGAATGGCACAAAATATTGTATAAATGGACAGAAGATCTTTTATAAAGGCTACGGGAACGGCTTTAGCCGCAGCAACGGTTGGTGTTTCTACAAATGCAACGGTTCGTGGGGCTTTTCCTGAGATAATGCGCAAGACAAAAAACAATTCAGGGTTGAAATTGTCGTTTTTCCCTTATGAACTTAAGCTACGTCATGCTTTCAATCTCGCAAAATTCAGCCGCACTACCACTCCTGATGTACAGGTAGAACTTGAGTATGACGGTGTGAAGGGTTATGGCGAGGCTTCCATGCCTCCTTATCTTGGCGAGAGCGTGGAAAGCGTAACCAAGTTCTTGGGGAGTTTGGATTTACAACAGTTCAAGGACCCATTTCGTATAGACGAAATTTTGGGATATGTTGATAGTGTGGCTCCCAAAAACTCTGCCGCCAAAGCATCAGTGGACATTGCGCTTCACGATTTGCTTGGAAAACTGATGGGACAGCCTTGGTATAAGATTTGGGGGCTTTCTCCTGAAAAAGCACCCTGTACTTCTTTCACGATTGGCATAGACAAACCGGAAATTGTTAGACAAAAAGTAGATGAAGCCCGTCCTTACAAGGTGCTCAAGGTAAAGATGGGATTGGATAACGACCGTGAAACTGTGGAAATCATTCGTTCCATGACCGATGTACCCATTTGTGTGGACGTAAATCAGGGTTGGAATGACCGCGAACAGGCTTTGCGCATGATTGACTGGCTTGCCGAAAGAAATTGTTTATTTGTTGAGCAGCCTATGCCAAAGGAAAAATTCGACGATATGGTTTGGCTTAAAAGCCGCAGCTCGTTGCCGCTCATAGCAGATGAGGCTTTCCAGCGCATAGGTGATATTACGCGCCTTGCAGAGGCTTATGACGGAATAAACATAAAGCTTATGAAGAGCACAGGACTGCATGAGGCATACAAGATGGTGATTCTTGCAAGAGCTTTGGGCATGAAAGTAATGCTCGGGTGCATGACCGAAACTTCTTGTGCCGTAAGTGCTGCCGCACAGCTCGCACCTTTGGTGGATTTTGCCGATCTTGACGGAAATCTTCTCATAGCCAACGACCGTTTTGATGGTATGAAGATTGTGGAAGGAAAGGTTACTCTTGCCGACAAACCAGGAATAGGTGTAACACCAATAAAGAAAAGCTAAACCGGGAGATGACTGAAAAGAACAAGGACGTAATGGAAATGGACGGCATGCACATTATGAGCGATGCCGAGCTTAATCGTAAACTTGACATACTTCTTAAAACGGGGTGTTTGCTCATGGAGAGCCTTGCAGATACGAGCCGCGTGTTGCGAAACATGAAAAGAGTGGCGGCATATTTGGGTTTTCACGAGCAGAATCTGCACATTTCCATAAACTACGATATTATACTTGCAAACCTAAGCGATGAATATCATTCGTTCACAAAGTTCAGACGGTGCGAAGGGCACAGTGTGAACCTTTGGACCATAATGAAAGTGAGCAAACTCACATGGAATTGCATCCGCGACGATTATTCGCTTGAGCGTTATGAAGAAGAACTTGATGCCATACGCAAACACAAACGCAGCTATACGCCGTGGGAAGTGGCAATAGGCGGAGGTTTTGCCTGCGGAGGCTTTTGCATACAATTCGGTTGCGACTGGACGGCTTTTCTTTACGCTTCGATAGCTGCCATACTCGGTTTCCGTTTCAGAATGTGGCTCGGGGCTAAAAAGATGAACGCTTACGTGAGCATTGCTGTGGCTGCTTTTGTGTCAACAATCCTCGCGTGGGGATTCATGTTGCTTTCCACCCATACCGATATAGAATGGCTTCGCAGCAAAACGCCCTATCACCCGTTCATGGCGTGTGCTTTGTATATCGTTCCCGGTGTGCCGCTCATCAACTTTGTCAGCGACATGCTTTCGTCTCATGTCAAGACAGGCATAATACGTGCCGTAAACACGTTGATGATTGTATTGGCAATGGCATTCGGTATAGCTTTCGCCATAAACGTTTGCGGAGTGGACAACTTTGTGAAAGATTTATCCATGACCCCTCACCATGAGTATTGGGAGTATTCTGTTGCTGCGGCAATCTCGGCAATGGGATTTTCAATGATATTCAATTGTCCGCCACGTCTGCTTTGGGCTGTGGCTATAGGCGGTATTATTGCCATATGTACGCGAAACCTCGTAAGTTTAGGACCTTCCACAAACAATCTCGGGCTTGATCAGGGGGCGGTAATAGGTTCGTTTGTGGGTTCGGCTGTTATAAGCATTATTTGTACCCGTATAATGCACATTGTTCACGCTCCTCATCAGTGCATATCCATTCCGAGTGTCATTCCTATGATTCCGGGTGTGCTTATGTACCGTGCTCTTTTCGCTTTTATCGACATGCACGGCATCGTGGGTGAAGTTACGGTGGCTATGACCAACATGATCAATGCTTCACTTATTATTCTTTGCATAAGTCTCGGTGTGGCTATTCCGAATGTATTCTTTCGAAAGATGATAGCCCCGAAACGTGAACAGAAGATGGTCAACTTTATTCTGCAACGCAGGTTGAAGCACGATGCAACCTTCAATCATGAGGAAGTAAAATAGATATGAATAAGAAACATAAAGGCGGAAATCTTTCGATTTCCGCCTTTATTGTTTATATGTATCGGTTTATTTCAGTTTTTTGCCGTCTTCGAAAGCATTTCCTGCTTTTTTGCCCAGCTGTATGTAATTGTCGTGTATGGGATCAAAGGTAATGAGGTTCATTTTCTCCGTGTCGGGCTTACCGTCTTCGGCAAGATATTTCTCATCGCAGAGAATGTTCACCACTTCCGCTATTATATAGTAACCGCTTTCCGATTCGTTTAGCTTTTGTTTTATTCTGCATTCCATGGTCATGGGAAAATCGGTGAAAACAGGGGCGTTGATGTTTTCGGATTTTACTGCGTTCCATCCGGCTTTCTTCATTTTGTCCTTGTCTTTCTTTGCACTCACAATACCTACGAAATCCGAAGCTACGAGTGTCTCTGCCGTTGCAAATGCAACCGTGAACTCGTTGCAGCGATTTAGATTTTCCGTTGTGGCATGGGCTCCCATCGAAATCATTATTTCGTGATAGTCCCAAGTTCCCGCCCACGCCGCATTCATAGCGTTTGGTTCGCCGTTTTCATTGTATGTGCCTATAATCAATACCGGTTGTGGCAAAAGCCATGCTTTTGATCCGAAACTTTTCATTCTTTCCATTTCAACAGGTTTTAGGTTTGTTTTTGAACACGGACAAATGTAGCAATATTTTTTGAGGTCAGGGTGTGCAGGAGCCGGTAAAATTTCAATCGAAAACAGGCCGGCGTGAACACAAAAAACGAATGCATAAATATTCGTTTGCAGATATGTTCGAAAATACAAGGCTTATAATTCAAATTACGAGCCATATATTTTAAAATATGTGCCTTATATTTTGAAATAAATGCCTTGTATTTTTCAATATTTGTAAGCTTTTGAAAAACAAAACCTTATGCGTAACGAGAAAAAGTGCATAAACGACTGCCTGTAAGACGATTGGAAATGACGACATATCCTGACTTTTTTCGGGAAAGCGTGGGGTGGGTTTGTGTTTGTCGTCCGGTTGTGGTTTTGACTCCATGAAACGCTTCCAAGATTCAAATAGTTGAACACTGGCGGTATCTGTGCCTCGGAAATTTTGTTCTGTAAGTTGAAATTCGTATCTTTGCGAACAGAAAAATTGCAAGCAAAAATCCTGTTTTGCTTTAATAATAACGATAAAAACAACTGCTATGACCGTAACTCTCATAATATTGGTTCTTACGGTGTTGATGTTTGCAATAGGTAGGCTTCGCTCCGACATAGTTGCGCTTTGTGCGCTTTCCGCTTTGCTTTTGTTTGGTATTCTTACCCCTGTGGAGGCTTTCTCCGGCTTTTCGTCAACGGTGGTAATAATGATGGTGGGACTTTTCGTTGTTGGCGGAGCCATAATGCAGACCGGTTTGGCAAAAGCAGTGGGCGGGCGGATAATGAAGTTGGCCGGTGGAAGCGATACCGCGCTTTTCCTACTTGTGGTAATTGTTACGTCAGTCATAGGAGCGTTTGTAAGCAACACGGGAACTGTGGCATTGATGATGCCGATAGTTGTAGGAATGGCTTCGAGAATGGGCATGCATCCTGCGCGCCTTCTCATGCCGCTGGCATTTGCAAGCAGTATGGGAGGAATGCTTACTCTTATAGGAACTCCCCCGAACCTTGTGATTCAGGACACACTTACGGGTGCGGGGCTCAAACCTCTGGGATTTTTCTCCTTTCTCCCCGTAGGTGTTGTGTGTATGGCAGTGGGAATTGTGGTGATGCTGCCGCTGTGTCGTATGCTCTTGAACAAAAACAAAAAGAATGGCGTTAACGGCAAAGGGAAAAGCAAAACCCTTGATGCACTTGTGAAAGAATACAGATTGAACAACGGTGTGAGCCGTTATCTCATAAAAAAATCTTCATTGGTCAGGGGGAAGAGCGTGGCGGAACTCGATTTGCGAAACCGCTATGCTCTTTCTATTCTCGAGATACGTAACGAAAAAGCCGACAGGAGCGGACTGATAAGAAATGTAACCCAAAGCATAGCAAGTCCCGAACGGGTGCTCGAGGTTGACGATATAATTTATATTCTCGGCGATAAGGAAAAAGCCACAGCCTTTGCAAAAACAAACGGGTTGGAAAGGTTGGGCAACAACAATATTGATTTTTACGAATTGGGCATTGCGGAAATAGTGTTGATGCCCGAATCAAGGCTTATAGGCGTTACGGTAAGAAATTCCGGCTTTCGTGAACGCTATAGTATAAATGTGCTTGGCATAAGACGCAACAAGGAATATCTTACAGACAATCTTCCCGAGGAAAAACTGCATTCCGGCGATGTTCTGCTGGTACAGGGAAAATGGGACAATATATCACGTTTGGGCAACGAGGAGGACGATTGGGTTGTTTTGGGTCAGCCCGAGAAGAAAGCCCAGGAAGTTATTCTAAATTACAAAGCACCCTTGGCGGCTGTCATAATGTTGGCAATGGTTGCGGCAATGGTTTTTGATTTCATCCCCATTGCCCCCGTAACGGCAGTAACCGTGGCGGCATTGTTAATGGTTATTTGCGGATGTTTCAGGAATGTGGAAGCGGCATATAAGACCATAAACTGGGAAAGTATAATTCTCATAGCCGCCATGATGCCAATGTCGGTGGCTTTGGAGAAGACGGGAGTTTCGGCAATGGTTTCCCATTCGCTCGTGTCGGCTCTCGGCTCTGTGGGACCGGGTGCATTGCTTTGCGGAGTGTATTTCACAACCTCGTTGCTGACAATGTTTATAAGCAACACGGCTACGGCGGTTCTGATGGCACCTATAGCACTGACGGCAGCGGCAGAAATAGGCGTAAGTCCTTATCCATTCCTTTTTGCGGTAACTCTCGGGGCGAGCATGTGCTTTGCTTCGCCGTTTTCAACGCCGCCCAACGCTCTTGTAATGCACGCCGGCGAGTACACATTC
>OIWK01003048.1_pt1 | contig 12295 bp, 10 predicted proteins | sample 1587401 | NCBI WGS metagenome assembly OIWK01 (sample SAMEA3888911, study PRJEB22519) | human gut metagenome | biome: human gut; feature: human-associated habitat; material: faeces | place: Denmark | collected 2009
TGGAATACGGCCGCGAGGGGGACGGTGCCGATCAGGCAAAGCACATCTTCCGCTCCCTGCGGGCGCTGGATGAGCAGGGCGATGGCGTAGTCTACGCCCGCTGCCCGCAGAAGGACGGCCTGTCCATGGCAGTGTACAACCGCCTGATCCGCGCCGCCGCCTTCCGGGTGATCGATCTATGATAACTTTAGGAATCACGGGGCGCAGCGGCTGCGGTAAGTCCACGGTCACGGCGGTATTTGCCGCCCACGGCGTGCCGCTGGCCGATGCCGACCAGCTCAGCCGGGAAATTTTGCTGCCCGGCTCGCCGCTGCTGCCGCAGCTTGCGGCGCGGTTCGGCGGGGATATTTTAAAGCCGGACGGCACGCTGGACCGCCGTCTGTTGGCTGACCGCGCCTTTGCCACCCCGGAGGGCAAGGCCGCGCTGGACAGTCTGACCCACCCCGCCATCGTGGCACGCATCCGCGCCGCAAAGCAGGCGGCGCAGACCGCCGGTGCGCCCCTTTTTGTGCTGGACGGTGCGGTCATCGTGGGCACGGCGGCACAGGCTGAGTGCGACCGCCTGTGCGTGGTCACTGCGCCCTTTGAGACCAGTGTGGCGCGTATCGTGGCGCGGGACGGTATCTCGCCGGAGATGGCTGCCCGCCGCCTGAACGCCCAGACTCCGGAACGGACCCTGACCGCACAGGCAGACTACACCCTGCACAACGACGCCGGGTTGGAGGCGCTGCAAGCCGCAGCCGCCCGCCTGTGTGAGCGGCTGCAGGCAGAAGGGGGCGTGACGGCAGCGCTTTGAACGAACAAAATTATGAAAAAGCCTACGACCCCATCGCCGCCCGGGAGCGCCGCGCGGCGCGGGAAAAACAGCGACTTCGTAAACAGCAGCGCCGCCGTCAGCTGGTGCTGCGGCTGGCTGCGTTGTGCTTGGCTGTGGTGCTTACGGTGTGTGCCGTGCCGCCCCTGTGCAACCGGGCAGAGCAGCTTTTGTACCCCCGCAAGTACGAGCAGCTGGTGGAAAAATGGGCAGCAGCCTATGAGTTGGATCCGCTGCTGGTCTACGCCTTTATCCGCACCGAAAGCGGCTTTGACCCGCAGGCTACCTCCAGTGTGGATGCCCGGGGCTTGATGCAGATGACTGAGGAGACCTTTCTCTGGATGCGCAGCAAAATTGCCCCGGAGGAACCGCTGACCTTTGCCGACCTGTACGACCCCGATACCGCCATCCGCTTTGGGTGCTACTACCTGCACTTGTGTATGGTGCGCTACAAAGGGGATGTATCCACGGCAGCAGCGGCTTACCACAGCGGCTGGGGCACGGTGGATCAGCTGCTGCAAATAGAGGAGCACTCCGCAGACGGGGAAACGCTGCAGGGCTTCCCTTATAACCAGATGCACCACTACGTCAACAAGATCACCGCCTGCTACCAGACCTATCAGCGTCTGTACGCAGGTCAATGATAAAAAGTTAAGGAGCGAAAAATCATGAGTGAGAAACTTACTGCAAAAGAGTACGCTGAAAAGCTGCTCTACACCCCCGAATACGCTGCTGACAAGCAGGCAGACGTAAAGGAAAAGGCTGCTGCCTTTGCCGAGGGCTACAAGAAATTTATGGACAGCGCCAAGACCGAGCGCGAGGCTGCCGTTGTCAGCGAGCAGATGCTGCTGGCTGCCGGCTACAAGACTTTTGAGCCCAAAAAGGCCTACGCCCCCGGCGAGAAGGTCTACTTCATTCAGGAGAACAAGGCTGTTGTGGCGGCTACCATCGGCCAGAAGCCCTATGAAGAGGGCTTCCGTCTGGTCATCGCCCACATCGACTGCCCCCGTCTGGACCTGCGTCCCAACCCCCTGTATGAGTCTGACCACATGAGCTACTTCCGCACCCACTACTACGGCGGTATACGCAAGTACCAGTGGGCTACCATCCCGCTGGCCATCCACGGCGTGTTTACCCGCGCCGACGGCTCCAGCGTCAACTTTGCCATCGGTGAGGACGAAAACGATCCCGTGTTCTGCATCACCGACCTGCTGCCCCATCTGGGTGCTGAGCAGAACGAGCGCAAGCTCAGCGAGGGCATCAAGGGCGAGGAGCTGAACGTGCTCATCGGCTCTGACACTGTGGAGGAAGAGGACATCAAGGAGGCTGTCAAGCTGAACACCCTCATCCTGCTGAACCAGAAGTACGGCATCACCGAGCGCGACTTCACCCGCGCCGAGATCGAGGTGGTGCCCGCTGCCAAGGCACGCGATGTGGGCTTTGACCGCTCCATGATCGGTGCCTACGGCCACGATGACCGCGTGGATGCTTACCCCGCACTGCTGGCCGAGATCGAGACCAAGGATCCCGTGCACACCACCATCTGCGTGCTGACCGATAAGGAAGAGATCGGTTCCGACGGCGTGACCGGTATGCAGAGCATGTATGTGTTCCACTTTATGCAGCTGCTCTGCCGCGCTGCCGGTCAGGACGACATTCTCGCCTTCCGCAACAGCGTGTGCCTGTCTGCGGACGTGACCGCCGCCTACGACCCCTCTTGGGCAAGCGCCTTTGAGAAGCAGAACGGCACCTACGCCGGCCGCGGCATTGCCATCTTCAAGTACACCGGCAGCCGCGGCAAGAGCTCTGCCAGCGACGCCAACGCCGAGCTGCTGGGCGACATCACCCGGATGCTGGATGCCAACAACGTGGCATGGCAGATCGGCGAGATGGGCCGTCTGGATCTGGGCGGCGGCGGCACCATTGCCAAGTATGTGGCAAACCGCGGCATCAAGGTGCTGGATATGGGTGTGCCTGTGCTGTCCATGCACTCTCCCTTCGAGGTCATCCATAAGACCGACTTGTACATGGCTTACCGCACCTTCTCTGTGTTCTGCCAGTCTGCGGACTGATCCCCCGCGCTGACGGATATTTTGCATTGAAAAACCGAGCTGCCTGCACATTTTTGTGCGGCGGCTCGGTTTTTTGCGCAAAACCCTTGACCTTCAACCGGCTTTAAGGTGTAATGTAAGGGCGGAGGTGAAGCAAATGAACATCAAACAGGCTTCCGAACAAAGCGGCGTGTCCGCCCCGAACATCCGCTTTTATGAAAAAGAGGGGCTTCTCACACCGGCACGCAGGCAGGGCAATGACTACCGCGATTACACCGCCGGGGATGTCCGCACGCTTAAACTTATCCGTATGCTGCGGATGCTGGATGTGCCGCTGCCCACCATCAGGGCGGTGCTGCATGGGGAACAACCCCTGCAGCAGGCGCTGCAAGCCCAGCAGACCGTGCTGGAGCAGCAGGCGGCGCAGCTGGCGGCGGCCATGCAGTTTTGCGCCGACCTTGCCCGGCAGGCTCCGCAGACGGACACGCTGGACGTGGACGCCTGTCTGACCCGCATGGAAAGCCCCGCCCCGCAGCAGGGGTTCTTCTCCGGCTGGCTGCAGGATTACTGCACGCTGGCGCAGGTGCAGCACCAGAAGCACTTTTTCTTTATTCCGCAGGGCAGCATCAACACCCCGCAGGAGTTTACGGCGGCTTTGCAGGCCTATGCAGAGGAAAAGGAGATGCAGTTCACCCTGACCAAAGAGGGGATGTACCCGGAGTTTTTGCTGGACGGCATCGCGTATAAGGCCTACCGCAACCCGGGCAAGTACCGGGACGAGATCTGCTGTGATGCCCTGCACCCTGAGCAGCTGGACACCGGACTGCCGCCACAGCGGGAGAAGCTGCTGCATATCCTGCGCATCGCTGTGCCGCCGGTATGTACCTTTGCCGCCATTCTGGCGGCGGGGTGGGTGGTGACCGGCGGCGCAGGCTGGCTCTGGCTGGCGGTGCTGGCCTCTGCCGGGGTACTGCTGGGACGCTGCTTTGAAAAATGGCTGTAAGGTGTACTACCCCAGCGGCAGCGCCTCGGCTACGGTCAAAAAGGTGTAGCCGTTGTCCGCATACCACCGGATGATATCCGGCAGCGCCTCGGCGGTGGTGTGGGTGGTGGCAGAATCGTGCATCAGCACCACGCAATGGGTCTGCTCGCCGGTCTCCCGCACCACATTGCGGTAGATGGTATCCGCACTGGGGTGCCCGCCCACGGCGTCCTCGGCGCAGACGTTCCAGTCCACCCACTGCCAGCCGCGCTGCTCTACCTCGGTTTTCAGCTGCGGCATCAGCCCCTTGCCACCGTAGCGGCGGCTTACGGTGTTGGTGCTGCCGCCGGGAAAGCGCAGGTACCGGATGCTCTCAGCGTCCACATAGGGCGCAATGCGCTGTTTCAGCAGGGCGATGTCCTTCCAGTAGGCGGCGCTGCTGCGGTAGATGTCGCTGTATTCGTGGGAGGCAGAGTGCAGCGCGATCTGATGCCCGGCGGCAGCAGCCTGTGTGAGCAGGGGCAGATATTTCTCATTGTAGCCGGTGGCCACCACAAAAAAGGTGCCGTGCACCCCGGCGGCATCCAGCGCCGCCAGCACCTCCGGGGTAGTCTTGCTGGGGCCGTCGTCAAAGGTCAGGCAGACCCATTTTTCCGGCAGGGAAGGGGCGGCGGGCGTACCGGCATCGGATGTAGCCACCGCCGGTGCAGCAGGGGAAAAGGGCGAAAAGTCCGGCGCGGCGGTCAGCTCGTTCAGCTTGCAGCCCACCGGCGCGCGTGCCGGCACCAGCCACCCCGCCGCAAACGCTGCCAACGCAGCCGCCAGCAGCCCGCCCCATAGCCCGATGCGCCCGCCGGCGCGCTGCACAAATTGCTTCATATACAAACCCCTCCTTTGCTCTGGGCGCAGTGCCGCAGGCACACTTTCCGCGTACAAATGACCTGTGCAATTGCCCGCAAGGCTGCTTTTGCGCGCGCTGCGCTGCTATTATAGATATGAAGCATAAAAAAACTTATGAGAAACAAAGAAACCACTTGACGAATGGCCGGAAATATGTTACTATATCCAAGCAGTCCGCACCAACGGTTTTCTACCTCAAAAACCGGAGAACTGTATAACAGGTATGCGAGGGTGGCGGAACTGGCAGACGCGCACGTTTGAGGTGCGTGTGGTTTATCCTTGGGGGTTCGAGTCCCCTCCCTCGCACCAGAAGGCAAGTCGGTTTTTGACTTGCCTTTTTTCTATGAGCAGAAGTGGTGGAATGGCAGACACGCTGGTTTTAGGCACCAGTTCCTAGTGAGTGAGGGTTCAAGTCCCTTCTTCTGCATAACGTGAAAAACCGCATGAATACTGGAAAATCCGGTGTTCATGCGGTTTTTTGTATTTGCGGCTTGTCAAATACTATCGAATACTAACCGATATTTGCACTTACTTGCTATCCGAAAGTCTGCAAAAAGTCTGCAAGCTTTACAGGGCAACTCTGCGTGAATCGCCTTTGAAATGACACGAATCGCCCCATGGATGTGTTGACAGGCTTTTTTGCGGAATGGTATAATGTTATTAGGGATAGTGTCGGTTTATACGGGCGCTGACACGCAGCGGTTGTACACTTTTTGCAAAAAGCTGTGCACGATGCTTTGGCATAAAGCCTTTGGAAGAACGTATTGTGAAGGGGTTTGGCTGCGGGGCAGTCGGGGGAAATTGACCTTATGAAGAACAAACGAAAAAATATACTGCTCATAGCAGGGATGCTGCTGGCGCTGCTGGTCGGCATCCTTGCTTACAGTGCCTATACCCAGAAGCAGATCTATCAGGAAAGCACGGCAAACCTGCTTTCCACCTATGGGCAGTCTGCCAAGACCTTTACCATGTTTGCGCAGCGCAACTGGAACATCCTGAACGACTGGGACAGCTACCTGGGCACCCTTGCGGAGCTGGGAGAGCAGGAGGGGCAGTGGCAGGAGTATATCGCCCAAAAGGCTACCTGGCAATACACGGACTTTTACCTGTTCAACGAGCAGTGCGAGTTCTGGACCACCGCCGGGCGGCAGGGCACAGCAGAGTACATGAAGGCGACTTTTGAAAAGCTGTATACCGCAAACAAGCCAGTGATCTCCAGCTATATCTCCAGTCAGGGCATCCGCAAGATCCTGTTTGCCATCCCAATGGAGCAGCCGCTGCAGTTGGACGGCACTACCTATACGGCGCTGGTGGTCAGCTACGACAACGCCGTGCTGGAAAAGCTGCTGGGCAGCATGGTCTATGAGGGACAGAGCGATTGCTATATCGTGCGCTCAAACGGCGATGTGGTGCTTTCCACCGAGACAAAGACCGAGATCACCGAGCAGATGACCAACCTGTTTGATTACTTACAGCAGAACGCCAGCGTGGATCAGCCTTACTTTGACACCATGGTGCAGACCCTGCCGCAGGGCGGCGAGGGCTGCGTGCTGTACACGTTGAACCGGCAGAAATATTATCTGATCTATCAGCCGCTGGGGCTCATGGATTGGAGCATCATCGGTATCGTGCCCACCGGGGTGGTGGATGCCGGGATGCGCCGGGTGCAGGTGGCTACCATTCTGGTCATTGCACTGCTGGGGCTTCTGATCATGGCAGGCGTGATAAAGATCCAGCGTGACGCAGAGCGCAACCGCCGCCGGGAGCTGGAGCGCTGCCGGGAAAAGAGCGATATGATGTTCGAGGGCATGGTGCGCGTTGTGGAGCGTTTTGCAGTGTGCGATCTGGACCGCGACCGCTACCAGTACCACGAGCGGCGCGGAGAACCGCTGTACCCGCCGGAGGGCTCCTACCGGCAAATGCTGGAGCAGATATCGCGCAAGTATGTGGTGCTGACCGACAGTGAAAACGCCAAGATCCCCCAGATGCTGGCACCGGAAAACCTGCGCAGGCTCATCAAAACGGACAACGACTCCCTCAAGCTGGAATATGCCGCCCGCGATAAAAGCGCATTTTTCATGATGACGGTCGTTCCCATGGCGTGGAAGGAAAATCGCCTGACCCGCGTGATGATGATCGTGCAGGATATGGGCAAGCAGCATCTGCTGCAAAGCCTTGCCAACACCGATGGCCTGACCGGCCTGCTGAACAAGCGCTATTTTGACCGGGTGCTGACAGTGCTGGAGCAGCACAGCCAGCCCTTTGCGCTATTTTATATGGACTTGGATCGCTTCAAGCCGGTCAACGATACCTACGGCCATGATGTGGGTGATGAGCTGCTGAAGGGCGTTTCCCAGCGGCTTCAGGGCTGCATCCGCAGCCGGGACTACGCCTTCCGTCTGGGCGGTGACGAGTTCGCACTGTTGCTGCTTGGCCCAATGGAGTCGGAGGCCTGCGCCAGCAAGATGAACCTGATCTGTGAGATGGTCGCTGTGCCCTACGAGATCGACGGCAATACCGTGAGCGTGGGTGCCAGCTGCGGCTACGCCCTGTACCCCGCCGAAAGCGTGGACGTGCAGCAGGTGCGCTATATCGCCGACCAGCGGATGTACGAGAATAAGCAGGCAAATCACGCCAGACAGGACGGCGCGGAAAGCATTTAAAATCGTCTTACATAAAGCAAGGCCGCAGCACGGTATTTTGTGCTGCGGCCTTGCTGTTATATTATGCTGTTACAGATGCAGCATATCCCGCTGTGCGGCAGCGCGGTAGCGCAGCGCAGCGGCGATAAAGCCCTTGAACAGGGGATGTGCGCGGTTGGGGCGGCTCTTGAACTCCGGGTGGAACTGTGCACCCAGATGGAAGTAGCGGCCGGGCAGCTCTACGGTCTCCACCAGATGGCCGTCCGGGCTAGTGCCGGAAATGACCAGCCCGGCGTCCTGCATCTCCTGCCGGAAGTCGTTGTTGAACTCATAGCGGTGGCGGTGGCGCTCCCAGATCTCGCTCTCGCCGTAGCACTCGGCCATCTTGGTGCCGGGCGCCACCGTGCAGGGGTACTTGCCCAGACGCATGGTGCCGCCCTTGGGGATATTGCCCTGCTGGTCCGGCATCAGGGAGATGACGTTGTGGGCACCGTCCGGGGTGAACTCGCTGGAATTAGCGTCCTTGTAGCCCAGCACATTGCGGGCAAATTCAATGACCATGATTTGCATACCAAGGCAGATGCCAAAGCAGGGAACACGGTTCTCGCGGGCGTACTGGGCTGCCTGAATCATACCCTCAATGCCGCGGTCGCCAAAGCCGCCGGGCACGATGATGCCGTCCACATCCGCAAAGGCTTCTTTGCAGGCGGCCTGATCGGTCAGATCCTCGCTTTCCACCCAGCGGATTTCCACCTGACTGTCATTCTCAAACCCGGCATGATACAGGCTTTCCATCACCGAGAGATATGCGTCGTGCAGCTTGACGTACTTGCCCACCAGTGCAATGGTGCAGGTCTTGCTGCGGGTGGCAATGCGGGAGACTACCTGCTTCCACTCGGTCAGGTCGGCAGGGGGAACATCCAAGTGCAGCTGATGCACCACAACATCGTCCAGACCGTTGGTGTGCAGCATCAGCGGGCACTGGTACAGGCTCGGCATGGTCAGGTTCTCAATGACGCACTCCGGCTTGACATTGCAGAAGGTGCTGATCTTGCGGCGGATATCGCTGCCCACGCTGCCGTCTGCGCGCAGAATGATGATGTCGGGGCTTACGCCCATGCCCTGCAGCTCCTTGACCGAGTGCTGCGCGGGCTTGGATTTGTATTCGTCCGAGCCGGAGATGTAGGGCACCAGCACCACATGGATGTAGCAGCAGTTCTCCCGTCCCTGCTCCAGACCAACCTGACGGATGGCCTCCAGGAAGGGCTGGCTCTCGATATCGCCGGTGGTGCCGCCGATCTCGGTAATGACCACATCGGCATCGGTAGAGGATGCCATGTTGTAGATGTAATTCTTGATCTCGTTGGTGATGTGGGGGATGATCTGGACGGTCTGACCCAGATAAGCGCCCTGGCGCTCCTTGTTCAGCACGTTCCAGTACACCTTGCCGGTGGTCAGGTTGGAGTACTTGTTCAGATTTTCGTCGATGAAGCGCTCGTAGTGTCCCAGATCCAGATCGGTCTCGGTGCCGTCATCGGTCACGAACACCTCGCCGTGCTGCAGCGGGCTCATGGTGCCCGGGTCCACGTTCACATAGGGGTCCAGCTTCTGACTGGCCACCTTCAGGCCGCGGCACTTCAAAAGCCGGCCCAGAGATGCAGCGGTAATGCCCTTGCCCAGACCGGAGACCACGCCGCCGGTCACAAAAATAAATTTTGCCATAAAAATATACCTTCCTTTGTTGTAGAATAAAACTCTCCCATAAAAGGCCCGCTCCCGGCGCACCTCTTTCCCTGCGGGTGCGTGGCGAAGCCCTATGTCTCATTCGCTTCTGTCAGCGTACTCCTCCAGCACCTCCTGCGCCACCTCGGCGCGGTCGCGGCGGGTGTCCATAGCCTGTTTTTCAAGGTAGCGGTGCGCTTCGGCCTCGGTCATGTGGGCGTGCTCTACCAGACAGCACTTTGCCCGGCTGACCAGCCGCAGCTGCCCGATCTTGTCCTGCAGGCGGGCGTTCTCCTGCCGCAGACGCTGCAAGCGGTGGTTGCCGGCAGCCGCCATGTGCATGGCCTGCAAAAACAACGGGGTGGTGAAGGGCTTGCTCAGCAGCAGCACCCCCTGCTCGTTCAGGGGGGCAAGCAGCTGCTCAGCCTGTGCGGCCTTTACCAGAAAGACCACACCGGCATCGGTCTGCTCCACAGCGGTGATGCACAATTCGTGCCCGAACTCATCGGGCAGGGGAGCGTTGACCACGATCAACTCAAAATCAGATTCCGACATTCTGCGCCGCGCCTCGGCTCCGCTGGGAATGATCACCGGGCGGCTGTAACCCATCTCGGACAGCCGCGCGGCAATATACTCGTTGGAGTTGGCACCGGCGCTTACAATCAGTGCGCGTCCCATTTTCCGCACTCCTTTCTCCTGCGCTGGCAGGGATCAGATGGCGTTAAAATAGTAGACGCGCTCGTGCTCGGCCCGGTCAGGCGCACTCCGCAGTGCGGCGCAGCGCTTGAGCTCCTCCGAGAAATAGCGTTTAGAAAGCCCCTCTGGCAGCACCCGGCGCAGGAACTCACTCTCCTCGGCCACCTGCACCGCCTCCTCAAGGGTGGCGGGCAGGGTCTCAAGCCCCAGTCCCTTGGCTTCGGCGGAATCGAACAGGTTGCGGTTCACCGGCGGCTGCAAGACCATGCGCTGCTCAATGCCGTCCAATCCGGCGGCAAGGATCAGGCCAATGGCCAGATACGGATTGCAGGCGGGGTCCGGGCTGCGCAGCTCCATGCGGCAGTTGTCGCCCTTGACCATGGGAATGCGCACCAGCTGGCTGCGGTTCTGGCGGCTCCAGCTCACATAGCGGGGCGCTTCGTCACAGCCAAAGCGCTGGTAGCTGTTGGGCAGGGGATTGGTGAACGCGGTCAGTTCCCGGCTGTGTGCCAGCACACCGGCCATAAAGCTGCCGGCAATGCTGTCCGGGGCAATATCGCCCTCAAACAGGTTTTTGCCGTCCATGTAAAGCGAGAGGTTGATGTGCAGCCCGCTGCCGGCCTGCTGGGGCAGGGGTTTGGGCAGAAAGCTGGCGTGCAGGCCGTTGCGCATGGCAATGGCACGGACGATCTGCTTAAAGGTCATCACGTTGTCGGCGGTTTTCAGCGGCCCTGCGTAGCGGCAGTCGATCTCGTTCTGGCCGTTGCCGCTCTCGTGGTGGCTGTGCTGGGGTGCCATGCCCATCTGCTCCATGGTCAGGCAGATGTCCCGGCGCAGGTTCTCGCCCGCATCCAGCGGCGCAACGTCAAAATATCCGCCAAAGTCGATGGGAATGCAGGTGGGACGGCCCCGGTCGTCCTTTTCAAACAGATAAAACTCGCACTCAGTGCCCACGTTGCAGGTAAGCCCCAGCTTTTTGAACTTGCGGTTCATATCCCGCAAAAAGCCCCGGCAGTTGCCGCTAAAGGCTGCGCCGTCCGGCATTTCCACATCGCAGAAGAACTGCATCACCCGCCCTTCGGTGGGACGCCACGGCAGGATGGTCACGGTGGAAAGATCCGGCCGCAGTACAAGGTCGCTTTCCTCAACGTGCATAAAGCCTGCAATGGAGCTGCCGTCAAAGCACACGCCCTCTTCCAGTGCCTTGGACAGGTTGCTGGCCAGCACGGCAATGTTCTTCTGGGTGCCAAAAATATCACAGAAGGCAAAGCGCACAAATTTGACGTTGTTGTCCTCCACGAAATCCAGAATATCCTGTTGGGTGGAATAGCTCATAAATAACCCCCTTACAAAAGCTGCATTTCAAATAAAACGCCCAAAGGCCTGCCCTCAAAAAGGGAGCAGGTCTTTGGGCTGGTGTAAGAAATAGGAAAAGGAGAATGGCTAATTGATCCGGCAGCCGGCGGATGCTTATTTTTTTACGCTGTCAGGAGATTATCAGACGTAGTAAAGCATCTTGCTGTAGCTGGGCAGAGGCCAGTAATCCTCGCCGCAGATAGTCTCGGCATCGTCGGCAGCGGCGCGCAGGGCATCCATCACCGGGAGAACGTTATCGTGGAAGGCAACGGCCTTCTCGCTCTCGGTGGGCAGTGCCTTTGCGGCATTCACGGCATCCTGCAGGGTGTCGATGGCATCGCTCATGGTATCGGCGTCAGAAGAAAGCTTTTCCAAAGTCTTGGTCTCGCTGCGCACGCTGATGTGCTCGCTGACAGCCAGCTTGGAGGCGGCATCCACCAGATAACCCTGACCATCCTTCAGGATGTAGACCAGCTGACCGGCCTCGCCCATGTCCATCTTGATGTAGGCGTTGCCGTTGCTGCGGGCGGCGGTCATGGTTTGGGGGGTGCCGTCCGGGGAGGTGGTGACGACCTCCTCGTAAAACTCTGTGCTGGCACGCAGGGCGAACGCATGGTTCAGGCGGGTCTCAATGGAGTCGCCGGGAGCAGCCATGCACACCGGCATCAACACGGCAGCCAGCGCGGCCACCGCCAGCAGAGAGGCGATCTTCTTATACAGCTTCATATCAAAATTCTCCTGTCTTTCAGCTCATTCTGCGAGATTTTTCTTTTCTTGCATCCTGATTATCTTACAACTTTTCACGGGGCTCTGTCAATCATCACATTCGCCCTCATGCCAAAAAACAGCCGCAGAGGCGTTTCTTTTGCTCTGCGGCTGCGGTTTGTAAAGTTTTTGTGGAGAGATCACTTCCGGCTTCTGCGGCCGGTCTTGGTGACAGCGCGGGTGGGGGTCTTGGTGACTGCCGTGGTGGGCTTGACCACCGGGCTGAGATCCGGCTTCGGGGTCAGGGCCTTGGTGGTCGGCTCGCCCAGTGCCAGTACCTGCGAAAGCTCGGCCTGTGCGGCGGCAGCATCGCCGTCCGTGACAGCCAGCACATCGGCGTAGAACTGCTCCATCTCCTCCCGGGTAG
>OIWK01003064.1_pt1 | contig 12237 bp, 8 predicted proteins | sample 1587401 | NCBI WGS metagenome assembly OIWK01 (sample SAMEA3888911, study PRJEB22519) | human gut metagenome | biome: human gut; feature: human-associated habitat; material: faeces | place: Denmark | collected 2009
CCGCGGCCTGGATCATGGGGATGTCGTTTGCCCCGTCGCCAATAGCGACCGTGTGTGCCATATCGACGCCGCACTCAACCGCCCAATCCAGCAGCTGGATGAGCTTGGACTCCTTGGTCACAATGTCTGCCGCCAGCTTGCCGGTGAGCTTGCCGTCCACGACTTCCAGACGGTTGGCCAGGCAAAAATCGATGCCCGCGGCGGCCACGATCTTGTCAGCGACCTCGTGAAAGCCGCCGCTTACCACGCCGACCTTCCAGCCTTTGCTGTGCGCCGAGCGCACAAGCTCCAGCGCGCCGGGGGTAAACGTCACGCGCTCAAAGGTGCGCTCGAACACACTCTCGTCCAAGCCGGCAAGCAGCCCCACGCGCTCCTCGAGCGCCTGCTTAAAGTCCAGCTCGCCGCGCATAGCGCGCTCGGTGATTTGCGCAACTTGCTCGCCCACGCCGGCCTCCTCGCCCAACAGGTCGATGACCTCCTGGTTGATGAGCGTGGAGTCGATATCCATAACAATGAGGCGTGCAGTCATGACGGGCCTTTCCAAGTGCTGTTTTATTGGGGCATATTGTCGCACGTGAATAGCGCGGGCGGGTGCCGCGGTGCGTCAATTGTTTCGTCTCCGTCAAGTCTTTGGGCAAGAGCTACTTTTTCGTGGTACATCGACGCGGGTGCGATAAGATAGAACGCCATGTCCGGCTGCGCGGTTTACGCAGGCTGGGCAAATCTGTACGACGCCGCCCGGAACGACACGGGGCGGCACAGATCCATAAAGGAGGATCACTGGTATGAGCCAGACCCGTCCCATCGATGAGCATTCCATGCACACCCGTACCTGCGGCGAGCTTCGCTTCGAGAACGTGGGCGAAGAGGTCACCCTCACCGGTTGGGTGAGCCGTCGCCGCGACCACGGCGGCCTTATCTTCTGCGACCTTCGCGACCGCGAGGGCATCACGCAGCTCACCTTCGACCCCGAGCACTCCGATGGCGATGCCTTTAAGATCGCCGAGACCATGCGTCCCGAGTGGCCCATCAAGATTCACGGCGTCGTGCGCGCTCGTGGCGAGGAGACCACCAACACCAAGCTCGCGACCGGCGAGATCGAGGTCCTGACCGACCACGCCGAGGTGCTCAACACGTCCGTCACCCCGCCGTTCCAGATCGAGGACGGCATCGAGACGAGCGAGGACACCCGCCTGCGCTATCGCTATCTGGACCTCCGTCGTCCCGAGATGATGGCCAACCTCAAGCTGCGCTCCGACTTTACCTTTGCCATTCGCGAGGCGCTGCACAACCGTGAGTTCATGGAGGTCGAGACGCCCTCCCTGTTCAAGTCCACGCCCGAGGGCGCTCGCGACTTCATCGTTCCCAGCCGTATTCAGCCGGGTAACTTCTACGCCCTGCCGCAGTCCCCGCAGCTCCTGAAGCAGCTGCTCATGGTCGGTGGCGTCGAGCGCTACTACCAGGTTGCCAAGTGCTTCCGCGACGAGGACCTGCGTGCCGACCGTCAGCCCGAGTTCACCCAGGTCGATATCGAGATGTCCTTCGTGGACCAGAACGATGTCATGAGCGCGCTCGAAGAGGTTCTTGCCGATGCCTTCGGCCGCATGGGTGTCGAGATGCCCACGCCGCTGCGTCGTATGAACTACTGGGATGCCATGGACACCTATGGCTCCGACAAGCCCGATACCCGCTATGGCATGCACCTGGTCGACCTGACCGACATCTTTGCCAACTCCAAGTTCAAGGTCTTTGCGACTGCCGCAAACGAGGAGGGCTCCGTCGTCAAGGCCATCAACGCCAAGGGCGCCGGTGCCTGGGCACGTGCCAAGATCGATAAGCTCGCCGGCGTGGCCTCCACGTTTGGCGCCAAGGGCCTGGCATGGATCGCCTTCCGCGAGGACGGCTCCATCAACAGCCCCATCGTCAAGTTCTTCTCGGACGAGGAGATGGCCGCTCTGCGCGAGCGCATGGACGTCGAGCCCGGCGACCTTGTGATGTTCGCCGCCGGCCCGCGCCTGCTCTCCGACGAGATCCTGGGCGGCATGCGTTCGCACATGGCCAACGCACTCGAGATCAAGCGCGAGGGCCACGACTTCCTGTGGGTCGTCAATTTCCCGCTGTTCCATTGGGACGAGGACCGCAAGGCCTATGCTGCCGAGCATCAGCCCTTTACCCTGCCGACCGAGACCGACATCGCCAAGATCGAGGCCGATCCGCTGGCGGCCGGTTCGTGCACCTACGACTTTGTCATGGACGGCTTTGAGGCCGGCGGTGGCGGTATGCGTATCCACAACGCCGAGATGCAGATGTCCATGCTCAAGCTCCTGGGCTTTACCGAGGAGCGCGCCGAGTCTCAGTTTGGCTTCCTCATGGAGGCCCTCAAGTTTGGTGCGCCCCCGATGGGCGGTTTCGCTCTGGGCCTGGACCGCGTGTGCATGCTGCTCGCCGGTTCCGACTCCATCCGCGACGTCATGGCGTTTCCCAAGACGGCCAGCGGCTCCGACCTTATGTCGGGCGCCCCGAGTGCCGTTAGCGGCGCCCAGCTCAAGGACGTCAGCCTGCGCCTGATGTAGGCGAGCGGCTACATCTTGCTTGCAACGAGGGAAGGACGTGTGTCTTCCCTCGTTTTTTATACGCCGAGGTTGCGAGGGTATAGGTTGACTGGGCGTCGCGGAAACTACGACCCGGAATTTGCGTCCAGAACGGGTCGCGCTTTCCCAAGGGGGGTCCTCTGGGAAAGTGCGACCAAGAATTCGGCAAAATAATGGGGCACAGTTTCCGGTTGAGCTGTCTAACGGAAACTGTGCCCCAGAATGAGCGCTCAAAACGGGGCAGGCTTTCCGCAACAACTGTCTGGCAGAAAGCCTGCCCCAGTTTCTTATAGCGAGTCTCTCTGGATCAGCTGCATGTGCATCACGGAGGTGGTAGGCTCGGCACCCTTGATCATGTCGAGCGCAATGTTGGCGGCCATGTGGCCTTCTTCGCGCAGGGGCTGGCGGACGGTCGTGAGCGCGGGGACGCAGCGCGTCGCAATCTCGTGATCGTCGAAGCCGACGACAGAAACGTCCGCAGGAACGGATAGGCCTGCCTCGTTGAGTGCGGTGATGACGCCAGCCGCGATACGGTCCGATCCGCAGAGCACGCCATCGAAAGCAATCTTGCGCGCGAGAATCAGGTGCATGGCCTGATAGCCGTCTCCGCTGTTCCAGCCGGTATAGATAACGTTTGCGTCTGGGAGGTCTTCGCCCAAGACGGCGCGGTAGCCGCGCAGGCGGTCGACAACAGCGGGGTTGTCTTGCGGTCCCAACACGGCGACGATATCTTTGCGCCCGCGATCCTTCATGGCGAGTGCCGCAAAATGTCCGCCCTCTTCGTCGTCAGAGTAGACCGTCGAGAACACATCGCGATAGGGGTGGCCCTCGAGCTGGCCGCACAACACGGTGGGTACGCCCAGCTCGCGCAGCACCTCGAGCAGCTCGCTGCCTTTGTAGGGAGAGACGTCGATCACGGCGTCGAACGAGCGGCGCTCAAAGTGCTCGCGTGCGCGGTTGCGCTCATGCGTAGAAGACGCCTGCAAGATAACGGGCAGATAGGACGACTCCGACAGTTCCTCGGTAATGCCGCTCAAAAACTCGCTATAGGTGGGGTCGCTGAAGAGTTCACTCAGAGGCTCGGTCACGAGCACGGCGATGATTTCCGTGCGCCCGACAGCGAGCGCTCGGCCACGAGCGTTGGGGACAAAATTGACTTCCTTGGCCGCCGCGCGGACGCGCTTTTTGGTTTCCTCGCTAATGCGGGGCGAATCGTTGAGGGCGCGCGATGCCGTGGAGCGCGACACGCCGGCAGCTGCGGCAACCTCGGCAAGCGTAGGTGCGGTGCGAACTGGTTGTGTCATGGCGTCTCCTGGAAAATGCGGTCGATGTTGTCACTGATACGGGCTAGTGCGGATACAGCTTACTATAGTGCGCCTGAACAGCGTTCATGATATCCGGTGACCGGTGTCGTTTTGCAACCAAGCCGAAATCGAATACGTCTCGTGTGGGTGAGATATCAGCGGGCGTGGAGGTTGCCTACGAGCTTAAGAACGATGTCTTGTGCTGAGTTTCGATACTCAGGGTGACATAAGTGTTGCGATTGTACAACCGGTTGCACCGTTAACCCGGCCAAATCGACCGTTCAGCGGACAACCGGTTGCACAGTATTTTGCATCGCCCGTAAGATAAGGACAACCGGTTGCACAAGAATCACTACGATGACGAAGGAGCATCACCATGGACGCCATTAACGATTGGGAAAACCAAGCGCTCACCCACAGGAGCCGCCTGGCACCCCATGCGTACTTCATGGGTTACGAGACCGCCGATCTCGCCGCTACGTACAGCCGCGAGCTGTCGCGCGGGTTTGTCCAGCTGTCCGGCTCGTGGCAGTTCCGCCTCTTTGAGGGGCCTGCTGCCGTCTCTAACGAGGAGCTTTCCACGTACGAGCCCGAGTGGGATCACGTGGAGGTTCCGCACCTGTGGCAGGTAGACGGCTATGGCAACCTTGCCTACACCGACGAGGGTTTCCCGTTCCCGGTGGATCAGCCGTTCGTTCCCTCTGACGATCCCACGGGCGTGTACCAGCGCATCGTCAATCTTCCCGCCGTGCCTGCCGGCGCTCGCGAGATCATTCGCTTTGACGGCATCGAGAGCTATGGCGAGCTGTACGTCAACGGCAAGTTTATCGGCATGACCAAGGGCTCGCGCCTGTCTGCCGAGTTCGACGTGACCGACGCGCTCGTCGAGGGCGATAACCTGTTTGCGGTCAAGGTCCTGCAGTACAGCGATGGCAGCTATATCGAGGATCAGGATATGTGGTGGGCCTCGGGCATCTTCCGCGATGTGTACCTTATGCAGCGTCCCGCCGCGCACCTGGTCGACTTTAGGTTCCGCACGCACCGCGAGGGCGATACCGCTCTGATTACGCTCGATACGGTTGCCGAGGGCGCTTCCCGCGTTGTGTTTACGCTCAGCGATGGCGAGAACGTGGTGGCTACGGGCGAGTGCGTCGACGGCCATGCCGAGTGCAGCGTTGCCGATGCCCACTTCTGGAATCCCGAGGACCCCTTCCTCTATGACCTTACGTTTGAGGTCTACGACGGTGACCAGGTCAGCGAGTACGTCCCGCATCGCCAGGGCCTTGCCGAGGTGACGGTCGAGGGCAATCATATCTACCTCAACGGCACCTACTTTAAGATGCATGGCGTCAACCGCCACGATCACGACGATCACAAGGGCCGCGCCGTGGGCCTCGATCGTATGCGCCGCGACCTGGAGCTCATGAAGCAGCACAACATCAACGCGGTGCGCACGTCCCACTACGCCAACGACCCGCGCTTTTACGAGCTGTGCGACGAATACGGTATCATGCTGGTCGCCGAGACCGATATGGAGAGCCATGGCTTCGAGAATATCGGCAATATCGCCCTGGTCACCGACGACCCGGCATGGGAGCCGGCCTACGTCGACCGCATCGAGCGCCTGGTGATGCAGGAGCGCAACCACGCCTGCATCATTATGTGGTCGATGGGCAACGAGAGCGGCTATGGCTGCAACATCCGCGCGATGTACGCCAAGGCTCACGAGCTCGATGGTCGCCCGGTCCATTACGAGGAGGACCGCAACGCCGATACCGTCGACGTCATTTCCACCATGTACTCCCGTGTGTCGCAGATGAACGACTTTGGCGAGCATCCGTTCCCCAAGCCGCGCATCAACTGCGAGTACGGTCACTCCATGGGCAATGGCCCCGGAGGCCTGTCCGAGTACCAGGAGGTCTTCGATCGCTGGGATTGCATCCAAGGCCAGTTTATCTGGGAATGGTGCGACCACGGTTTGGCTGCTGTGACCGAGGACGGCGTTGCCTACGATATGTATGGTGGCGACAACGGCGATTACCCCAACAACAGCAACTTCTGCATCGATGGCATGGTGTTCCCCTGGCAGCAGCCGAGTCCGGGCCTCACTGAGTATGGCCAGGTCATCTGCCCGGTTCGCATGGCTTATGACGCCGAGGCAGGCGAGCTGACCGTCACCAACAAGCGTTGGTTTACCACCCTCGAGGATGTCTGCCTGTCGGCCGAGACCCTGGTGGACGGCGACGTTGTGTGCCGCAAGACGCTCATGCCCGGTGCGGTTGCCCCCGGCGAGTCCGTCCAGCTTCCGCTGGTGATTCGCGAGGCCGCAGTGGGGGAGACCCTGCTGACCGTGCACGCCTACACCATGGCCGCTCACGTCTGGTGCGAGCCGATGTTCCAACTGGGTGCAAGCCAGTTTGCCATCGCCAACCATCCGGCGCCAGCCATCGCGGCTCCCACTCGTCCTGAGCTTACGGTCGAGGAGACCGAGCAGGAAATCCGCATTCACTCCCTCAACGGTGAGCTGACCTTCAGCAAGGTCAACGGTACCGTGAGCGAGTGGAAGGCATCCGGCCGCGACGTCATGGCCTCTGGTCCTCAGGTTGGTTTTTGGCATCCGCTCGTCGATAACCATGCGCAGGAGTATGACTCACTGTGGAAGGACAACTTCATCGATGTGATGCAGACGTCTACCCGCAAGGTTTCTTGGAAGCAGGATGGCAATGCGGTCGTCGTGACCGTGAGCCAGCGTATCGCTCCTCCCGTCCGCGCGTTCGGCATGCGCGTCGAGCTCGTCTACACCGTGCTTCCGAGCGGTCGTGTCGACCTCAAGGTTTCCGGCGAGCCCTATGGCGATTACTCGGATATCATCCCGCGCATCGGCATCTCCTTCGAAGTCCCCGGTTGCGATCGTGCCGTCGAGTGGTATGGCCACGGTCCGGGCGAGAACTATCCGGACTCGCTGCGCGCCAACCCGGTCGGTCATTACCGCACCACGGTCGACGACATGTTCACGCCCTACGTTATGCCTCAGGACTGCGCCAACCGCGAGGGTACCCGCTGGGTTGCTCTGCGCTCTAGCCACGGTGACGGTGTGCTGGTGACCCGTCCGGCTGACGCCGCCTCCAACCCGTTCTCATTCTCGGCATGGCCCTATAGCTGCGAGGCCATCGATAACGCCAAGCACGTCTACGACCTTGTCAAGGGCGATACGGTCACGGTCAACATCAACGACCAGTTGCTCGGCCTTGGCTCGAACTCTTGGGGTTCCGAGGTGCTCGATTCCTATCGCACCCGTTTTGAGAGCTTCAGCTTTGAGGTGTCCCTGCGACCGCTGACGTCTGCCGATCTGGCTCAGGCGCTGGCACCCATTAAGGAGGCATAAGCCATGCATGTCTTTAACTCGCGCGCCGATTTCGACGCTCAGATGAAGTCCGTCAAGAAGTGGATGCGCACCGGCCAGGCGCTCGATGGCGTTGCCGACCTACAGCACGACGTGGCTTACTCCATCGGCGACTCGTTGGTGTATTGGTGGGTGAACGCCCACGAGGCCGCTACCGCCGATCTGGTCGGTCACCGTCGCTATCATGCCGTGCTCGCCCCGCTCGACGGCGACCTGACTGTCGAGGTTGCCCCCAAGGCAGGCCTCACCTGCACCCGCGCCTACAGCGATATCGATGATCGCGAGCGCTTTGAGGGTACGGGGGAGACTGTGACGATTCCCGCCGGCGGCGTTGCTGTCGTCGAGATCGACGAGGCCTACCGTGTCGTGGCTGATGCCGCGGATCCCCGCGTCGTGGTACTGCACGTGACGGTTGAAGGATATTCCTTCCCCAACAAGTAGTATTCGTCCGCCTGGACGTTTGCTTCGCGCCGTTAAGGGGGATGGCTTTGTTGACTCCCTTTTCCCCATTCCCCTTAGCAGGTGCACCGTCCGTGTTTGCACTTGCAGCTCGGACGGGTTTAGATGACATTTAATAGATGATTGGGAGGGCTTATGAGCTCTGAAAAACGAGGAACGATTGGTTCGTTCGCTCTGCTGGGCATGACGGTCGCCGCCGTGTTCGGTATCAAGAACATCATCAACAACAACGCGGCTATCGGCTTGGCAGCCGCGCCGTCGTTCTTCTTCGCCACGCTTTTGTACTTTGTCCCCTATACCCTGGTTACCGCCGAGTTTGTCGGCCTCAACAAGGACTCCGAGTCGGGCGTGTACGCCTGGGTCAAGACCTCGATGGGCGGCCGCTGGGCATTCCTGACGGCGTTTAGCTACTGGTTCGTCAACCTGTTCTTCTTTGCGTCCGTCCTGCCCAATGTCATCATCTACGCGAGCTACGTGTTCTTTGGTGCCAATGCCGAGCTTTCGCAGCTGTGGATCACCATTATCGAGATCGTCGTCTTTGCTATCGCCACGTGGGTTTCGACCAAGGGCGCTAAGTGGATCGGCTCTATTTCCTCCTTCGGTTCGACCGCGGCTCTCGGCCTGACTGCCGTGTTCATCCTGCTGTCCCTGGCTGCTGCCTTTGGCGGCGTTGAGTTCGCTACGGCTCCCACGCCCGCCAACATGGCTCCCGACATGAGCAACTTCGCCACTATGTGGGGCTTCTTCGGTACGCTTGCCTGGATTATCCAGGGCGTTGGCGGCGCTGAGTCTGTCGGCGTGTTCCTTAACGACCTTAAGGGTGGCGTCAAGGCCTTCGTGCGCACCGTCGTTATCGCCGGCCTGACCATCGGCCTTCTGTATGCAGGCGCTTCGCTGCTGGTCAACCTGTTCATTCCCGAGGGCGGCGTTGCCATCTCCACCGGCATCTTCGACGTGTTCGGCGCTGTCTTTGCCCACTTTGGCATTCCTATGGAAGTGTCCACGCGCGTCATCGGCTTGATCCTTCTCGCCGCTACGCTGGGTTCCCTCATGATGTGGACCTCCGCTCCCATCAAGGTCTTCTTCACCGAGATCCCCAAGGGCGTCTTTGGTAGCAAGATCGTCGAGCTCAACGAGCACGGCATTCCTGCCCGCGCTGCCTGGCTGCAGTTCGCCATCGTCGTCCCCATCCTGATCATCCCGGCCCTGGGCTCTGGTAACCTCGACGACCTGCTCATGATCGTCACCAACATGACGGCTGCCACCGCTCTGCTCCCGCCGCTGCTGATTCTGCTTGCCTACTTTATGCTGCGCAAGAACTTCGATGCTGCTCCCCGTGGCTTCCGCATGGGCTCGCGCAGCTTTGGCCTGGTCGTTGCCGCATTCCTGCTTGTGGTCTTCTGCTTCGTGCTTATCTGCGGCACCATTCCGCTCGATCAGCCGCTGTGGCTGACGCTGGTCTACAACGTTGGCGGTGTGGTTGTCTTCCTGGGCCTTGCCGTGATGTGGTACAACCGCTACATCAACCGCCTGCGCGAGACCGATCCCGAGGCTGCCGAGAGCGAGCTGCGTCCGTCTGTCCTTGACATGATGGAGTAGAAGCTGGGATTAATCTACGGCTGTGGAATAAATCGATTCCCCTTCCTAAGGAGGGGCCTTACGAGGCCCCTCCTTTTGTGTTTTGGAGCATGGATTTTGGGCCCTGTGGACAAAAATGCCAAATATGAGTACTGTTGCAAAATAAGTGCCATATCTATCGGCCGGTTTTGAGCAAAAATGGACTCAAAATCAATTTATCTAACCCCCTTTAAAGGGCGTTTGACGGCTTTCAACCTCTTCGAATCGCTCAAAGTAGGCAATTTGCTCTCGATTTTGCTGCTACTAAATTGGTGACAGTACTCATATTTGCCACTTTTTGACCACGGGGTATCCAGAGGGGCTCTCGACAAGCATCTAACGCTACAATAACTACCACGTGGCTGGGTTTGCCGGCCGAATGTGCGATGCCGCGGGAGGGGACATGGTCGAGTTTACAAAGACGATTAAAGATCCGTTGGGATTACATGCCCGCCCGGTTGCGCTGCTCTATGACATCATTGCCAAGCACCGTAGTGACGTGTCAGTCAGTATCGGCGACCGCCACACGGATGGCCGCGATGTCATGGGGCTCATGGCCCTCTATGGTGAGTGCGGCGAAAACGTCGTCTTTCGTGTTTCGGGCGTGGATGAGGCCTCCTGCGTCACATCGATCAGAAATCTCTCGCTCTAGGCATGATAGGGCGTGGTAAAGGATGGTCCTTTGCCGCGCCCTTTTGTTTCGTATAGGAAACTTTTTCGAAAAACTGAACAGGACCCTTTCCAAAAAGTTAACCACGTGCTAGTTTACTATAGCGAACATAGACGTGGCTAACTTTTAACGCGTCGATGTTGAGGACGAACTGACGTTAGGAGCCACTCATGTCTTGCGGACCGCAGATGCCGGCCATGCCGCTTTCGATGGTAAAAGCGGGCGAAACCGTGCGCGTGTCGCGTGTAAAGGGCAATGAGGACATGAAACACCACCTCAAAGACCTCGGCTTTGTCGAGGGCAACGAAATCCACGTGGTGAGCTCGAGTGGCGCCAATATCATCGTCACGGTGCTGGGCGCACGCTTTGGCATCGATTCCAAGGTTGCCATGCACATCATGACCGTCGGTTAGTCCGCAGCATTTCATAAAAACCGAAAGGGGGACAAGAGGATGAAGACGTTGGGTGACGTTAAGGTGGGCGAGAGCTCTACCATCGTCAAGCTTCACGGTGAGGGTGCGCTTCGCCGCCACCTTATGGACCTGGGGCTCATCAAGGGCACTTCGTTCAAGGTCGTGAAGGTTGCACCGCTCGGTGATCCGGTCGAGATTAACGTGCGCGGCTACGAGCTTTCCATCCGCAAGGAGGAGGCGGCTGTCGTCGAGGTCCAGTAAGGGCTCGCGGCGTATATTTCTGCAGATAAAGTTAGGTATTTCTAACTTAATGCAGCAACTTTGAAGCACATTATCCAGCCTGTGCGGAGAAAGCAGCGCAGGCACACAAGGAAGAAGGATTGAATGGCGGATTCTCAGATCCATGTCGCGCTGGCGGGTAACCCCAACTGCGGCAAGACCACGCTTTTCAACCTGATCACCGGCGCCAACGGCTACGTTGGCAACTGGCCCGGCGTCACGGTTGAGAAAAAGGAGGCCAAGCTCCTAAGCGACAAGAACGTTACCATCACGGACCTCCCCGGCATCTACTCGCTTTCCCCCTACAGCCCCGAGGAGCAATGCTCGCGCGATTATCTCATGAGCGGCGAGCCCGATGTCGTCGTTCAGGTGGTCGATGCCACCAACCTGGAGCGCAATCTATACCTGGCGCTTCAGGTCATCGAGACCGGCCTGCCTGTGGTCGTCGCCCTCAACATGGCCGATCTGGTCGAGAAGAATGGCGACAAGATCGACACCGACAAGCTCTCCAAGAAGCTTGGTTGTCCGGTCATGATGATCTCGGCTCTTAAGAACAAGGGCATCAAGGAGCTCTTCGAGCAGGTCAAAAAGTCCGCTGCTTCTAAGGGTCAGGTGCCGGAGCACAAGTTCGATTCCTCCATCGAGGACATTCTGACGCACATCGAGAACAACCTTCCGGCGAGCGTTCCCGCCAACAAGCGTCGCTACTACGCCGTCAAGCTGTTCGAGCGTGATGCAGACGCCTGTAAACTCATCAACCTCACTAAGGAGAAGGCTGCTCGCGTGGAGGAGCTGGTCGCCCGGTGCGAGCAGGACTGCGACGACGATGCCGAGTCCATCATCACCGGTGAGCGCTATGGCGTCATCGCGCACATTATCGACGAGTGCATGACCAAGGCTCCTGCCAAGATGAGCACCTCCGAGAAGATCGATCGCGTGGTTACCAACCGTATTCTGGGCCTGCCGATCTTTGTGGTCATCATGTTCTGCGTGTACTACATCGCCGTTTCCACCCTGGGCGGCACGGTGACGGACTTCACCAACGACCAGCTCTTCGGTACCGACGGTTGGTACGTGCTCGGCCAGGGTCGCGACGCCTACGATGCAGCCGTCGAGGCCGCAGGCGACAACGCCGACTCGGTTGACCCGGCGCAGTACGGCCCCTATGTCCCGGGTATCACCACCGTGGTGCACGACGCCCTTGTGGCGGGTGGCACCGAGGACGGCGGCCTGGTCGATTCGCTGGTCTGCGACGGTATCGTTGGTGGTCTGGGCGCCATCTTCGGCTTCGTCCCGCAGATGTTCCTGCTGTTCGTGATGCTGTCTTTCCTGGAGGACTGCGGCTATATGGCCCGCGTCGCCTTCATCATGGACCGCGTGTTCCGCCGGTTTGGCCTGTCCGGTAAGTCCTTCATCCCCATGCTCGTGTCCTCGGGCTGCGGCGTCCCCGGCGTCATGGCCACCAAGACCATCGAGAACGAGAAGGACCGCCGCATGACGG
>OIWK01003069.1_pt1 | contig 12215 bp, 10 predicted proteins | sample 1587401 | NCBI WGS metagenome assembly OIWK01 (sample SAMEA3888911, study PRJEB22519) | human gut metagenome | biome: human gut; feature: human-associated habitat; material: faeces | place: Denmark | collected 2009
TCCCAACAGCATCATTTTCATCATCCCACCGAGAACAGAACGCACCCTTTTCCGCCTTCTTCCAACCTGATCCTTTCTTTCCTTATTGAGGAAGTGCTGTTTTTATGCTATGATAGGAACAGGAAAACACCCATGACAGGAATGGCTGCTTCTCTTTTCATTGCCCGGCTTGCCCGGAGTACATAGGAAAGGAGGCGGTGCCGATGACAGCATACGAAATTTTATCCGTTGTGATTGGGATAATCGGATTACTTATCTCATTTGGCGGTTTGCTCATCGCATTACTTTCCTTTCTCGATAAGAGAAACAAAAGAAAGTAAAAAGCCCACCCTGTCGGCCAACAGGATGGGCGGTGTCCGTTAGGACATTAGCTCACAACTGAAGCATCCACTTTTTGGAGTGGGTGTTTTCTTTTCTCTTTTATTATAGACAATTCTCTATGCGATTTCAAGTGATTTCCTTATAAATTCTCAGATTTTCCTCAGTTTCAGCGAGATTCAGGCAGCTTATCCTCAAAATTGCAAAATATCCCGGCTATCCGCGTTAGAAAATCTGATTTATAATAATATCAACGACTGAATTATTCCTGATTGTTTTGTTCCCATCCCAACAGCATCATTTTCATCATCCCACCGAGAACAGAACGCACCCTTTTCCGCTTTTTTCTCTCTTTCTTTTCAACCAGAAGAAAAGAGAAACTGAAACGAAGCAGAAAAGTCTTTTTTTCGTTGTTCCTGATTTTCAAAAGAAAAAAGGAAAGAAGCCTGAAAACTATTGTAAATAAAGGAAAAAAGAAGGAAAAGACAAAAGAAGAGGAAGGCGGAAAGCCTTCCAGGAAAGAAGAAGGAAAATATAAGAATTTCAAGGGAGAATCAGCCCCGGCCAAAATGACGATTTTGGACGGGACTTCGATAGCAATTTTGCACCGCCGCAGGCCGTATCGCACACCCCTCTCCGGCGTGAGGCAGCAGCTATGGATCCCGCTTTTCCCCCGGCGCATAGATCTCCCCCGCCAGCAGCACCAGCGCCGCCAGGTTCGGCACCGCCATCAGTCCATTAAAGATGTCCGAGACCTCCCACACCGTCTCCATCGCCCCGAGGCACCCGAGGAACGCCGCCAGAAGATATCCCACCGCATAGACTGCCGGGATCTTTCCCGAGATCTTCCCGCCAAGATACTCCGCCGCCTGCCGCCCCATATAGTACCAGGCGATGATCGTGGAGAACGCGAACAGCACCACGCAGACCGCCACCGCATACCCGCCGGGGCTCCCAAGCGCTGTAAAAAAACAGAGGCTTGTGAGCGATGCTCCGTTCTCCGCCCCGAACTCTGAGGCCGTCCCGCTGCCCGCCACGCAGAGGATCACAAGCGCTGTCAGCGTACAGCTCACGATGGTATCAAAAAATACCTCAAAGATCGCCCACTGCCCCTGAAGCTCCTCCGATGCCATCTCCGCGCTCCCGTTTAACACTGCAAGACTCCCGAGCCCCGCCTCATTGGAAAACACACCTCTGGCGATCCCATAGCTGACGCATCGGGAGATCCCGTACCCCGCAACTCCGCCAGCGGCGCTGCGGAAGGAAAAAGCATCCGCCAGGATTCCCAGGATCACTCCCGGCACATTCCCGGCATACAGAATGATCACTGCCAGCGCTGCTGCCGTATAAAGCCCCGCAGACAATGGAACAAGCCGCTCCGCCGCGAGAAAGATCCGCCGTCCGCCTCCTGCCAGCACGATGCCCGCAAGGATCACAAGGATCACCCCCACTGCAGCCTCCGGGATCCCGTACACATAGGACACTGTCTCCGAGATCGCGTTCGCCTGTACCATACTGCCCATCCCGAACGCTGCCGGGATGCAGAAAAATCCGTAGAGGACCGCCGCCCCGGGACATCCCAGCCGCTTTTCCAGATAGATCATCGGTCCCGCCATCCAACCGCCGTTCCGGCCTTTTTCCCGATAACGGATGCCGAGGACCGTCTCCCCGTAAGCCGTCGCCATCCCGAGAAATGCCGACACCCACATCCAGAACACAGCACCGGGTCCTCCGGCGATCACAGCCGCCGCCACCCCCGTGATATTCCCGGTTCCGATGGTAGCCGCCAGCGCCGTACATGCCGACTGGAACGATTCCCGGTGGTTCTTCCGATCCCGTAAAAGATTCCCGATGGTCGCATCCCACCAGCGCGGGATCTTCCTGAGCTGAAAGAACCGGATCCGCACACTGTATACGGTCCCCACCATCAAAAACAGTACCGGTGTCCATGGTCCCCAGACAATATCATGGATCTCCCCAATCATATTCATTCCATATCACGCCCTGCAGCCTGACGGCCTCATTTTCTATCCCGCCGCACATTACCGCCGCCCGCCGCGTTTTTACCTTTTCTATTTCTTACTACGTTTTATTCCCATTTCCACACATCTATGCTATAATAAACACTGTGTCTGCCCATGGCAGCTTTTATTTGCACAAGCAGAAAGCCAAAGTCCGCGCCGGAGCAGGACCTTGGCATTTTCTTTCAAAGGAGATGATTCTTGTGCCGGGATTTACGACCCACTACCTGTTCGGTGTGAAAGCCTACAATGACCTGCCGAACAACTATTTAAAACATGTGATATCCAAATACCGCTGGCTCTACCAGCTTGGTCTCCAGGGACCTGATATCTTCTTTTATAATGTCCCGATCCTCCGTCACAGGGACTACCGCAACGTCGGCTCCCATATGCATGAGTATCAGGTAAACGACTTTTTTAAGAACAGCCTCTTAGAGCTCACCGAGATCCACTCGAGACAGCAGAAAGAGGAGGCGGCGGCATTCCTCGCAGGATTCATGTGCCACTATATCTCTGATTCGATCTGTCACCCCTTCGTCTACGGGCGGATCAAGTACCGCACCGATAAGAAAAAGACCGAGTGTCATGGACTCCATGCCGCCCTGGAAAACGATATCGACGCGATCCTGCTCTGGAAGTTCAAGCACAAAAAGCCGTCCGAATTCAACCAGACCGCTTCCCTCTGTTTAAACGCCCAGGAGAGCCAGTTTATCTCCAGATATCTCAGCCGGTGCATCAACCGCACCTACTACCAGATCACAGAGAAAAACAACTTTCAGGTCACAGACGGAATGGTTGCCCGGTCGATCTTCGCGATCCGCTTCGGAAGCCGGATCCTGTCCGATCCTGCGGGACATAAGACCCATGTGATCGGCTCCCTGGAATCAATCTTCCTAAAGCATCCGATCGCTTCTAAAAAGCTTGTGACGGATAAGCTTTCCGCCCAGGTCCGCGATATCCTGAACCTGGACCATGAGGTCTGGACGAATCCATGGGATAATTCCATCGCCTCGACGACGTCATTCCCGGATCTGTACCATCAGACCTTGAAGAAATGCAATGCAGTCTACTATTACCTCAATGCGTTCCTGATCGCGAATGTCTCATCCGGGCCGCCGGATATGTCCGCGCTGTTGGCGGAGCTTGGAAACTATTCCTACCACAGCGGACTTGATGTGGGATGACCTGCATCATCTGATGCCAGACACGGATTCTGGGAGGCTTCGCTTTCCGGGGCATGCCGCTTAAAACGGATGATTTCTGCCCTGTGCTGCAGAATTATCATATACTATCATAGCTGTTTCACTTTTTAAACAGCTGCCATCTATCAACTTCCGCTCTGTCTGTATGAGAGACAGCCGGATCCATTCCGTCAGATTTCACTACGGGGACAGGCAGACGGCAGAAATGGAAAAGGAGAATTACATTATGAAACCATTGATCTTACTGACCGGAGGAACCGGCGCAGCAGCCAACGGAACACCGACATGGGCATTAAACCAGAACTATGCTGAGAATATCCGCCGCGCAGGCGGCATCCCGATCCTTGCAGTCAACAACGACTGTGCTGAGGAGTACGCGGATCTCGCTGACGGACTTCTCTTAAGCGGCGGTAAAGACGTTGAACCAAAGCTCTACGGTCAGGAAAAGATGTTTGACTTCGTCATCACAGACCCACAGCGCGACGATCTGGAATACAAGATCATCAAGGCCTTCGTTGACCGCAGGAAACCGATCTGGGGCATCTGCCGCGGAATCCAGATCTTAAACGTATACTTCGGCGGTACTCTCACTCAGGATATCCCGACACAGCTCGGCGGTGATCACTCCAAGGGTGTCTGCCATCAGGTGACGCTCAAGAAAGATTCCATCTTAGGAAACCTTTACGGCGGGTCCATGGAAGTAAACAGCTACCACCACCAGGCCCTCGACAAGCTCGGCGAAGGTCTTGAGGCCATCGCATGGGGCGAGTCCAACGGACACACCTTCACAGAGGCTGTGCAGCACGAGACTCTTCCGATCTGGTCCGTACAGTGGCACCCGGAGCGCATGACCGGCCCGGTTACAAACCCGAAGGAATGTGCCGACTCTCTTCCGATGTTTGAGTACTTCGTGAAGCAGTGTGCAAAATAAGCCGCGTCAATAAACGCAGGTCTGAAAATCAAAACTGAATCCATACTATAAACGCCGCATTTATTCTGCCGTTAAGAATAGTGCGGCGTTTGTTACTGTTCAGCAGGTCTGTACAGACCATAAGAAAATATGACAATAAAAAATGGCAGGACGCTTTCTGGATCACATTGAAAAGCATTCTGCCATTATATTGTCTTAATTATTTATTCTGTTAAAATTATTCCAACTAATTACTTGGAAGCCTTTGTCTCGTCAAGCTTCTTCGGTGAATCGTCTGCAACGTCCTCCGGACCTTCTGCAGCAGTCTCGTTGCTCTTGAGGTCGATCTTCTCTCCGGCCTTGTAACTCTTATCTACAAGTGCCTTTCCTCCCTCAGTAACAACTTTTACATCAAGGGAAAACTGGTTCCAGAGTGTTCCGAAGGAATCAGTGCTGGAATTCTCAAGATCCATGCTCTGTGCAGCGATGATATCGTTGAACTGCTTAACCATTGTCACAGCATATTCCATAGCGTCATCGTTTGTTGTGTCGTTCTTTACTGTCCATGTGAGACCGATGTTTAATGCGGACTCATCATAAGTGAACTCCATCTTTACAGACTGCGGGAATGCAGATGTGTCGTTGAACAGTCCGTCGCACTCGCTCTGTGCCTGCTCCCAGTCGTACATCGTCGTCTCTACAGTCTCATCCTCTACAAGGAAGTTCTGATCTCTCGGAAGTGTCTCATCGTCATCCGTCTCCATTTTTGCCGGATCCACTTCTTCACTTCCAGATACCGGTGCATCTGTTGAAATGCTGCTCTTTGTACATCCGCCAAGGGCAAGAACTACTAAAGACAGCACAGCCATTCTCTTTAATAATTTCATGATAAAATTCCTCCTCTGAATTCAACGGATCTCCCATTCTGCTAAATAGAATTTTACGGGAAATCGGCATACTCACGTATTATATACGATTCCTTTTTATTTTTGAAGTCCTTTTCTCAAATTTACACAAATAATTCATGATTTTGTAATGTTTTTCCATTTGTTCCGGTGGGAGTCCGCCGATCACAGCTGAAAAAGTTCCTGCCAGGATCATTTTCCATGCATAGAACCTACCGGACATCCTGTCCATCTGTATCTTTGCTTCGGTTTTTTTTGATATTAGCAGTATCTTTCACGATATACACCGGCCTGTCCTTGATCTCCGCAAACAGGATCGCGATATACTCGCCGATGATCCCCACGATCACAAACAACACGGAAAACATAAACGAGATCAGTACCACGATGGTCGCATAGCCGTTCGGCGCCCCATAAATTTTCCAGGTATAGACCGTATAGATCACCATGATCAGTCCGAAAAGCGCTGTGATCACACCGGAATAGATTCCAAGCTTTAACGGCAGATCAGAAAAGCACAGGATCGTGTTGATGGAAAACTTGAACAGACTCTTTAAGCTGTACTTGCTCTCCCCTGCAAAACGCGGTCTCGCCTCGTACTCGATGGTGGTCTTCTCAAAACCGATGCTCTGGACATAGCCCCGCAGGAAGCGGACCTTCTCCCGGTAGTTGTTCCTGAGAACCTCCGCCGCGTTTTTGCTCACCGCAAAAAAGTCCGAGGCGTTGGCCTCAAACTTCACATCGGAGAGATGGTTGATCAGCTTGTAGAACGCCGCGGATGTGACATTCTTCACCAGCCCAGCCGTCTTATTCCTCGTGCGGACCATGCTGATCACTTCATATCCCTCGTCAAATTTTTCCACGATCTCCGGCAGGCACTCCGGCGGATGCTGCAGGTCCGCGTCCATGCAGACGATACCGTCACCGCCCGCATAGTCCAGCCCTGCGATCATCGCCGCCTCATGCCCGAAGTTCCTGGAAAAATTGATGATCTTCACTTTTTCGTCCGACGCCGCGAACTCCTTTAGGATCGAAAGGGACTGATCCCTGCTGCCGTCGTTCACGAACAGCACCCGGCTCTTTTCACTCACAAGGCCCTGTGCGGCCAGAGAATGGATCTTTTCCAGAAACATGGGTGCTGTGATGGGCAGCACCTGCTCTTCGTTGTAGCAGGGGATCACGATCCATAAAATCGGTTTTGACATATTTAAAAATACTCCTTAAAAATAACAAGATAATGCCGCTGACGGTTACGGCCTTCCAGTGAAAAAGAGTTTTAGAAAAAACCGCAGATTTTTCTAAAACTCAAATATAAAATTTCCGCTGAAGACAGCCAAAGCGCACGCTGCGGCTATTCAAATGGTCACTGCACCATCTGCTTCAACACCTCGGGTTTCAGCAGTTTGAAGCTGCTCTTGTAGGTATCCAGCAGGCCGTCCCGCTGCATCTGGCTCAGCTCACGGCTGAGGGCGCTGCGGTCACAGTTCAGGTAATCTGCCAGCTGGATGCGGGAGAACGGGATGCTGAAGGTCAGGCTTCCGGCCCGTTCGCTCTCGCTCAGCAGATAGGCGCACACCTTGGCCCGCAGACTTTTGAGCACCAGCAGGTCTACCCGGCGGGAGAGGGAAAAATATTTATCGCTGATGGTGCGCACCAGATTGCGCAGCGCCAGCTGATGCGCCGGGCTGCCGTCCGACAGCAGAAGCTGCTCGTAGGGGATGAGCAGCACCTCGCAGGGCACCGATGCCACCACTGTGACCGGGCTGGTCCGGCTGGAACCGCCCAGCACATCGCCGAACACCCCGCCCGGCTCCATGTGTGTGATGGGGATGCGGGTGCCCTGCGGCCCGGGACGGTAGGCTTCCAGCTCGCCGTTCAGCACAATGCCTACCCGACGGCTGGGTTCGCCCGCCAGCACAAGGGCCTCGCCCTTGCCGTAGCTGCGCACCACGGCACCCAGCTGGCTCAGCAGGGTCTGCAGCTCTTCGGCGGTCAGACCATTGAATAATGAGGTGGAGCATAACAGCGAAAGATAGTTTTTCATCGCAAATTTGTGGGAAAGACCTGGGGTCTCCACAGCCCTCCTGCAATTCCGTTGCACACGCAACGGTATTTTTGATTCTATTATAGTAAACTTAGACCCGCAAAGCAAATGATTTTGTAAATTTGCTTTGTAAAAAATATAAAAAGACAGTCCGATGATTCTGTGCAAAGTTTTTGCGGCACAGGAATCGTGCCGTCTGATGAGGAAAAGAGGGAACCCCGCATGAAAAAACTGACATCTATGCTGCTGGCTCTGGCCCTTGCCCTGAGCCTTGCCGCCTGCGGCGGCGTAGCATCCGGCACTACTGCTTCCAGCGCTGCCTCCGGCGAAGCCGTCTCCGAAGCTGCTTCCAGCGAGGAAGCCAAGGAGCTGTCCACCACCGATGCGCTGCGCATCGCCGGCCTGAAGGGCCCCACCACCATGGGTCTGGTGAACCTGCTGAGCATGGAAGAGGACGGTACCGCTTCCATGGACTACGATCTGCAGCTCTACGGTGCTGCCGATGAGATCGTGCCCCTGCTGATGAAGGGCGAGCTGGACATGGCTGCCATCCCGGCAAATCTGGCTGCGACTCTGTATCAGAAGACGGAGGGCGGCATTCAGGCTGTTGCCGTCAACACGCTTGGCGTGCTGTACGTAGTGGAAAAGGGCGGCGATACGGTCCAGTCCATGGCAGATCTGAAGGGCCGTACCATCCTGTCCACCGGCAAGGGCACCACGCCCGAGTACGTGCTGCGCTACCTGCTGACCCAGAACGGCATTGACCCGGACAAGGACGTGACCATTGAATACTACAGCGAGGCCACCGAGGTCACGGCTCAGATGGCCAATACCGAGGATGCCATTGCCGTCCTGCCCCAGCCCTACGTGACCGCTGCAGGCCTGCAGGACGACACCCTGCGTGTGGCTCTGGACCTGACCGAGGAGTGGAACAAGGTGGCCGATACCCAGCTCATCACGGGCGTGACCGTGGTGCGCAAGGAGTATGCCGAGGAACACCCGGACGTGGTGGCTGCATTCCTGACCGACTACGCCAAGAGCGTGGAAGCTGCCAATACCGATCTGGACGGCACCGCTGCTTTGTGCGAGGAGCAGGGCGTTGTGGCCAAGGCTGCGATCGCCAAGAAGGCTCTGCCCGAGTGCAACATCGTATGCCTGACCGGCGACGAGCTCAAGACCAACGCATCCGCTTATCTGCAGGTGCTGTTTGACGCCGACCCCAAGGCGGTGGGCGGCGCAATGCCCGGCGACGATTTCTACTGGGCTGCCGAGTAAGCCTTTTCTGAACCAGACCTTCTCTCCGGCCGCTGTGCGATTGGTACGCACGGCGGCTTTTTTGTTTGCACAGAATGCTTGTATCCCAGCTTTTGTGCTCCCTGCACAAATTTCAAGACAATTTTTTGTGAACGAAAATGAACGAAAGCGACTGAAAGTGATTGATTTTGGCACTATATTTGCTATAATAAAGATGCGATCAACCAAAATAACGCACAAACGGTCACAAACTGTCAAACAAAAATAAAGCCAAAGGAGAGGATGCAGATGCTGGCAGAAGAACGCTTCAGCCTGATCATGGAACAGCTGGACCGCAAACGCACCGTCACGGTGCAGGAGCTGTGTGAGGCGCTGAACACCAGCGAATCCACCATCCGCCGCGACCTGACCGAGCTGGATCGGCAGGGCAAGCTGAACAAGGTGCATGGCGGTGCCACGCTGCCGGACAGCCGCTTTCTGGCAGACGAACCCACCATGGAAGCAAAGGAAACGCTGGCGGTGGAGCAGAAGCGCAGCATCGCACAGGCTGCGGCGCAGCTCATCAATGCGAACGATTTTGTGTTCATCGATGCCGGTTCCACCACGCTGGAGCTGGTGCGGGCCCTGACCGGAGATGCCCTCAAGGCCAGCTATCTGACCAACGGCGTGGCCCACGCCCGGGCGCTGGCCCAGAAGGGCTGCCGGGTGTATCTGCCCGGAGGACTGCTGCGGCCCCAGACCGAGGCTATCGTGGGTGCGCCTACCGTGAGCATTATCCAGCAATACAATTTCACCAAGGCCTTCATGGGTGCCAACGGTGTGGCGCTGGAAGCAGGCTTTACCACCCCGGACCCGGAAGAAGCCGCCGTCAAGGCGGCAGCGGTGCACCGGGCACGGGAAACATGGTTCCTTGTGGATGACGCCAAGTTTGCCCGCATCTACCCGGCAGTCATCGCCGACCTGCAGGGCGGTGCCATCCTCACCAACCGCTGCCCCAATCCGAAATACAAACAGTTCACACTGGTAAAGGAGACGGAAGTATGATCTACACAGTTACATTCAATCCGGCCATCGATTATGTGGTGCGCTTGGAAGCACCGCTGGAAGTAGGCGAGGTGAACCGCGCAGCCGGTGAGGACTGCGTGCTGGGCGGCAAGGGCATTAACGTGTCCGGCGTGCTGGCACAGCTGGGCTGCAGGAGCGTGGCGCTGGGCTTTGTGGCGGGCGAGACCGGCGCATGGCTGGAACGCGGTCTTGCTGCACAGGGCTTAAAGACCGATTTTGTGCATCTGGAACAGGGCATGACCCGCATCAATGTAAAGATCAAAGCCGGGCAGGAGACCGAGCTGAACGGGGCAGGCCCCGACATTCCGGAGAGCGCCATGCAGGAGCTGGAAAAGAAGCTGGACAGCCTGAACGAGGATGATATCCTCATTCTGGCGGGCAGCATTCCCAAGAGCCTGCCGCAGGATACCTACGAGCGGCTGCTGGCCCGGCTGCAGGGCAGGGGCGTGCGTGCTGTGGTGGATGCCACCCGCGATCTGCTGGTGAATGTTCTGCAGTACCACCCCTTCCTCATCAAGCCCAATAACCACGAGCTGGGCGAGATCGTGGGCAGGGTGCTGACTACGGACGAAGAGATCATTGCTGCGGCCCGCACCCTACAGCAAAAGGGCGCCCGCAACGTGCTGGTGAGCATGGCGGGGGACGGTGCCCTGCTGGTGGACGAGCAGGGACAGGTACACCGCATCGGCTGCCCCAAGGGAAAGGTTGTAAACAGCGTGGGCGCAGGCGACAGCATGGTGGCCGGCTTTGTGGCTGGCTGGATGCAGACCCGGAGCTATTCCTTTGCACTGCGTCTGGGCACCGCCTGCGGCAGCGCCACCGCGTTCAGTCTGGGTCTTGCTACCAAAGAAAAAATCGACGAACTGATGAAGGAAATCTGACCCTCTGTGACGGAGAGGGTTGCAGTTATACAGGAAGGGAGAAAAATCATGCGTATTACGGAATTATTCACCGCGCAGTCCATCGCACTGGATGAGGCTCTGACCGATCAGGAGCAGATCATCAGCCGTCTGGTGGAGCTGCAGGCCACCCATGGCAACATCACGGACAAGGAAGCCTACAAAAAGGCCCTTTATGCCCGTGAGGCGGAGGGCTCCACCTATGTGGACAACGGCATCACGGTGCCCCACGCCAAGACCAATGTAGTCACCCGGCCCAGTCTGGCGGCGCTGCGGTTGAGCAGCCCGGTGCAGTACAACGCCGAGGACGACGGCACCACCGACCTGCTGTTTGCCATTGCAGCTCCGGAAAACGGCAGCCTGCATGTGGACATGCTGGCCCGTATGATGCAGATGCTGATGAACGAGGACTTTGTAGAAAAACTGAAGGCCGCAAAGACCCCGGCAGAGTTCCTTGACTGCATCGATGCACAGGAGGAGGCTCAGTTCGGCGCGGAGAGCTTCACCCAGCAGGAGATCCCCCAGAACGGCTACCGTATTCTGGCCGTGACCGCCTGCGTCAACGGCATTGCCCACACCTATATGGCAGCGGAAGCCCTGACCAAGGCCGGTGACAAGCTGGGCCTGCCCACCAAGGTGGAGACCAATGGCTCGGACGGTGCCAAGAACATCCTCACCAGAGAAGAGATCGCAAACTGCAATGGCATCATCGTGGCGGCAGAAAAGAAGGTGGAGACCGCCCGCTTCGACGGCAAGCCGGTGCTGTTCACCCGGGTGGACGATGGCATCCACAAGCCGGAGGAGCTCATCAAGAAGATCGTGCACGGCGAGGTGCCTGTTTACCACGCCGAGGGCGGCGCACAGGCCGCCGAGGATGCTTCCGGCAAGGACAGCTTTGGACGCACCCTGTACAAGAACCTGATGAACGGTGTCTCCCACATGCTGCCCTTCGTGGTGGGCGGCGGCATCATGATCGCACTGGCGTTCCTGCTGGACGATTACACCATCGATCCCTCCAACTTTGGCATGAACACCCCGGTCGCTGCCTTCTTTAAGACGGTGGGCAACGCAGCCTTCGGTTACATGCTGCCCATTCTGTCAGCCTTCATCGCCATGTCCATTGCGGACCGTCCGGGTCTGGCAGTTGGCTTTGCGGGCGGTGTGCTGGCCATGAACGGCACTAACTTTGCAGGCATTGCAGCGGGTGAGACCACCGGTGTTTCCGGCGGCTTCCTTGCGGCGCTGCTGGCCGGTTTTGCTGCAGGCTACATCGTTGAGCTGCTGAAAAAGATCACCGAAAAGCTGCCCGCCAGCCTGAACGGCATCCGTCCCATGCTCATCTACCCGCTGGGCGGCATCCTCATCGTGGGTGCGGTCATGTGCGGTATCAACCCCATCATGGGCATGATCAACACTGCCATGACCAACTGGCTGAACGCCATGGGCGGCACCTCCAAGGTCCTGCTGGGTGCGATCGTGGCCGGTATGATGAGCATCGACATGGGCGGCCCCTTCAACAAGGCAGCGTATGTGTTCGGCACCGCAGCCCTTGCTTCCGGCAACTATGAGGTCATGGCTTCCGTTATGGTCGGCGGCA
>OIWK01003076.1_pt1 | contig 12190 bp, 12 predicted proteins | sample 1587401 | NCBI WGS metagenome assembly OIWK01 (sample SAMEA3888911, study PRJEB22519) | human gut metagenome | biome: human gut; feature: human-associated habitat; material: faeces | place: Denmark | collected 2009
TATTTTCTCATCGCACTGTTTGCATTGCAGCTTGATACCGCATGGAAATTCTGGTTCTTAGCGACCTGCGTCGGTGTCTTCCAGGGTGCCATCCAGGCCCTCTCCCGGTCTTATTATAACATTCAGTTGAATTTATATAAGATCTGTGATACGTTTACTGAAGATGATTAAACAAAGGTAATTATTTACTTTGGGAGCAGAAAATAAAAAGAAGGTGAAGCTATGAAATACAATATTATTCCGGTTCAGGCCGTAAAGGCAACCGAAGCCAAATTGTATACATATATATTAGATAATTTTGAAGAAATCGACAGTAACCGTACCCGCCCGCTGGTACTTATCTGTCCGGGCGGCGGCTATGAATTTACCTCCGACCGGGAGGCAGAGGCGGTTGCAGTACAGTATATTGCCAGAGGATTTCATGCCTGCGTCCTGCGCTACAGCGTAGCTCCTGCAGAATTCCCTCAGTCCCTCTGCGAACTGGCATGGAGTGTGGCATATTTAAGAGAGCATGCAAAAGAATATGGCATTAAGCCGGATAAAATTATCGTATCCGGATTTTCCGCCGGCGGTCATCCGGCAGCAAGTCTTGGGGTCTTCTGGGATAAGGACTGGCTTGCAAAAGAAACAGGACTTACCGCAGAGCAGATGCAGCCAAATGGATTACTGCTTTCTTATCCGGTAATTACATCCGGAACATATACACATCACGGCAGCATGGAAAACCTGATGGGAACGAAAAAGAGCAAAGAATTAGAAGAGCTTTTAAGCCTGGAGCATCAGGTGGGAAAACAAGTGCCGCCGGTATTTATCTGGCATACCTTAACCGACCAGTCGGTGCCAGTCCAGAATACACTGATGTTTACGGAAGAGCTGGTAAAGAATCAGGTCTCTGTAGAAGTCCACATTTTCCCGGAAGGACAGCATGGACTCTCCCTTGCCAATGAAGAGACGCAGATTACGGAGACAGGTTTCGGCATTCAGAAGCGTTGTCAGGACTGGATAACATTAGCCGGTAAATGGGTGGCAGATTTGGAGAAATAAGATTGCGACTGGTTCTTTTAGCAAAAATACAGAATACATTGCACTGTGATTAGCTATACATATCCGGGTTCCCGGAATATAAGGTACTGACCATAAGCTACGATAATGGCTTATGGTCAGATGTGCATTTACTGGAAATATAAAAACCTGCTTTTATCCTACGAAAAGAAGATTCATGCCGGAAGCGAATTGTAAAACAGATAAAACAATGCTATAATACACTCTGTATATGTATGTGGTCGTAACAATTGTGTAAAAATATCCGCATTTATATAGGAGAAATTTATGAAGAAAAAAATCAAGCTGAAGGGTCATCTGAAAAATTATATGTACTGGCCGCTGATGCTTACTATTTTGCTGGCATGCATGAACGTGCCGATGTATTTTGTAAATGAAGGGGCAGCGTTACTGGTATCCATTTTCCTTGGGATTTATCTCATTGTTGTGGTGATATCTTATAATGTTAATAAACCGGTGCTGGTGAATGAGCTGATTAATTTTGCCACTCAGTACGGAACGGTGCAGAAGAAGCTGCTCAATGAATTCGAAATACCGTATGCACTTTTGGACTATAACGGAAAGGTTCTCTGGGTCAATGAGAAATTTACGGAGATTACAGGAAAGACCAAAAATTTCCATAAATCCATCACCAGCATTTTTCCGGGCATTACCAGAGAGCTGATTCAGCAGGAGCAGTTCGTGGAAGATGTAAATATGGTCTGGCAGGAGCATAATTTCCGTATTGAAATGAGCAAGATTTATTTTGAGGAAATGGCGGAAAACAGCGTTCCTGTCAGCTCGTTGAACTTGTTGTTGATCGAACGAATATCATTTGCCAATGTGCCGACCGTGCCGCTGGCGGCGTTGTTGAGCATCGTGACCTGACTGCTCAGGCCGTTGATCGACGAGGTCAGCCCGCCAAGATCCGGTGCAGCGACAATCTGAGTCGAGCCGGTGACGGTGCCCGAGGCATTGCCCTCGTGGCTCGCGCCCGCGCCTGCGGCACTGCCGCCCCAGATGGTGGTGCTGTGACCGCTGTCGGAATGCTCGTGGTCGATGCCGCCGGCTGCGCCCTTGCCGCCGCCGATCAGAGTGTCGGAGGAATGGGAGCCGTCGCCGGTGATGACGCTGTCAATACTGGCGTTCAGCCGGACGTTGTTCAGCTCGTTGGCGGCGTTATCCACATAGCCGGACATGCTGTTCAGGCGCGAGGCAATCTCATTCGAGCCGCCTTCGGCATGGTTGGTTGCTGTGTTGACAAGACCGCTGAGCTCGTTGAGTTGTGTTTTGAGCTGCTGCAGCAGACCGTCGGAGATCTCCATGCGGATATAGGGCTCCATTTGGCCGGCGATGCCGCCGACGTCCTTTCGCCCGCAGATCGCGCCTTCATTGCTGCACGCGAGCACTTGTCCGCTGCTGCGGCCGACCACGCCGCCAATATTGTAGCCGATGTGCTGATAACCGACGGCGGCGTAGTTTGTGCTCGACGCGATCGCACCGGAGGAATAGCCTGCAATACCGCCGGTGTCGGTGGCGGTGTTGAGCGTGTCGGCGCGGGAGAGCTTGGCGAGGTCGAGCGAGAATTCGAGGTTCAAATTGCTCAGGTCGATGGAGGGGTCGGTGCTCTCGATGTTTACATAGGCGCGGCCGCGGCAGGAGACGATGGAACCGAGGTTTTCGCCCACGATGCCGCCGGTCATGCTCTGGCCGAAGATCGCGCCCGAGGCGTCGCACGCGCGCACGATGCCCGTGGCGAGGTTGCGGCCCGCGATGCCGCCGACGCTGCGTTTGCCGGAAACACTTCCGTTGAATGTGCAGCTTTCGATCGTGCCGTGGTTTTCACCCACGATGCCGCCGATATTTTCGCTGTCGCCAGACGGGGTGACCGTGCCCTCAACATTCAGGTTTTTGATGACGGCGTCCTTTTGCAGCACGCCGAAAAGACCGGCGGGGGAGACGCTCTGCGTGATGGAAAGGCCGCTGATGGTGTGGCCGTTGCCGCTGAACGTGCCGCCGAACGTCGGGATGGGGAGCTCGTCATCGTCGGTCAGCTCGATATCGTTGTCAAGCACAACGGTTTTACCGCGCGACCAGGAGTCGAGCGTGCAGGAATGCGCGAGGGATCGTAAGTCTTCTGCGCTCTTGATGTGGATGGCGCCGTCCCCGTCTGCCAAGACCTGCGTGACAGGGAGAAGCGAGATGAGCAGCAGGCACGAGAGTGCAAGCGCGCAGAAGCGATAGAAATGATTAGTCTTCTTCATCGTCTTGCTCCTCATTTGCAGATCCGGAGATCAGATTCAGGTCGATGTCGCCCTCGACCGTGGCGTGCATGATGCCATGCACCGTACCATTGATGTTGCCGCGCACCATGCCGTTGACGGAGACCTTACCGTGACCCGATTTCTTTTCCGTGATGGACGGGACGGAGAACGAGGTCTTGTCGACGATGCCGCTGCCGATGAGCAAGATCTGCGGCAGGGCGAACATGACCATGATGATGGAGATGACCGTGCCGCGGCCAAGGCTCTCGCCGATGCCCGCGATGACGGGCTCAGATGTCATGCTGCCGATCAAAAAGCCGCAGATCGAGAGGATCGAGCCGGAGGTGATGATCGTCGGGAAGGCGAAGTTCAGCGTCTCGACGATGGCGTCGCGGTGGTGCATTTTGGATTTGAGCTCCTGATAGCGGCTGGCGATGACGATGGCGTAGTCGATATTCGCGCCCATCTGGATGGAAGAAACAATTAGATATCCTAAGAAGAAGATGTACTTGCCCGTGATGGTCGGGAACGAGAAGTTGAGCCAGATGCAGCCCTGAATCACGAGGATCAGCAGCACCGGCATACCGGCGGAGTTGAACGTGAAGAGCAGCACCAGCATAACCACGAGCACCGACACGATGCTGACGACCTTGTTATCCACGGCGAAGGACTTTTCGAATTCGTATTCGTTCGTCGATTCGCCCGCGAGGTAGACGTTTTCATCGGGGTAATACTTTTCGGCAATTTCGAGAATTTTGTCGGTGAAGGCGTAGGTCTCGTCGCTGCTTTCGGGCAGCGTGAGGTAGATGAGCATGCGGTCGTAATCCGTACCTTGAAGCTGGGCCTTGGCGCTGTTCATCTGGACCTCGGCATCCTGGAGCATCTGCGTCTGGTCGTCACTGAGCGTCACGATGCCGGAATCCACCTGATCGCAGACAAAGAGAAACATGTCGATGAGCGGGACTTTGTAGGTGGCGAGATTGCCCGCAAGCTTGCCATATTCTGAATGCTGCGCGGCGTAGGCGGCGTAGACGACCTGCGCGGCCTCGTAATCGAGACCCGCGAGCTCGGCGAACTGGCGCGGCGTCAGCTTGTCGGCCAGCATGTAGCCGTCGAGTGCTTCGATGTTGGTAAGACCCATCGTGGAGTCGACCTCGTCGTACTGGCCGAGCTCGTCTAAGATGGCGGACTCCTTGTCGTAGTCGCCCGTGGGGACGATGAGCGCCAGCATGTTCTTCGAGGTGAAGTTATCCTCGATCATCTGCTGGGCAAACTGCGTCTCATTCTGCTTGGGGGCGGAGATGAGGCCATAGCCGTAGGCGTAGGGGCAGTCGGACGACAGGCGGTAGCCGATGACGGCCAGCACCACGAAGACGATGGGGATGATGTAGCGCGTGGCATAGTCGAGCTTGCCGACGAACGGGATCTTCGGCACGAAGCTGCGGTGCTGCGTGCGGTCGATCAGCGGGCCGAAAAGCATCAGAAGGCCTGGCATCACGATGAACGCCGCGAGCAGCGCGAACAAAATCGACTTGATGAGGCAAAGCGCCATATCGGGACCGAGCTTGAACCGCATGAAGAGCATCGCGACAAGGCCGCCGATGGTCGTGAGGCTGCTCGCACCGATCTCGGGGATCGACTTGCTCAGCGAGACGATGACGGCCTCACGCAGCGGCAGCAGCCGGTGCTCCTCTTTAAATCGGTTGCAGAAGATGATGGCGTAGTCGATGGACAGCGCCAACTGCAAGATGCTTGTGACCGAGTTTGAAATGAACGAGATTTTGCCCATCAGGAAGTTTGTGCCCTGATTCAGTATGAGCGCGACCACGAACGTCAGAATGAGCACCGGCACCTCGCCGTAGGTCTCGGACGTGAAGAGCAGCACGAGCACGATGACGATGGCGACATACACCATGATGACGCTGATCTCGTGGTCGATGGTCTCCTGCTGCGTGTTGCCAAGGTCCGTGTCGACATACAGATCGTAGTCGGACAGGTATTCCTTCACGGCTTCGAGCGAGTCGAGGCAGGCCTCGTCATCCTCACTGTAGGCAAAGGTGATGGAATAGAGGGCGGAGAGGTTATTATAATGTGCGGTGGTCTCGTCGTAGTCCACGCTCTGCACGCCCTTGATCTCCTTGATCTTGGGCTCGAGCGCGGCGGCCTGCTCTGGTGTGATGTTGGCCACCATGACCTCGGCCGTGCCATAGGTCGTGAACTGCTCGTCCATGATGTCGAGCGCCTGCTTCGTCTCGGAATCAGACGGCAGGTAGTACGTCAGGTCGCTCTCGACCTCGACCCAGTTGCGGGAAAAGGCGGAGAATACGAGCAGAATGATCGTGAGCAGAAAGATGAGATTTCGCTTGTCGACGATGACCGTCGACAGCTTTTCCATAAAGCTGGAGCCGGTCTTCTTGGTTTCGTTACTCATGGCGGTACGCATTGCCTCCTTTCTCGTGGGTGGGTCTTCGCTTCTTCATGCGCTCAAGGCCGTTTTTGATCGGCGGCTCGGGCGGGGCGAGCTGCACCACGTCGCCGAGCGAACAGTCGAGCTGGCGGCAGATGCGCACAAGCACCTCGAGCGAGACGAGCTCATTTTTCGAGAGCTTGGCGAGCGTGTTGGAGCTGATGCCGACCTCGCGCGCAAATTCCGTTTTATTTAAGCCCTTGTCGATGAGGAGCTTAAAAAGGTTGCTGTAGGTAACATACATGGTGGTACCTCCTGTTCAATCGTCAACATTATATGAAAATATCCGGAAGAAGCAAGATTAAATTTGCAAAAGCAGATATTTTTTGAACAAATCTGGCGAAGTGACAAAAACAGGCCAGTACAGATGAACAATGCGCAGCCCCTTTTGAAGCGGGGTTTTGTTGATCGAGTGAAGGAGAAAATGAAAAAGGGGCAAGGAAGCACCGGAGAGCGGTAAAAAGACATCTTGACTTTTGCACTGTCAGTTACTATGTGTCAGTTAGAGATGGCTAACTGACGTAAAACGAAAGAAAATCGGAACGAGAGCATAGCGAGACGAGGCAGAACGAAGGAAACAGGTATTTTTAGGATAAGAGGAGACTTGGCTATGAAAATTTTAGTATTCGGCGCGGGCGTGCTCGGCTGCAATCTGGCGCGGAATTTCTTCCGCGCGGGAAAGGACGTCACGCTGCTGGCGCGGGGAGCATGGGGCGAGAGCATCCCAAAAAACGGCCTTCGGATCAAGGATAAGTTTTCGCCCCGCATGTCGGTCAGCCGCATTCCGGTCACGGCGGAGCTGAAAGCGGAGGACAAGTACGACGTGATCTTCATCGTCCTGCGCTATACACAGCTCGACGCGATCCTAGATACCCTGCGGACGAATCCGACAAAGAATATCGTCTTTGTGGGAAACGACATGCGCGCAAGTGCGCTGAGCGCTTCGCTGCCGGAGAAAAACGTGATGTTTGCCTTTGCGTCCTCGGCAGGCCATCGGGAGCGGGAGTATGTGGCGTCCGTCGACCTCAAAAAGCTCAAGGACAACACGGCCTATTTAAGCCGACTGATCGACGCTAATATCGAGGGCTACCGCGCGATCAAAAACGCGGGACATGAAATTTTGCCGAAGGACAACGTGGAGTTTGAAGGCGCGGCGTACCACAAGACCTGTCTGCGCTTTTTTAAGCTCATGTCCGCCACGAGCCTCGGAAAGATCTGCGCGTCCGACCATGCGATGAACGCGGTCGACGAAATGAGCGCGCTGAACCGCGATTTGAAGGCTTTCTTCGATGAAAACGGCGCGAAATATTCCGTGTGGCAGGAGCTTGAGCAGGAAGTCGCAAAATACCTGAAGTGAACAAAGGGGAAGCGCCCGTCATTTGGCGGGCGCTTTTTTTGCCCGCTCACGGAAAAATCAGACTTCGGCGAGGCATCGGTGAATTTTTCGACGGATATTGACTATGAATGGCAAAACCGGAGCCGACAGCGAGCGGAAGAAGCTGCTGGCGCAAATCGAAAACAAGCTGTCCACTATCGCACGGCAGGGCCGGGCGTTTGGAATCCATCTTATCCTTGCCACGCAGAGGCCGGACGCAACGATCATCCCCGGCCAGATACGCAACAACATGGATTTTCGTGTTTGCGGCAGGGCGGACAGCGTGCTTTCGCAAATTATTCTCGACAACACCAGCGCTGCCGAGCAGATACCAAAGGACGCAAGGGGCCGCTTCATCACTGGGGACGGCATAGTGTTTCAAGGCTATCTGTTCGACGAGGGGCAGCTTTAACGGGGTGATACCATGCCGCGCAGAAAGAAGCCCAATGACTACGGCACAGGGATTCCCTATCACGAGGTAGAGGCCCTTGCCCGTGTCCTGCTCCCGGAGATACAAGCGTTCTTTGAGAGCGAGGACGGGCAGCGGGAATATGCCGAGTGGAAAGCAAAGCAGCAGGCCGAACAAGAGAACAAGGTATAACAGAGGCGGGAACATCTTAACCGATGCTCCCGCCTTGTTATACTTTTAACTGCTCTCATTCTATACCTAAGAATCAACAATGTCAAAAGGAAAGTAAAAAAAGTCATTACTATGAGCTAAGCCGAAAATAATTCGGTATTTACCGACAGATAGTTGGTCATAGTCCGTCAGAAAAAAATCTACATTCATTGTCTCTCCTGATGGGATGTAAAGAAGATTATCTGTATCTCTTATATGAGGGGATTTTTTTACAATAACCCATGTTTCATTAATATTTTGTTCGAGATATGGCAGATAGAGTTCCGGGCTATTATCGCTATGATTTGTTATGCAAAGAGATATCTGCTTAGTATCAATAGTGTATTGTGCTTGCACAGCCTGAATAGAGAATCCGCTTACCGGGGTCAAATTTTGATAAGGGGATTTGGGGGATTGAGAGGGTTTAATTAAATAGAACAAAAGAATACACAAGATGACTGTTGGGACAATGGCAAAGACTCTTTTTTTCATGGTATACTCCTTCCTTTTCCTCTGTCCATCGCCGTTTACTTCTTCCCTTTTAGAATATTCCAAACTGTTGATATTGTTAGTTACATCTATATAGACGCTAAATTTTTTAAAATGTTCCCATTTTTATCATTATAGTGTAAAATATAAACAAAGGCAAGGACAAGAATTGTCCCTGCCTTTGCTTACTATAGAACATTTTCAATAGAAATGATAAATCCGAACACATTACCAACTTGGATAATGTAGTTCGGATTATCATTACTTGGTCCGAGTGGCGAGACTTGAACTCACGGCCTCTTGACCCCCAGTCAAGCGCGCTACCAACTGCGCCACACCCGGATGATGTGTACTGCTCAATGTCAGCTTAGATAGAATAGCACACCGGTCCGGAAAATGCAAGTCCTAATTTGAAATTTTTTCAAAAATTTTGTCGAGACCTCACCACGGGACTTCTTCATCCGCGCGCAGATAGAAGTGTCCGGCCTGCGGCGTGACGCCGGCGTTGGAAAACAGCTCTTCGAGCGTAACGAACTCGTAGCCCTGCTCACTAAGAACGTCGATGGTCTGAAGTGCGGCCTCGACACTCGTGTCATATGGGTCGTGCAGGAGAACGATGTCGCCGCTTTTGGCATTTTCGATGATGTGGTGCGCGACGAGGTCCCTGTTGCGCACGCTCCAATCCATCGTGTCGATCGTCCAGTAGATGAGCGGGACGGAGACGGCGCTTTTGAGTGCGTCGCTTGCAAAGCCCCAGGGCGGGCGCAGCCAGTAGTCACCGTCGCCGAGGATGGCGCGCAGCGTCTCGTCCGTTTTCTGGATTTCCGCGAGTGCAGCGGCGTCAGCGCTGTCAAGACGGATGTGCGTGTAGCTGTGGCCGCCGACCTGATGGCCTTCGTCTTTCATGCGGCGGACGAGATCTTCGTTGCCCGCGATCTGCTCGCCGATGAGGAAGAACGTCGCGTGCGCGCCGCGCTCCTTGAGCCCGTCGAGCAGAGCTGCGGTCGTCTGCGGGGAAGGGCCGTCGTCAAAGGTCAGCGCAATGCAGCGCCGCAGTTGGGATGGGGCCGAGACGGCGACAGCTTGGCCGTCTTTAGCGCAGGAAAAGCAGAGGGCAAGAAAAGTCAACAAAAACAGCAGCAAGAGCGCGAAACGTCGTTTCAAGATCATCACCTCAGCCTCTATTTTACGCAGCAGGCGGACAAAAAAGACCAACCTGTATGACAGATGATGGAAAAAGTTTGTAAAAAGGAGCTGAAAACGAGAATTCCGCTTGCATACGGCGCGAGGATATATTATAATCCAAACATGCTGAATACTAATAGGAAAGGAATATCCTATGGAGAGCAAAAAGTTAGAAGCGCTGCTGATGGCGGTAGACCTCGGCAGCTTTACCAAGGCGGCGGAGGTGATGGGCTACACGCAGTCCGGCCTGACGCACATGATGAATTCCCTCGAGCGCGAGGTCGGCTTCACGCTGCTTGAGCGCGGGCGCGGCGGCGTCCGCCTGACGAAGGACGGCGAGCGTGTAGCGCCCGCCATCCGCGAATTCTTGCAGGCCAACGCGCGGCTTGACAGCACGATCGCGCAGGTGGCGTCCTCGCGCAGCGAGGTCATCCGCGTGAGCGCATTCGCCAGCATGGCTATGCACTGGCTGCCGAGCATCATCCGACGCTTTCGCGAGGAGCGGCCCGACGTTGATGTCGACATCCGCATGGCCGACCACATCCGCAGCCCCTATGAGCTTTTGGCGCAGGGGAAGATGGATGTCATCTTCGTCAGCCATCAGGAAGAGGAGAGTGGCTACGAGTGGATCCATCTGCGAGACGATACGATGTATGCCGTGCTGCCCAAGGACTATCCCATCGACGGGCGCACGGGGTATCCGCTGAGCGAGTTCGACGGGCGTGACTTCATCATGCCTGCGCAGGGCTTTGACAAGGACATCATGCGCATCTTCAACCGCGTGGGCGTCAAGCCGCACATCCTGCCGACGGCAGTGGACGACCCGACGGTCATCAGCATGGTCGAGCACGGTCTCGGCGTGAGCATGATGACGGAGCTGACGCTGCGAGGACGCGGCGACGGCGTTCTGCTCGTGCCGGTGGAGCCCAAGTCGGCGCGCGAGCTCGGCATGGCCGTGCGCGCGGGCGAGGGGCGGCAGGCGTCGCTCCAGCAGTTCCTTGAGTGCGCGCAGACGGTGCTCGCCGAGCTGGAGCCCAAATGAAAAAAGACTTGTAACGCGGCGCAAAAACGGGTAAAATAATCGATACGACTCGAAAAGGAGAAAAAGGTTTTCCATGCTGACATTCAAACCCGTTGCGCAGCGGGATCTTTCCCGCCTGCGTCGCTATTATAAGAATTGCAACTACCAATTATGCGAGTATTCCGCGCTCGTCAAGCTGATGTGGCGCGGGCACCTGCACCCGCAGTATGCCGAGGCGGCGGGTTGCCTGATCGTGAAAAACTGCATCGACGGTAAGCCCTGCTTCGACTATCCCGTGCCGGGACCGGACGGCGATGAGGAGGCCGCGCTTTGCGCCATTGAGGATTACTGCGTGGAGCAGGGTATCTCGCTCGAGCTGTCCGTCGTGCCAAAGGAGAAGGCGGCGAAGCTCTTAGAGCGCTATCCGCGCTTCCACCTCAACAATTTTCGTTCCTGGCGCGACTATATTTACGAGGCGAACGATCTGCGCGAGTTCCCGGGCCGCCATTACAGCGGCCAGCGCAACCACGTCAACAAATTCCGCAAACTCTATCCCGAGGCGCAGTTCCGTGCGCTGGGGAAGGATGATCTGCCGCTGATCGAGCGCTTCTGGCAGGACTATACGGAGGTGTTTGAAAAGACCTCGCAGTCGGCCAAGCAGGAGTTGGCGCTTGCCAAGACGATGCTGCGCCTGACGGGCGCGTCATGGCTGTATGTCGGCGGCATGGAGTACGAGGGGCGGCTCATTTCGATTGCGATGGCCGAGCGCTGCGGCGAGATGCTGCACGTCCACATCGAAAAGGCGCTCTACGGCTACGAGGGCGTCTATCCCGCGACGGTGCAGGAGTTCGCCCGCTGCTACGCGGTGGACGGCGTCAGGTATTTGAACCGTGAGGACGATGCGGGCGACCGCGGCCTTCGCACCTCGAAGCTCCAGTATCTGCCATGCAAGCTCGCGGAGAAGTTCTGCTTTGATGTGAAAAACGAGCTGGAGGACTTGGACGAGATCCCGACGCTCAAGACCGAGCGCCTGACACTTTCGGCCTTTACCGACAAGGACCGCGAGGCCTACAACACGCTTTGCCTCGACGATGAGCGCAACAAGTGGTGGGGCTACGACTACCGCACCGACTGGAAGGGTGAAGACTTAGACTCTTATTTCCTCGACGTTGTGCGAGAGGACTTTACCAAAAAGCGCGCCATCAACTTTGCCATCCGTTTAGACGGCAAGTGCATCGGCGAGGTGCTGCTCTACCGTTTCGACGGCAAGGGCGGCGCGGAGGAAGGCTGCCGCATCGCGCCGGAATACGGCGGACAGGGCTACGGCGTCGAAGCGTTCCGCGCCGTGGCCGAATGGGGCCTCTACCAGCGCCATCTGGGACACGTCGTCGCCAAGTGCTTCAAGGAGAACGACGCTTCTTATAAGATGCTTTCTTCCTGCATGAGGAAGAAGGGAGAGGACGAGAAGTTCTTCTATTTTAATAAAGAAGTTTGATATGCTCCCCGCCTGACGCGGGGGCACGGATAAGGGAGGGATATCTCTTTTCAAAAAGAGATATCCCTCCCTTACACCCTCCCAGAGAAAATTCTCATTGCAAGCGAGCAGCTCGAAGAGCTGCAATGCTTGCCGATTGTACTGCCATGCGCGCGGCGCTGCCGCGTTAGCATTGCAAGACGATTTGCCTCTGCTCCTATCATCCGCTGTTGCGCAGCCGTTGGCGGCTCTGCT
>OIWK01003088.1_pt1 | contig 12142 bp, 12 predicted proteins | sample 1587401 | NCBI WGS metagenome assembly OIWK01 (sample SAMEA3888911, study PRJEB22519) | human gut metagenome | biome: human gut; feature: human-associated habitat; material: faeces | place: Denmark | collected 2009
GGCTTATGATTATTCTTTGCAAATAAAATATATGAATCAGGAAAAACAAGCCCTGTTGCCCTATTCTCTACGGCAGGATAGCTCTCCAGAAAATTTGCTGCAGTGGATAGGCAAGCGTAAGGCACCGAAAAATAGGCAGTTTGTGGATAAGCTAATGCAAACTATAGGGGACGATGAAAATCCCTTGGCCTATGTGGATATTTCCCATGCTCTGTCTCTTAATGATGCTTTGTGGATTACCAATGCTGCTTACCCCATAGCTTGGCAGGATTTTAATCTATATCACCATCCCTTTAATGAGGTTTTGGCCTATGTGGCATTTACTGGTTATAGTGAGAAAGTAAGCGGTGTGGTTACTTCGCCGGAATATACCTCCAGTGGTGCGTTGAAAAAATGCTGGTCAAATCGTTTAGACGGTATTTATCTCATTAAGGGTGATGATTTTATTAAATATACCGATGGTCGCTCTCAGGCCACTATGGAGTATTATGCAGCCCAGGTGGCAGAGGTGATGGGATTTGATCATATACTCTATGATTTGGAGATGTTTCATCATCGCAATGGGGAAAAAGAAATAGTTTGTAAATGCAAGCTGTTTACCAGTGAGGATGTGGGTTATACTGCGGCCTATGATTTTTTCCGAGCTAAAGGCTTGGCGATGAAAAGAGCAAATTTAGCCAATATTGTAGTACAGGATAAAATGGCAGAAATATATGGTCGGGAAAAATACGGGGATTTAATGATTTACGATGCCTTGATTTGCAATAGGGATAGACATCTGGGAAATTTTGGTTATTTGACAGATAATAATACAGGGGCTTATTTACGGCCTGCCCCTATATTTGATAATGGATTTTCCTTGTTATATGGAGCTGCTAAAAATGATATGGAAAACTTAGAGGCATATATATCCAGCTTATCAGGAAAATATATGAATTTTGATACAGCGGTAAAGTTGTTTATTGGGCCAGATCATATACCAGGTATTAGAAAATTGTTAAATTTCCATTTTCGCAAGCATCCTAAATATAATGTAGCAAATGCTACGCTGGAAAAAATGTCTCAATTTATCCAGCTTCGGGCTAGGAAAATATTGAGCCTATATAGAGAGAAATATATTTAACCATAATGCAATATAGAAAGGAAGGTATAGATAATTGCTATAGCAGTTATCAGAGCGAATATGTTATTTAATTCACAAGCATTTGCAATATTTTTGCCAATAGTATTTATATTGTATTGGAAGTTGCAGCATAAATATAGATGGATATTGTTATTGATAGCCAGCTATTATTTTTACATGAGTTGGAATCCAAAATATGTGATTCTAATTTTGTTAACAACTTTTGTTTCCTTTTTGGCAGGTCGTCTATTGGAGTTTGAAACAAATTTAAGAAAAAGAAAAGCAATATTACTAGGTACATTATGTATATGTTTAGGAATACTGTTTACTTTTAAGTATTTTAATTTCTTTTCAGAGTCTGTAACAGACTTTCTAAATATGCTCGCTATTCCATTACATCCAGTAACGGTAAACTTGTTGTTGCCAGTAGGTATTTCATTCTATACATTTCAAACTTTAAGTTATGTTATTGATGTATATAATAGAAAAGTGCCAGTGGAGCATCATTTCGGCATATTTGCTACATTTATTTCATTCTTTCCTCAGCTAGTTGCTGGGCCTATTGAAAGGTCACAGAATCTTTTACCACAAATAACATCCAAAAAGCATTTTGACTATGATAATGCTGTTTCAGGCTTGCGTTTAATGGCCTGGGGCTTTTTTAAGAAGATGGCTATAGCTGATGTAGTGGCTATTTATGTTGATGCTGGTTATGGTGCACTAAATTCCTGTACGGGATTGGATTTGTTATGCTTGGTATTATTTTTCACTATACAGATTTATTGTGATTTTTCAGGTTATTCTGATATTGCTATTGGTACAGCCAAATTGTTTGGCATTAATCTTATGACTAATTTCAAGAGTCCGTATTTCTCAGCTTCTCTAAAGGAATTCTGGAGTAGGTGGCATATATCTCTGTCAACCTGGTTTAGGGATTATGTCTATATACCTCTCGGGGGGGCAGATGTACACCTGAGAAAAACTACCGCAATTTATTAGTTACTTTTTTGTTAAGTGGTTTATGGCATGGCGCAAATTGGACATTTGTAATATGGGGAATGTTGCATGGTTTAGGTTTAGTAGTAGAGAAATTTTGCCATAGGAATATAAGGTCTTTTCCGTTTATGCCAAATTTTGTTAGAATTATAATAATATTCGTATTTTGCAATATTGCTTGGATTGTATTCAGAGCGAATAATATTGGAGAATTTGCCTTTATATTGCAAGGTATAGTTAATGGTATGAATGATCCATCTACATTTCTTCATAGCAATATAGGGCTGAATAAATCCGTTTTGATAAAAATTGGTATTTCTTTATTTATCTTAGCTATGTATGATTATATGTCTACCCGGCAGGATGTTTTGCAATGGGTTGCAGATAGAAATTTTATAACACGTTGGTGTATTTACATAGGTATTATTTTTTATACTATTTTAAATATGCCACTAAAGCCTTCAAGCTTCATATATTTTCAATTTTGAGTGAGGAGGCTGATGTAAATGAAGATGTTATTAAAAAAGTGTGTGGCCGTTGTGATACTGACCTACTCGGTCATTGTTTTATGTAATTATTATGTAGATACAGCAAATATTTTTCATACTGATATTCTTGTAGATATAGCAGAAAAATTACATGGGGGACGAATAGTTGAAAATCCAGGTAACATAGATGAAGGCTTATTTCAAAAGACTATGATTCAAAGCATGACCTACACTCCTGAAACAGTAGTTGTTGGCTCTAGTCACATTATGTATGAACCGTGGGAATTTGATGATTATTATGTAGCAGGATTGTCCGGGGCATATTTGGGTGATTACTATGCTATTATTGGGCTTTTGGAAGAAGCTAATCATATGCCTCAGCATATTGTAATAGGTGTTGATCCGTGGGCATTTATGTCTGCAGCTAATGCGGGCCGGCATGTGTCTATAAATGATTTTGCTAGGAGAGAGATAGAAAGAGTAAGCGGTTCAGAGGCTTCTAAGTATACTGGAATATATAATGATGGTAAGTCCACTTTGAAAAAGGTAAAAGAATTGTTATCAATATCCTATTTTCAAGCTTCCGTTGGTGGAATTAAATCTAATGGTATAAAGTATTATTTACATAGACAGGTTGTTTGTGTGGACAATAGTGAGTTAGGGAAAAAATCTAAAATTATGCCTACTGGCAGAAGAATATTTGCCCAGGGTGATATTCATACAGTGCAGGAAAATGATAACGATGTAGCTGCTACTTTGAGAAAGGGATCAATTTATCAGCTAGGAAAAGGTTTTTCAGAATTACAGATAAATAATTTGCAAGAATTTGAGAGTTTAATTTGCTATTTGCAAGCCAAGGGCGTAAAAGTGGAATTATATTTACATCCGTGGTATCCTGATGTATATGATTATTTTAAAAATAATGTACAGTTTTCTGGTGTTATCAAAACAGAGAACTATTTGCGAGAAATGGCTAATCAGCATGGTATTATAGTTCATGGATCTTATGATCCTGAGCTTACTCATAGTAATAAAGAAGATTTTGCGGATTGGTTTCATTTAAAGGCAAATAAGATGTTGGACAGTTATAATATTATACTATAATGATGTTATTAGATTAGGTAATTTAGGGGAGGTTTATTTTTTGATAAAGGTTAAATTATTGGAGCATACGCCACAGCCGGAGCGAGTGGTGGCTATGGCAGCTAGATTGTGCTATTCTGCTTCTGGGGCAGAGGAGCTGGCTGAGAAAATGAGTGATGAGCAGGTTGCTAAGCTGGTAGCCAAGATTGTGCAGATGGGCCATGCTTCTACTATGGAGCATGTTACCTTTACCTTTGGTATTGAGGGAGTATCCAGAGTGCTGACTCATCAGCTAGTAAGACATCGTTTGGCTTCCTATAGCCAGCAGTCCCAGCGCTATGTGGCGGAGCATGATTTTGAATATATCTTGCCTCCAACAATCGAAGAAAAGCCAGAGGCCAAGGCAAAATTTGAGGCCTTGATGGATAATATTCGCAGTACTTATGATGAATTGGCTGAGATGGGCGTTCCCCGGGAGGATGCTCGTTATGTATTGGCCAATGCTACAGAAACCAAGATTGTAGTTACCATGAATGCCCGCTCTTTGATGCATTTCTTCAATCTGCGGTGCTGTAATCGTGCCCAGTGGGAGATTCGGGAGCTGGCTTACAAGATGCTGGAGCAGGCCAAGGCTGCAGCACCTCTGCTGTTTAAGAATGCCGGTGCCTCCTGCGTAGCTACTGGACATTGCCCAGAGGGCGCTATGACCTGTGGCAAATTTGCTGAGATGATAAAAATGCGTGTAGAATAACTTCGTATTTTGGAGCATGGATTGCTTGCAACACATCTTGTCAAAAAAGGCGATTTTTGATAAGTTACATTAACATCTTATCAAAAAAGGCGATTTTTGATAAGATGTGTTTAGCTAGGGCGGTGATATTGTGCAATATTCAAAGTTGCAAAATATATATTACAAAGATGAAAAGATATATTTGCAGGAATATGAGCAACGTTTTCAGGCATTATTTACTAAGCATTTTGATTTTGAAATAAAGCAGTTTAATCATAGATATGCTTACCCTGCTTTTTTATGCTATACAGAAGAATTAGTTGTTTTGTTGGAAAAAATATATGCAGAGAATCAGAAGCTATTGGTATTGCTTAATAAGACTCCTGATGTTGTACTGAAGCAGTTCTGTCTGCTCTGTATTATTGATGAGGTGAAAGCCAGTAATGATATAGAAGGAAATCACAGTACAAGACGAGAATTGCGTGAGGCTATGGAAAACATAAGCAACAAAAATCGTTTTGTAAGCACCATGAATAAGTATAAAATGCTGTTGTCTGAAAACGAGATAAATTTTTCAAGTGCTAAAGCAGTAAGGGCATTTTATGATGAATTTGCTCACAAAGAGGTTATAGAGGATAATCCATCTAATGAACTTGATGGAGAAATTTTTCGGCGTAACCCTGTGGATATTGATTCAGGTACAGGCAAGACAATTCATAGAGGCATGTATCCAGAAGAAAAGGTTATAGGCTATATGGAAACTGCTTTGGAAGTATTCAATGCTCATGATATTCCTGTGCTGATAAAAAATGCAGTATTTCATTATATGTTTGCCTATATTCATCCGTTTTATGATGGCAATGGACGCACAGCTAGGTTTATGGCTTCTTATGGAATGTCTAAAAATCTGCATTATACGGTATGTCTAAGACTATCAGCAGCTGTAAAGAAAAACACAAAGAAGTATTATAAGATGTTTGCCAATGCTGATGCAGAATTAAATCGAGGAGATTTAACACCCTTTGTTATTGAATTTTTAGAATTTGTATATCAGGCGGTTATAGATACACAGAGATTGTTGGAACGCAAGCTAAAGCAATTTGTTGCCAATGTCAAAATACTGAAGGATATAACTGATGATAATATAACTTCCAAGATGTATGTTCTCTTATTTCAAGCCAGTATTCTATATGGTCAGGGCTTAACAGTTGCCCAGCTTGAAAAACAACTGGGCAAAAGCAGAAACACCATTATGGCTAGGTTCAGTAAAATACCCAAGGAACATATTATTGTAAATACTGTTAAAAAGACAAATTATTACAAGCTTAATTTGTTGCTTTTCCGGCAACAGAAAAGCTAGGTTACATTAGCTACTATGTTATCTTCATGGCTGAATGATGTATTAAATCCAAAATACATAAATATTATATTTGAAGAAGGATGTAAAAAATTATGGATGATAGAAAAAAGAATGATAAGAGGGCTATAGCTAAAAACGAGCACAAGGGGAGTAAGCTGGAGTATATGTCCAAGAAAAATCGCCCTCAGAAGGATAGGCGTACTGGGGAAAAGGTGGCAAAATCTACCCCTTTGGATGTGGTGGAGCTGTCAGAGGATATGGTGGCTGGGCGGAATGCTGTTATGGAAGCCTTGAAGGGCAGCCGCAGTGTCAACAAGCTGATGATTGCCAATGGCAGTACCGAAGGCTCTATTAAGGAAATTATTGCTGTAGCCAAGGACAAGGGTGTCAACATACAGTATTGGGACCGCAGCAAGCTGGACAGTATAGCTAGAGGTATTCGCCATCAGGGTGTACTGGCTCAGGTGGCTCCAGTACAGTATGTAGAGCTGGAGGATATTTTGCAGGTGGCCAAGGATAGAAATGAGCCTCCATTTATTGTCCTTTTGGATGAGCTGGAGGATCCCCACAATCTTGGCGCTATTCTGCGTACAGCAGATGCAGCCGGTGTGCATGGGGTGTTGATTCCCAAGCACAGAAGCTGTCCACTTTCCGCTACGGTAGCCAAAACCTCTGCCGGAGCTGTGGAGCATGTGCCAGTAGCCAGAGTTGGCAATCTGGTGCAGACCATCAAAAAGTTGAAGCAGGAGGGCCTGTGGGTGGCTGCTGCGGATATGGATGGCAAGGATTATTACGACACCGATTTGACTGGCCCACTGCTTTTGATTATTGGCAGTGAGGGACAGGGAGTAGGCCGTCTGGTAAAGGAGCAGTGCGATTTTGTTGTTCGTATTCCTATGGTAGGCAAAATCAATTCCCTGAATGCCTCTGTGGCAGGCTCTATTTTGATGTATGAGGCCATGAAGCAGCGCCGTAAGGCTATGAATTAATATTTGGCAGAGATGTAAGGAAAAGGGGATTTGTATGAGAAAAAAGCCAAGGGAGCATTATATAGTAGATGGCTACAATGTTATCAATCTCTGGCCTGAGCTTACAGCTCTGCGCAATGATTTGTCAGAGGCCAGGGACAAGCTGGTGCACATGCTGGCAGAATATGGAGCCTACGAGAAGTACGATATGACCGTGGTTTTCGATGCTTTATTTACAGCAGACGATGAACGTGTGGAGCAGGTAAACAAGCATTTAGAGGTAGTTTACACTGGCAAGGGAGAAACAGCGGATAGCTATATTGAGCGACTGGCCTATGATTCTGTGCGCATGGGGCGCGAGGTTCATGTAGTTACCTCAGATGGAGCAGAGCAAGCTGTGATTTTGGGGGCAGGAGCCTATCGCCATCCTTCTGGGGAATTTCATCGTATGGTAAAAAGAGCCAAAAAAGAAATCAAGGACAAGTATCTGGGCAAGGTGGTTTTGCCCATCTCCAGAAATGAAATCGGTTCTCGTATAGATGCAGAAACTCTGGCTAAATTGGATGCTCTGCGGAAATCAAAATAAGCAAAAAGCTCCTCTAGGTGGTGTAATGACTTGACTCACACTGCCTAAGGGCGGTATAATCAAATTTGAATCAATCGTCAGGGCATTGTCCCGGCAACTCATGATATATGGAGGAAATGGCGGATGGAGAATGGCCTGATCAGCGAGGAAGCAGCAGAGAAGCTCTTTGGTGGACTCACTGATGAAGAAATAATTGCACAAATTAAGGATAATGAAGACGATATCGCCATGTATTATCTGATAAGTAAGTATAGAAAATTTGTCAGAGCCAAGGCTAGATCGTATTTTCTCATTGGGGCAGACAAAGAAGATATTATTCAGGAAGGCATGATTGGCCTGTACAAGGCGATTCGTGATTTTCGCTTGGATAGGCCAGCATCCTTTCATGCCTTTGCGGAACTGTGTGTTAATAGACAGATTATTACAGCTATTAAGACTGCTACCCGGCAGAAGCATATACCTCTTAATTCCTATGTGTCCTTGAACAAGCCTATATATGATGAGGACTCAGACAGAACCCTGTTGGATGTTTTATCCGGTATCCAGGTAGCAGATCCAGAAGAACTGATTATCAGCCAGGAGGAGTTCGTTGACATAGAAGCCAAGGTATTGGAGATTCTCAGCGATTTGGAATGGAAGGTTCTCATGTATTATCTGGATGGCAAATCCTATCAGGAAATAGCCAAGGATTTGCATCGTCATATTAAATCCATTGACAATGCCTTGCAAAGGGTAAAGAGAAAGCTGGAAAAGTATATGGAGTCTACAGATAATGAAGTTGACATTACAACCATATATAAAGGCCTTGCCAGTATGAAGCGCAAGGAAAGCGGTATGTTCGGCCTACATGGCCCGGAAGATTCATAGAGTATTATTGACAGGAGTGGTAATTTTGTTACTGCTCCTGTTTTATAATTGCTCTTTTTCAAAAGTATTATAAATATTCTTGTGATTCAGTACATCTTACCATAAATTAAAAGTATTTTAAAATAATGTCAGTCAATAGTATAATACATAAGTGCAAGTGTCCATATTAGAGGTATTAAATAAATTTTTTATATGATTTTAGGGAGGGAATATTATGGATGGTTATGTAGCATTGGGTATCATGTTTGTTTTAGCCTTTGCCTTTCCAGTTTTTCCGCTGATTGTGGCACCAATTTTGCAGCCAAGACAGCCTACTGCTGAAAAGCAGATACCCTATGAGTGTGGTGTGGACACCATTGGCAAAACCAAGGTTAGATTTCATATAGGGTATTTTATGTATGCCTTGGTATTTTTGCTTTTTGATGTGGAAACAGTATTTTTATACCCTTGGGCAGTCAAATACGGCCAGCTAGGCTTATTTGCCCTGTGTGAAATGCTGGTATTTGTAGGTATTCTGACTATTGGTCTGTGGTATGCCTGGAAGAAGGGAGCCTTGTCATGGAAATAGTAGATCTTGTGCCTCCTGAGCTGAAAAACAATGTCATTGTAACCAGCGTGGATGCTTTATTTAAATGGGGACGAGCCAATTCCATCTGGCCATTATCCTCTGGCTTGGCCTGCTGCTCTATTGAGATGATGTGCGCAGCTGCCTCCAGATTTGATTTGGCAAGATTTGGCTATGAGGTTTTCCGTTCCTGTCCTAGACAGTCTGATTTGCTCATTGTAGCTGGTACTTTGACCTGGAAAATGACGCCTCCTTTGATTCGTCTTTACGAGGAAATGCCAAACCCTAAATATGTTATTGCTATGGGAAATTGTAACATTGGGGGCGGCCCCTTTGCTGATTCCTATTCAGTGGTGACGGGATTGGATCAGATTATGCCTGTGGATGTATATCTGCCAGGCTGTCCTCCTAGACCAGAGGCCTTAATTGATGCCATGCTGAAGCTGAAGAAGCGTATTCAGCATCCAGAAGTAGCGGCAGGCTCTGAGGAAAGAATGAATATGAGCAGGGAGAATCTGGAAAATATGATTCGTCCTATAGCCCCTGGGAAGGTGGAATAATATGGGAAGCTATTTGGAGATAAAATATCTGGAGGAGCTGCAGCAGTATGCCAGTGTTGAATTTGATAGTGAGCAGCCTGAGCCTCATATTTATGTAGGGACTGAGGATTTGCTGGCTCTCATGAAGGAGCTGCAGGAAAATCCTATTTGGGCCTTTGACCGTATGGCCAATATTACCTCTGTAGACTACAAGGAATATATTGAGATGGTCTATATGCTGTACTCCAGACGGTTTGACAAATGGGTTACAGTAAAATGCAAATTGGATAGGGAAAAGCCAGTAGTAGAGTCCATGACTCAGGTATGGCCTGGTACAGAGTTTGAGGAGCGGGAAATCTTTGATTTGATGGGAGTGGAATTCCTGCATCATCCTGATTTGCGCCGGATTCTCATGCCAGAGGATTATACGGCTTATCCGTTGAGAAAGGATTTTGTGCCTTTGCAGCCAAAGATTGAAGGGGGAGTGCTGAAATGGCTACAACCGAAAAGTTTGTCCTAAATATGGGCCCTCAGCATCCTAGTACCCACGGTGTACTCCAAGTACAGGTGGAGCTGGATGGAGAGAATATTGTAGGAGCCAAGCCTGTTATGGGCTATCTTCATAGAGGTATTGAAAAGCTGATGGAGTCCCGTACCTATCAGCAGTGTGTGCCTTTTACCGACAGACTGGATTATGTATCCTCCATGAACAATAATCTGGGTTTTTGTATGGCGGTGGAAAAGCTGGCAGGTATTGAGGTGCCAGAGAGGGCACAGTACATTCGCACAATCTGCTGTGAGCTGAATCGTATTGCCAGCCATCATGTATTTATCGGTTCTCTAACCAATGATTTAGGCTCTGCCACCGGTATGATTTATGCTTTCCGTGATAGAGAAAAGATTTTGGATTTGTTCAATATTATTTGCGGTGCCCGTATGACCTGTCATTATATTCGCATTGGCGGTGTAATAGCAGATGCTCAGGATGAATTTTTGCAAAAAACTGAGGAATTTATCAATTATGTACCGGAAATGCTGGATGAGTATGATAGATTATTTACGGGCAATGAGATTTTCCAGAAGCGTATGCAGGGGACTTCCATTATTAGCAAGGAGGATGCCCTGCGATTTGGTATGTCTGGCCCCAATATAAGAGCCAGCGGCTGGGATTACGATATTCGCAAAATTGACAAATATGGTATTTATGGCAAGCTGGATTTTGATATTCCAGTAGGCAAAACCGGAGATAACTGGGATAGATATATAATTCGTCTCCAGGAAATTGTGGAAAGTGCCAAGATTATTCGCCAGTGTCTGGATAATATGCCAGAGGGACCTTTTATGGCCAAGGTGCCCAAGATGTTGAAGCCACCAAAGGGTGATGCTTATCATCGGGTGGAGAATACCCGAGGAGAGCTGGGCTTCTATATTGTCAGTGATGGCACCAACAAGCCCTATAGAGTTCATATTCGTCGTCCATCCTTTATTAATTTGCAGGCTTTGGACCATATGTGCAAGGGCATGGTGCTGGCTGATGCGGTTACGGCCTTTGCTACGATTGACCCGTTAATGGGTGAGGTTGACTGTTGATTTTGATAGGCAGGTGGAAAAATGCATAACGGAATATTATACCTTGCAGGCCAAAGCCTCAAGGAGCTGATGCTGCCTATTATTGGCAGCGAGCTAATAGTAAATCTGATTATGACACTGATTTGTATCGGCATCCTGTTTATGCTGGTGGCAGTTTCTGCCCTGGTATTTACGCTGGGTGAGCGAAAGGTTTGTGCCTGGATTCAGGTGCGTATCGGGCCAAATAGAGTTGGTCCCTGGGGATTGCTGCAGTCTACAGCGGATATGCTGAAGCTTTTGACCAAGGAGGATATTATTCCTCATGGGGTTGATAGATGGATGTGGGCTTTATCCCCAATCCTGATTTTTATTCCTGCAGCTATGGTTTATGCCCTATATCCCTTTGATGATGGAGTTATTTTTGCAGATGTAAATATTGGACTGTTTTTGCTGATTGCTATTTCCTCTCAGTCGGTACTGCCCTTCCTGATGGGTGGTTATGCCTCTAATAGCAAATATGCTATGCTGGGTGGTATGCGTACTGTGGCACAGATGCTTTCCTATGAGGTGCCTATGGTTATTGCCCTCATGGGTATTGTGATGATTACCGGCTCCTTGAAGATGAGTGCCATTGTAGAGGCCCAGAGCAATATCTGGTTCATCTTCCTGCAGCCAATAGCCTTTTTGATTTTTATGGTAACCTGTTTGGTGGAGAGCAATCGTCCCCCATTTAATATGGTAGAGGGTGAGTCAGAGATTATTGCCGGTCCTTTTACGGAGTATACCGGTATGCGCTGGGCCTTGTTCTTCCTAGCAGAGTTTGCTAATCTATTGTCCATTGGTATTCTTACAGCTACCCTGTTTCTGGGGGGCTGGCAGGGGCCTGATTTCCTGCCAGGTCAGCTGTGGTTCTGGATTAAGGCCTTTTTGATGGTCTTGATTTATCAGTGGATTGGCTGGACCTTCCCTAGAACCAGAATGGATACTATTTTGAGCTTTGGCTGGAAGGTGCTGCTGCCATTGGCCTTGGTAAATCTTTTGCTGACAGGCTTTGGCATTTATATCTTTAAATGGTTGTTATGATAGGAGGCTTCAAATATGTGGGGCAAAGGACTTGTAACAGGATTGAAGGTTACCTGGAGCCACTTCTTTGGCAAAAAGGAAACAGTCTATTATCCTGAGGAAAAGCTGCCAATGACTGAACGCTTCCGGGGCGGTCATTTGATGCTGGATGTGGAAAAATGCATAGGCTGCAAGGTTTGTGCTAT